>Ga0079224_100011224_pt1 | contig 12330 bp, 12 predicted proteins | sample Stecom2015_FD_80414 | JGI IMG/M metagenome (GOLD analysis project Ga0079224, IMG submission 80414) | Agricultural soil microbial communities from Utah to study Nitrogen management - Steer compost 2015 | ecosystem: Environmental > Terrestrial > Soil > Agricultural land | place: USA: Utah... | reverse complement strand
TCTGGGATGTGCCGCCGCCACCGCCATCGCCGCCACAACGCTGGTGGCGACCCCGACCACGGCCGAAGCCGGGATCACCTGCACCACCACGAAACGGAGCACGCCGGTGCACGCCAAGCCGTGGCGGACCGCCCCGATCGTCAAGCGGCTGGCCAAGGGCACCGACCTCGCCTGCACCGACGGACCGACCTGGATCCGCGTCGGCGGCGACGGTGAGTGGTACGGCTACGTCCACCGCAACTTCCTGGACCTCAGCTTCGGCTGACCCGAAGCGCCGGTCGACGACCACCCACACCCGATCAAGGAGGTATTCCCCATGCCGAGCAAACTGCGGACTGCTCTCGGAGTCGGCGCCGCGACCGCCCTCGCCGCGGTCGGCCTGGCAACCCTGCCCACCACGGCGCAGGCCGGCATCGTGTGCACCACGATCCACGACCGGACCCCGGTGCACACCAAGCCGTGGAAGACGTCACCGATCAGCAAGCGCCTGGCCAAGGGCACCGATCTGCAGTGCACCGGCGGCCCGGGATGGTTCCGGGTCGGGCAGGGCGGCCGGTGGATCGGTTACGTCAGCGTCGCGCATCTCGACACCACCGCCGGCTGACCCGAGGTCAGTCCAGCACCGAGAACACCAGCTCGACCCGGTCGCGGGCGGCTGCCAGGTCCCAGACCTTCTCCGCCATCGCGTCCGGGTCGAGTGACATCGCGGCCAGTCGGTCGGCGTCCAGGCCGATCGCGGCGAGCTGCTCGGCGTCGCTCGCCATCGAGGTGTGGATGTCCCCACCGCGGACGCCGCCGCCGATCACGATCGACCCGACGAACACGCCGCGATCGGCGACCGCCGCGTTGAGCGTGACCGCGTACCCACGCAGCGCAGCGGCGACCAGGGCGAGCTGGCCGAGCTGCGGCATCGGCCGGACCGCGCTGATCCCGGTCGGCAGCAGGATCGTGCCGCGCCCCCGCTTCAGCATCCCCGGCAGCACGCCCGCGACGGCGTCCACCGCGCCGTGCAGCACGCCGGAGGAGGCCCGGACCACGTCCCCGGTGATCTGCTCGACCGGAACCGGGAAGTCGTGCGGCGCCATTCCCGCGGGTCCGTAGTAGAGCACCTCGATCGGACCCAGCTGCTGCTCGATCCGGGGCAACAACTCCGCCACCTGGTCCCGGTCCAGCACGTCGGCGGTGGCGGCGATCCCGGTCCCGCCCTCGGCCCGGATCGCGTCCAGGTACTGCCCGTGGCGGGTGTCCGACCGGGACACCACGGCGACCGGGTGGCCGCCGCGAGCGAACCGGCGGGCGATCGACAGGCCCAGGCCCGGGCCGGCCCCGAGGACGACGGCGGCACCGCGGCCGGCGGGTTCGACTGCGTTCATCTGCACTCCCATAAGTTGAGGTCTTACTCAAGTTTTGCCGTGACCGTAGCTCAATTTGAGGATTGCCTCAACTTAGTAGGATGGCGTCATGGCCGAGCGGACCCGACCCCCCCGACGCGACGCCGTCGTGAACCGGGAGCGACTGCTCGCCGCCGCCGGGCAACTGTTCGCCGAGCGCGGGCTGTCCGTGCCGCTGGAGGAGATCGCGCGGCGCAGCGGGGTGAGCATCGGCACGCTCTACAACCACTTCCCCACCCGGGAGGCGCTCTTCGAGGCGATCTATCCGGAGCGGATCGCCGCCCTGGACACCCTGGCCGAGGCCGCGCTGGCCGACCCCGACCCGTGGTCGGGCTTCCGCAGCTTCCTGGTCCGGACCTTCGCGCTCCAGGCCGCCGACCGCGGCCTGAACGAGGTGATGACCCTACGCTACCCCGCCGCTCCACAGCTGACCGAGGCCTGCGACCGCGGCTACGCCCAGGTCGGCACGATCATCGAACGAGCGCAGCGCGCCGGCGTGCTCCGGCCGGACTTCACCCTGCCCGACCTGGCCTGCCTGATCTGGGCCACCTCCCGGGTGATCGCCGCCACCGCCGACGCCGCTCCCGACGCCTGGCGGCGCTACGTCGACCTGCAGCTCGACGGGTTGCGCGCCGAAGCCGCCCATCCGCTGTCCGCTCCGGCGATGACGACGGAGCAGCTGGCCGCCTCGATGCGCGCCTGACCGCCTGACCCGCCTGACCCGCCGGGGCCCGCCGGGCCCGCCGGGGCCGCCCCGCTCACCCAGCGAACCCGCTCACCCACCGAACCGCTGAGCCGGCCGTGGCAGCCAGGACGATCGTCCGCGGGCGCCTCGATTGACCCCGTCCGGGCCGGCGGCCAGCCTGGACCGATGGCACAGGGAACGGTCAAGTTCTGGAAGTCGGACAAGGGCTGGGGCGCGATCGCGTCGCCGGAGCTCCCCGAGGGCAGCGACGCGTTCGCCCACTTCAGCGCCGTCGAGGCCGACGGCTTCCGCGAGCTCACCGCGGGAGACCGGGTGGAGTTCGACTACGAGGCCGCCCAGCAGGACAGCTTCCGGTTCGTGGCGACCCGGGTCCGCCCGGTGTGATCCTGCGGATCGGACGGCGAAGCCCTGGATCAGGGCGTTCGATCCCGCACGGCTCCCGCGAACGATGCCGGTTCCGTCGAGCGGGCCGCCCCGGTCATGCCGAACGCGAAGACGCGCGAGGCGCGGAACTCCTTCTCCGTCCGGCTCACCCGACGACTCCGCCGGAGCCCCTGCCCGTGGTCGGAGATGTCGCGCCCACACCGTCGTCGACCACTGCCGGACCCGGGAACCGGGCGCACGGACCTGCGGTCCCTCTCCGGTCCGACCCGGTCCGACCGCGGTCTCGAGTCCGGCCGCGGATCCGTGCGATCCCCTTGCCCGGCGGGACTTCCGTGGCACCGTTGACGCGTGACCACCCGACAGCTCGACCCCGCACCACTGCCGGCGCCCGCCCCGGCCCCGGCCGGACGCCGGTACCCCGGCGGCGCCACGCTCGCGATGATCCTGGGGGTCGGCGGCACGCTGCTGCTGGTCCGGGTCGCGGTGCTCAGTGAGGCGGGCCAGCTGATCGACGACGCGGCGACCGAGGTGTTGCACGCCCGGCAGGACGCCCTGCAGTCCTTGCTGTCGGCGCTCGGCACGATCTCCACCGGGACGGTCGCTCTCGCCCTGGCCGCCTGCGTGGTGCTGGCGCTGATCCGCGGCCGGTTCGCCGCAGCCGGCGCCGCGGTGCTGATCGTGGGCGGCGCGAACGTCACCACCCAGGTGATCAAGGCCGTCCTGGGCCGGCCCGACTACGGCCACGGATTCGGCTCCAACAACAGCCTGCCGAGCGGTCACACCACGGTGACGGTGTCGATCGTGCTGGCCGCGCTGCTGGTCGCCCCGGTCGGGCTGCGGGCGCTGGCCGTCGCGCTCGGGGCGTTCGCGATCGTGTTCATCGGCATGTCCACCGTGGTGGCCGGGTGGCACCGGACGAGTGACGTCCTGGCCGCCCTGACGGTGACCCTGGCCTGGGCCGGTCTGACGGCCCTGCTGCTGTCCCTGCGACCGACCAAGCCGCCACGCGGCGGGGTCGGGGCGTTCTTCCTGGCCGGAGCGGGGGCGGTGGCCGCGGTGATCGCGCTGGTGGTGGCCGGGGTCCGGCCCTACGACGGCTGGCACGGGATCGAGCCGGCGCTGACCGTCCTCGCCGTGATCATGGGCGCGACTGCGCTGGCCGTCGCCTGGTTCGCGCGACTCTCCTCCGCACACGCCCGCTGACCCGACGAGCACCCGCCGCGGCGCGCTCCGGGCGTCGCCGCGGGCGTGACCGGTTTTGACCGGATCTCCCTGTTGATCTTGTTGTGGCCCGACGACGCCGGAGACAATTCTGGCGGGTCGGCTGCGGGAATCGGCCTCTCCTGCTGTTCGATCTGCTGTTCGCCACCACGCATCAGAGGGAGAACGCAATGACGCGACTCGGCAGACCCACCCTGCTCGCAGCAGCCCTGACCCTGGTCCTGATCATGGCCGACGCGCTGGCCCCGGCACCGGCACAGGCCTCCACCGGGTCCTCGACCTTCGCCCTCGCCGATCCCAACACGATCCAGGCCAAGGACGGCAGCTACGTCACGTACGGGACGACGGTGGGCTCCGGTGCTGGCCCCCGCTGCGGCGCCCCGGCCGGCGTGACCCTGTTCGTGCCGTACCTCAATCACGGATCCGGCGACACGGTCGGCATGTCCCACTGCGCGGCCGGTGACGCCCTGCCGTCCGGCCCCGGCTCCTGGGCCGAGGACAAGGGCGCGATCTGGGCCCCGGGCGTGGTGGAGTTCAACGGCAAGTTCTACATGTACTACACGGCGACCAAGCGCGGCACCGGGCAGAAGTGCATCGGACTGGCCACCTCCGGCGGCGCCAAGTCCCCGTTCACCAACCGCGGCGAATGGGCCTGCCCGGCCGGCGGCCGATGGGCCATCGACGCCGATCCGTTCGTGGCCGACGGCAAGCTCTACGTCGTCTACCGCGACGACGCGATCACCACCTTCCCGGAGACCGGGATCTCGATCGTCCAGGTGGGCGCCGACGGTTTCGCGCTCTGGGACACCCGTCGGGACGCCCTGAAGAGCACCGATCTCAGCTGGGACACCAAGAACAGCACCAGCGACACCCACGTGATCGAGAACCCGTCGATCTTCGTCGGCGGGGAGGGTCACTACTACCTGACGTTCTCCGGCAACAACTGGAAGAGCGCCCGCTACTCGACCGGGATCGCCGACTGCGGCACCAGCCCGATCCCGACCAGTCGCTGCACCCTGCTGCAGGGCGGGGCGAGCCGGCCGTACTTCGGCTACACCGGCAGCGGTGGGATCGACCCCTACCGAGGACTTCCCGGCAACCACACCGGGCCCGGCGCCATGGACGTGTTCTACACCGCCGGCAACCGGCGCTGCGTCGTGTGGGCCTGGTACGACACCGCCAAGGGCAAGCGATTCCCGATCATCGGCGAGCTGAAGCGCGACTCCGGCGGCTTCTACGTCGAGTGATCAGCGCCGGCTGACGAAGATCACGGACCAGGTCGGGCGGGAGCCACCGCTCCCGTTCCGATCGGCAGTATTCATCACGCTGAGTCTGGGAGGACGTCATCATCACCATGAAACTCAAGATCAGGCTGCGATCGCTGCTCGTCGCCGCTGCCGCCACCACGGTCGCGGTCGGCGCGGCGCTGATGCCCGCGACGGCCGGTGCCGCCGAGCCGGGTCCGGCCGGACCGCCGTGGAGCCGGCCGTTCCACGCCGGCACGCACAACATGCACTACGCCCAGGCGACGTTCAACGACTTCGCCGACGTGATCGGCTGGCAGGAGGTCGAGCGCGGCTCCGGCCCGGTCACCGACCCGCTGGGCAAACTGCGGGAGGAGCTGGGGCCCGACTACACCACCTTCGCCTTCGGCGGCGCCGCGAACGCCGTCCCGATCTCGTGGCGGACCAGCATGTTCAGCCTGGTCGACGACGACGCGAGCTGCACCCGGACCCACCCCGGCGAGGCCCATGTCACTCCGCACCGCTACTTCTGCTCCGCGCGGTTGCGGCACCTGGACAGCGGCCGTGAGTTCGTCTTCGTCAACACCCACTTCATCTCCGGCATCTACAACCATCCCGAGCGGGTGGACCGGTGGAACCTGCACATGGAGCTGCTGCGGGCCTTCGTCCAGAGCCAGCTCGACGCCGGCCGCCAGGTCGTCGTGGTCGGCGACTTCAACAACCAGCGTCGCGACGGTGAGGTGCCCGGGCTGATGAACCTGCCCGGCGTGCACTCGCTGATGGACGAATACGCGGAGCTGCCGCGGGACCAGATGTACGCCAGCGACGATGTGTTCGCCACCAACGCCGCCGAGCTCCCGTACTGGGGATCGGACCACTACGCCTACAAGACGACGATCAAGCTCCCGCTGAGCTGATCCCCGAACCCGGCCCCTCACTTCGCGTCCAGGAGGACATCATGATCATCACGAAGCTGCGGGGCCGGGGGCGGTCCCTGCTCGTCATCGCCGCCGCGGCGGCACTCGCGATCGGATCGGCATTGACGCCGGGAACGGCCGCCGCCCGACCGAGAGCCGCCGAGGCGGAGTGGAGCACCCCTTTCCTCGCCGGAACGCACAACACCCACTACGCCCAGGCGATGTTCACCGCCTTCGCCGACGTGATCGGCTGGCAGGAGGTCGAGCCCGGTTCGGGACCGGTCACGAACCCCGTCGCCAAGCTGCGGCGTGAGCTGGGACCCGACTACACCACCTTCTCCTACGGCGGCGCCGCGAACGCGGTCTCGATGTCGTGGCGGACCAGCATGTTCAGCCTGGTCAACGACGAGGCGGGCTGCGCCAGGACCTACAACGGCGAGGCCGGGGTCACCCCGCACCGCTACTTCTGCACCGCATGGTTGCGGCACCTGGAGAGCGGGCGGGAGTTCGCCTTCGTCAACACCCACTTCATCTCAGGCATCTACGACCATCCGGAGCGGATCGGCCGGTGGAAGCACCACATGGAGCTGATGCGGTCCTGGATCGAGCGCCAGACCGACGCCGGGCGGCTGGTCGTCGTGGTCGGGGACTTCAACAACCGGCGCCGCGGCGGCGACGTCCCCGGACTGATGAACCTTCCCGGAGTGCGCTCGTTGATGGACGCCTACGAGACCCTGCCGCTGGACCAGATGTACGCCGGCGAGGCGCTGTCGGCCACCGGCGCGGAACGTCTCTCGACCTACGGATCGGACCACAACGCCTACCGGTCGACGATCAAGCTCCCGCTGGGCTGACCACGCTGCCGGCCGTCGCGCCGGACCCTTGAGACACATCTTAGGCAAGCCTTGCTTAAGCGGCGGGCAGGCACTACCTTCGTCTGGCCGGGGGTTCCGACCAGTCACGCCACGAAGGGACGTCCGGGTGTTCAGCTCCGCGCCGGTGTCGACACCGCAGCACCTCCGCCGCCGCTCGCTCTCCGCCCGCACCGCGACGATCCTGGACCGCGTCGCGCGCGACCTGGCGGCCCGACTGGGCACGATCACCGCGCCGGGACTGGCCGCGGCGGTCGACGCCCGGATGGCCGAGCTGCCGGCCGAGGTCGCCGAGGCGGTGCGCCCGCCGGGCGACGACGGTGCGGTGATCATCGACGGACTCGGGGTGGACGATGCCGAGCTGGGCCCGACCCCGACCGGCTGGCAGGAGGCCGAGGCGGCCGGGCTCGGCTTCGTGATGATCCTGCTGCTGCTCGCTCGTTCCGCCGGGCAGCCGTTCGGGTGGCGCAACCAACAGCGCGGCCGGATCGTCAACACGATCATCCCGGCGCCGGGCCAGGAGCACACCCAGACCGGCGCCGGCAGCACGGTCCCGCTCGCCCCGCACACCGAGGACGCGTTCCACCCGCGCCGGGCCGGCCTGATCATGCTCGGCTGCCTGCGCAATCCCGACCGGGTCGGCACCACCGTGGCCTCGGTCCGACGGATCCGGCTCGATCATGATCAGCGGCGGCTGCTGGCCGAGCCGACGCTGCCGATCCTGCCCGACGACAGCTACGGCACCGCGCCGGACCCGGAGCACGAGGTGCCGGTTCCGGCGCTCTGGGAGGGGCCGGACGGGCCGACGCTGCGCTTCGACCCGGCGTACACACCGCTGGACCGTGCCGAGTCGCACTACCGCGCCGCCTACGACGAGCTGACCGCGGAGCTGGACCGGGTCAGCGTGGCCGCGGCACTCGCTCCGGGCGAGCTGCTGGTGATCGACAACGACGTCGCGGTGCACGGGCGGGTGCCGTTCACCGCCCGCTACGACGGCACCGACCGCTGGCTGCAGCGGGTCAACGTCCGGCTGCCGGACCGGCCGCGCCGGCCGGCGGAGGCCGCGGAGACCGGGTACGGCGAGCAGGTCGTCGAGCCCTTCGGCGGCCGATGAGCGAGTCCGCCGGGCTGCGACTGCTCCGCCGCAGCGATCTTGCCGACCTGACCGTCCCGCCGGCCGAGGTGGTGGCCGCGGTCGAGCGCGCCTACCGCTCGCTCGGCGAGGGACGCTCGACCAACCCGGCCAAGCTCACCGTCGGCGGTGTCCATGATCGTTCCGTCGCGTACGCGATGCTCGGGCAGGACCGCGACCTGGGCGTGGTGGCGATGAAGACCTCCTACGCGTTCGACCCCGGACGCGGCCGGGAGGCGAGGCGGTACACCACCACGGTCCTGCTCTACGACGACACCACCGGCGCGCCGATCGCGCTGCTGGACGCGGCCCGGATCGGTGGTCTGCGCACGCCCGCGGCCTCCGCTCTGCTGGCCCGCGAGATCCTGCGGCCGGGCGCCCGCAGCGTGCTGGTGGTCGGCAGCGGGACCCAGGGCCGGCAGGCCTTGCCACACCTGCTCGCGGTCAACCCGCAGCTGGACCGGCTGATGCTGTACGGCACCCATCCGGACGGCATCGCCGCGGTCCGCGCCACCCTGGCCGACCATCATCCGGGTCGCGAGCTCGAGCTGGTCACCGATCCGCGGGCCGCCGCGGCCGAGGCCGACCTGGTGCTCGCGGTTGCCGGACCCGGGACGAAGGTGGCGATCGAGGCGGCCGATCTGGCGCCGGGCAGTTCCGTCGTGCTGGTCGGTTACGGCGTGGCACCGTCGACGCTGATCGAGGCCGACCGCGCCGTGGCGACCAGCGCCGCCCAGATGGCGATCACCGGCCAGGACATGGCGGGAACGGACGGACTGCGCCCGGTCGACGCCGAACTGCCCGACCTGATCACCGGCCGGGCCCGAGCCCGGACCGCGGACGGTGAGCGGATCTTCGCGTTCAACAGCGGCCTGGTGATCACCGACATCGCCGTCGCCACGCTGCTGGCCCGGCGAGCGATCGAGCTGGGCCGGGGCACGGAGGTGGCACTGTGGACCTGATCACGGCCCCGGGCGGGGCCGCGGCGACCCGGCCGACGCCGACCGGGATCACCGCCCGGCCACTGCCGGCCCACCGGGACGACTGGGAGCGGCGGCTGCTCGGTCACGCCACCCGGCTGGGCGAGCTGGCCGACGGCATCGGCGGCCCGTTCCACGTCGTGTATCCCGATCGGGTGATCGACAACGTCCGCGGCTACCAGGCCGTGCTGGCCGAGGCCAGGGTGTCCGGGGCCGTGTACTACGCCCGGAAGGCGAACAAGTCCGGCGCCGTGATCGAGGCCTGTGCCCGGGCCGACGCCGGGGTCGACGTGTCCAGTCCGGGCGAGCTCCGGGCCGCGCTCGGCGGCGGCGTCCGCGGTCGGGAGCTGATGATCACGGGCCCGGCCAAGGGGGACCGGCTGCTCTGGACGGCCGTCCGGCACGGCGCCGTGCTCGCGATCGACGCGCTGGACGGGCGGAGCCGGCTGATCGCGCTCGCGCCCGGCCCGGCCCGGGTGCTGCTCCGGGTCCGACCGGCCGGGACGGCGAGCCGGTTCGGCCTGGCCGACGCCGAGCTCGACCGGGCCCTCGGCGTGATCGGCGACACCGACGCGGTCGGGCTGGAGGGGTTCAGCTTCCACCTGCCCGGCTACGACATCGAGCCGCGGGTGGCGCTGGCCGGTGAGCTGATCGAGCGCTGCCGCCGGGCCCGGGACCTGGGCCACCCGGCGTCGCTGATCTCGATCGGCGGCGGCTTCGCCGTGGACTACGTCGACCGCGACGCCTGGGCCACCTTCCTCGCCGAGCTCGGTGATCACTGGTTCCACGGCGGCCGCGGCATCCGCTCCTGGTATCCGTACCACTCCGACCCGGCCGGCCCGGCCGTGCTGGCCAGGATCCTGGCCGGCGACGATCTCGCCGCCCGGCTCCGGGGCCAGCGGATCCGGCTCGCGGTGGAGCCCGGCCGGTCGCTGCTGGACCGGGCCGGCGTGACCGTGTTCCGGGTGCGGGGCGTGAAGACCCTGACCGAGCACGGCCGGCCGTACCGGATGATCACCGTCGACGGCACCAGCCTCAGCCTGTCCGAACAGTGGTTCGCCGGCGAGTACCCGCCGGACCCGGTGCTCTGGCCGGCCGGTCCGCCGGCGGCCGAGCCGGTGCCGTGCTGCGTCGGCGGGGCCACCTGCCTGGAGGACGACCTGATCAGCCGCCGGCGGATCCCGCTCCCTCGGGAGCCGCGGATCGGTGACCTGCTGGTCTACCCGAACACCGCCGGCTACCAGATGGACTCCAACGAGTCCGCCTTCCAGAACCACCCGATCCCGCCGAAGGTCGTGCTGGGTCCCGACCTCGGCTGGCGTCTCGATCATGAAACCGGAGATCTCCCGTGATCCATACTTCGCTCACCGGCCTGATCGGCCGGACTCCGCTGTTCCAGCTCGCCCGCACGGGCAGCGGCACCCGGCTGCTGCTCAAGCTGGAGCAGTTCAACCCGACCGGGGCGGCCAAGATCAGGATGGCACTGTCGATGGTCCGCGACGCCGAGGCCCGCGGCCTGCTCCGGCCGGGCGGCCGGATCGTCGAGTCCACCTCCGGCAACACCGGTCTCGGTCTGGCGGTGGTCGCCGCCGAGCTCGGCTATCGGTTCACGGCCGTGGTCGACCGGCACGCGTGTGCCGACAAGCTGCGCGCCATGGCTGCACTGGGCGCCGAGTTGATCTTCGTCGGCGACGACGACCGATTGGCCACGTCGGCCCGCGAGGACCTGGCCGAGCAGCTGGCCGCGGCCGATCCGGACGCCTTCTTCACCGAGCAGCACAACAACCCGGCCAACGCCGACGGCTACGCCCCGCTCGCCGACGAGCTGCTGGCCGACCTGGACGGCGCCGACGTCGATGTGTTGATCAGTGCGGTCGGCACCGGCGGCTCACTGTTCGGCACCGCCCGCCGCCTGCGCGAACGCGGGTCCGGGGTCCGGGTGATCGGGGTGGAACCGGTCGGGTCGATCGCGTTCGGCGGCGACGGCGGTCCCTACTGGCAGTCCGGCACCGGCACGCCGCCGGGCGCCACCGTGGGTGCGGCGGTGGACTACGCACTGCTGGACGAGGGGGTGAAGGTGGCTGACGTCGAGGCGTTCGCCACCGCCCGAGCGGTGGCCGCCGCGACCGGGCTGCTGATCGGCGGCTCCGCCGGCGGCTCGGTCTTCGCCGCACTGACCCGACTGGAGGACTTCGCGCCCGGCTCGACCGTGGTCAGCATCGTCTGCGACGGCGGCGAGAAGTACCTGGACACGATCTTCGACGACGAATGGATGCGGGCCCGGGGCCTGCTGGACGACACCACCGAGGCTCGGATCACCGCCCTGCTCGCCCGGCTCTCCGCCGGCGCCGCCCGCCCGGCCCTGCCGCTGCCGGCCTGACCCGGGCCATCGGCGTCCGGGGTCCGCCGCCCCGGACGCCGATCAGTCCGATCTCTACCGCGCGAACCGGACCGATTCACGCGGCCGAGACACGTGATCTCCGCCTCTTGCCAAACCAGAGATCAGATGTTTATCGTTCTACCTGGTTGCTCAAACGTTTGTGCAGGTGAGCGACCGGTCAGGGGTGCGAGGAGGCACAGTGAGGACAGGCGAACTCTCGCCGGCAGTCACGAACCGGCCGACCGGGCCGCCACGGACGCTGCGGCAACTGTCCCTGGCCGCGCGCTGGCGGCACAGCCTGCGCCGGCACTGGCAGCTCTACCTGCTGATCAGCCCGCCGCTGCTCTACTTCGCGGTGTTCAAGTACGTCCCGATGTCCAACATCGTGATCGCGTTCAAGAACTACAGCGTGGTCAAGGGAGTCTGGGACAGCCCGTGGGTCGGGTTGAAGAACTTCGAGCTGTTCTTCCGCAACCCGGTGTTCTGGACGCTGATCAAGAACACCCTGCTGCTGTCGGCGTACGCGATCGTGGCCGGCTTCCCGCTGCCGCTGATCCTGGCGCTGATGCTGAACGAGGTCCGCCACCGCTGGTTCCGCAAGACGGTGCAGATGGTCACCTATGCGCCGTACTTCATCTCCACCGTGGTGATCGTCTCGATGCTCATCCTGCTCACCGCGCCGCGACTTGGCCTGGTCTCCCAGACGTTCGGATTCTTCGGCGTCGACGCGCCGGACCTGCTCGGCGACCCGGCGTACTTCCGGCACGTCTACGTCTGGTCCGACCTGTGGCAGACCACCGGCTACGCCGCGGTGATCTACCTCGCCGCGTTGTCCGCGGTGGACCCGGCGCTGTACGAATCGGCCAAGGTGGACGGGGCGTCGCGGCTGCGTCGGATCTGGCACGTCGACCTGCCCGGGATCATGCCGACGGCCATGATCATCCTGATCCTCAGCGTCGGCAACATCATGGCGGTCGGGTTCGAGAAGGCGTTCCTGATGCAGAACCCGCTCAACCTGTCCGAGTCCGAGATCATCGCAACCTACGTCTACAAGACCGGCCTGCTCAATGCCGACTTCGGCATCGCCACCGCGGTCGGGTTGT
>Ga0079224_100011223_pt1 | contig 12330 bp, 8 predicted proteins | sample Stecom2015_FD_80414 | JGI IMG/M metagenome (GOLD analysis project Ga0079224, IMG submission 80414) | Agricultural soil microbial communities from Utah to study Nitrogen management - Steer compost 2015 | ecosystem: Environmental > Terrestrial > Soil > Agricultural land | place: USA: Utah... | reverse complement strand
CGTGATCCCCGCGTCTGCGACCTCGAGCGCCACCGTCTTGGTGAGCCCGGCAAGTCCATGCTTTGCGGCGACATAGGCCGATTTGAAAGGTGAGGCGACCAGCGAATGCGCCGAGGCGGTCCCGATGATCCGCCCCCATTTCTTCTTTCGCATCCCCGGCACGGCAAGGCGGATCGCGTGGAACGCCGACGAGAGGTTGAGCGCAAGAATGAGGTCCCATTTCTCGGCCGGGAAATCCTCGATCGGCGACACGAACTGCGTGCCGGCATTATTCACCAGAATATCGACCCCGCCCATGTCCGCCTCGGCGCGCGCAAACATCGCCTCGATCGCCGCGGGCTTTGTGAGATCAGCGCCGTCATAGGCGGCCTTGGCGCCGTTCAGCCCCTCGAGCGCCTTGCGCTCGGCCTCGATGGCATCGGCATCGCCAAAACCGTTGATGATGATGTTGGCGCCGTGCGCGGCGAGCGCCTTCGCGATGCCGAGCCCGATGCCCGAGGTCGATCCGGTCACGAGAGCGGTCTTGCCTTTAAGATGCACAGCTTGTCCTTTCTTTGCCAAGGGGAGATCGTGAGGGGCGCGCGCGAAACTCCCGCTAGGTGAACCGAGGGGGCTGGCTTTGCAAGCCCGCCCTTAAGCCTCTTCCCAAGGGCCCGCGCTGCTGCCACAACGGGCGCAAGACACGGCAACCGGCTGGAGAATTCCCATGCGCCTCGACGATTATGATCCCGGCGACGACATCCGCGACCTCGGCCGCGGCGGCGGCGGGTTCGGTGGCGGCGGCGGCATGGGCGGCCTTCTCTTCGGGCTGCTCCCGATGCTGCTTGGGCGCAAGATGGGCTGCGGGACCATCATCCTCCTCGGCGTCCTCGCCTTTGTCTTCTTGGGACCCGGCGCGAACATGCTCAGCACCGGCGGCGGCACGGCCGATCCGATGGCCGACAGCCGCAGCGGCGCCAATGTCGCCTGCGACACCGAGGCGGAAAGATTCGCATGCAATGTCTTCGGTTCGACGCATCAGGTTTGGGGCAGCGTCATCAACGGCTACAGAAAGCCGACGCTCAATTTCTTCACCGATCAGAACCAGTCGGGCTGCGGAGCCGCGCAGGCTGCAATGGGCCCATTCTATTGCCCCGCCGATCAGGGCGTCTATCTCGACACCGCCTTCTTCAATGAGCTCGCACAGCGCTTCGGTGCCGCCGGCGATGCCGCGCAGGCTTACGTCGTCGCGCATGAGGTCGGCCATCATATCCAGACGATCACCGGCATTTCAGACCAGGTCCGCCAGCGCCAGCAGCGCGCCTCGCAGGCCGAGGGCAACGCGCTCCAGGTCCGCATGGAGCTTCAGGCCGACTGCTACGCCGGCGTGTGGGCCGCGCGCGCGCGCACGCGCGATGGCCAGAGCGTCATGGAAGCGGGCGACATGGAGGAGGCCATGACGGCCGCCAATGCGATCGGCGACGACACGCTGATGCGCTCGGCGGGCCAGAGGCCGGTGCCCGAAAGCTTCACCCACGGGACGAGCGCGCAGCGCATGACCTGGCTGCGCCGCGGCCTGCAAACGGGGGAGCCGCGCCAGTGCGACACCTTCAGCGCGTCCATCTGACCGCCGCGCTCGCGGTCGCCCTCGCCGCGGCCGCCCCCGCTTGGGCAGCAACGCTTTATGTCGAGACAGGACGACTCATCGACGGCGTGTCGGGCGAGGTGCAGAGCGGCCAGTGCATCACCATCGCTGACGAACGCATTGCTGCGGTGGGACCCTGCGGAGCGGCGCCTCGAGGAGCGACGCGGATCGACTGGTCGGATTATACCGTGCTGCCCGGCCTCATTGACCTTCACACGCACCTCGCCGATCTTGGCCAGAGCGCCGACCTTGCCGCGCCGATGAACGCCTCGCCCGCCGAGACCGCATTGGTCGGCGCGCGCAACGCCCGCGTGACGCTCGAGGCGGGGTTCACGAGCGTTCGCGACGTCGGAACCTATCGCGGGCTCACCGATGTCGCGCTGCGCAATGCGATCGATCGCGGCGACGTGCCGGGTCCGCGCATGTGGGTCGCAGGGGCCTATATCACCACGCCCAAAGGCGGCGGCGAATTGAACGGCGTCGTCCCGAACGAGGAGCTGCCCCCCGACATGCGCCTCGGCGTTGCGGACACCCCTGCAGAAGCGGCGTCCAAAACCGCCTTTCTCCTCGACCACGGCGCCGACTTCATCAAGACGATCGCGACCGGCGCGGTGCTCGCGATCGGGACCGAGCCCGGCGCGCCCGAACTCACCGAGGAAGAGCTTCGCGCAGTGGTGAAGGTCGCGCACGCACGCGGCAAGCGCGTCACCGCGCATGCGCATGGCGCCGAGGGGATCAAGAATGCGATCCGCGCCGGGGTCGACAGCATTGAACATGCCAGTCTCGCCGATGAAGAAGCGCTCCTGATGGCAAAGGCGCACGGCACCTGGCTCGTCATGGACATATACAACGGCACCTATATCGATGAGGAGGGCACGCGCGAGGGCTGGCCCGAGGAATATCTGCGCAAGAACCGTGAGACCACCGAGACCCAGCGCGCCGCCTTTCGCCGCGCGGTCGAGATCGGGGTCAAGATTGGCTACGGCACCGACGCCGGCGTCTATCCGCACGGGCTCAACGCCCGGCAGTTCGCCAACATGGTCAAATATGGGATGAGCCCGATGGAGGCGATCGAGGCGGCAACCGCCCGAGCCGCCGAGGAAATGGGCCGCAGCGACGTGGGAGCGATTCTGCCCGGGCGCTATGCGGATTTGGTGGCGGTCGAGGCCGATCCGCTCGCCGACATCACCGTCCTTGAAAAGATCGACCATGTGATGAAGGGCGGCGCGATCGTTCGCTGACCTTCAAGGAGCAAGCGGCGTCCCGGGGATCAGCGAAAGCCTCGGTTCGTAGGTCCAGCTCTCGACGCCAAGCCCCGAAACCGCGCCGAGCACCTCCTCCACCTCGCCGTCGGTCGCGCCGTAGACGCGCGTCAGCATGGCCGCAAATGTTCCGCCCGCCGCCCCGAGCCCGGCCCAATCCTCGCGCGCCAGCATGGCGAAATAGGCTGGTCCGTCCCCGCCGCGCAGTCGCCGGTACCAGCTCAGTCGCACGCCCGCTTGCCTGCCCGGCGTGGCAAGGGCCGTCATGGCCCTTTCGAATGCCGCTGTATCGCCGGGCGATACGTCGACCCGGAAGACATCGACGATGGCGCTGGGACGCTTGTCCTCCAGCGGCGTCGCCGTCGATACGCCCGCCCACAGCTCCCATGTTTCCACGTCGAGAGCCACCGCATGGGGCGCGGCCGTCCGGCGAAAGTCTGCGCCATCCTCGGCGGGCTTCACGCGCCGGTCGAGAGCGGTAAAGCTGGTACCAGCCGTCGCGTCGATGAACAGGCCGCGGCGCGGACCCGTCTGGACCGTCCAGGCGTACCACACGAGGGGATCGCCATTACGGGCATGCCAGCCAAGATGTTCGCGGTAGCCCGCCTCGAACGCAGCGCGGTCTGCAAGGCGGTAGCTGTAGAATTGCGCGATACCCTCGTTCTGCGTGACCGGCGCCCTTGCTGAGGCCGGGGCGGTGAGCACCGCTGCTGCAAGCGCCGTGGCCGCTTTCAATCCTCTCATGCCCGTCTCTCCTTTCGCGAGCAGGTGTAGGAAGGAAAATATCATTCGATAATTTGGAAATTTCCTATATTTAATTCATCTGAGGTGAAGAATGAACGGAAACATGCTTCGCCGGGCGATGGTCTTCCACGCGGTGGGAGTTGCCGGCGGCATCTCGGCGGCAGGCGAGCGGCTCGGCAAATCGCCGCCCGCCGTCCACGCAGACCTGCGCCGGTTCGAGCGCGAGGTCGGGGCCGCGCTCACGGAGCGCGTCGGCCGCTCGATCCGGCTTACGCACAAGGGCCGGACCATGTTCGATGCGATCGGCCGCGCGCTCGGCGATATCGATCGCGCGTGCGCCAGCGCGAGCGACCCGGCCGAGGCGCCGCCGCCGCTCCGGCTCGGCGCGGTAACGGGATTTGGACGGTATCGGCTCGTGCCCGCCCTGCTGCCGCGGCTCGCATCAACGCAGTCGCTGCTCCTGCGCACCGATCGTCACGATGCGCTGATCGGCGCGCTCACCCAAGGCGAGATCGATCTGGCTGTCACCTATCGCCCCGTCGTCGCCGCAACCTTCGAGGCAAGGATTGTCGCCAGCGAAGAACTTGTCCTCGTGGGCGCTGACGGCGCCGACCCTGTGGCCGCGGTGCAAGACGGGTCCTTTCGCTTTGTCACCTACGACGAATATGAATATGTCTTCGCCCGATGGTTCGCCGAGGCGCTCGGCGGACAACCGCCGAACCTTCCCCGCCACGATCATTTCGACGAACTGGAGGAGGCGCTTGCCAGCGTGGCAGCGGGACGGGGCGCAACGATTGCACCTGCCGACGCCTGCGCGGCCTTCGGTCTTGCACCCTGCGGCCCGCCCTGTTCCAACGCGATCTATCTTGTCGGCACGGTCCGCGCACTTGCGACGGAAGAGGCGGAGCTGGTTCGGCAAAGCTTGGCGGCAGACCGCGCCATTATCACTCGCCTGTGATCGCCCCTTGAACGCTTCGTCTTCTCGGCTAAACCGTTTTCATGCGAAACCATCTCCTCCCTAGCGCGATCGCGCTCGCCGCCGCCCTGTGCGCCACGCCCTCCCTCGCCCGGCCGATGACCGAGGTCGATCTTGCGACGCTGAAGCGCGTCGCAGCACCCACCGCCTCCCCCGATGGCCGCTGGGTTGCCTTCCAGATGACCGAAACCGAAGAGGGCAGCTACAAGCGCTCGACGGGCCTCTGGCTTGTCGACCGTAAGGCAAAGGCCGCAAAGCCCGTCCGCCTCGCCGACGTGCCGGGGAAAAATGAAACCTCGCCCGCCTTCCACCCGGATGGCACGCTCTTCTTCATCTCCGACGCGTCGGGCAGCAGTCAGGTGTGGCGCATCGATCCTGCCGCCCCGACAGCCGAGGCAACGCAGGTCACGAACGAGAAGGCCGATGTCGCGGGTTTCAAGCTGTCGCCTGATGGAACCCGCCTCCTCGCCTGGGGCGATATCGCCAAGGAATGCACGAGCTTTGGCTGCGATGCCAAGGACAAGGGCGCGCTCGTCGGCCCCGGCAGCGGCCGCCTCTACAAGGACGGCGCGGGTTTCGTGCGCCATTGGGACCAGTGGGAAACGCCGGGCACCTACAGCCGCCCCTTTGTCTTCGATCTCGTCGACGGCAAGGCGACCGCCGCTCGCGCAATCGACGGCGGCCTGGTCGGCGATACCCCCTCCAAGCCCTTTGGCGGCGGCGAGGAACTTGCCTGGGGAACCGACAGCCGGACTGTCTATTTCACCCTGCGCAAGGCCGACCGCGACGAACCGCGCTCGACCAATCTCGACATTTATCAGGCGAAGGTCGACGCGCGTATCGCCCCGATCAATCTTACCGAAGCCAATCAGGCGACCGACACGCTTCCAGCACCCTCGCCCGACGGCAAGTGGCTCGCCTATGCGGCGATGGAGCGCCCTGGCTATGAAGCCGACCGGCAGGTGTTGATGCTGCGCGATCTTGCAAATGGCGAGACGCGCAAGCTCACCGATGCATGGGATCGCTCGGTCGCCTCGATTGCCTGGGCGCCGGACGGCAAGGCGCTTTACGTCACCGCGCAAGACGTGCTCGATCACCCCGTCTTCCGCGTCGACGTTGCGAGCGGCAAGGTCGAGCGGCTGAAGGCTTCAAACGAGACCCATGATGGCAATATCAGCGATGTGACCCCGCTCGCGGGGGGCGACCTTCTTTACACGCGCAACACCGCGCTGCTGCCGACCGACGTCTATGTCCGCGACGCAAGGGGCAAGGTCGCGCAGATCACTGCCGTCAATGCCGAGAGCCTCGCAGCCTTCGACCCGGTCAAGATCGAGCGCATGGAGTTCTCAGGCGCGAATGGCGACAAGGTCTGGGGCATGATCCTCAAGCCCCAAAACGCCGCCGCGAAGCTGCCCGTTGCCTTCATCGTCCACGGCGGCCCGCAGTCGAGTTTCGGCAACAGCTGGTCGACGCGCTGGAATCCGCGCCTCTTCGCCCAGCAAGGCTACGGCGTCGTCACCGTCGATTTTCACGGATCGACAGGATACGGCCAGGCCTTCACCGACAGCATCAACAAGGATTGGGGCGGCAAGCCGCTCGAGGATTTGAAGCTCGGCCTCGCTGCGGCCGGCAAGCAGGATGCGCAGCTCGACATCGCCAACGCCTGCGCGCTCGGGGCCTCCTACGGCGGCTATATGATGAACTGGATCGCAGGCCAGTGGACCGATGGCTTCAAATGTCTCGTCCAGCACGACGGCGTCTTCGATGCGCGCGCCATGGCCTATGAGACCGAAGAGCTGTGGTTCGACGAATGGGAGCATGGCGGCGCCTATTTCGAGGTTCCCGAAGAGTTCGAAAAATGGAACCCGGTAAACCACGTCGCCAAGTGGAAAACGCCGATGCTGGTCATCACCAGCGAGAAGGATTTCCGCATTCCCTATACGCAAGGCATCGCCGCCTTCACCGCGCTCCAGCGCCGCGGCATTCCCTCGCAGCTGCTCGTCTTCCCCGACGAAAATCACTGGGTGCTGAAGGGCGCGAACAGCGTTCAGTGGCACCAGACTGTGTTTAACTGGCTGGGAAGCTATTTGAAGAAGTAGCGCACTCTCGCCGGACCTCTTTGCACCGAGCGGCGTCGGGAAGCCCCCCGCGAGCCTCTGCTCGCGGGGAGCTCCCCGCTTTCTTCGATGGAACGTCGAGCGATGCGGCTACCCCCTTGCCGCGCCGCACCATGGCTGGCAAAGGCGCTCGGCTATGCCGATGGAAAAAACCTTCGATCCCGCCGCAATCGAGGCGAAATGGGCCCATGAATGGGAAAACCGCGGGCTTTATCGCCCGGCGCGCCCCGATGCCGAACCCTTCACGATCGTCAATCCGCCGCCGAATGTGACTGGCGCGCTGCACATTGGCCACGCGCTCGACAATACGCTGCAGGACGTGCTCATCCGCTACGAGCGGCTGCGCGGCAAGGATGCGCTCTGGGTGGTCGGCATGGACCATGCCGGCATCGCGACCCAGATGGTCGTCGAGCGCCAGATGGAGGAGCGGCAGGACAAGCGCACCAACTATACGCGCGAGGAATTTGTCGAGAAGGTCTGGCAGTGGAAAGCGGAAAGCGGCGGCCAGATTACCGGCCAGCTTCGCCGCCTCGGCTGCTCGATGGACTGGGCGAACGAGCGCTTCACGATGGACGAAGGGCTGAACCGCGCGGTCGCCAAGGTCTTCGTGGACCTGTACCGCCAGGGGCTGATCTACCGCGACAAGCGGCTCGTGAACTGGGACCCCAAGCTCAAGACCGCGATCTCGGACCTCGAGGTTGAAAACCACGAGGTCGAGGGCAGCTTCTGGCACTTCAAATATCCGCTGGCCGACGGCGTCACGCTCGACGACGGGCGCGACTATATCGAGGTTGCGACAACGCGCCCCGAGACGATGCTCGCGGACATGGCGGTCGCGGTGCACCCCGACGATGAACGCTACAAGAGCGTGATCGGCAAGGAGATCCTCCAGCCGATCACCGGCCGGCGCTTCAAGGTGGTCGCCGACGAGCATGCCGACCCCGAACTCGGGAGCGGCGCGGTGAAGATTACGCCGGGGCATGATTTCAACGACTTCGAGGTCGGCAAGCGTGCGGGAATGAAGCCCGGCGAGATGCTCAACATGTTCGACGGCGACGCGAATGTGATCCAGACGAGCGACGGGCTCATTCCCGAGGAATATCTCGGCCTCCACCGTTTCCGCCGCGACGGCACCGACGGCGCGCGCGAACTTGTCGTCAGGCAGATGAAGGAATTGGGCTTCCTCATCCCGCACGTCGACAAGGAGGGCAATGAACATGACGCTGAACCGCGCACGATCCAGACCCCCTTTGGCGACCGCGGCGGCGTGGTGATCGAGCCCTGGCTCACCGATCAATGGTATGTCGATGCCGAAAAACTCGCGCAGGCGCCGATCGAGGCCGTGCGCGACGGGCGCATCACCATCGTGCCCAAGAGCTGGGAAAAGACCTTCTTCAACTGGATGGAGAATATTCAGCCCTGGTGCGTCTCGCGCCAGCTCTGGTGGGGACACCGGATTCCGGCGTGGTTCGATGGCGAGGGCCATATCTTCGTCGCCGAGAGCGAAGAGGAAGCGCAGGCCGAGGCCGGTGCGGGGGTGAAGCTCGAGCGCGACCCCGACGTTCTCGATACCTGGTTCTCTTCGGCGCTCTGGCCCTTTGCGACCCTTGGCTGGCCCGAGGATACCGAGATGCTCCGCCGCCATTACCCGAACGACGTACTCGTCTCGGGTTTCGACATCCTCTTCTTCTGGGATGCGCGCATGGCGATGCAGGGCATGCACTTCATGGGCGAGGTGCCGTGGAAGACGCTCTACCTCCACGGCCTCGTGCGCGCGCCCGATGGCCAGAAAATGTCGAAGTCGAAGGGCAATGTCGTCGACCCGCTCGGGCTCATCGACCAATATGGCGCCGATGCGCTGCGCTTCTTCATGGCGGCGATGGAAAGCCAGGGCCGTGACATCAAGATGGATGACGCGCGTCTGGCTGGCTATCGCAATTTTGCAACCAAGCTCTGGAATGCCGCGCGCTTTTGCGAAGCCAATGGCATTTCGGCATCGACGAGCCTCGAGGCGCCGGCGGCGAGCCTGCCGGTCAACCGCTGGATCATCAGCGAGGTTGCAGACACGGTGGCCGAGATGGAACGCGCCTTTGCCGCGTATCGCTTCGATGATGCAGCCAATGCTGTCTACAGCTTTGCCTGGGACCGGTTCTGCGACTGGTATCTGGAGCTGATCAAGGGCGCGATCGATGACGAGACGAGGGCCACTGCAGGCTGGGTCCTCGACCAGATCCTCGTCATGCTCCATCCCTTCATGCCCTTCATCACCGAAGAGCTGTGGACCGGTCTTGGCGACCGGGAAAATTATCCCCTGATTACCGCGAAATGGCCCGCGCCAAGCGCCGCGCGCGACGCCGAAGCCAGCGCCGATATCGACTGGCTCATCAAGCTGGTGCGCGAGCTGCGCGGTGCAAAGGCCGAACTTGGCCTTCCGCCGGGGGCGCGGCTGACCGGGCATTTCCCAGCCTCGCTCAAGGCCCGCACCGACAGGCTCGCAGCGCAGCTCGATCGCCTCGCGCGCCTCGAGGCGATCCGCTTCGATCCCGCGCCGGCCGGAGCCTCGGCGCAGCTCGTCGTCGAGGGCGAGACGATCACCATCCCGCTCGAAGGCGTGATCGACATTGCCGCCGAACGCGAACGGCTGACCAAGGCGCTCGCCGCGGCGGTGAAGGAGCGCGACAGCCTCGCCGGACGCCTCGGCAATGCAAGCTTCATCGAACGGGCCAAGCCCGAAGCGGTGGAAAAGGCGCGCGCTGATCATTCAGCCAAGACGGCCGAAGCCGACCGTCTGACCGCCGCGCTGGCGCGGCTGGGGTGAGCGCGGGCCAGCCTGCCCCACCCGTTGCAGCCGCGGCCGACCCCCCGGCGGGGCCGGTGCCGCCGCGCCAGACGGCGCGCGGCGGCGGCAGCATGGACCTGACCGGCGGACCGATTACCCGCACGCTGATCCTCTTCGCGCTGCCGACGCTCGCTTCCAATATCCTCCAGACGCTCTCAAGTTCGGTGAACTCGGTCTGGGTCGGGCAATTCCTCGGCGAAAGCGCGCTCGCCGCGACGGCCAACGCGAACATCATCATGTTCCTCATGTTTGCGACCTTTTTCGGTTTCGGCATGGCAGCAACGGTCCTCATCGGCCAGGCGATCGGCCGCGGCGACATCGACGCCGCGCGGCGCGCGAGCGGCGGAGCGATCGGGCTCGCGCTCGTCTTTGCCCTGGTCATCGCGGTCGTTGGCTGGTTTGCCTCCGACGCGATCCTGCGCCTTCTCGAGACCCCGCCGGAGGCCTTCGCGCTCGCGCATGATTATTTGCGCGTCACCTTTGTCGCGATCCCTGCCAGCATGCTCATGGTGACGCTGATGATGGCCTCGCGCGGTGCCGGGGACGCGGTGACGCCGCTGCGCTTCATGATCCTCTCAGTGGTGCTCGACATCATTCTCAATCCCGTCCTCATCCTCGGCCTCGGCCCCTTCCCGCGGCTCGGCATCACCGGAAGCGCGCTCGCGACGGCAGTTGCGGGGACGATCAGCCTCGCCGCGATGCTTGGGTGGTTCTATGCCAAGGACCATGTGCTTCGCCTGCGCGGACGCGAGCTTTGGTATCTTCTCCCCGATGCGGAGGAGCTGCGCTTCATCATCGGGCGCGGGTTGCCGATGGGCGCGCAGATGCTCGTCATCTCCGGGGCGGGTCTCGTCATGGTCGGCCTCGTCAACCGCGAAGGGCTCGTGACCGCGGCTGCCTATGGCGCGACGCTCCAGCTTTGGAACTATGTCCAGATGCCGGCGCTCGCCGTCGGCGCCGCGGTGAGCGCGATGGCCGCGCAGAATATCGGCGCGCATCGCTGGGACCGCGTCGGCTCGATTACCAATAGCGGGATCGCGATCAATCTCGTGATGACGGGCGTGCTGATCCTCCTCCTCCTCGCCTTCGACCGGGCGGCGCTCGGCCTCTTTCTTGGCCGTGGCAGCGAAGCGGTCGAGGTCGCGCGCCATATCCAGCTTGTCGCGACCTGGACCTTCCTCCCCTTCGGCACCACCATCGTCATCATCGGCACGCTGCGTGCCAACGGGTCGGTGATCCCTCCCCTGATCATTCTCGCCCTGTCGATGTTCCCGATCCGCCTCGGCATCTATGCATTCGGCTACCCGGCGCTCGGCGGCGATGCGATCTGGTGGAGCTTTCCGCTCTCTTCGCTCGCAGCGCTCGCCATGGCGTGGGCCGTCTACCGGCGCGGCCATTGGCGCCGCGCGCTTCATGGGCCGGGAGCTTCGGACTGATTGCGCATTCGACAAACCTCCCCATCGCTTCGACTGGCGGCGAAGAGGGCGCTGGTCTTTGGCCGACAGCGTGCGTTAGGGAAGGATCATGAACGCGTCTGATCCCCGCCTCCTGCAGCGCGACAAGCGCGCGCGGTTCCTCGCTGCAGCCCCAGACTGGCGCGCCTCCGATGCGCGCGTCAACCCGCGCGTCGCGATTGGCTCGATCGTCGCGATGTGGCTGCTCTATTTTCTCATCACCACCGGCCTTGCCCTGCTGTCGGGGGCGCCTGATCAATGGGCCTATATCGGCCGCCGCGCGATCGTCGTTGTTGCGGGCATCTTTTGTACCTTCGTTCTCTATCAGCTGCTCCAGCGCGTCCAGCCCCGCAGTTTCGGCGCGCGGCTCGCGGCCGCGATGGGTGCCGCCATCCCCCTCGTTATCGTCTATGCGACGGTGAATCTGCTCGTCTTCTTTTATTGGTTCCCGTCCGAGGACACGCACAAGATCATCGCGGAGGTGCAGGCCAAATTCCCCGTGGCTTGGGAAATGGTGCTGATCCTCGACAGCTCAATCCGCTGGTATTTCTTCTTCGCCGTCTGGGCAGCGCTCTACGTTGCCTTTGGCTATGCGAATGAAATGCGCGCAGTCGAGCGGCGCGCCAACAATTATCGCCTCGAGGCAAAAAACGCACAGCTCCGTGCGCTCCACTACCAGGTCAATCCGCACTTCCTGTTCAACACGCTCAATTCGCTCTCGACCCTCGTGATGCGCGGGTCGAAGGCCGAGGCCGAGGCGATGATCATGAATTTGTCGGCATTCCTGCGCACGAGCCTTGCGATCGATCCCGAGCAATTTGTCAGCCTCGACGAGGAAATCGCCCTGCAGCGGCTCTATCTTGACATCGAACAGGCCCGCTTTCCCGACCGCTTGCAGGTCGAGGTCGAGGTGCCTTCCGATTTGGAAGGCGCCTGCGTCCCGGTGCTGATCCTCCAGCCGATCATCGAGAATGCGCTCAAATATGGCGTTGCGCCGAGCAAGGGAAAGATCGGCGTTCGCCTCACCGCGAGCCACGAATATGGCCTCCTCCTGCTGCGCGTCGAGAATGACGTCGACCCTTCGGTTCCGATGCCCGAGCCCGGCACCGGCGTGGGTCTCGGCAACGTCCGCGAGCGCCTCCTGACCCGCTATGGCCCCGCGGCGGGCTGCGAATGGGGCCGCTCGGACAACGGCGGCTTCTTCGTCTCGCTGTGGCTGCCGCTCTCCCGCGAAGGCTGCTGACATGACCCAGACGCTGAGAACCCTGATCGTCGACGACGAACCGCTCGCGATCGAGCGGCTGCAGATCCTTG
>Ga0079224_100011222_pt1 | contig 12330 bp, 8 predicted proteins | sample Stecom2015_FD_80414 | JGI IMG/M metagenome (GOLD analysis project Ga0079224, IMG submission 80414) | Agricultural soil microbial communities from Utah to study Nitrogen management - Steer compost 2015 | ecosystem: Environmental > Terrestrial > Soil > Agricultural land | place: USA: Utah... | reverse complement strand
TCGAGCACCCGGCCGTACCGCTCGACCTCGATCTGCTCCAGCGTCTTGCCCTGCGTCTTCGGCGCCCAGACGGTGCCGATGAGCAGGGCGGCCACCAGCAGGCCGAGGATGAGGACGCCCACGGTGTGGATGCCGGTCTGCTCGAGCATCAGCGGGAACCAGAGGCTGAGGACGCCGACCATGACGCGCACCAGCATGAACATCACGCCCTGGGCGGAGGCCCGGTACCGGGTGGCGAACAGCTCCGCCGCCCACAGGCCGTAGAAGGCCTGCGCGCCGATGCCGGAGGAGACGCCCCACCCGATCGCGAAGAACAGCAGCGAGAACCATCCGGGCGGGCCGTAGATGAGGGCCGCCCAGGCGGCGATGCCGAGGGCGGCGCCGATGCAGTAGAGACGGCGCCGGGAGAAGCTGTCGCCGTAGCGCATGAACCCCCAGAAGGTCGCCGCGGAGGTCAGCCCCCAGACGAGGACCTGGAGGAGGTACTGGGAGCTCGCGTCGGTCAGCCCGGTCGCCTCGTAGATGCGCGGCTGGAAGATCCCGGCCTGCCCGGCGACGGTGTTCCACAGACCGTAGACGCCGATGAGGAAGAGCAGCGCGGTGACGTTCTTCCGGTTCGTGAAGAGCTGGAGGAAGCCCTGGTAGGTGCCGACCCGGTCGGGGTTGGACTCCTTGTCCTTCCAGCGCTGCGACTCGTCGAGCCCGCGCCGCACCCACCAGGTGATGGCGGCGACGACGAACAGGTGGGCGAAGATGAGCCGGGCGCCGAGCAGGCCGAGCGGCTCGGCGAACACCGCGAGCAGGTAGCCGATGGCCGGTCCGATCGACCAGGCGAGCTGGGCCACCCCGACGTGGCCGGCGCGGCGCTCGTCCGGCGCCTCCTCCGCGATGTAGGTCCAGGCGGCCGTCACGCCTGCGCCGACCGCGATCCCGGTGAGCACGAACCCGGTGAGCAGCATGCCGAAGTTCACCGCGAAGACCGCGAAGAGCGTGCCGAGCATGTAGAGGAGCAGGTCGTAGGTGTAGATGAACTTGCGGCCGTAGCGGTCGCAGAGCGGACCGCCGAGCGCGGCGCCGATGGCCGCGCCGAACGCGTTGGCGCTCAGCGCGCTCAGCAGCCCCACCGCCATGCTGTCCAGGCCGAACTCCGCCTGCCACAGGCTGAGGCTGGTGGCGATCGCGATGATCGATCCGGCCTCGATGTAGTTGGACATGGCCACCGCCGTGGTGGCCTTCCATTTCGACGCTGATGTCGTCGCAGCCGTCATCTGTACTGGTTCTCCGTGTGGTCGAGGGGGTCCCCGGCCGCTCCGGCGGGCGGGGCGGGCGTCCGGATGTTCCGTTCGCCTGTCACCGCGGGGTCGGCGCGGGCGCGGGGCGGAGGAGGACCCGCTGTCCGGGCCGCCGCCGCTGCGAAGCGGGGGTGCGGCACCCGGAGGGCGCGGTTCGGTGGGCCCGATGGGCCTGGCGCAGGAGGAGCGGAAGCCCGGCGCCTCCCCGGCACCGCCTGGTCGCGGCCGCCCGGGCGGCTCGGTCCCCGCTCACCGGCGCACCGGGAGCGGTTCCGGGGCGTGCAGAGGGCTGCGGCCCACCGCCGTTCGCCTGCCGGGCCTCCCGCCGGGCTCCGGGCGGCTAGGCCCGGTGCGGCCTTCGGGCGAGCGGAAGGCCGTGCAGACGGTGCCGGAGCGACGGCCCGCGGTGTCCGGCGCGGTCGGCCCTACCGGCGCGGCCGACACCGTTCCCCCGGCCGCGAGACCGGAACGCGGCACCGGGCGAGGTTCCGGGCCGGGCACCCCTGCCGGCGTCACGCTCCGCGCCTGGGGCGAGGGGCCGGGACTCCGGCCGATCGCCGCCGGGCGGGGTCCGGGGCTGCAGCGGGTCTGGTCGGTTCGTCATTGCTTCGCTCCTGTTCGGAGGAGGGCCGCCGGCGATGGACGAGAGCGGGTGACCGGGCGAACGATTGGGGGTGCCACTCGCAGAACCGTTTTTGAAACGATTCAAAAAGTGATGTGCGCTACGCTCGCACGCTTCCCCGCGCCGCGTCAACCCTCCTCCGCCGAATCCGCCCCGCACCGGCGGCCCCGCCCGCGCCCCGGGGCCGCCGACAGAGCGGATCCCTCCTTTCCCTCTCTTGACCTGCGGTGACATGCCTCCGCCAGCACCTGCCCCGCGCGCCCCGGAAGGGAGCGAAGAGCCCCGGGGGCGCCCCGGCATGCCGGCGCTTCCCGGCCGCCCCGGCGCCCCTCCCCGCCGGCGGACTCCGGGCGGACAGGCCGCCGGAAGGCGGGACTCCCATGCGGGACGGGCAGGTGTCCCGGGTTCCGGCCGCCGTCCGGCCCCGTTCCACCGCCGGGGCCCGGTTGATCTAGAGTCGGGTCCTGTCGGGGGATCCCGCCGGGAGCGGGGATCCAGGGGCAGCACCGGGGAGGAACGCTTGCGGGGAGACGCCGCGCCCAGCATGAAGGACGTGGCCGCGCACGCGGGCGTCTCCCTCGGCACGGTCTCCAACGTGCTCAACCGCCCCGAGCTGGTCAGCGAGCGGACCCGCGGCCGGGTCCAGCGCTCCATCGAGGCGCTCGGCTTCATCCGCAACGACTCCGCCCGCCAGCTGCGCAGCGGCGCCAGCCGGACCGTCGCCTACGTCCTGCACGACACCGCCAACCCGTTCTTCACCGACGTGGCCGACGGCGTCCAGCGCACCACCGACCCGGCCGGCCTCGCGCTCTACCTGTGCAACAGCGGAGAGGACGCCGACCGCCAGGCGTTCTTCCTGGACCTGCTCGAACAGCAGCGGGTCACCGGCGTGCTGATCACCCCGGTCGACCCCGACGACCCGCGGATCGCGGCGCTCGCCGCCCGCGGCACCCCGGTCGTCCTGGTCGACCGCCCCGCCCGCGGCGACCTGTGCTCGGTCGCGGTGGACGACGTGCTCGGCGGCGACATCGCCGCCGAGCACCTGCTCGCCGCCGGCCACCGCCGGCTCGCCTTCGTCGGCGGACCGCTCCCGCTCGGGCAGGTCGCCGACCGGCTCTCCGGGGCCCGCAGGGCCCTGCAGCGGACCGGCGGCGCGGACCTGCAGGTGGTGGAGACGGCCGCGCTGACCATCGCCGAGGGCCGCCGCGCCGCGGAGCACATCGCCGCACTGCCCGCCGGGCACCGCCCGACCGCCGTGTTCTGCGCCAACGACCTGCTCGCCCTGGGCGTACTGCGCCAGTGCGCCGCACTGGGGCTGCGCGTCCCCGAGGACATCGCGCTGGTCGGCTACGACGACATCGAGTTCGCCGAGGCCGCCGCCGTCCCCCTCACCTCGGTCCGCCAGCCGCGCCGGCTGCTCGGCCGGACCGCCGCCGAGCTCCTGCTCGCCGAGGCCCGGGACACCGGCGGGCACGAGCACCGCAGGATCCTCTACGACCCGGAGCTGATCGTCCGCGCCTCCACCTCGGGACCGGCCCCCTCGGCCTGACCTCCGCCCCGGCCTGCGCGCTCCCCCGCCGCCGGCGCCCCGCTCCGGCAGCGGGCGCCGGCCGGACGCCGGGCGGGCGGCCCTTGACAGCGCCGAGACTCAGGCCGTAGCGTCACGGCCACCTCATCGCCTGAAACGATTCAAACCCTGTTCCGGCCGAGGACCGCGGCGCTCCCGCCCCGACGCCCCCTCCGCCCCCCGCCGCCACAGCGGCCGCCCCGGCACGGAACCGATCCACCGCCCTCGAGCAGCGCCCCTCCCCGGCGCCGGCGCCCGCCGCACCGGCCGCCGAGGCCCGGGGCGCCCGCCCCCCGAACCTCCGGCGACGCCGGCGGGCGCGGCCGGGTTCCGCCCCCTCCGGCCCCGGCTCCGGACCGGGACGGCCCCGGCCGCAGCAGATCGCGCCCGCTCCGACCGCCCGCATCCACCGCCCTCCCGGCGAAGGCGCCGCCCCCCCGGCGTCCGACGACCGCCCGTGTCCGCACACCGCCTCCCCCACCGGCTCCGCAGAGCCCTCGGCCCTTCGGTGAGGAGGAGGGAGGCGCCTCCCCGCTCCCCGTTCCACCGCCGCGACCGCCCCCGTCCTGCTCCACCCCGGCGCACCCCGCCCCGCCTCCGGGGGCGGGGCTCCGCCCGGCCTCCCCTCCCCCCGACGAGCCGACAGAAGGAGACCGGCATGGCACATCCCCGCACGTCCCAGTTGCGCAGGTTCCTGGCCGCGGCGGCCGCGGCCGCCGTCGCCGCCCCGCTGCTCCCCTCCCCCGCGCAGGCCGCGGCCGGCTTCACCCTGACCGGCGACACCGTCCTGGACGAACAGGCCCTCTACTTCGTCTCCTACGACGGCCTGGTGAACAACTCCTCCTTCCAGCAGGACGCGGTCCTGACCCATGGAGGCCACCAGTACGCGACCTGGTACACCGCCGACCGCTCACCGGTCATCGCCCGGCGCGCCTTCTCACCCGAGGGCGGGCACGGCGAGTGGAAGAGCGTCACGCTCCCCCACACGCTGTCCCGGGACGACTCGCACAACACCATCTCCCTCGGCGTCTCCCCCGAGGACGGCCGCCTGCACGTGGCGCTGGACACCCACTCCAGCACCGTCCACTACTTCCGCTCAGAGGCCGGGCTCGCCGGCGCCCCCGACTCCGCCTGGCGGGCGGAGGCGTTCGGGGAGGTCCAGCGCGACCTGGAAGGCGTGGACGTCGGCACGTTCACCTACCCCCGGTTCCTGCAGACCCCCTCGGGCGGGCTCCAGCTCAGCTTCCGCACCGGCGTCTCGGGGAACGGCGTATCGGAGCTGGCCGAGTACCGCGACGGCGCATGGACCAGGCTCGGCGCCTGGTCGTCGGCCACCGGCACCTACGAGGCCAACGGGGGTTCGAGCGAACGGCGCAACCTGTACCTGCACGGCATCGGCTACGACCCCGACGGGCGCCTGCACGCCTCGTTCACCTGGCGCGAGCAGTCCGGGGACATCTCCTGCGGCCCCGGCAACGTCACCAACCACGACACCGGATACGTCTACAGCGACGACGAGGGCCGCACCTGGCGCACGGAGGACGGATCCACCGCCGCGGTCACCGGCGGCGACCGGCTGCTCTCGGTCGACACCCCCGGGCACGTCGTGGACCCGCTCCCCGCCGACCACGCCCTGCTGAACCAGGAGACCCAGGCCACCGACTCCGCTGGCGAGCCGCACCTCGTCATCAGCTACGTCCCGGGGCGCTTCACCTCCTGCGTCACCGACTTCACCGAGGACCGGAGGCGGCACGGCCGCGCCTTCCACCTGTACCGCGACGGCTCGGGCGAATGGCGCAAGACCGAGATCCCCGAGCCCCTGAACGCCTTCGGGCGCTCGAAGCTGGTCCTGGACGCCGACGACGACGCCTACGTGATCATGCCGGGAGGCCGGATCATGGCCGCGAGCGCCGAGAGCGGATGGACCGACTGGACCAAGGTGCACGACGGCCTCGGCGCCTTCGGCGAGGTGCTGGTCGACGACGACCGGCTGCTGGAGGACGGCCGCTTCTCCGTCCTCTACCAGGAGCCGAGCACCGGCACCGCTCCCTCGCCGATCCGGGTGGCCGACTTCCGCGCCGACTGAGCGGCCGGCCGGCGGCGGGTCCGCCCCTCGGGGACCCCGGACCCGCCGCCTCCCTCCCCCGCCCGGCCGGGACCGCGGCCGGCCGCACGCCGGGCCGGCTCTCCGGCGCCGCGGGGACCGGGGAGCGGGGCGCCGGCAGCGGCCGGTCACCCCCCGCGCAGGTGCGGCGCGACGGTGTTCTCGAAGGACTTCGCGCAGTCGCCGACGACCCGTTCGAAGGGGGCGTCCCAGACCTCCCGGTGGAACACCTCGATCTCGACGTCCCCGCGGTAGCCGGCCTCTTCGACGGCGCGGGTCAGGGAGGCGAAGTCGATGTGCCCGGTCCCGGGGAGGCCGCGCCCCAGGAGCGCCCCCTCGGGTACCGGGGTGATCCAGTCGCACACCTGGTAGCAGGCGATCCTGCCCTCCTCCCCGGCGCGCGCGATCGCCGGCAGCACCTGGGGGTCCCACCAGACGTGGTAGGTGTCGACGGCGACCCCGGCCACCTCCGGATCCAGGTCGGCGACCAGGTCCAGGGCCTGCGCCAGGGTGGAGACCACCGCCCGGTCCGCGCAGAACACCGGGTGCATCGGTTCCAGGGCGAGGCGCACCCCGCGGGCCCGGGCCTCGGGTGCGAGGCGGTGCAGCATCCGGCGCACGCGGTCCCGCGCGCCCCGCAGGTCCCGGTCCCCGGGCGGCAGCCCGCCCACGACGAGGACCAGGACCGGTGCCGAGCCCGGCGCCCCGGCCGCGGCGAGCGCCGCCGCCTCCTCGATCGCCCGCAGGTTCTCCGCCCAGGCCTCGCCCGCCGCGCCCGGGTCGGTGAGGAACCCGCCCCGGCACAGGCTGGAGAAGCGCAGGCCGGAGCCGGCCAGCCTGGACGCAGCCTCCTCCAGCCCGATCTCGGCGACCCGGTCGCGCCAGAGCCCCACCGCGGGGACGCCGGCGGCCGCGGCCAGGTCGAGGACGGTCGCCAGGTCCGCCCGTTTGACCGTGGCCTGGTTGAGCGAGAAGCGTTCGATGCTCATCGCGGCCCTCCCTCGGCGCCGGTTCCTTCCGCCGGGACGCCGTGCACGCGCAGCAGTGCGCGCCACCGCTCCGCGGCGAGTTCGGGGGCGGTCAGGGCCCCGCAGTCGTCGGCGAGCTCCAGGGCCCGGGCCAGGTGCGGCAGGCTGCGGGCCGAGTGCAGTCCGCCGACCATCGGCCACGCCGGCTGGTGCCCGTTGAGCCAGGCGAGGAAGGCGACGCCGGTCTTGTAGTACCGGGTGGGGGGCGCGAAGAGGTGCCGGGACAGCGCCTCGGTCGGGCCGAGGATCCTCCGGTAGCCGCCGGCGTCCCCCTCCTCCAGTGCGCTCAGCGCGGCCGAGGCCAGCGGGGCGACGGCGGCGAAGGCGCCCAGCAGCGCGTCCGAGCGGTGCCGCCCGTCGCCGAGCACGAGGTCGACGTAGTTGTAGTCGTCGCCGGTGTACATGCGCACGCAGCGCGGCAGCCGGGCGCGCAGCGCCGTCTCGGCCTCCGCGTCGAGCAGGGACAGCTTGATCCCCGCCACCCGGTCGGGGTGCTCCTCGATGATCGCGAGCACGGTGTCCATGGCCTCGTAGGGGTCCCGGGAGCCGAAGTAGCCGTCCAGGCGGGCGTCGAAGGCGGCGCCCAGCCAGTGCAGCACCACCGGCTCCCGTGCGGCTCCCAGCACTTCGGAGTAGACCTTCAGGTAGTCCGCGGCGTCCCGGGCGGCGGCCGCGACGTGCCTGCTGGCCATGATCACCGCCCCGGAGCCGGTGGACTCGACGTGGTCGAGCTGCTCGCGGTAGGCCCGCACCGCCTCGGCCAGGGTCACCGGGGCGTCCGGGAGCTGGTCGGTGTTGACCCCGGAGACGATGAGGTCGCGGACGGGGACGCCGTGCGCGCGCCCGTACTCCGCGGCGGCGCGCGCCGAGCGCTCGACCAGCAGGCGGGTGGCCGGGTAGTCCAGGCCCATGTTCCGCTGCGCGGTGTCCATCGCCTCGGCGACGCCGAGCCCCAGGCTCCACACCCGCCGCCGGAACCCCAGGGTCGCCTCCCAGTCCACTTCGGCCGGGGCTCCGGGCACGTTCTCCCCCCAGGCCACCGGCACCACGTGGGCCGCGGCGTAGACCGAGCGGACCCGGTGGTGCCCGCGCGCCGGCGCGGGCACGCCGGCCGCCCTGAGGGTCCTGGCGTCCAGGCGGCCCGAGGCGCGCGGCAGCGGCACCGCGGTCATCGCCCGGCCTCCGGCCCCTCGCCGAGCCCGACCCGCCGGCCGGCCGCGGCGGATTCCAGGGCCCGCTCGGCCAGCAGCACGCCGCGGGCGGCCGAGGCGAAGTCGAAGCGGTGCGGACGGCCGGCCGCGAAGTCGCGCAGGTACTCCTCCCACTGGGCCCGGAAGCCGTTGGCGAACTCCCCGTTGTCGGGCACCGCGGCCCAGTCCGCCCGGTAGTCGTGCGCGTCGGCCAGGTCGGGGTTCCACACCGGGCGCGGGGTCACCTCGCGCGACTGCACCCGGCCGTTGAACAGCCCGACGACGGCCGATCCCCGGGTCCCGTCGACCTGGAACTCCACGAGCTCGTCCCGGTCGACCCGCACGCACCAGCTGGAGTTCATCTGGACCACGACGTCCCGGCCCACCTCGAAGATCGCGTAGGCGGCGTCGTCGGCGGTGGCGGCGTAGGTCCGGCCCTGCTCGTCGACGCGCTTGGGGATGTGGGTCGCCGTGTGCGCGTAGACGGTGCGCACCGGCCCGAACAGGTGCTCCAGGACGTAGCTCCAGTGCGGGAACATGTCCACGACGATCCCGCCGCCGTCCTCCCGGCGGTAGTTCCAGCTGGGGCGCTGGGCCGGCTGCCAGTCCCCCTCGAAGACCCAGTAGCCGAACTCGCCGCGCACCGAGAGCACCCGGCCGAAGAACCCGGAGTCGAGCAGGCGCTTGAGCTTGCGCAGGCCCGGCAGGTAGATCTTGTCGTGCACCACGCCGTTGTGCAGGCCGGCGCGTTCCACCTCGCGGGCCAGGTCGGCGGCCTCGGCGTGGGTCTCGGCGGTCGGCTTCTCGCTGTACAGGGCCTTGCCCGCGGCGATCGCCCTGCGCAGCGCCGGCACGCGGGCGCTGGTCAGCAGGAAGTCCGCGTAGACGTGCAGGCCGTCGTCGGCGAGGGCGGCGTCCAGGTCGGTGGTGTACTCGGCGATCCCGTGGCGGTGCGCGATCTGCTCCAGCCTGTCCTTGCTGCGGCCCACCAGGACCGGGCGGAGCTGCGCCCGGGAGCCGTCGGGGAGCCGGAGTCCGCCCTCGTCGCGGATGGCCAGGATCGAGCGGACCAGGTGCTGGCGGTAGCCCATGCGCCCGGTGACCCCGTTCAGGATGATCCCGATGGTCTGTGTCGTCATGTCGCTCTTCCAGGTCGTCTCGGGGTCAGTCGGAGGCGGCGGTGGAGCCCAGGAGTTCTCGGATGCGCCCGGCTATCCGGTGGAACTCCGGCCTCTCCAAGGTGGACTCGTAGCCGCGGTGGCCGGGGATGTCGACGGTGAACCGCTCGATGATGCGCCCGGGGCGCGGCCCCATGACGACCGCCCGGGAGGCCAGGTAGACGGCCTCGGCCACCGAGTGCGTCACCAGCACCACGGTCATGCCGGTCTCCTCCCAGATCCGGCGCAGCTCGACGTTCATGGTCTCCCTGGTCAGCGCGTCGAGGGCGCCGAAGGGCTCGTCCATGAGCAGCACGTCCGGCCGGTGCAGCAGGGCGCGGCAGAGCGAGACGCGCTGCTGCATCCCGCCGGAGAGCTCGTAGGGCATGGCCTTCTCGAAGCCGCTCAGCCCGGTCATCTCGATGAGCTCGTCGGCGCGCCGGCGCGCCGACGCCCTGGGCAGCCCGCGCATCTCGGCCTGGAAGAGGATGTTGTCCCGGGCGTTGCGCCAGTCGAGGAGCGCGGCGCGCTGGAAGACGAATCCGACGTCGCGGCGCGGCCCCTGCACGGGGGTGCCGCGCAGGGCCACCTCGCCGGCGCTGGGCCGGGTGAGTCCGGCGATCACCCGCAGCAGGGTCGACTTGCCGCAGCCGGAGGGGCCGGCGACGCTGAGGAACTCGCCGGGCTCGATGGCCAGGTCGATGCCGCTGAGCGCGTGCACCGTGCGGGACTTCGTCGTGAAGGCCACGTCGACGCCCCGGACGTCGACCATCGGCCCGCCGGCCCCGGGGGATCCGGATCCGGTGCCGCCCGCGGCGGCCGGTGTGCTCCTGGCGGGCATGGTCACCCTCCCTCGGTGGTGAACGAGGCGTCGTAGTACTCCTCGATCGGTTTCGCCTCGTCGATCAGCCCGGCCTCGGCCAGCACGGAGACGGTCTGCTCCCAGTCCTCCTCGGCGTTGTGGCCCGGTGCCCGGCCCTCGGTGTTCTCGGTGTGCAGCAGCGGGACGGTCTGCCGCCACTGCTCGGCGAGCACGTCGGCCTCGGGCAGCTGGGGGTCCTCGCCCTCCATCGCCGCCACCGCGTCCTCGGGGGCCTCCTGCGCCGCGGTGAACGCCTCGGAGGTGGCGGCCACCATCCGCTCCACCAGGTCGGGGTCGCCCTCGATGGTCTCGGAGTGGGCGATGAGGCCGTTGCCGAAGAAGTTGAGTCCGGCGTCGGAGTAGCGGAGGTAGTCGACCTCCTTGCCGCTGGTGGCCGCGATCGTCGGCCCCTGGTCGTGGGCGAACCCGATGAGGCCGTCGACCTTGCCGGACATCATCGCCGCGTTCTTGCCGGCGGGGTCGAGGTTCTGCTGCTCGACGTCGGACTCGGCGAGCCCGACCGCTTCGAGGTACATGGGGAAGGTCGTGGTGGGCGCGTCGCCGGCGGAGACCGCGATCGTCCTGCCCGCGAGGTCCCCGGGCTCGGCGATCCCCGAGTCGGCGAACACCTGCACGGCCGAGGGCGTGGTCTGCAGGAAGGCGCCGACGGATTTGACGTCGACCCCCTCGTCGATGTTGGCGAGCAGTGCGGGGGCGTCGGCCCAGCCGAAGTCGAAGCGCTGTTGGCCGACCGCCTGGACGGTCTTGGCGGAGCCCTGGCCGGCCTCGATGGAGAGCGCGATCCCGTGCTTCTCGAAGATCCCCTCCTCCACTCCGTAGTAGAAGGGGGCGTGCTCGCCGTAGGGATACCAGTTGAGCTGCAGGGTGACGTCGGTGGCGCCCTCGCCGGCGCCTTCTCCGCCCCCGCAGGCGGCCAGGGCGAGCACCGCGGCGCCGGCGGTGAGGACGGCCGGGGCCCGTTTCGGGGAGCGGTGGGGTCTGCGGACGGTCATGGGGTCCCCCTTCGGATCGGGGTGCGGTGGACGGCGCCGAGCGGTCGGCGCGGAGGGTGCCGGCGGACGCGTCGGTCGTCCGCCGCCGCGGTCAGCCGCGGTTGCGGCGGGAGGCGTGCCAGGGGATCAGGAGCGCTTCGGCGACCTGGATGACCGCGAAGAGCAGGACTCCCAGGGCCGACATGATGATCAGGGCGGCGAACAGCATCGCGGTGTCGATGTTGCCGTTGGCCTGCAGGATCACGTAGCCCAGGCCGGAGTTGGCGCCGACGAACTCCCCCACGACCGCGCCGGTGACCGCCAGGGTCGCCGCGACCTTGAGCCCGGACAGCAGCTCGGGCAGCGCCGCGGGGAGGCGGACCTTCCAGAAGGTCTTGAGCCTGGAGGCGCCCATGGTCGAGGTCAGTTCGAGGAGTTCGGGGTCGACCGAGCGCAGCCCGCTGATGCCGGAGATGACCACGGGGAAGAAGGCCATGAGCACGGCCACCAGGATCTTCGGGCTGGTTCCGAAGCCGAGCCAGACCACGAACAGCGGCGCGATCGCGATCTTCGGTACCACCTGGGCGAAGAGGATGAGCGGGTAGAAGGTCTTCTCCAGCGCCGGGGCGTAGACCATCAGGACGGCGACGAGCACCCCGACGACCGCGGCGATCGCGAACCCGGCGAGGGTCTCCCCCGTGGTGACGAGGGTGTGCTCCCACAGGTACTCCGGGTTGTCGGTAAGCGCTTTCCAGGTGTCCGCGGGAGAGGGGATGATGTAGGGCTGGACGAACCCGCCGGCGGTGGCGAGGAACCACGCCGCCGCGAGCAGCGCGAGGAACCCCAGGGGGTACAGCGCCGCCGAGGCCCCGCGCGGGGGGCGGCGCCGGGGCACCCGGGACTCCTCGGGCGCCCGGAGGTGCGGGGCGGGGGGAGAGTGCTGAGCCTGTTGAGTCATGTCGGACCTAATGTCGCGCGTCGGGGAGAGGCGGCTGCCCCCTCCGCTATGCTCGGAAAGCGCTTACCCGATCGACCCGGCTGGGATAGCGCTTTCCCGTTTCGGGGATATTAAGTAGGTCACAGGCGAGGTGTCAACGCCTCTCCCCGGGAGAACAGGACGAGGATGCGAAAGACGAGGACGAGGTCGGTCAGCGGAAACCCCACCCTCTCGGACGTGGCCGCCCGCGCGGGGGTGTCCCTGGCGACGGCCTCGCGGGTGCTCAACGACAGCGACCGCAGGGTCGGCCGGGAGCACCGGGACCGGGTCCTGCGGGCGGCCCGGGAGCTGAACTACCGGACCGACCTGTCCGCGCAGGCGATGGCCAGGGGGAGCGCCCCGGTCCTCGCCCTGCTCGTCAGCAGCATCGACGACCCCTACTTCTCCGCCATCGCCGCCGGCGTGGCCGAGTCGGCCCACGCGCACGGCGTGATCGTCACGATCGCGATCACCGCCCGCGACAGCGAGCGCGAGCTCACCTCCGTGCGCACGCTCCGCGGGCAGCGCCCCCGCGCCATC
>Ga0079224_100011220_pt1 | contig 12332 bp, 11 predicted proteins | sample Stecom2015_FD_80414 | JGI IMG/M metagenome (GOLD analysis project Ga0079224, IMG submission 80414) | Agricultural soil microbial communities from Utah to study Nitrogen management - Steer compost 2015 | ecosystem: Environmental > Terrestrial > Soil > Agricultural land | place: USA: Utah... | reverse complement strand
CAATCCCAAACAAACCGGACAGGCAATCTACAGCACGACCTCCGGCGCCCTACCCCTTGCTGATCTACCCGTATTGGAGACGGAAAAAGACAGGCATTATAGCCTGGTGAAATTTGAAATAGAAGTGCTTACACCGGGTGAAGTGTCCCTAAGCATTGACGATGCAAACGGAATCACGGGTTGGGTAGACGGAAAGGCATTGACCATAGCGAATGGTCAGTTTACCCCAACGCTCACGAAAGGGATCCACCCTGTCACACTTGCGGTCGATAGAAACCTACGAAAGGAAGGATCAGTCCGAGTACAATTGGAGGAAGGAAGCGCACAGACGCGGCTGGTAATGGGAAAATAGCAATTCATCGGATTTTTTTCCCATATTTAGCACATGAAAATCGCTACATATAACGTCAACAGCATCAACGCAAGACTCCCTGTCGTGTTGCGATGGCTTGAGGAGAGCCAACCCGATGTGGTATGTTTTCAGGAGCTGAAAGCGATACAGGAGAACTTTCCCGTCGATGCATTTAAAAACGCAGGCTATACCGCTATATGGCATGGACAGAAAAGTTGGAATGGAGTGGCTATCCTTTCAAAAATCGGTGAGCCAGAAGAAACCTGTCGGGCCCTTCCCGGCGATCCCGAAGATACGCACAGTCGTTATATTGAGGCAAAAGTAAATGAGTTAACCATTGGGTGTCTATATTTGCCCAACGGTAATCCCGCACCGGGTCCGAAATTCGACTACAAACTGCGCTGGTTGGATCGCCTCATTACCCACAGCCAAGCACTCCTCGATGCCGGAGGTCCGGTGATTCTGACGGGCGACTATAACGTCATTCCGAATGAACAGGACGTGTACAAGCCTGAACGGTGGGCGGATGACGCGCTTTTTCGACCTGAGACCCGAGAGGCTTTCCGACGGCTGGCAGCACAGGGGTGGACCGACGCGCTGAGAAAATTACATCCCGACGAAACTATCTACACATTCTGGGATTATTTCCGTAATGCGTACGGGCGCAACGCCGGGCTGCGCATCGATCACTTTCTCCTCAGCCCGGAGGCGGCACCCCGGCTCCGGGCCGCAGGGGTTGACCACCACGTCCGCGGTTGGGAAAAAACCAGCGACCACGCCCCCGTATGGATTGAATTGGATTAGGTCGCGCTTATTTGCAAGCGGCCGACCCGGTTAACCATATCATGCGCAATCGTTGCTGCCGTTCAGATGCCGACTCGTCGATTACGAGCTTTTTCTCCGCATCGGGTTGGTAACGCACGCCCACCAACCGGAAGAACGCTTCGTATGGAATTGGATTAGTCCCCTGCGTGTAGGCTTCCAGAAATTCCTTTGCTTCCGGGTAACTGAGTTTGCCGATTTCGTCGAAAAGTTCATCATCCTCAAAAAAACGGTCTTTCCCGTAGCGAATCCCTAGGTCGTGTGTCAGGTTTTTCAACCCGTAGCCACCGTCCGAAAGATGAAGCAGATAGATATCCAGACACGCACCGATCAAAGCCCCCTTTTGGTATACATTTCCGTATTCATCGGCATAGGTAGAAGCTGCATACTTACTCAATTGCGTAAACGCCAGCGTATCGTTATAATGTTCCCTGGAGTCAACGATTTTAGCAGCAAGCTTATCCAGAAACTGTTCCGGTGTATTAATACCGTTTTGTACCTGTACATGGTGGGCGGTATATTCGGTGGTACCCTCGTACAACCAAAGGTGCTTGGATAAAACGGCGGTATCGTAATTAAATTCCTTCACCTCCCGTGAAGCGATGGTCAGCGGGGTGATGATATGAAAAAACTCATGCGATGAAACATCGACGAGCATATTTTTTAGCACATCCGACGGCATTTCGGGAATGTAATAAAAAGAAGAAGTGGTATGCTCCAGTGCTCCCGCCAGCCCAAGTGGAAACGACTGTTTAAGCTTCATATCCTTAAAATAGTAAAGAAATGCGTAGCGATCCGCGGGGAGCTTACCGCCCAGGTAGGTACGCGCGCCGTGAAGCAATGCCGATAACCAGTCCGCTATCTCTTTTGACCTAATCATATTATTCGGGGAAAATACCGAAACCAACACTTCGCAATTACCTACCCTGACGGTGGTCGTGTCAGGAATACTGTACATGATCGGTGTGTCGTACAGGACGTCCAGGTTATCCATCCGGAAGACATCGCGAGTAGCCGTACTTTCCGTCGGAAGTTGTGCCGAAGATCCATAAAAGCCATCCGGCTTTTCGAAAACCAGCTCGAAAGGCAACTTGGTTTGGCCCTCCAAATAGCCGAAAATCCCCGGTGTATGGACAACAACGTTCTTGTCTTCAATGTTGGTCGCCGCCATGGGATAGATGCCATGCTCCTTTTCCGTGTCATAGATATCTTCTACTTCATAGCTGATTTTATAGAGCTTACGGGCTTTCCCAATCTCCCATTGGTTTACACTCAGTTGCTTTATGGGAAGGCGCCGGCCCTTCCTGTCTTCGGCCACCACCTGACCCGCAAACGCTCCATAGTCACTGATGGAATAGGTACCAGGAATGATCTTGGGTAAGGCAAAAACAACCTTTCTCTCCGTAACTTCCGGCGTAATCAGACTCACATAAAACTTATCCTCTTGAAGACGGGTTAAATCAACCGTATATTGATAATGTTGACTCCGGACAACTTGCGTGGAAACCGCCCACGCAGATAGCACGATCAGCAAACTCTTTAGTGTATACATGGGTCAAATGTAGTATAATTTGCTGGAATAAATCAGACCTGTTCACACTTCTTAAGTGGCTGCGGATGAAAAAAATGGTTCAATGGCCCCCTGCCTTTGCCGGCCTTTACATCGCTGCTATGGAGGATAGCCTGATGCACGTACAGCTGTCCCTTTTGTACCGCTGCGAGTACAGATTCGCCCAGAGCGATGTAGCTCGCGATCGCTGACGACAGCGTACATCCCGTGCCATGCGTATTCAGGGTGTGGATCTTATCCAAAACGAACTCATGTATTTTTCCTTCCTCGTCAATATATATCGAGGTCAGGCGCGGTGTTTTCAAATGTCCACCTTTCAGCAATACCGACCGGACCCCCAGCTGCCTGATCTTTTCCCCTGCAAGGTACATATCCGCCAACGTCCTCACCGGCATTTCGGCGAGAACAGACGCTTCGTCCATATTCGGGGTGACCAGAGTAACGAGCGGAAAAAGCCGGTCAACGATGCGGGCCAGGGTTCCGTTCTTGATAAGCGTATCTCCACTGCTTGCCACCAACACGGGATCATACACGATGGGTACACCTACATATGCTGTCAGCGTGCTGGCAATTGCATCTACCAATTCACCCGAATGCACCATCCCGATTTTAATCGCATCCGGGCACATATCATCCAGAATGGCTTCCATCTGCGCCCGGACCACCGTGCCGTGAATGGGATGTACAGCCCGCACGCCCTGCGTATTCTGTATCGGAAGAGCCGTTAACACCGAAGTAGCATAACACCCCAACGCTGAGATCGTCTTTATATCGGCCTGGAGACCGGCGCCTCCGCTGCCGTCAAACCCCGCAACGGTCATTACGGTGGGGTATCGGTATTTCTTTGTATCCATATCAGTTACACGAATATAACAGAAAAACTGTAAATGGGAATAGATAGGACATCAAGTTCTACGACCTCGAAAATGACCGCGCCGAACAGCATAACCTCGCGGCAGAACACCCCGATATCGTTCGCCGGGTCAATGTACATGCAGGCATCGCACAGGCCCGGGGAACTCTTTTCGTTTACCTAGCACATCGGTCGCCGTAAATGGGTCTCCTGGGCGGTCAGTAATTCCTCCGACGTGTCTGGTGGTGCCACTTCCGGAACGGCTCCAGAAACCGATGCTCATGGTAAAAGACAAAGGGAATCCTGCGTTTCTCTACCGGAAGCGCAATCTCCTCGTAGATAAACGCGTCATCAAATCCTGCTTCTGCGGCGTCAGTACGGGATGCCGCACAATACACCCGCTCAGGACGGCCCCAGTAGATTGCACCCAGGCACATGGGGCATGGCTCACACGATGTATATACCGTACACCCGGCCAGCTGAAAAGTACCGAGCCGGGCACAGGCGTCCCGGATGGCCACCACCTCCGCATGCGCCGTCGGGTCATTTGTTGATGTTACCCGGTTGAATCCCGTTCCAACAACTTGTCCGTCTTTGACTATTACGCACCCAAACGGTCCCCCTTGACCGTTTAGCATCCCTTCCTCGGCAAGCGCCACCGCGTGCCCGAGAAACATCCTATCTTTTTCGCTAACCATAGATTTGCTAATCTTTTTTGCTTAATTCGTATCCGTAATCACAAAGCTAATAACGATGTCTTACTGCGATTTCATCCCAACTATGCAGCCCGAATCACGTCGGGCACTACACAAACGCTATCACGATCACCATTATGGCTTTCCCATTCATGATGATAACGAGCTGTTTGGTCGGCTCATCATGGAAATCAACCAAGCCGGACTGAGCTGGGAGACCATTCTACGAAAAGAAGAGGGTTTTCGGAAAGCGTACGACAACTTTGATATTGCAAAAATCGCCGCCTACACGGACGCCGACCGACAACGGCTGCTGGCCGATGCTGAAATTATACGCAACCGGCTAAAAATTAATGCAGCCGTCGAAAATGCAAAAGTTATTCTTCAATTACAACAGGAATATGGGTCATTTGAGAAATGGCTGAACCATCACCATCCCAAACCGCTTACTGAATGGATGAAACTGTTTAAAAAAACATTCAAATTTACCGGAGGCCAAATTGTCAATGAATTTCTGATGAGTACCGGTTACCTGCCTGGTGCCCATGCTCCCAAATGCCCTGTTTATGCCAAAGTGCTACGGGCGAAACCTCTATGGTCAGCCACCGGATTTACTTCTTGAAAATAAAGTAAACCGCGAGTACCAGAAAGACAAAACCGATCAGGTGATTCACACGCAACGGCTCGTTCTTAAAAAAAACGACGGCAAACAATGTAAAAACGGTGAGGGTAATCACCTCCTGAATCACTTTCAGTTGCCACAGATTGAAAGGCCCTCCGTTTTCATTAAATCCGATCCGGTTAGCGGGTACCTGAAGGGAGTACTCAAACAGCGCAATTCCCCAGCTGATGAAAATAATGCCGGTCAGTCCCAGGTTGCTGAACCAGTTCATCTCTTTAAACTTCAGATGCCCGTACCATGCCAGCGTCATAAACGCGTTGGATAGCACCAGCAGTCCAACGGTGAGAATGGCTTTTCCTACCATACAATTTTTAAAACACACAAAAGTACGGTGAAATCCATTAAGTAAAATAGCCGATCCAGAAAATGTGGATCGGCCATTTCTATTTGGCCGGGCATACCTACCAGATTACAATCCGCTTTTCTTTTGGAAGATAGAGCTTATCACCTTCTTTGATGTCAAAAGCTTCATAAAAACCATCTATATTAACCAGGGGGCCGATGGCGCGGTACTGAGCCGGTGAATGCGGATCCGTTTTCACCTGGTTAACCACAAACTGTTCAGTAGTTTTGGTACGCCAGATGGTTGCCCAAGAAAGAAAGAAGCGTTGCTGCTGTGTAAACCCGTCGATCTTTCCGAGGTCGCCCTTGTCGTTCAGATACATTTGCAGGGCCTCGTAGGCTACGGATACACCGCCCAGATCGCCGATGTTCTCCCCAAGCGTAAACCGACCGTTCACAAACACACCGGACACAGGCTCGTATGCCTCAAACTGGGCAACCAGCGCAGAGGTGGCGGCATCAAACTTCGATTTATCCTCCTCCGTCCACCAGTTGTTCAGGTTTCCGTTACCGTCATACTGTGACCCGCTGTCGTCAAAACCATGAGACAGCTCATGACCGATCACCGCACCGATCCCTCCGAAATTCACGGCAGCGTCGGCTTTGTAATCATAAAATGGCGGTTGCAGTATAGCTGCCGGAAACACAATCTCATTAAATAGCGGGTTATAGTATGCATTGACCGTCTGCGGAGTCATTCCCCATTCGGTTTTATCAACAGGCTTGCCCTGTTTAGCCCTGTTCTCCTCGAACCGCCATCTACGGGCGTTCAGTACGTTGTCAAAAAGAGATGTTCCTACCTCAAGCCGTGAATAGTCTTTCCATTTATCCGGATACCCGATCTTAACGTTAAACTTAGCCAGCTTTTCCAACGCTTTTTCTTTGGTTTGGGATGACATCCATTCCAGTTGTCCGATGCGATGTGCAAACGCCTTGCGTAGGTAAGATACCAGTTCGTCGGCAGCGGCCTTCGCCTCTGCCGGGAAGTACCTCTCTACATATAGTTTACCCAACAGCTCGCCTGCCACGCTATTTACGAACTGCAGCCCTCGCTTATCCAGCGCGCGCTGTTCCTTTTGCCCTTTCAGCGTTTTGCCCCAAAAATCAAAACTGATCTGATCCAGTTCGCTGGTAAGGCTCGTGGCCGCATCGTTGGCTATGGTGAAGCGGAGAAAATCTTTGATATTTTCCAGATTTTCCGGCTTTAGTATCTGGTCAAGCTTTTGAAAATAATTGAGTTCGCTAATAATGACTGTGTCCGCCTCAAAGCCCAGGTCCGTAAGATATTGAGCAATATCGACATTCTTCACCATGGTTTTCAGATCCGTTATAGCCACGGGGTTGTAACTGAGCGTAGCATCCCGAACCTGTTCCACGGTGAGCATATGGCCCGCGAGTTCCTTTTCAAACGCTACAATTTTCGGCCCTTTCAGATCGCGGGTCCGTTGCCCCATCCTTGGTAATAGAAGGTTAATATATGCTTGATAATTCGCCAACGTCTTTGCATTGGCCTCATCCTCCTTTTGATAATAAGCCCGACCAAGTCCCAGGTCGGCGGCACCCAGGTAAACTGCGTTCACGTCGCTGTTTTTCATGTGTGCCTCTACACTAACGTCAAAGAATGGGTTCCCCCCGATGGGAGCCATCTCAACCAGATAACAATAGAGATCATCGAACGTACGGATTGCATCCACCTTTTGCAGAATCGGCTTGAGTGGTTCAATTCCTAATTTATTGCGGGTGTCGAAGTCAGTAAAACTCCGGTATAGGTCGGCGATCTTTTGGCCGTCAGAGCCTTTCGCGTGCGTCTGCTCCAAAGACTCCTTTAAAATTTTGAGGGCCGCTTCATTGGTATTTTCTCCCAGTTCGTTGAAACTTCCCCAACGCGACTGATCAGACGGAATTTCCACCGTCTTCATCCAGTTTCCGTTCACATAGTTGTAAAAATCGTCCTGGGGACGAACGGACAGGTCCATAAAATCCAAATTGATGGCTTGAGGCTGCTGCGCAAGGGCAGCCACCGTGCTCATTGCTGCCACGGTAAGTGTCAGAAACTTTTTATTCATGTGCTATGCTTCGTTAAAGGGGACAAACTTAGAAAATTATTAGATTTTCTGGAAGTCTTTGCGGATTTCAAAAAAGGAACCTATTTTTGTTCCGAAAGATTTCGTCCCATGAAGCTGACCTACAACGATACCAACATGGCTACCCTGTACTATCGGGACAGGGCCTAAGGCCGTCGGTCTAACACCAGCGGCGCTTATCCTTTTCAGGTTATCCCTGAAACAATCAATTAATTTCTACATCGTTATTTTAATCATTTATCTTTCTATGTACTAATTTTTACATCAGGAAAGACCAAAGCGAATCATATATACCATGACACCTACGTGGAAGCGAACATTTGCCGTCATCTGGAGCGGCCAGTTTATATCTTTATTAACGAGCTCGGCGGTCAACTTTGCCATTATCATCTGGCTTAGCTTGGAAACAGGGTCGGCAGAGGTGCTCGCGTTTGCCGCCATTGCTACGTTTCTTCCCCAAACCCTTATCGGTCCCTTTGCCGGAGTGTATATTGACCGGTGGGATCGCAAACGGACTATGATGGCCGCGGACGGATTCATCGCCGTCTGCACATTCATCCTTTCTTTGCTCTTCTACCTAGGGTACACTGAAGTGATGTTCGTTTACATCCTACTAGCCCTTCGGTCTGTAGGGTCTGCCTTTCACATGCCTGCCATGCAGGCGTCTGTACCGTTATTAGCACCGGAATCCGAGCTGCTCCGTATCGGCGGAGTTAACCAGATGATTCAATCGGTTTCCAGCATCGGCGGACCGGCCCTGGGAGCTTTTGCTATCGGACTGATGGATATCGGTTATGTGTTGCTATTGGATATTTTCGGAGCTGTGGTAGCCATCGCCTCGCTCCTGCTAATACGCATTCCTAATCCAAATAGAACGCTAACCGACAAACAAACAGGTATCAGGAAGGTATTGCGCGATCTAAAGCTGGGCGTTCAGGCGGTCACCTCCAACCGGGGAATATCCTGGCTTTTCGGCTTTTCCATTTTGGCAACTTTCTGTATCATGCCGGTGGCCGTGTTATTTCCGCTGCTAACGCTGCAGCATTTTGAAGGTGGAAAGTTTGAAATGAGTATTATTGAAGTCGTCTGGGGCATCGGCATGCTGGTTGGCGGTGGCGTATTGGGAATATTCAAACCCACCCTGAACAAGGTCATTATCATCAACAACATGCACCTTTTGCTCGGTATCAGCCTGGCTGCCTCGGGCGTGTTACCAGCCTCCGGCTTTATCCTTTTCGTTGGGCTTACCATCCTTGGCGGCATCGCTGCTTCCATTTATAATGCGTCCTTTACCACCGTACTGCAGGAACAGATCGATCCCGCGATGTTGGGACGTGTATTTTCAATGTATTTCAGTATCGCGTTACTCCCCTCAATGATTGGTCTGCTGAGCACGGGCTTCCTAGCCGACACCATTGGTATCAGCCTTACCTTCGTGATATTGGGTAGCGTAATTGGTTTGATTGGTGTCGCATCATTTTTTGTACCTGTGCTGATGAGGTTGGGTACTAAGGAGAACCGATGATTGTCAGGTGTTTTCCTGCCGAATCCATTTGCTGACAACGGGGGGTCGGTAATGCTGCATCTTACGGAGCAGCTCCGGGATCTCTGAATCCCATAATAGCATCTGCCGGTTAACCTCTTTTAGAAACCCACTATCCACCATATGTTGAACCCATGCAATCAGCTGTTCATAAAACCCTTCGGTATTGAGCAAGCCCATAGGTTTCCGATGGAGGCCCAACTGCCCCCATGTAAGCATCTCAAAAAATTCTTCCATGGTGCCGAAACCTCCTGGCAGGGCGATGACACCATCACAAAGCTGGTTCATTTTCATCTTCCGCTCGTGCATCGAATCTACGATGATCAGTTCCGTTAATCCTTCGTGAGCAATCTCCTTGGTGCGCAGAAAATGTGGCAGTACTCCAACTACCCTTCCCCCCTGTTCGAGCGCTCCGTTGGCTACCGCCCCCATCAGTCCCAGTTGGGCACCACCATACACCAGTCCGATGCCGGTTTCGGCCAATTTTTTTCCCAACAGATAAGCCTGTTCCACATAAACGGGATCATTACCTCCGTTTGATCCGCAAAAAACAACAATATTTTTCATAAATCGGTACGTTGTAATCACACGCTCATCAGCCGGGCAGCCATCAAAATACCGCACATCGAAATCGAATCGGTGATCTTTCCGCTCATCACCATATCTACCGCCTCGCTTAAGGGAACACGTTTGAGTTGCAGTTCCTCCGTTTCCTCCGGCTCGGACTTTCCATCCTTCAATCCGGTTGCTAAAAAGATGATTCCCTCTTCGTCCGTCACCGAGTTGGACGTATGAATGCGCCCAAGGTATTTCCAATTTTCGGCGGTCAGTCCGGTTTCCTCTCTGAGTTCCCGCTGGGCATTTATCAGGGGGTCTTCACGCAAGGGCCCGCCTCCTTCAGGGATCTCCCATGAATATTCACCCAATGGATAACGGTATTGCCCTACCAAGTAAATAAACCCTTCCCTGTCAATCGGTACTATACCAATGGCTTTGTTTTTAAATTTCACAACGCCGTAGATGCCGGGTGTACCGGCGGGCGTCACCACGTCGCGATGTTCTACTTCTATCCACGGGTTATCGTAGATCCGCTCGATGCGCTTTGTCGTCCAATTATTCATGATATTTCCTTCGGTCATATCTACTTTATAAGCAAGTGACCTCCCAGGTTCGCTGCCAGCTTTCGCCGGCCGCCAGCCGTTGAATCCCTTCTTTTTCTTCAAAACGCTGGTTGTGTGCCGCTGAGTCGGCTATTCCACACCAGGGCTCCAGACACACAAAATCGGCGTCTTTAGCTGCCCAGATTCCAACATACGGAAAGCCCTCCCGACTAAAACGGACACCGCGACCATTGATATGATTTTTCAATGTAATGGTATGACTGCCCAGCGATTTCAACACCAGCGCGTCTCTGTAAAACAGCGAATGCCTGAGCGGTAGGCGGTGTCGATCCAATGGAATCAATTCCACCTCGTCTGCTATTAGATTTCGTTCGAGTAAGTGACAGTGCAGTTCGTCATCATCCGGAAATTCCAGGAAATAATCTTCATACCCAGCATCACCGGTACCGCCCACGGCAAAGGCGGGGTGGCCGCCAACAGAGAAAAGCAACCTTTCAGAATGGTGCGGGTTATGTACGACGTAGGTACAGTAAAGTGTGTTTTCTACCAGCTCGTAGCGCAGCGTCAGTTGAAAAGCAAACGGATAACGTTGACGTGTTTCGATGGTATCCTTTAAAATAAACTCCGCTCTATTATCGGCCAGACGTGTCGCGTCAAACACATGGTCGCGGGCGAAACCGTGGCGCGGCAGCTCATATATGCGACCTTCATACTGATACGTATTTTCCTTCAATGCGCCCACAATCGGGAATAGGATCGGGCTCGTCTTCGCCCAGTACGCCGGATCCGCCCGCCACATGTATTCATGGTCATCCCCTATCCGTTTCAGGCTCTTAAGTTCCGCCCCTTTTGCTTCAATAGTTGCTTGTATATAGCCGTTTTGCAATCGCATGTTCTGTCTATTTAACGCAAAAGTCGCCAATCCCGGTGGCCTTTGCAATGAATTATTCCAAATAGATATCAAGGACATTGTTCTGTTCAAAGTCGGTACTCAAATGAAACGTGCGGACTTCGTTTCCTGCAATGACCCGCAGGGAGGCGGTGTTCGGGGGAATGCTTCCGAGGTTCTCCGCCGTGAAAATGATACGGTTCGGTCCGGGAACCAGCGATACACCTATCCTTTTAGGTTTCCTGTCCACTTCAACATGATCGGCCACCCGGGCCCCGTTTACCTCCAGCGAAATGATATCGCCGTCCTCAAACTGTTCATCGCGGAGTTCCAGAACCAGTCTTTCGGTCTTAACCCTCCACCCGCCGATGCGAAAATTCCGTCGGCCCTTCCGTACGGAGATCTGGGGAGCGATACTGTCCGAAGGAGGTTGCGGATGGTACCTGAAGCAGGCCACCATCACCGTAGCGTAGGCATTGGCAGGATCGCTGAAATTAAATGCATACAGCTGTCCTTCGTCTCCCGCGGTACCAACCAAAAATTTAGCGGTGTTGGGAGGCAATACTCCATAGTTGTCCGCAAAAAAAGCCAGGTAATTTTCTCCTGTATCCAACCGGATACTGTCCAGTGCCAGGACTTGCTCAATCGGCAGACGGTCGGCAACCAGAACTCCGTTATGCACGATGGTCACCGTATCCCGGTCATACCGCTCCTCATCCTGAACAGACAAACTTAACCAGGCAGAGGTACTTTCTATAGGATCGTAAACTCCATAGTAAAGTGAATCGGGCTGCACCATGCGGTTGGCCCCCGGAGCTGTCCATGGCTCGTTACTCACGCGCTTCAACTTGATAGCTGCTTGATAAAGAAAATCCCGAAGAAACACTTTCTCGTTTGTATGCCATTCCTGATTGTACACCCCCGTCATAAATACGCCGAGGTTATCCATCCAAATCCGCTTCAGGACGAGGGCGCCGCCCATATCGTCGTCCTGCAGTTCAAACACTCCATTAAGGTACATCATCCACGGTCCCAGACCGAAAGGATCCTCCCCGATGGGGATCTTATTCCGCCCGATCCCCAAACTGTGCGAGCTCTTTTTTACCATCAATAGCTCATAGGAGCCCGAAAACGAGCCATAAGACAATTCCAGCTTGGTCGGGTAAAGCATGTCCATCACCGGCTCGGCAACATGGAGCGACATCCTGACTTCCGGGAGATGCGGCCAGGGTTTGTAACGCATCTTCCATACCCCAGGCCAATGGGCCTGACCCCACGTAAGAAAGGGAACAAAACATGCACATACCATCAGCATGTGTATACCATGCCGGATGCGGAATCCAGATTGAATTACCATCGGGTAAAGATAAGCAACTGTT
>Ga0079224_100011219_pt1 | contig 12333 bp, 12 predicted proteins | sample Stecom2015_FD_80414 | JGI IMG/M metagenome (GOLD analysis project Ga0079224, IMG submission 80414) | Agricultural soil microbial communities from Utah to study Nitrogen management - Steer compost 2015 | ecosystem: Environmental > Terrestrial > Soil > Agricultural land | place: USA: Utah... | reverse complement strand
TTATTCTGATACAGAATTCAGAAAAAAGCCTGCATAAAATAAATGTGCAATTACATTAAATCAATCTGACCAGAAATCAGCAGCTATACATTGTATATTCAAATATAATTCTTCATATCAAATTTATGCTTATGAATTTTCAAATCATGCATTTGCAAAAAAAACTTGTGTTTTTTGCTGCCTTAGCTGGGGTAATAGCTATGTTTCTTCCCTGGGTGAATATTTCAGCTTTCGGTATGGATGTAGGCCAGAATTCAAATGGGTTGAAAGGTTCCGGTATTCTTATGTTTTTTTTATTCATAGCCTGTGGATTATTAAGTTTTTCCGGCAAACCTTATTTGCCTTTTTCTATTAGTTATTGGTTTATTGCACAGGTATTGGCTGCCATTATTGTATTAATAACTGTAATGGGACTGTTAAGATCCGCTGATGGCGATATTGGCGGAATGGGAATTGTGGAAGCAAAACCCGGGGTGGGTTTCTATCTGGCTTTGGTATCCGGTATATGCATTAATATTTTTCTATGGATTTATAAAGGAAAAGATCATACGCTGAAGTCGGGTTTTGAATCTGCAAAAGAACAGTTGGGGGTTAGGGGCAATTCTCATTCAGAAGATCGCCACAATCACAGTACCAGCATGGTTTCGGAACTTGAAAAAATTATTAAAATGAAAAATGAAGGATTGATTAATGAAGAAGAATATATTCAATTAAAAAAAAGAATTGGAGATTTATAGTTGTGGCATTAGTATTGTGGACTCAGATTAAAATCTGCGCCAAATATTAAAAAAAAGAACGAATTTCGCAGATCAAAATTTCAGCATTATGAAAAAATTATTATCAGTAGTTATTTTTGGATTGGTCCTATCATTTAACGCCAATGCTCAGGCTCTTGGAAGCGACTATCGTACGGCATTGGGATTTAAATTCTATCCCGGCTCAGTTTCTATTAAACATTTTGTAAATGATAAAGCTGCAATTGAAGGGCTTGCCTCTTTCTGGAATCATGGATTCCGGGTTACAGGATTATATGAATTCCATGGTGACATTACCGGAGCACCCGGGTTAAAATGGTATGCAGGTCCGGGAGCTCACATTGCATTCTATAATAATAAATGGGTTAACAGATATCTTGATGAAAGTAAAGTGGCTATTGGTATAGATGGTGTATTAGGACTTGATTACAAATTTGATGGTGCCCCTATCAATATTTCTCTCGATTTTCAACCTTCATTTAATATAATCGGATATTCTCATTTTTACGGATGGGGAGGATTTGGTATAAGATATACCATAAACTAAACTGTTTCGCAATATCTTTGCAGGGAGAACAGCCGGTTTTTACCGGAAATGTTCTCCCTTTTTTACTGGCTAAATTTCTTTATGAAAACAAAAACCCTCAGAAAAGACAAAGTAAATATTATTACCCTGGGTTGCAGCAAGAATATGGTGGATAGCGAAGTCCTCAGTGGACAATTGAAAGCCAACGATATTGAAGTAGCTCATGAAAACACCAAACCCGACCATAATATAGTTATTATAAACACCTGCGGGTTTATAGATAAAGCAAAGGAAGAATCTGTAAATACCATTCTTGAGCAGGTAGAATTAAAGAAATCGGGGTTTCTGGATAAAGTATATGTAACCGGTTGTCTTAGTGAACGTTACAGAAATTCTCTTGAAAAAGAAATACCAGAAGTAGATGCCTATTTCGGAACAATGGAACTACCTCTTGTGCTTAAAAAATTTAATGCTGATTATAAAACCGACCTCATTGGAGAAAGGGTTTCAGCAACTCCCTTTCACTATGCCTACCTGAAGATTGCAGAAGGTTGCAATCGTACCTGTACTTTTTGTGCCATTCCCCTTATGCGCGGCAGCCACCGCAGCAAAACAATGGAGGATATTGTTTCAGAAGCAACAAAAATGGTTTCGCAGGGAGTAAAGGAAATTATGCTGATTGCCCAGGAACTGACCTATTACGGACTGGATTTGTATAAAAAAAGAATGCTTCCGGATTTATTAAAAAGACTTTCAGATATACCCGGGCTACACTGGATCAGGCTGCATTATGCCTATCCCTCTAAATTTCCTATGGAAATTCTGGATGTCATGAGAGAAAGGGAAAATATTTGTAATTATCTGGATATGCCCCTTCAGCATTCAAGCGATGCGATTTTAAAAGCCATGAAGCGCCAGATTACCAGGGCTGAAATGGATGAACTGATTTATAAAATTCGTGACAAAGTTCCGGGGATTTGTTTAAGAACTACCCTGATAGCCGGATTTCCGGGAGAAACTCAAAAAGATGTTGAAGATGTAAAAGATTTCCTCAATAAACACCGCTTCGACAGAATGGGAATTTTTACCTATTCACATGAAGAAGATACAGGAGCTTATATTTTGGACGATAATATTCCTGAAAATATTAAGCAGGAAAGAGCCGAAGAAATTATGGCCGTGCAACAAGATATTAGTTATGAGATTAACAAGGGAAAAATAGGGAAAGAGTTTAAAGTTTTAATAGATAAAAAAGAAGCAGGCAGATATATCGGCCGTACCGAATTCGATAGTGTTGAAGTAGATAATGAAGTGCTTATAAAATCTGACCGACCTTTACCTATAGGCGATTTTGTCCAGGTAAAAATTACCAACGCTTTTGATTATGATCTGGAGGGAGAAGTAGTTTCAATTGTCAATTGTTAATTGGTAATTGTCAGGTCAATTATTTGTTCATCTGCTTAAGAACTTAAAACGAAAATTCCTAAGATTGTAAATTGATGGGCACAAAACTTTCTAAATAAATCTTTTACAATTGACAATTAACAATTGACAATTAATAAAGTTATTTTCCTTCAAACAAAGAATTTACAAATTCGTGTTTATCGAAAATTAGCAGGTCTTCGGCTTTTTCACCTACACCAATAAATCTAACGGGTACCTGTAGCTGATTTGAAATAGCAAGCACAATTCCTCCTTTGGCTGTACCATCAAGTTTTGTAATTGCAAGTCCGGTTACATCAGTAATGGCCGTAAATTGTTTGGCCTGTTCCAGTGCATTTTGCCCTGTTGAACCATCCAGAACAAGTAATACTTCATGCGGAGCATCTGGTATATGTATTTGAATAACTCTTTTAATTTTACCCAGTTCCTCCATCAGATGAGTTTTATTATGCAATCTGCCGGCTGTATCTATCAGAATTACGTCTACACCTCTCGACTGACCAGACTGCACTGTATCAAAAGCAACAGAAGCAGGATCTGATCCCATTTCCTGTTTAACAATTGGTACACCTGCTCTTTCACTCCATATAGTTAACTGATCTATTGCAGCAGCCCTGAAGGTATCGGCTGCTCCTAATAAAACAGATTTTCCCGCAGCTTTAAAATTATGCGCAAGCTTTCCAATAGTGGTAGTTTTTCCTACTCCGTTAACTCCTATAACCAAAACAACAAAAGGCTTGGCAGGCAAAGGCTCTGTAAAACTATAATTCAGAGAACTGGTATCATCTGCAAGAACACCTGCTATTTCTTCCTTTAAAATACCATTAAGTTCCGACGTGTTAATGTATTTATCCCTTGCTACTCTTTTTTCTATATTCTCTATAATCTTTACAGTAGTATCAAGGCCCACATCGGCAGTAATTAGTGCTTCTTCCAGGTCATCAAGCACTTCCTCATCTACAGTACTTTTTCCCGCAACTGCTTTTGTAATTTTTTCAAAAAAACCTTCTTTGGTTTTACTTAAGCCCTGATCAAGACTTTCCTTTTCCTTTTTACCAAATAACCTTCCAAAAAAACTCATATAAACTGTTTGTGGAGTAAAATACAAAAAGCTGTCCCCGTAAAACCAGGACAGCTTAAATATCTTTAGATAAGGCTGAAATTATTTTTGAGCCAGATAATCCTTTACTTTATCCTTGTGCACGATAGCTTCTTTAAAAGTATAGGCACCGGTTTTAGGACTACGAACCGCACGGATTACTTTTGTCCAATTCTTAGCATCTGCTGCCTGTTTTGGGTCTTTCTTAATCGCTGTTTTTGCAGATTTTGCCATTTCGAAAAATTATATAATTAATAAACTATTGATCTTTACCAGTAAGAAATTATTTAATCTCTTTATGTACGGTATATTTTTTAAGGATAGGATTAAATTTCTTTAATTCCAGCCTTTCAGGGTTATTCTTTTTATTCTTGGTAGAAATGTAGCGGCTGGTTCCCGGCTGACCACTGGTTTTATGTTCAGTACATTCCAGAATTATTTGTACCCTGTTGCCTTTTTTTGCCATGATTGATTTATTTTAATCAGTTTCTGTTTTTTGAGAAAATAAGGTTAAAATCAGATTTTCTCTCCTTTTTCTCTTAAAGATTTTACTACGTTATACAAACCGTTCTTATTGATAGTACGAATTGCTTCAGTAGATAATTTCAGGGTAATCCACCTGTCTTCCTCAGCTAAATAATACCTCTTGGTCTGCAAATTAGGCAGAAACCTGCGTTTAGTCTTAATATTAGAGTGAGATACAGTATTACCTGTTATCGGACGCTTCCCTGTAATCGAACATACTCGTGCCATGAGTTCTAAAAATTTTGGATTGCAAAGTTCGGAAAATCAATTGATATAACAAAACAATTATCCAAACTCTTTATTAAAATAAAGTGCAAAATTACAAATTCCTTTCCATCAGGAAAAATGAAATTTGAATTTTTAAAAAAATATAAAAGCTTAATTTTCAGGTACTAATTTAAAATTCAAGATCTTATCGCATGAAATATAAAATTATTCCGAGAGATATTAGCTGGTTGTCGTTTAATGCAAGAGTATTACAGGAAGCTTCAGACCCTACTGTTCCACTCAGGGAAAGAATAAAATTTCTGGGAATTTTTTCTAATAATATGGATGAATTTTTCCGAACCAGAGTAGCTACTTTAAAAAGAATGAATGAATTCGGAAGTTCATTGAAAAATATGCATCTGGAAACCAATCCCGGGAAAATATTGGAGAGTATTCAGCAGATTGTATTAAATCAACAGTCGGTTTTTGAAGAAATATGGACCCATTTGCGGCAGGAAATGGAAAAAGAAAAGATTTTCCTGAAAAATGAAAAAGAATTATCGGCAGAGCAGAAAACATTTGTGGAAGAATATTTTGAAGAAGAAGCCAGGTCGGGAATTATTCCTATTATGATAGAAAACCTTCCTCAATTACCCTACCTGAGAGATAAATCGATTTATCTGGGTGTTGTAATGTGGGTAAAACAGGAAGTTGCCAAAAGAAAATATGCCATAATTGAAGTACCTGCTGCCAGATTGGGAAGATTTATTTCTCTTCCTTCTCCCGAAAATGAACACCATATTATGCTTCTTGAAGACCTGATAAGGTACAACCTCCCTAAAATTTTCGGATATTTTGGATATAACAATTATGCAGGATGGGTATTTAAGGTTACCAAGGATGCAGAAATGGATATAGATAATGATATTTCAACCTCTTTAATTCAAAAAGTAGAAAAAGGCCTTAAAAACAGAAGGTTAGGAAAACCTGTAAGATTTGTCTACGATAAGGAAATGGATGCCGGACTGCTGGATTTTTTAATAAGAAAACTCCATTTAACCCATCAGGATAGTATAATTCCGGGGGCGAGAATTCATAATTTCAGACATTTCATGGATTTTCCCGATGTATTTAAAAGTCGTTTTAAAAAAAGAAAACCATTCCCTCACCCCGATTTAAAAAATGTCCTTAGAGTAACAGATGTTATTCATAAGAAGGATGTAATGCTCAGTTTCCCTTATCACAGTTTTAATTCTTTAATAGATTTATTGAGGGAGGCAGCAATGGATCCTGATGTATCAGAAATAAAAATGACTGCGTACAGACTGGCCTCTAATTCAAAAGTGATCAATGCATTAATTAATGCAAAAAGAAATGGCAAAAAAGTAACAGTAATCTTAGAGCTTAGGGCAAGATTTGATGAAGAAGCAAACCTCCAATGGAAATTCAGGCTTGAAGAAGAAGGTATTAAAGTACTGATAGGAATTCCCAATTACAAGATTCATTCAAAACTTGGATTAATAAAAAAAAGAGTAAATAAGCAAACAGTCTACTATGGTTTCATAAGCACGGGAAATTTTCATGAAAAAACTGCCTTAACCTATGGCGATCATTGCCTGCTTACCTCTAATAGAAAATTAATGCAGGATGTAAATAAAATTTTTCAGCATATAGAAAATTTTCAGGGCAGTTTCAGCATTTTTAAAGGATATTCTGCTCTGATCCCCTGCCCTACTCAGTTAAGGAAAGAACTTGAAAAATTAATCTTAAAAGAAATCAGTCTGGCTAAGGCAGGCAAACCTGCTCTTATAATTATAAAAATAAATTCACTTTCAGATGAATCTATGATACACCTGCTATATGAGGCCGCAAAGGCTGGAGTAGTTGTGAAACTTATTGTAAGAGGAATTTTCGGTATGTTAAGTGAGAATAAAAAATTCAAACATCCCGTTCAGGCTATAAGCATTGTTGATGTATATCTTGAGCATGCCAGGGTTTTTTATTTTTTACATGGAGGAAAAGATAAACTCTTTATTTCATCATCTGATTTAATGGTACGAAATCTGGATCACAGAGTAGAAGTTACCTGTCCGATTACAAATAAAGAGATAAAGCAATCAATATTAAACATTCTTAATATTCAGTTGATGGATAATGTAAAAGCCAGAATTTTAAATAATGAATTAAATAATCAATATGTGAAAAACAATTTAGGAAAAATAAGATCTCAAAGAGAAATTTACCGTTACCTTTCAACCGGTCAGATTGGTTTGAACATAACAAAACCTGAAAAAGTGAAAGATAAAACTATAGAAAATGAAGTTGGCAGCAATTGATATAGGCAGCAACGCCGCCAGGTTATTAATTACTGAGGTTAGAGAAACAACCGGCGATCCTGTATTTCAAAAATTAAACCTGGTAAGAATTCCTTTAAGGCTGGGATTTGATGTATTTGAATTTCAGAAAATTTCCTATGCAAGGGAAGAAATGCTTGTAAATACCATTAAGGCTTTTAAGTTGCTAATGGATGTTCACCAGGTTGATTTCATGGTAGCCTGTGCCACATCTGCAATGCGAGATGCAGCAAATGGCATAGAAATAATAGAAAGAGTAAGAAATCAAACCGGCATCAATATAAAAATCATTTCCGGCGATGCTGAAGCCGGATTTATATATGAGAATAAAACAGCAGAGAAAGCTATTCCTGCAAGGTCATTTTTATATATAGATGTAGGCGGAGGAAGCACTGAAATTTCTTTATATGAAAATGGAAATTTAATATATAAATCATCTCATAATATAGGAACCATCAGGTTATTAAAAAACCAGGTAACAGATGCCCAATGGGAACATATGAAAGAAGAAGTAAAGGAGTTTTCAAAGAATAAAAACGGCAAAATGGTGGCTATTGGTTCCGGTGGAAATATTAATAAAGTTTTTTCTCTTTCAAAAAGAAAAGAAGATAAACCATTATATCTTGAAACCCTTAAAAACTATTATAAAGAATTGTCTAATGTTTCTGTGGAAGAAAGAATGAGTTTGTATAAATTAAAAGAAGACCGTGCCGATGTAATTGTCCCCGCTTTACTCATTTATATTAACGTATTGAAATGGGCTGATATAGAAGAAATATATGTTCCTAAAATCGGGCTGGCCGACGGGCTTATCAGGAACCTGTATAAAGAATTAACGGATAAACCCTCCTGATCCTTCTGCATAAATTCATGCCTTTACCTTAACTTTGCGGCAAATTTATTGATTCTCAGACTGTTTCACCCTCAAAAAAATATATGAGCACCGGAAAAGAAACCAAAAAGGTTACCACCAATACCTTTCAGCTAATGAAACAAAACGGGGAGAAGATTACGATGCTTACCGCATACGATTTTTCATTTGCCCGCATTTTTGATGCTGCCGGTATTGATGCCATACTTGTGGGCGATTCAGCCTCGAATGTAATGGCAGGCCATGAAACTACCCTGCCTATTACTTTAGATCAGATAATTTATCATGCTTCATCTGTAATCCGAGGTGTAAATAAATCATTTGTTATAGTAGATCTTCCATTTGGATCTTATCAGTCCAATTCAAAAGAAGCACTGCATTCCGCTATCAGAATAATGAAAGAAACCGGAGCGCATGCAATAAAACTTGAAGGAGGAGAAGAAGTGCTCGATTCTGTAAAAAGAATTCTTGATGCCGGAATACCTGTAATGGGACACCTTGGCCTTACTCCACAATCTATTTATAAATTCGGAACTTATGCAGTAAGGGCTAAGGAAGAAGCGGAAGCCAATCATTTAATTAAATCGGCCCATTTACTGGAAGAAGCTGGTTGTTTTGGTGTAGTGCTGGAAAAAATACCTGCATTGCTTGCTTCGGGTCTTAGTAAAGAACTTAGAATTCCTACTATAGGAATTGGAGCGGGTAATGGCTGTGACGGGCAGGTGCTGGTAATGCATGATATGCTGGGGTTAAACAATACTTTCAGGCCGCGCTTTTTAAGGCAATATCTTAACCTGGAAGAACAAATCACCGGAGCTATAGAAAATTATATAAAGGATGTTAAATCCGGCGATTTTCCAAATGAAAATGAACAGTATTAAAAATTGAAAAATTAAAATATGGAATTATTAAAAAAACTTAAGGTTGAAGCTATGAACCCCGGGGTTTCCACAGGGAAGGAATGGCTTGCTTCCAAAGGAGGAAAGATTGATTCTGTGACACCTGTAGACAGTTCTCTTATCGGTTCTGTACAGGCAGCCGATAAAGAAACTTATAATGCCGTAGTGGCGAAGGCTCAACAGGCTTTTTTAGAATGGAGAAAATGGCCTGCTCCTAAAAGAGGTGAAATAGTAAGGCAAATTGGGGAAGCTTTAAGAGAAAAAAAAGAAGATCTTGGCAAACTGGTTTCCTATGAAATGGGAAAAAGCTATCAGGAAGGATTGGGTGAAGTTCAGGAAATGATAGATATCTGTGATTATGCCGTAGGTCTTTCCCGCCAGCTTACCGGTTTTACCATGCATAGTGAAAGGCCCGGACACAGAATGTATGAGCAATGGCATCCTCTGGGTCTTGTAGGGATTATTACCGCATTCAATTTCCCCGTTGCAGTATGGAGCTGGAACTCTATGCTGGCCTGGGTATGCGGAAATGTATGTATATGGAAACCTTCTGAAAAAACCCCGCTTTGTGCAGTGGCATGCCAGAAAATTGCTCAGGAAGTTTTTGAAAAAAATGGTGTGCCTGAAGGTGTTTCTAATATTGTTATTGGTGAAAGAGAAATTGGCGAACTGATGGCAGCAGATGAAAGAGTGGCTTTGATTTCTGCAACAGGTTCTACCAGAATGGGTAAAGAAGTGGCAAAAGTTGTTGCAGGCCGCCTGGGTAAAACTTTATTAGAGCTTGGTGGAAATAATGCGATAATTATTTCTCAGCATGCCGATCTTTCTATAGCTATTTTAGGTGCAGTATTTGGTGCGGTGGGTACAGCCGGACAAAGATGTACAACCACCAGAAGGTTAATTATTCATGAAAGTATTTACGATAAAGTAAAAGAACTGCTGATTAAGGCTTATGAGCAATTAAAAATCGGAGATCCGCTGGATATTAATAATCACGTTGGTCCTTTGATTGATGAACTTGCAGTAGACCAGTATCTGAAAGCAATAGAGGAATGTAAGCAGGAAGGAGGTAATTTTATTGTAGAAGGAGGTAGATTGTCGGGCGGTATTTATGATAAAGGCTGTTATGTAAAGCCATGTATTGCAGAAGTTTCTCCCGATTTTAATATTGTAAAAAAAGAAACTTTTGCTCCAGTTTTATATATCATGAAATATACCGATCTGGATGAAGCTATAGCTATTCAAAATAATGTTCCTCAGGGGCTGTCTTCTTCTATCATGACTCTTAATCTGAGAGAAGCTGAAAAATTCCTTTCTCATGAAGGGAGCGATTGCGGAATTGCCAATGTTAACATAGGAACTTCCGGAGCAGAAATAGGCGGAGCATTTGGCGGTGAGAAGGAAACCGGAGGAGGAAGGGAAAGTGGTAGTGATGCCTGGAGAGCTTACATGCGCCGGCAAACCAATACCATCAACTATTCCGATCAGCTACCTCTTGCACAGGGTATTAGTTTTAATATTTAAAATTGTTTCTCAATTTCATTTTCAGGGCTGCAGGTTTAAACCACAGCCCTGTTTTATTTTGAATATTCAATCAACGGATTATACAATTACAATTGAATTATAATTGTGTAATTCATTTCAAATGGAATTGATATCAACCAGCTATTAACAATTGATAATTAATAACAATATTCCCCTGCCTTCATCGTTTTAAAACCGGAATGTTCCCGGGTTTATGAAAAGATTTTTACTCTTACTTCTTTGCTGTTCTTTTGCTCTTATTGCAGATGCCCAACTAAGGCTGGCTGTTACCGGAGGGCCTCACAGCGCAGGAATAGAGGAAAATAATAACATCCCCGACTGGCAAAATAAAATTCAACCCGGATATTCTAACCGTACAACATTCCATTTCGGATTCCTTGGAGATATTCCCTTAAGTAAAAGATGGTCGGTTCAACCTGCTATTCTTTATACCGGCAAAGGCCGCAAATTTTCTATGATTTTCTCTGAAGAGGAGTATCAGTTTACTGATACCATGTTTAAAGGGGGCAGTTTTTTCCCTAATTATATTGAAATACCTGTTAATCTTACTCATAAAATTCCGTTGGGGAAGAAAACTTCTTTTTTCCTGTCAGCCGGGCCTTATATAGGGTTTTTCTATAATGGGAAGTCAAAAGATGAAACCCGCCTGTATTTTTCAAATGTTTATAAATCTCAGGAAGAAGATATTGAAGCAGGATCGGAAAAAAATATGGTCAGCACACTTGATTACGGTTTAAACTTTAAGGGCGGCTTTGAGTTTAATTCATTCTTTATATCTGGCTTTTATAGCTATGGTTTAAAAGACTTTTACCAGGCTGATTATAGCGGAAGTTTTAAACACCGTGTAACCGGGGCTTCTATTGGAATTTGGCTCAATAAAAAAGATATTCCTGTAAAGGATAAAGATGGCGATGGAATTCCCGACGACAGGGATAATTGTCCCGACCAGCCGGGAACAGAACTGACCGGGGGTTGTCCTGATGCAGATGGAGACGGAATTCCAGATAGAGAAGATAAATGTCCTGATATTCCCGGAACATTAAAATACAATGGCTGCCCGGTTCCCGATTCAGATAATGACGGAATTAATGATGAAGAAGACAAATGCCCTACTGTACCCGGACTGGCAAAATACAATGGTTGCCCGGTGCCTGATACCGATGGTGATGGAATAAATGATGAGGAAGATGAATGTCCTGCTGTACCCGGCCTGGCTAAATACAAGGGTTGTCCGATACCGGATACTGATGGAGATGGAGTTAATGATGAAGAAGATGAATGTCCGGATATTCCCGGCCCTGCATCTAATAATGGTTGTCCTGAAATTTCTAAAGAAGTAACTGAAAAGCTTGAAAAAGCAGCAGGAAATATTTATTTCAGAATCAATTCTGCGGAACTTACTGTAAATTCCTATAAAGGTTTAGATGAGGTAATTGAGGTTCTGCAGAAAAATAAAGATTTAAAACTGGAAATAAACGGTCATACTGATAACTCGGGCCGTTCGGAATACAATAAAACCCTTTCACAGCAGCGCGCAGATGCTGTTAAAAAATACCTTACTGAAAAAGGAATTTCAGTTGACAGGCTTAAATCTACCGGATATGGAGATGAAAGGCCGCTGGTAGAAAATTCTAATGAAGAAAACAGGGCTAAAAACCGCAGGGTTGAACTTATCTTGCGTCACAACTTCCCCGAAAGCAGACGAAATACTCCGTAAAAACCCTTAGGCATATCCTTTTTATCATTATATTAACGGGCACAAAAAACTGTTAAACAATTATTATTTAATAATATTTGCAGCCTGCCTTCCAACTAAAATAAATAAAGAGGCATCTATAATCAAAATAAACACTCAAGTAATGAATAGATTTTTAAAAGCAAGTGTATTTGGCCTGGCTTTTTCCGTTTTAACTGTACCCACGTTTTCCCAACAAGCAAAAAATGAACAGAATGGCACTCCGCCCAGAGGATGGCATTTACTGGATAAAGAATCTGATGGGTTTTATGGTATTAGTCTGGATAAAGCGTATGAATTTATTCAGTCCAAAAACTTAAAAGGGAAAGAAATTATTGTTGCAGTAATAGACTCCGGAATAGATACTCTTCATG
>Ga0079224_100011218_pt1 | contig 12333 bp, 11 predicted proteins | sample Stecom2015_FD_80414 | JGI IMG/M metagenome (GOLD analysis project Ga0079224, IMG submission 80414) | Agricultural soil microbial communities from Utah to study Nitrogen management - Steer compost 2015 | ecosystem: Environmental > Terrestrial > Soil > Agricultural land | place: USA: Utah... | reverse complement strand
GATGAGCTGCTGCGCGAGCTCTCGCAGCGTCTTCGTGCGGTGCTCCGTCGGAGCGATACGCTCGCTCGCTTGGCGGGAGACGAGTTCGCGATTCTCGCTTGCGATCTCGACGATGCGCAGGATGCGGAACGCATCGTGGCGAAGATCACCGATTTGCTTCGCGATCCGTTCGTGACTCGCAAGCTGGAATGTCACGCTTCGTTGAGCATCGGCATCAGCCTCTTTCCGAACGATGGCGCTTCGTTCGAAGCCCTGCTCCGGCGCGCGGAGGTCGCGATGCGCACGGCGAAGGAAGCCTCCGGCGGAAGCTACCGCTTCTACGCGCCCGAGATGAGCAGCATCGCGGACAACCGCCTCGTGCTCGAAACCGAGCTGCGCCGCGCGCTCGAGCTCGAGCAGCTCGAGCTGCACTATCAGCCGAAAGTGGACATCAGCACGGGACGCGTGCGCAGCGCCGAGGCGCTCATCCGCTGGCGTCATCCGACGCGCGGCGTCGTACCGCCGAACGTCTTCATTCCGCTCGCCGAAGAATCCGGGCTCATCGTGCCGCTCGGCGAATGGGTCCTGCGCCGTGCTTGTCGTCAGTTGCGCGTCTGGATCGATTCAGGGATGCGGCCCGTACGCGTCGCCGTCAATCTCTCAGCCAAGCAGTTCCGACAGGCCGAGCTGACGAGCGTCGTGGAATCCGCGTTGAGCGAGTCGAGATTGGAGCCGGGGTATCTCGAGCTCGAGCTCACCGAAAGCGCGGTCATGCATGACGCGGAGCAATCCGCCAAGACGCTGCAGAAGCTGAGCACGATGGGTGTTCACATCTCGATCGACGACTTCGGTACCGGCTACTCGAGCTTGAGTTACCTGCGCCGCTTCCCTCTCGACAAGCTGAAGATCGACCGCAGCTTCATTCGAGACTTGATGTTGAATCCGGATGACGTGTCCATCGTGCGCGCGATCATCTCGCTCGCACATAGCTTGCGGCTGCGCGTCGTCGCGGAGGGCGTGGAAACGGCGGAGCAACTCGAATTCTTGAAGAACTTGGGCTGCGATCAGTATCAAGGCTTCTATTACAGTCCGGCCGTGCCGCCCGAGGAGTTTGCGGCGCTCATTGCTCGCATCCGCAGCGAGCGGCCCGAATACACCGAAGCCGACATGCTCAAGACGCAAAGTAGATTGTCCGCGTATACGCCTACGTAAGGCGCTTCCGCACCGTGTAAGTGTCAGGTGTAAAGTGTAGTGACAGAAGCGCGATGCGCCTCTGACGTTACACATTACACTTCACACACTACACGTCCTCAGCCCGGCGTCCTGGCGAACGACGGCGCTCGGGCGCTGACCACGTCGGCGGCAATAGCCCTCTTTCGATGAGACGCCGAGGGCCCGCGCGACGATCGTTGTGATGCTTGAAGCGGCAATCGCAATGCTCGGCATCGCAACTCGGCAGTGGCAGGCGCGGCGCGCCCGTCGAAAGGAAGCGAATGCCGGACAGGCGGAACGCCGCGGGACACGCCCCTTTTCCGGGCAAGATGGAGACCGCGTGATAGGGATTCGCTTCTCGCTTGGGAAGAGATCTGGACGGCGGCTGCTTCGATCGGAACAAATTCCCCAGCGACCAGCGTGGCATTCTGACAGCCATCGGGGCCTCGTCTGCTTTCTTGATGGACGATCTCGCGTCAGCACGCGAGCTAAATCATAAGAAGTCAGACGCGAGCATTGTTCCGACAGGGTGCCGGCACAACTGCCCGGAAGCTATGTGCAGACTGAAGGCGTAAGGCTTCGACCTACTTCTTGAGCCGCAACGAGCTCAGGAACACTCCCGGATCATCACCGCGCTCCAACGCTTCGACGAGCGCCGACCCGACGATCACACCATCGACGTGAGGTGCGAGTCGTTCCACTTGTTCGCGCGAGCGTATGCCGAACCCTGCACACACCGGTACCGGAGAGATCGCCTTGACTCGATCGAAGTACTCCAACACCTCGGCGGGTACGGCAACGTTCTTCCCTGTCGTGCCGGTCATCGTCACCGCATAAATGAAGCCGCTGCTGTTCTCGGTCAATAGCTTCACGCGCTCGTTTGGCGTGACCGGTGTGACGAACTGGACGAGCGCGAGACCGCGACGCTCGAAGGCCGCTCGCAACTCGTCGCATTCCTCGAACGGCAGATCGGGAATGATGAATCCCGCAACGCCGGCGCGCGCCGCATCATCGGGCAGTCGATCGATACCGTAGGCAAGCAGCGGGTTGAGATAGCTCATCAAGAGCAATGGGGTCTCTGGCCTCGGGCTCCGGCCGGAAAAGACGGTCAGCTCCGAGAGGATCCATTTGAGCGTCACGCCTTGTTCGAGCGCAGCGCGACTCGAACGCTGGATCGTCGTTCCGTCCGCCATCGGATCCGTGAACGGGACACCGACTTCGATGAGGTCGACTGCAGCGGCCACCGACGTCAACACGTCTTGAAAGCGGTCTCGTTGCGGAAAGCCCGCGGTGATGTACGCCACGAGCGCAGGTTCGCCGCGCTCGCGCGCGGAGCCGATTGCCTTGCCGATCGATTCGCGTGCTGCCATCAGACTGCGCCCTTGAGTAGTGTTCTTTGTAGCGTCGGCATGTCCTTATCGCCGCGCCCGGATAGGCCGACGAGCAGAGTCGCGCCCGGATGCGCCTGAGCAAGGCGCTTCGCGCCAGCGAGCGCATGCGAAGATTCGATCGCAGGCAAGATGCCCTCCGCCGCACAGCATTCCGCGAGCGCAGCGAGCGCATCGTCGTCATTGACCGCCTCGTACTTCACGCGGCCGATGCTCATGAGCAGCGCGTGCTCGGGCCCGACGCCGGGATAGTCGAGGCCGGCTGATACGGAATGGGTTTCTTGGATCTGACCGTCCTGATCCTGCAGCAGCAGCGAATAGCTTCCCTGCAGCACGCCTGGCCGGCCATACGCGAGTGAAGCAGCGTTCTGCCCCAACCCCGTGCCCGTGCCGCCCGCTTCGAGGCCGAGCATCTGCACGTCCCGGTCCTTGACGAACGGATGAAAGAGACCGATCGCGTTCGACCCGCCGCCGACGCACGCGATCACCCAATCGGGAAGCTTTCCGACTGCCGAGAGAATCTGTTCGCGTGCCTCGCGGCCGATGACGGATTGAAGCTCCCGAACGAGATACGGATAGGGATGGGGCCCGACGGCCGAACCGAGGCAGTAGTAGGTTCCGTTCGGGTCCGACACCCAATCGCGCAGCGCTTCATCCACCGCGGCGCGCAAGGTCTGATCGCCGCTCGTCACGGGCACGACGGTCGCGCCGAGCAGCTTCATGCGTCCGACGTTCGGTGCTTGCCGCTCCATGTCGACCGATCCCATGTACACCGTGCACGGCATGCCGAGTCGCGCACATGCTGCGGCGGACGCGACACCGTGCTGGCCTGCGCCGGTTTCCGCGATCACTCGCTTCGCACCGAGCTTCTTCGCGAGCAACACTTGGCCCACCGCATTGTTGATCTTGTGCGCGCCCGTGTGCGCGAGGTCCTCTCGCTTCAGCCAAATGTCGGCACCCCATCGCTTGGAGAGAGCACGGGCGTGCGTAAGCGCCGTCGGTCGTCCGACCCACGACTCGAGCTCGGCGTTGAAGGCCTCGAGAAATTCAGGGTCGCGAAGATAACGATCCACGCCGCTCTGCAGCCGATCGAGGGCGGGAACGAGCGTCTCCGGCACGTAGCGTCCGCCAAATGGCCCGAACCTGCCGCGCGCATCCGGATACGCGTCGTTCATGACGTTCGCAAGCAACGTCTTCGCTTCAGCCTGATCGATGATTTGATTCATCAGAAATTCCTCGAGCGTGCGCTACGTCGGCGGCTTCGCGCGCCGCGTGTATGAATGCTTCGATCTTCGCGGCGTCCTTGATGCCGGGTGCGCGTTCGACCCCGCTGCTGACGTCGACGCCGAACGGCCGCACCGTTGCGATCGCCGTCGCGACATTCGCCGCGTTGAGCCCGCCCGCGAGGACGAGTTGCGATCGACTCGCCAATCGCTGCGCCGCTGCCCAGTCCGCAGTTGCCCCCGAGCCGCTGACTCTGCCTTCATATAAGAGACGCGAAGGAGCTGCCTCGATTACATCTCCATCGCGGACGACAGGGAGCACCTGTAACGTCTCCGGGAGCCGCAGCTTCGCGAGATCGTCCCAATCCGTCTGCAGAACGTCCGGACCGAACGTGGCACAGACTTCGTCGACGAGTTGCTGCGAAGGGTGGCGCATCACGGCGACTCGTTGAACCCGCGTCGGTACGCCGCGCACGAGCGCCGCAGCCTGCGTCGCGCTCACCTGACGCACGGATGGAGCGAACACGAAGCCGATTGCGTCTGCGCCGGCGTTGACAGCCGCTGCAACCGCCTCGGCCGAGCTGAGTCCACAGATCTTGATCCACATTACGGTGCGACGCGCAAAGCGTGACGTGCAACGTGTGGCGCGCGTGAAGCCTCCGACATTACGCTCGGCACTTCACACGTCCCCTTTGGCCTTCAAGCCCATCACATGCTCGCGGCCCGTCGCGAGCATCTCGCCAAGCAGCTTGGCCGGCGCTTCGCTATGCATCAACGTCGTGCCGATCAGCGCCATGTTGTAGCCGAGCTCGACGATGCGCTTCACATCCTCCACGGATTTGACACCGCTTTCGGCGACGCGCGGATAAAGCTCCGGCAGCTGATCCGCGAGCTCCTCCAGCCGCGCAAGCTCGATCGTGAGCTTCTGCAGGTCGCGACAGTTGAGCCCGACGAGGACCCGCTCCTCGTGTCCCTCGCGCGAAGCGAGCACCTCGCGAGCGAGCGTCAAATCCTCCGCATCGAATGCCTCGAGCAGCACGAACATCTTGAGCATTGCCGCGCAATCGAGAAGCGCCGTAATGCGACTCTGGTCGAGCATGCGCGCAATCACGAGCACGCCGCCCGCTCCGGCGGCGCGCGCTTCCATGACTTGATAGGGATCGACCAGGAAGTCCTTGCGCATCGTGGGAATGTCGAACGAGCGCAACGCGTGCGCAGCTTGCGCAAGATGCTCGAGCGAGCCGCCGAAGCGCGTGGGCTCGGTCAGCACGGACACGGCACATGCACCGCCTTGCGCATATGCCGTCACACGCGTCTCGATATCGCTCGTGTGAGCAGACAAGTCGCCCGCGGAAGGGGAATGCAGCTTGCACTCGGCGATGACATCGAATCCTTCCGGCGACAGCTTCAACGTCGGCGGCGCCGGGAGATCGCACACGCGCGCCCACAGCGCTTCTTCCGATTCGTTCGTGCGAGCTTGCTCGAGTCGCGCAAGACTCGCTTGTGCCATTTCGGTGAGCAGACCGGACATGGGGGCGCCCTACGCAGTGAACGGCGAACGATGGACAGCAGACGGCAATGGGAGGAACGAGTCGACCGAACGAACGCCACGAATGGCTAACGTATCCGCACCTAGAAGAGTTCGTGCGCGACAGTTTGTACTGCCCTGGCGCTCGTGTAGTGCTTCCATTCTGCTGGCCCTCACTGTCCGCTGTCCGCTATCCGCTGTTCACCGCGGCGGCCGAAGGCCGCCAGCCGCTCCAGCATCTTGCGAGCGGCACCGGATTCGATCGCATCCTCCGCCATGCGAGCCGCGTCGGTCGGCGTCGCAGCCTTGCCGAGCATCTCGAGCACGAGCGCAGCCTGCAATACGATCGCATTGCGGTGCGCGCCGTGCTGCCGCCCCTCCCGAACGGCACGCAGATGCTCGGCATTGTAGGCGGCGTCGCCGCCCTTCAGTTCATCCGGCGTGCATCGAGGCAGCGCGAACTCCTCCGCACTTCGCACGGTGCGCGTCACCCGGCCAGGTCGCACGTCGAAGAGCGTGAACGGTCCGACCGGCGTCGCTTCGTCCCAACCCGGCTCGCCATGAACGACGTACGTGCGTTCGATCGGCAGGCCGGCAATCGTATGCGCCATGATCTCGGCGACGTCGACATGATAGGCGCCGATCAGATGGAACGGCGGTTCGGCCGGATTCGCCAGCGGTCCCAGAATGTTGAACACGGTGCGCACGCCCATCGCTTGACGAATCGGCATGATCGCCTTCATCGCAGGGTGATAGTGCGGCGCGAAGAAGAACGTAAAGCCGGTGGCGTCGAGGCATTCGCCAGCGGCAGTTTCATCGAGCGGCAGCTCCAGACCCAAGGCACGCACGACGTCTGCGCTGCCGCTGCGGCTCGAGATGGAGCTCGTGCCATGCTTCGCAACGCGCACCCCCATCGATGCGACGAGCAGGGCGGCGCCGGACGACAAGTTGAAGCTGCCCGACCCGTCGCCTCCCGTACCGACCATGTCGACGAGCGGCGTTCCCTCGGACAGCTTGGGACGACGAGCGAGCTGACGCATGCTCTTCGCGAAGCCGCGAACCTCGTCGGCGGTTTCGCCCTTGATCCGCAGCGCCGCGAGCAATGCCCCGCCCATTGCGGGTGCGACGGAGCCGTCCGCAAGCGCGAGCATCAGCTCGGCGGCTTGCGCCTCGCTCAGATTCTTGCGTTGAAGCAGAAGCTCGAGTGCTTCTTTGACCAGTGTCATGGTGACCTCGTGCCCTCACGCAGCTTCAGAAAATCGCCCATGAGTTGCGGGCCTTGCGGCGTGAGTACGCTCTCGGGATGGAACTGCACGCCTTCGATCGCATAGGTTTTGTGCCGCACACCCATGACCTCGCCTTCGCTCGTGCGCGCGGAGACTTCGAGGCAGTCCGGCAACGAATCCGTCTGCGCAATCAGCGAGTGATAACGCCCCGCCTCGAACGGTGCCGGCATGTGCTCGAGGATCGTCTTGCCGTCGTGATGCACGAGCGAGGTCTTGCCGTGCATCAGACGCGACGCCCGCACGATCTTGCCGCCGAAGACCTCCACGAGCGACTGGTGCCCAAGACAGACGCCCAAGATCGGCAGCTTGCCGGCGAACGCTTCCACCATCTTCATCGAGACGCCCGCATCGTCCGGCGTACCGGGGCCGGGCGAAATGCACAGATGCGTCGGCTCGATCGCCTTCGCTTCGTCGATCGTAATCTGATCGTTACGGTGCACGATCACCTCGGCGCCGAGCACCATGAAGGCCTGCACCAGATTGTAGGTAAACGAATCGTAGTTATCGATCAATAACAGCCGCGGCGAGCTCATAGCCCCTCCTGCGCCATCGCCAACGCACGGCGCACGATCTCGCTCTTCGCGAGCACTTCTTGATATTCGGTTTGCGGCACGCTGTCCGCGACGAGGCCCGCGCCCGCCTGGAAACTGTAGCTGTCGCCGCTGAACACCATCGTGCGGATCGTGATTGCGTGATCCATGTCGCCGCCGATACCGAAGTAGCCGACGGTGCCGCCATAGAAACCGCGGCGCACCGGCTCGAGCTCATCGATGATTTCCATCGCGCGCACTTTCGGTGCGCCGACCAACGTACCGGCAGGGAACGCGGCGGCGAATAAATCGAAGGCATCCTTTCCAGGCGCGATGTCGCCATTCACGCCGCTCACGATGTGCATGACGTGGCTGTAGCGCTCGATCGAGCGATACGGATTGACGCTGACCGAGCCCGCCTTCGCGACGCGACCGAGATCGTTGCGCGCCAAGTCGACGAGCATGACGTGTTCCGCGTTCTCTTTGGGGTCGGCGAGCAGCTCCGCCTGCAATCGAGCATCCGCGCTGGCGTCTACGCCGCGCGGGCGCGTACCGGCGATGGGTCGCATCTGCGCGCGGCCGTTGGACAGCTTCACGAGCGCTTCCGGAGAGGATCCCACGACGACTCGATCGCCGAGGTCGCAGTAGTACATATAAGGAGAGGGATTCAAGAGTCGCAGTGCGCGATAGGCTTCGAAGGGCTCCATGTCGCACTCGCCCGAGAAGCGAACCGAGAGCACGAGCTGATAGACATCGCCCGCGGCGATGTACTCCTTCGTACGATGCACGCCGTGGATGTACTCGGCCTCGGTCAAGCTGCCGACTGCCGGCGCGTAGCGAATGCGCTTCGTGCTCGGCGGAATGCCGCCGCGCAAGGCGCGAATCACTTCGTGGCGAAGCGCCGCACGTTCCGTTTCGTTGCCGGCGTGAAGCAGTGCCACACCGCGGGTCAAATGATCGAATACGAGCAGCGAACGCGGCGCGAGGTAGTGCGCTTCGGGCGTCGCATCGACCAACGCCGCGCGTGCCGGCAAGCGCTCGAAGCGACGCACGAGGTCGTAGCCGGCCACACCCACGAGGCCACCGAGCAACGGCACGCCGGGAATGTGCGGCGTCGGGTGCGGGGCCCGCGCGAGGGCGGCACGAAACGCATCCAACAACTCGAGTTGATTGTCGGGCGCCGGCGTTGTCTTGCCATCGACGGTGAGGCCGCGCTCGTCGAGCCGCACCTCCAGGCAATCCCCGAGACCGATGAAGGAATAGCGTGCTAGCCGCTCCCCGCCCTCGACGCTCTCCAGCAGAAAGCGCGGGCGAAACGGCTTGAGCTTGAGATACGCCGAGACCGGCGTATCCAAGTCGGCTGCGATGTCAAATGGCGGTTTCAATCGAAGCTCCTCGTCCTGGACCTTTCCTGATTTCAGGCCGGCGAGAGGCGATAAAAAACCCATCTCCGGACTGCGCTCGGAGATGGGTTCTCTGGATTCGTCAGCGGTATTTCTATGCGCCCAGCAGTTCCAGCGGCCCTCTCCTTATGAGAGGTGCCACCACCAGCGGTTGGAAGCTTGGCTCACGGGCGTTGTCATGGCGGCAAGTATTACGTGGCGCGTCCGGGCCCGTCAAGTGACCGGGCCCGCGGTGCGCCGTTCAACGTGTAGAGTGTGAAGTGTAGTGGCGAGATAGTCTGACCTACGCGTCGCACCCTACAGCGACCGGCGGCGGTGAGCCGCTAGCCCAGCATACTCCGCAACATCCATGCATTTTTCTCATGTACCTGCATGCGTTGCGTGAGGAGATCGGCGGTGGGCTGGTCGCCCGCTTTCTCGACCGTGGGGAAGATCTCTCGAGCAGTCCGTGCGACCGTTTCTTGGCCGACGACGAGTTGCCGAATCATCTCGGTCGCATCCGGAACACCCTCCTCCTCTTCGATGCTCGTCAGCTTCGCGTAGGCGCGATACGAGCCCGGTGCGGGATGACCGAGCGCGCGAATGCGTTCGGCAATCAAATCGACTGCGCCTGCAAGCTCCGTGTACTGCTCTTCGAACATCAAATGCAGCGTGTTGAACATCGGGCCGGTGACGTTCCAATGATAGTTGTGCGTCTTCAAGTAAAGGGTGTAGGTGTCGGCGAGCACCTTCGACAAACCCTTTGCGATGTTCTCTCTGTCCTTCTCGGGGATACCTATGTCGATTTGCATGGCGATCTCCTTATTTCTTGTTGCGACTGATTACACCATAGCGTTCTGAGCGCCGGCAATCCAACTCGAAATACCTATCGCAGCGATTGGCGGTCCACAAGTTTCACCTACGTACAAGGGCCGCTAACCGGATTGTCACCCCGCCTCGACTGAGGCTTCACCGCTCCACGCCTATGCTTCTTTACGCGACGCGTGACGAGTGACGCGTGACGGGCAAGAACCATCGGTGCCGCTCGCCAGCGAACCGCGGCGCACGGCATTTCTTGCTCGTCGCCCAGTCGCTCATCGCTCGCACAGCGAAGTCAACAACCGAGAACACTATGCACGACATCGATACGCTTACGAAGATTCGACGCCGGACCGCCTCTTCTTTGGGATTCGCCATCGCCATCGCGCTCGTGTGCGGGAGCGCCCGTGCGGACGAGCTCACGGAGTTGCGCGACCGCCTGGACGCGCAGGAACAAAAGATCAAAGTGCTCGAACGCAAGCTCGAGCTGGAGGAAGAAGCCAAGAAGGCGGGCGCAGCCTCAGCGGCGACCGTCAAGGCGGGGCCGAAAGGATTCAGCCTCGGTACGGCCGACAACGCGAACGTCGCGAAGCTGCGTGGCGTGCTGCATTTCGACGGTCGGCGCTACTTCGATGATGTGACGCCGTCGACCGCAGACACCTTTCTACTGCGTCGCGTACGACCGACGCTCGAAGGCACGCTGAACGGCATCTTCGACTACCGCTTCACGCCGGACTTCGCCGGCGGGCGCACGATCATCTTGGACGCGTTCGTCGCCGCACGGCTTGCACCATGGGCCACCGTGACCGCGGGCAAGTTCAAAGTGCCGGTCGGCCTCGAGCGCATCGTTTCCGCAACCGACATGCGCTTCATCGAGCGCGGCTTTCCGACGAGCCTTCTGCCGAACCGCGATCTCGGCGTACAGCTCAGTGGTAACCTCGCGGGAGGGGCGGCGAGCTACTCGATCGGGTACTTCAACGGCGTCAGCGACGGCGGCAGCAGCGATGCAAGCGGCGACGTCCAGAACGATACGTCCGGCGATTGGGCCGCACGCATCTTCTTCACGCCGTTTCAATCGTCGAATCGCTACGCGCTTCGGGGGCTCGGGTTCGGCATCGCGGGCACGTACGTCGACTCGACCGGCAGCACGGCTACGACGCTCTTGCCGAGTTATCGCACGCCCGGACAGCAAACCTTCTTCAGCTATCGCGGCACGAGCGGCGACGTCTTGGGCACGTACGCTGACGGCGAGCGCATTCGCATCACGCCGCAGGCCTACTACACGAACGGCAGCTTCCTCGCGCTCGGCGAGTACGCACGCGTCTCGCAAGACGTCACGCGAGTGACGCCGACTTCGGGCACGAGATCCGCATCGCTCGATCACTCTGCCTGGCAGATCCAACTCGCGTGGTTCGCGACCGGGGAGGAGCAATCGATTCGCGGCTTCAAGCCGAATTCCGTGTTCTCGCCGAAGGACGGCACATGGGGCGCCTGGGAGCTCGCTGCGCGCTATCACGAGCTCGACATCGACGATGACGCATTCGAGGGCGGCGCGGACTCGTTCGCGAATCCCGCCACGGCGGCGAGCAAGGCGCGTGCCTGGGGCGTAGGGGTCAACTGGTATCTCAACCAGAACTACAAGTGGTCGCTCAACTATGAAGTGACGCGCTTCGACGGCGGCGCCGCGACCGGGGATCGCGAAGACGAAAAGGCGCTGCTGACCCGCTTCGCCGTGGGCTTCTAAGACCGAAACGCCTCACCTCACGCGACTCATTCGTTTACAGGAGAACTATCATGAAATTTTCGCTTTCTGCAGTGATCGCGACGCTTGCGTTGGCAGGCTTCTCTGCCGGCGCGCTCGCGAAGGACGTGAGCTTGTTGAACGTGTCGTACGATCCGACGCGTGAGCTCTACGAGGATTACAACAAAGTATTCGCGAAGTACTGGAAGGAGAAGACGGGCGACACCGTCACGATCAAACAATCGCACGGCGGGTCCGGTAAGCAAGCGCGCACCGTGATCGACGGACTCGCGGCGGATGTCGTCACACTTGCGCTCGCGGGCGACATCGATGCCATCGCGACGAACGCGAAGTCGATTCCTCAGAACTGGCAATCGCGACTGCCGCACAACAGCTCGCCGTATACCTCGACGATTGTCTTTCTCGTTCGCAAGGGCAATCCGAAGGGAATCAAGGATTGGGGCGACCTCGTAAAGCCGGGCATTGCGGTTATCACACCCAACCCGAAAACCTCAGGCGGCGCACGCTGGAACTACCTCGCAGCCTGGGCATGGGCACTGAGACAGCCGGGCGGCAATGAAGCCACGGCGAAGGCTTTCGTGCAAAAGCTCTATAAGAATGTGCCAGTGCTCGATACCGGCGCGCGCGGCTCCACGACCACCTTCGTGCAGCGAGGGATCGGCGATGTGCTTCTGGCATGGGAGAACGAAGCGTATCTCTCGATCAGGGAGCTCGGCCCGGATAAAGTCGATATCGTCTATCCGTCCCTGAGCATCCTCGCGGAACCTCCCGTCACGGTCGTCGACAAGGTCGTGCTTCGTCGAGGCACGCGCGAAGTCGCGACCGAGTACCTAAAGTTCCTCTACACGCCGGAAGCGCAAGAAATCATCGCGCGCAACTACTACCGTCCGACCGACGAAAAAGTGGCCGCCAAGTATGCAAGGCAGTTTCCGAAGCTGGAGCTCGTGACGATCGAAGACTTCGGGGGATGGGCGCACGTGCAGAAGATACACTTCGCGGACAAAGGAGTGTTCGATCAGATCACCGCAAACTGATTCGGACACCGATGGTATAGGGTGTAGACGTAAAACGTGTGGACGTCGGAAGCAGAGCGATCCCGCTTGGTCTGGCGTCCACACGTCCGCACGTGTAAACACCCACACACCCAACCAGTCACCCCTTCGACTGCTTGGCCTTCTTGATCGCTTCGCTCAGCTTGCGCATGTCATCCAACGTGCGGCGCTT
>Ga0079224_100011217_pt1 | contig 12333 bp, 13 predicted proteins | sample Stecom2015_FD_80414 | JGI IMG/M metagenome (GOLD analysis project Ga0079224, IMG submission 80414) | Agricultural soil microbial communities from Utah to study Nitrogen management - Steer compost 2015 | ecosystem: Environmental > Terrestrial > Soil > Agricultural land | place: USA: Utah... | reverse complement strand
CGGGTTCTACGCCGGCACCTGGGCCGCGGACCTCGACCAGGGGCTCGAGGTGGACGGCTACTTCGGCTACGGGCAGGACGTCGGCCCGGCGACCGTCAGCGTCGGCTTCACCGGGTACTACTACACGCAGGACTTCGACGACACCTACCAGGAGCTCAACTTCGGGGTCGGTTTCGGCATCGCGAGCATCGACGTCGCGGTCGGCGAGTACGACAACTTCGACGGGCCGACGCAGGACTACGCGTGGTACGCGCTGACGCTCGCGAAGAACGGCTTCCACGGCCGGGTGGCAACGTTCGGCCGCGATTTCGAAGGGAGCTACCTCGAGCTCGGGTATTCGCTGACGCTCGCCGAGCTGGACCTCGGGGTGACGCTGATCGTCGCGGACGACGATCTCGTCGGCGAATCGACCGAGCAGCTCGTTTTCAGCATCGCCAAGACCTTCGACATCCGCTGAAGGAGCGGCCCATGAAACTCATCATCGCGATCATCAAGCCGTTCAAGCTCGACGACGTGCGCGAAGCCCTTTCGAACGTCGGCGTACAGGGCATCACGGTGACGGAGGTCAAGGGCTTCGGCCGCCAGCGCGGCCACACGGAGCTCTACCGCGGCGCCGAGTACGTCGTGGACTTCCTGCCGAAATCCAAGATCGAGCTCGCCGTCGCGGACGAGGATGCCGACCGCGTCATCGAGGCCATCCTGGAGGCCGCCCGCACCGGGCAGGTCGGCGACGGCAAGATCTTCGTCACCGACCTCGAGCACGTCATCCGCATCCGCACCGGCGAAACCGGCGCCATGGCGATCTGAAAAAAACTAGGAGAAAAGCGCAATGGAAGACCATGCTCAACTGGCCGGCCGGGTCACGGAGCTCGCGTACGCACTCGACACGTTCTACTTCCTGGTGACCGGTGCGATGGTCATGTGGATGGCGGCCGGGTTCTCGATGCTCGAGAGCGGGCTCGTCCGCGCCAAGAACACGGCCGAGATCCTCACCAAGAACGTCGGGCTCTACTCCATCGCCTGCATCGTCTACATGCTGTCGGGCTACTCCGTGATGTACCCGGGAGCGTTCGAGGGCGGCGTGTTTCAGAGCCTGTCGTCGCTCGGGACGGGGCTGCTCGCCTCCACCGACCACGGCGTCGCGGACGTGCTCGGAAGCGGCGGCGAAACCTACTACTCGAGCCTCGCGGATTTCTTCTTCCAGGTCGTGTTCGCGGCGACGGCGATGTCCATCGTGTCCGGGGCGGTGGCCGAGCGCATGAAGCTCTGGTCGTTCTTCCTGTTCGCGGTGATCATGGTCGGGTTCATCTACCCGGTGCAGGGCTTCTGGAAATGGGGCGGCGGCTTCCTCGACGCCGCGGGGTTCCAGGACTTCGCGGGCTCCGGCGTCGTGCACCTGTGCGGCGCCACCGCGGCCTTCGCCGGCGTCCTGCTGCTCGGCCCGCGCGTCGGCAAGTACGGCCCGGACGGGCAGATCAACGCCATTCCCGGCTGCAACCTGCCGCTCGCCACGCTCGGCACGCTGATCCTGTGGCTGGGCTGGTTCGGCTTCAACGGCGGCTCCGAGCTCAAGATCTCCGACGTCGGTGAGGCGAACGCCGTGGCGCGCGTGTTCGTCAACACGAACATGGCGGCGTCCGGCGGGCTGGTCGCGGCGCTCGCGCTCGCGCGGCTGTGGTTCGGCAAGGCCGACCTCACGATGGCCCTGAACGGCGCCCTCGCCGGCCTCGTCGCGATCACCGCCGAGCCGCTCGCCCCGACGCCGCTCGCGGCGACGCTGATCGGCGCCGGCGGCGGCCTGCTGGTCGTCGCCTCCATCGTGACGCTCGACAAGCTCAAGATCGACGATCCCGTGGGCGCCATCTCCGTGCACGGCGTCGCCGGCATCTGGGGCCTGCTCGCGGTGCCGCTCAGCAACGAGGATGCCACCCTGACGGCGCAGCTCCTCGGCACCGGGTCGATCATCCTGTGGGTGTTCCTCGCCAGCGGCCTCGCCTGGCTGGCGCTCCGCCACACGATCGGGCTCCGGGTGAGCGAGCAGCAGGAGTACGCCGGCGTGGACCTGGGCGAGTGCGGCCTCGAGGCCTACCCCGAGTTCACCCGCGCGGACTGAAGGGAACGGGACGGAGCGGGTACGCCGCTCCGTCCCCGTGACCCGGATCACACCGCGGCACCGCCCCGGCGTGGTTAAATCCGCCGGTGATGAACCGGCTCCTCACGCTCACCGCTCTCGCGGGACTCGCGGCGCTGGCCGCACCCGCCGCCGTGGCCGACACCATCTACACGTGGACGGACGAGGACGGCGTCGTGCATTTCGGCGACCGGCCTTCCGGCGTGGCCAGCGAGCGCACCATCTACATCGCCACCGAGCGGGCGGGCGTCCCCGCCCCGGCGGTGCCCCGCACGCCCGCGACGGCGGCGGGACAGCAGGCGGCCCCCGAAGCGGCGACGCCGCAGCAGACCGAGGAGGAACGGCGGGCCGCCGAGCGCGAGCGCGCCGAGAAGTGCCAGATGTACAAGGAGCGGCTGCAGAGCTACCTCACGGCACGCCGCCTGTATCGCCAGGACGAGAACGGCGAGCGCGTATACCTGAGCGAGGACGAGATGCTCGCCGCGCGCGCCGAGGTCCAAGAACGCATCGTCGAGTTCTGCAACGACTGACGGCGGCTGGAGTCACGCCACCGGCACTCGTACAATGCGGCGTCACCCGGGAGCGGGATGCGCCTTGGCCAGACCTGACCCTGCCCTCGACACCGAATACAAGGCCTACCTGCCCGACTTCTGCTCGGCCGGCACGATCTTCGTGGTGCTGCTCGTCGCCGAGCTCGTCGCGATCGTCCTGACGCTGGCCGCCGCCCCCCCGCCGGGACGTTTCCTGGTCCAGCTCGGCGAGACTTCGCTCTTTGCCCTCTGGTTCGCCCTGCTCGCCTCGGCGATCCTGTGCCGCATGCGGCGCCGCGTCGAGAACCTCGGCAAGCTCAAGGCGTTCATCGTGAGCTTCGTGCTGCTCCAGGCGCTGGCGCTGCTCCTCGGCGAAGCGGCCTGGCTGCTCACGCGCCGCTACAGCGAGGTCGCCGTCATCGAAGGCAGCCACGGCGGCTTCCTCCTGCGCACGTTCGCCATCAGCTCGATCGTGATCGCGCTCGCCATGCGTTACCTGTACGTGTCCAGCGAGTGGCAGCGCAGCATCGCGCTCGAGGCGCAGTCGCGCGTGAGCGCGCTGCAGGCCCTGATCCGCCCGCATTTCCTCTTCAACAGCCTGAACACGATCGCATCCCTCACCCGGAGCGACCCCGCCCGCGCCGAGGAGGCCGTCGAGGATCTCGCGGATTTGATGCGCGCGAACCTGCGCGGCGCACGGGATCGCGCGACGCTCGAAGAAGAGCTGGAGATCGCCGGCCTCTACGAGCGCATCGAGAGATTGCGCCTCGGCGAGCGGCTGCAAATAAAATGGGAGCTGGACGAGCTGCCGATGCGGGCGTTGCTGCCGAGCCTCACGCTCCAGCCGCTGATCGAGAACGCGATTTACCACGGCGTGGAGCTCGTCCCGGAAGGGGGCGAGGTGAAGGTGACGGGAACACGACGGAACGGACGGCTTTACATCGAGATCACGAACCCGCGACCGCGGGAAAACGACGGCCTCCACCGGCCCCGTGCCGGCAACCGCATGGCGCTCGCCAACATCCGGCAGCGGTTCGAGCTCGCCTACGGGGTGCGCGGCGGCGTCACGGTGGACGAGCGCCCGGACCGCTTCACGGTGCGCCTCGAGTTCCCGTTCGACGAGGCAGCGGCATGAACGTCCTGATCGTGGACGACGAGCCCCCGGCGCGGGCGCGCCTGCGGCAACTGCTCGAAGGCGACGGCAAGTACGCCGTCGTCGGCGAAGCGCAGAACGGGCAGCAGGCCGTGGAGCTCTGCGCGAAGCTCCTTCCGGACGTCGTGCTGCTCGACATCAGCATGCCGGGAATCAGCGGTATCGAGACGGCACGCCACCTGAACGAGCTCGAGAAGCCCCCGGCCGTGATCTTCACGACGGCCTATGACGAATATGCCGTCGAGGCGTTCGACGCGCGCGCGATCGGCTACGTGTTGAAACCCGTCCGCCGCGAGCGGCTCGAGCGCGCGCTGGAGCAGGCGGCGCGCCTCAGCAACGCCGTGCTCGCCGGGATGTCCGGCACGCCGCGCCGCGATCACATTTCTGCCCGCGCGCGCGGTGAGCTGCGGCGCATCCCGATCGACGACGTGTATTACTTCCTCGCCGACCAGAAGTACGTGCGCGCGAGGCACCGCGGCGGAGAGGACCTCCTGGACGACTCCCTGAAGACGCTGGAGGAGGAATTTGCCGACGCATTCGTGCGCATCCATCGCGGCGCGCTGGTCGCGGTATCGAAGATCGAGGCCCTGCGCCGCGCGGACGACGGCCGCGTCGAGGTCGTGTTGAGGCTCGACGACGGCCGGCCGCCGCACGGCGGCGACCGGCTGGTGGTCAGCCGGCGGCACCTCGCGGAGGTCCGGCGCCGCATCCGCGGGCGATAACCGGGCGACGGCAGGCGATAATCGGCGCATGAGAATCCGTATTGCCACCCGGAAGAGCGGGCTCGCGCTCTGGCAGGCGCGCCACGTCGCGGAGCGGCTGGAGCGGCTGCCGTCCGTCGAGGGCGTCGAGCTCGTGCCCATGACGACCCGCGGCGACCGCCAGCTCGACCGTGCCCTGTTCGAGATCGGCGGCAAGGGGCTGTTCATCAAGGAGCTCGAGGCCGCGCTGCAGGAAGGCCGCGCGGACGTGGCGGTGCACTCGATGAAGGACGTGCCGGCGGAGATGCCGGAGGGCTTCCTCGTCGCCGCCGTGCTGGAGCGCGGCGATCCGTTCGACGCGCTCGTGACGCGCGACGGCGGCGGGCTCGACGCGCTGCCCGCCGGGGCGGTCGTGGGCACCTCGAGCCTGCGGCGCCAGGCGCAGCTCAAGGCATTGCGTCCGGACCTCGTGACCCGGCCGCTGCGCGGCAACGTGGAGTCGCGCCTCGCGAAGCTCGACGCGGGGGAGTTCGACGCGATCGTGCTCGCCTGCGCGGGCCTCGAACGGCTCGGGCTCGGGGACCGCGTCGCGGAGCGCCTGGCGCCGGAGCGCGTGCTGCCGGCGTGTGCGCAGGGCGTGATCGGGGTCGAGTGCCTGGCCGCGAGCAGTGCCGTGCGCGAATGCCTGGCCGCGCTCGATCACGACTGCACCCGGCGTACCACGGCCGCCGAGCGCGCGCTCACCCGGTACCTCGGCGCCACCTGCGAGGCGCCGGTCGCGGGCTTCGCCACGAGCGACGGCGAGCGCCTCGCGCTCGAGGCGCTCGTGGCGGCACCGGACGGCACGACCGTGCTGCGGGAACGGGCGGACGGCACGGCCGCCGACCCGGACGCGCTGGGACGCACGGTGGCCGAACGCCTGCTCGCGCGCGGCGCCGCGCGCTTCCTGCACGCACCGGGCGCGCGCTGATGGCGGGCCCGGGCAAGGACGCGCCGCTGGCCGGCCGCGGCGTGCTCGTCACCCGCGCGGCCCACCAGGCCGGCGCGCTGGCCGAGGTCATCGAAGCCGCGGGAGGCACGGCGATTCGCTTCCCCGTGCTCGAGATCCACGGGCGCGACCCGGAGGTCCTGCGGCGGGACCGGGACGCGCTGCCGCCCGCCGACATCGTGATCTACGCGAGCCCGAACGCGGTGGAGCACGGCTTCGACGCGGACGCGGACCGGGACGCCCTCGTCACGGCGATCGGTCCCGCCACCGCCGACGCGCTGGCCGCGCGGGGACGCCCGGTCGACCTCCGCCCCGCGGGCTACGACAGCGAGCACCTGCTGGCGGAGCCGGCGCTCGCCGACGTCGCCGGCAAGACGGTGCGCATCGTCCGCGGCGATCGCGGCCGCGGCCTGCTCGCCGCGACGCTGCGCGCGCGCGGCGCACGGGTGGACTACTTCTCCGTCTACCGCCGCGTGCCGGCGCGCCACACGGAGGCGGAGCTCGAGGCCCTCGAGCGCACGTGGCGTGCCGGCGGGGTGGACGTCGTGACCGTCATGAGCGTCGAGTCGCTCGACAACCTCCTGACTTCGCTGCCCGAGTACTGCCGCGACGCGCTGCCCGGCACGCCACTGGTGACGCCCAGCGCCCGTGTGATACAAACGGCCGCTGACCGGATTCCTGCCGCCAGAGCCCTGCTTGCCCCGGGGCCGCTGCCCGCCGACGTGCTGAGCGCCGTGATCGTAGCCGTTCGGGAACGACGCCATGACTGAAAACAACGACGACGTGGACATCCGGCCTGATGCTCCTGCGCCGGAGGAACCCGCGCCGGCAGCGGAAGCCCCGGCGAAAGGCGCGCCGCCCGACCTCGCCGCCGCGGACGCGCAAGAGGCGGCGGCCGCGGAGGAGGCGGCGGTGCCTGCCGCCGCACCCGCGCCGAAGGCGCGCCGCGGCGTCACGGGCCTGCTCGCCGGGCTCGCCCTGCTCGTCGCGCTGGCCGCCTTGGCCGGGGTGGGCTGGCTCACGTGGCGCGGCCCGGGCGACGACGAGGCGCTCGCCGCCCTGCGCCGCGCGACCGAAACGGCGCTCGAAGACACGAACCGCACGCTGGGCGAGCTCCGCGAGTCGGCTGACGGTCTCGGCCGGCGCATCGCCGAGCTCGAAACGGGAGCCCGCGACCGCGGCCGGCAGCTCGACGGCCTGCGCGACGAGCTCGACGCACTGGCCGAGCGGCTCGAATCACTGCCGCCCCGGGTCGCGAGCCTGGAGGACGCCGTGTCGGCGCTCGGCGGAATCTCCGCGGGCTCCCGGCGGGCCTGGCTGCTCGCCGAGGCCGAGCACTACATGCAGATCGCGAACGCCGAGCTCACGCTCGCCGGCGACCCCGAGCAGGCGCTGCTCGCGCTGCGCTTCGCCGACGAGCGCATCCGCAGCTTGGATGATCCGTCGCTGGCCGGGGTCCGGCAGGCGCTCATCGACGAGATACGCGCCCTCGAGGCCATGGAGACACCGGACCTCGCGGGCGTGACGATGACGCTCGCGAGCCTGGCCGAAAGCGCCGCGACACTGCCGCTCGCAGAGGACGTGGCGGCCCGCGGCGACCGCCGGCGCGCCCAAGTGCCGGAAGCGTCGGGCGGGCTCGAGCGCGCGATCGCGTCCGTGAAGTCCGCCTTCCGCGACGTCGTCTCGGTCCGGCGGGCGGACGAGAACGTGGCGCCGCTGCTCTCGCCCGAAGCCGAGTACTTCCTGCGCGAGAACCTCGCCCTCAAGCTGCAGATCGCGAGGCTCGCGGTGCTCCGGGGCGAGCAGGCCGCCCTCGACCGGGCGCTCCTCGACGCGGCCGACTGGCTGCGGCGCTACTTCGATCCCGAGGCGCGCGCGGTGCGAAGTGCCCTCGCCACGATCGCCGGGATACGGGAAGCGGACTGGTCCGTCTCGCCGCCGGACATCTCGGGCTCGCTGCGCCTCCTGCGGGGACTCCGCGAGCGCCCGCCGCCGGCAGCGGCGGAGCAACCGGCGGCGGACGACGAGCCGACCCAATGAAGTTCGGCCTGACCGTCGTCCTGCTGCTCGTCGTCGGGGCGCTCGGCGCGCATTTCCTGCTGGAGGACCCCGGCTACGTCGTCATCCGCTTCCGGAGCTGGATCGTCGAGATGTCGGTGCCGGTGCTCGCCGGCCTCGTGCTTTTGGCCGGCGCGGCGGCCTGGCTCGCGGTCAAGCTGCTGCGCGCCCCGCGGCGCCTCGGGGAGGCCGCCGCGCGGCTCCGCAGCGGGCGCGCGGGCACGCGCCTGGCGCAGGGCGTCATCGAAATCGCCGAGGGCAATTTCGCGCGCGGCGAGCGCCTCCTGACGCGCGGTGCCGCGAGCAGCGAGGCGCCGCTGCTCAACTACCTGCAGGCGGCACGGGCGGCCCACCTGCAGGGCGCCGACGAGCGCCGCGACCGCTGGCTCAAGGAGGCGTACGAAGGCATACCCGCCGCCGCGAGCGCCGTGCTGCTCACCCAGGCGGAGCTGCAGCTCGACCAGGGCCAGTACGAGCAGGCGCTGGCGACGCTGCGCCGGCTCGAGGAGAAATCCCCGAACCACGGGCACGCCCTCACCCTGCTCGGACGGCTGTACTACCGGCTGGAGGACTGGCAGCACTTAGGCGAGCTGCTCCCGCGGCTGCGCAAGCACGGCCGCATCGACGAGCGCCTGCTCGAGAAATGGTCGGTGCGCGTGCATCGCGAGGCGCTCGCGCGGGCCGGGGAGCCGGACGCGCTGCACGCCGCGTGGAACGCCGTCCCGAAGGCGCTCAAGGGCAACGCCGAGCTGCTCGAGGCGTGGCTCTCGGGCCTGATGCGGACCGGGCAGCACGACCGCGCCGAAAAGGAGGCGGCGCGCGAGCTCAAGCGCGAATGGCGCGCCCCGCTCGTGCGCCTGTACGGCCTGATCGAGAGCAGCGACTCCGCCCGCCAGCTCCGGCGGGCCGAGGGCTGGCTGGAGCAGCACCCGGAAGATCCCGACCTGCTGCTCGCCGCCGCCCGCCTGTGCCTCAGGAACGAGCTGTGGGGCAAGGCGCGCAGCTACCTCGAGACGGTGGTCGCGATCCGCCCGACGCCGGAGGCCTACCAGGAATACGGGCGCCTGCTCACGCGGCTCGGCGAGGACGACGCGGCCGCGGAAGCGTGGCGCGCCGGGTTGTCGCTGGTGGCCGACCCGGGCCGGCCCGCGATTCCGCACCTTTCCGCCCGCTGAGCGGGCGCAAGGCCGCTGTTGCCGTTGGCCGGGGAGGTCGGGTCAGGGCCGGCTGCGGGCGCTCTTCAGCCAGCGCGTGAGCGGCTCCCACTGCTCCCAGTCGGGCCAGGCGAGATACTCCGGCAGCTCGAAGATGCCGAGACCGCGGGTGTACGCGCGCACGTAGTTCTGGGCTTCGCGCAGCGCGGTGAGATACGGCGCCTTCACCTTGGTGAGGAACTCGTCGAGCTCCTCGAAGATGAGGGTGTACTCGCGGACGCGGTTGGCGACCACCGCGACCTTGGCTTCCTTGCGCTCGACCTTGCCGACCGATTTGAGCTCGTCGATGAAGCGCTCGGACGCCTGGATGTCGATGGTGGAGGGCAGCACCGGCACGATGATCGTCTCCGCGTGGCGGACGAGCTCCGTGAGCTCCGGGCCGTGCGAGCGCGCCGGCGCATCGATGACCAGGTAATCCACGCTGCGCGGGGCACGCCTCAAGCCTTCATCGAAAGCGGCGACCCCGGCGATTTCCGGCCGGTTCGGCGGCCGGCGTTCCAGCCAGTCGAGGCTGGAGCGCTGCGGGTCGTAGTCGGCGAGCGCGACGGCATGGCCTTCGTGAGCGAGCCAGGAGGCGATGTTGGTGGCCAGGGTGCTCTTGCCGCAGCCCCCTTTGGCGTTCATGACCATGATGTGCCGCATGTACCGTCCCCGGATCCGTTGTTGTTATTGAGTATTCTCCGTTCATGTAAACTACCGTCGGCGGCGCTAAATGTCCAACCGGGGCATGGTAAGCTGCCAGGCACGCACGGATGGCTGAGCCGCGGTTTCCCAAGGTCGCGCGCTCCCGCAGGCCGGCGCGGCCACGAGAACAACATCAGTGGGAAGCGACGATCTATGAGCACGCAGCGCAAACCGGAATTCGTCGAACCCGGTCTGTCCGAAGCCGCCGTCCACGATTACCTGCGACGCCATCCCGATTTCTTCGAACGTCACGGTGCCCTGCTCGGCTCCCTCCGCCTGCCGCACGTCACCGGCGGGACCGTCTCGCTGGTGGAACGGCAGGTATCGGTGCTGCGGCAGAAGGACCTGAAGCTCGAGCGCCAGCTCAAGGAGCTGCTCGAGGCCGGGCGCGCCAACGACGTGCTGGCGGCGAAGATCCACCAGCTCGCGCTCGGGCTCATCCGTGCGGGCAGCCTCGACGCCACCCTGTCGACGGTGGAATCGTCACTCAGGACGTCGTTCGACGCGGACCAGTCCGTCCTCGTGTGGTTCGGGACGTCGATGCCCGGGGAGGACGTGGCCAAGGGCCGGTTCTTCCGGGCGGTGGACCGGAACGATGCCGCGATGCAGCCGTTCGCGACCTTCCTCGAGAGCAGCCACCCGCGCTGCGGCCAGATCCGCGACGCACAGAAGCGCTTCCTGTTCGGGCCGGCGGCCGACGAGGTGGGCTCGGCGGCACTCGTGCCGCTCGGCAAGGCCTGCGAGGTCGGGTTCCTGGCCATCGGCAGCCACGACGCGAAACGCTTCCACCCGGCCATGAGCTTCGACTTCCTCGCGCGGCTCGGCGAGCTGGTCGCGGAGGCGCTCAGGCGGTTCTGATGCGACGCTCCCGCCGGAGCGGAAGCTGATGCAGGCATCGGCGGCGCAGTGGATCGACCGTTTCGTCGATCACCTGAAGTACGAACGGCGCCTCTCGCCCAACACCTGCCTGCACTACCGTCGCGATCTCGATGCGTTTTCCCTGTTCTGCGGCCACGCCGGCATCGCCCGCTGGGCCGACGTCGACAGCGGGCACGTGCGCGCCTTCGCGGCGGCCTGCTTTCGCAACGGCCTCGGCCCCCGCAGCATCGCCCGGCGCCTTTCCGCCGTGCGCACCTTCTGCGCGTTCCTGGTGCGCGAGCGCGAGCTGCGGGCGAACCCGGCCATCGGCGTGCGCGCGCCGAAGATCGGCAAACGGCTGCCGGGCACCCTGGACGTGGACCGCATGGCGAAGCTGCTCGAGATCGAAGGCGACGGCCCGCTCGTGGCCCGCGACCGCGCGATCCTCGAGCTCTTCTATTCGTCGGGCCTGCGCCTCTCGGAGCTTACCCAGCTCGATCTCGACGGCCTCGACCTCGCGGACGCCACGGTCCGCGTGCTCGGCAAGGGCGGGCGCGAGCGCATCGTGCCGGTCGGGCGCCATGCCGTCGCCGCCCTGAAGCGCTGGCTCGGGAGCCGCGCCGGGCTCGCCGCGCCCGACGAGCGCGCGCTCTTCGTCAGTACCCGCGGCGGGCGCCTGAGCCGCCGCGCGGTGCAGGCGCGCGTCGAGTACTGGGCGCGCCGCCAGGGCATCGACATGCGCGTGCATCCGCACCTGTTCCGGCACTCGTTCGCGACCCACCTGCTCGAATCGAGTCACGACCTGCGTGGCGTGCAGGAGCTGCTGGGGCATGCCAACATCGCCACCACGCAGGTGTATACCCACCTTGACTTCCAGCACCTGGCCCAGATATACGACCGAACGCATCCCCGCGCGCGTGCCAGGCCCCGGACCCGCAAGGAGCCTGCCCGCTAGCACCCGGGGCGGCGACCGGCGTCGGCCGCGGCCGCGGCGCGACGCCCCGCTGTTCGGAGGACTCACCATGGAGCAGTTTCACGGGACGACCATCGTCTCCGTACGTCGTGACGGCAAGGTCGCCATGGGCGGTGACGGCCAGGTCAGCATGGGCAACACCGTGATGAAGGGCAACGCGCGCAAGGTGCGCACGCTGGCGGACGGTCGCATCATCGCCGGCTTCGCGGGCGGCACGGCCGACGCCTTCACCCTGTTCGAGCTGTTCGAAAGCAAGCTCGAGCGCTACGGCAACCTCACCCGCGCGGCGATCGAGCTGGCCAAGGACTGGCGCACCGACCGCCGCCTGCGCCGGCTGGAAGCGCTGCTCTGCGTGGCCGACCGCGAAAGCTCGTTCATCATATCCGGCAACGGCGACGTGATCGAACCCGAGAACGACCTGATGGCGATCGGGTCGGGAGGGCCGTTTGCACAGGCGGCCGCCCTCGCGCTGCTCAGGAACACCGATCTCGATGCCCGCGCCATCACGGAGAAGGCCCTCCGGATTGCCGGCGAGATCTGCGTGTTCACGAACCAGAACATCGTCATTGAGGAGCTGCAGGCCGCGTCCGGCCGCACGGATTGACTCACGGATCGACTGATATGTCGCAAATGACGCCGCGCGAGATCGTGCAGGAGCTCGACAAGCACATCATCGGCCAGGACGAGGCGAAGCGCGCCGTCGCGATCGCGTTGCGCAACCGCTGGCGCCGGGTGCAGGTGAGCGAGCCGCTGCGCAGCGAGATCACTCCCAAGAACATCCTGATGATCGGTCCCACCGGGGTCGGCAAGACCGAGATTTCACGCCGGCTGGCGAAGCTCGCCAAGGCGCCGTTCATCAAGGTCGAGGCGACGAAGTTCACGGAGATCGGCTACGTCGGCCGGGAGGTCGACAGCATCATCCGCGACCTCATGGACGCCGCGGTCAAGATGATCCGCGAGGAAGCGATGGCGAAGGTCCGCTATCGCGCGGAGGACGCCGCCGAGGAACGGGTCCTCGACGCGCTGCTGCCGCCGGCGCGGCG
>Ga0079224_100011216_pt1 | contig 12333 bp, 12 predicted proteins | sample Stecom2015_FD_80414 | JGI IMG/M metagenome (GOLD analysis project Ga0079224, IMG submission 80414) | Agricultural soil microbial communities from Utah to study Nitrogen management - Steer compost 2015 | ecosystem: Environmental > Terrestrial > Soil > Agricultural land | place: USA: Utah... | reverse complement strand
TCGGCCTCTGCACCGTCGGCGAGTGTTGCCATTGCACTGCGGACCTGCAGTGGGCTGGACGAGAAACTGTCCCACAACTGCAGGGAGAGGGACGATCTGGACTTCCCCAGCGGTGTTTGCGCCCGTACATCGAAAGCCTCCCAGGCAGGCGCAACAATCGGCACCGAGCGGCTATAAAAGTGCTGCCGGCTGTCTCCTGCCATATAAGCGGTATAGGCACGCAGAAGGTAATTCCCCGCCGGCAGGTCATCGCCCAGCGCCAGATATCCCGTCATCGTAGTCGTGTCGGTATCGCGAATTTTTGCTTGGCTCACCACCTCATCAAAAGGATTGACTAATTCAGCATAGATATACCTGCTATAGTGGATAGGTGTATGAAATGTACTATGTACCATATAGGCACGGAAACGGATACTATCTCCAGGATAATAGGCAGATCGATCGATATGCAGATGGATCTTTTCCTGCGGATAGGTTGTAAGTTGCTTAGTCATGCTCTGCAAGGCTGATTCCAACAACGCCGGATCACCTGTTTGTCCATGAATCGATGTAGACATGAGCAAATACACACTTATAAGGAACAAAAGACGCTGGATCATGGCAACCCTCCTTCGGGTTCAAATATGGGATAGCCCCGATTTATATGCTCTTGGTCTGCACGCCAACGGCGAAAAGGTTGCTTCTGCTTTTCTATCCAGATATTCAGTCTATCGACAAACATTTTGGTTTGCATCGTATCATCTGCCAATTCTTCAAAAACCTTAGGGGAGCGTAACGAATAAATATCCTTTGCCTGTGGCAATTCAAAAGAACGCATATCCCGCGGTAAGTGCCAAGTTTCTAGTTTTGCCAGAACTACACTGGAATCACTCCAAAAGCAGCTATCACCTCGCTCATCTAACAGATAGACCGCTGGTCGCCAACCCCATCCATAATGCCCTATCAAGCCATCGGTATAGACCGGAAAGCGCGCACTTATCTCTCCCGCATTATAGCAATTTGCAAAAAAAGTACCTCGATTTGTTGCGCTTCTAACAGAAATGGCTGTCTGATCCCGAAGCCCAAATACATCCAGCAAATCAGTTCCTTGCCCGCTGTTTGTAGTATCATGCTGTAGAGCAAAGCTCAAAAAAGCTCCTATCAACCCGCCTACCTTGTCTTCTCCTGTTACCGTTCCTATATTATAATTATTAGCAAACCCATATCGAAGTTCCCTTGCCTTCATTTTACGACGTCTTTCTATATCACGCATCACACCTTTCGCCCATTCGAATGTTCCTGCATCAGCACTCCGGTCAGCGAATCGTCCTCCAAGCAGGACGCCAATCAACCCACCCACCTCCTCATGTCGCCCCTTGATATGCCCTCGATTGAAGCAGTTATAAAACTCACCAAACGCAAAACTCCCCACAATTCCACCGACGCGACGTTGTCCTTGTACATCACCCATATTGCCGCAGTCAATAATCCGATTATACTCCTCAGCCTTGCCCACAATACCCCCTACCATATGCCCAGTACCAATCACTTTCCCCTGAAAGCTACTCCCTCGGATTTCGCTCGTATAGCCGATCATCCCGACGATACCACCAACATGGTCATGCGCCTTGATGAAAGCATCTTTCATCTGCACGTTCCGTATAGCGCCGTCCAATACCAAGCCGAAAAGTCCTTGATAATAGCTTGCCATCCCTCGGTTGATGTACAGCCCGTATATCGTATGCCCACGACCGTCGAATGTGCCGCAAAAGGGTTTTTCTTCTGTTCCTATGGGTGTCCACTGCTCCAAATACCCCGAAGCATCGTGTTCCCAGTCTCTGTATCCCGTGGTATCGTTGAGGAAAATATCGTTTGTCAAACGCACCTCTTGCTGATAAAAATCAATGCCCGTATTGACCAATTCGGCCAATCCTCGTAATTGTGCCGCGGTTCGCAGCTCGAAAACAGAATCTTGGGTGTTGTACCAGTGTACATCTACTGAATCTTGTTGATTTATTCCTAAAGTATACTCTCTTTTTACATCGTTAGCGATAGCTACACGATAGAACAAACAGTAACAGAATAAAAGTAGAAAAAACGGCTTGGGCATATATAGCTATTTATATTGTTCACGTACGAACAGCTCATCCCAGATATAATACCGCTGTTCTTCTCCCTCGAAATTGAAATATTTTACAATACGGTATTTTTTGCTCTCCTCATAAAACCATTTAAAAACTGGATCAAAAGAAAATGAGTATTCCCCTTGAGAACCCGGTAGCCGATTTAGCCCGATCATATCAAAAGCACGTATAACCGTCACTGAATCATTCGTCTCACAAGGCACCGGTTCCTTCATCTTTTCCCACCTCTTTCCAGCCACAAACTCTTCTTCCATAAATGGTGTTCCATATTCAATGGTCTCGTTACTATTATTTATCATCTGGTATCGAATCGTCCTTGTCGTATCTAGTGGAAGATATAAGGTGTCTATAATCCGAAATTCAATATCTCCTTTAGTATATTCGATCGGTTCAAATCTCTCTTGCGCCAATAAGGAGAGAGAAGACACCGATAAAATAAGATAGATAAGTGTTTCCTTCATTTCGCAGTTCTTTTATAAAGTTTGACGATCATCCATACAATCAAGACAACAATAAGTATCAACACAATAAGTGATAGTAGTGTCCATAACGTCAATCCTAAAGCTGGTTCCATCTTCCTATATTAGTTTATAATTTACTGTCAAGCTGAAGAACAAACTTAACGACTATATTTCAGGTTTTAATGCTACAAATTTTGACATTCTATCACCGCCAGCTCATCCCAGACATAATATTTCTTTTCCTCTTCTCCTTCCAAAATTGAAATATTTCACGATTCGATATCGCTTTCCGGTTTGATAGATAAGGCGATCCTGCTCCTGGATCAAAATCTTACCTTCCCGACGTTGCCCAGGACGGAGCCCGTGCCGAATGGCATTGACAACAACAAAGGGAATGGGTTCTATTCGCTTAAAAAAATACGTGAGGGATTCCAATCTCTTTAATGAATCAAGTTCCTGTTTAAAATCAACCCGATCCCATCCTTTATTAGGAGCAAATACCTCTCGATCCTTATCATCCCCAAACTGAATAATTTTTGGGCTATTATTCACGATTTCGTAAGGAATGGTTGTTAAGCTGGTATCCGAAGGGACATACAGGGTATCCAATACCCTTAGGACAATATCATCATCAATATACGCCACCGTGTCTACTTTTTCTTGACAAAAACCTAGAATGGGAAGGATTAACATAAATAGATAAATTACTGCATGTTTCATTTTTGGCGTTTCTTTAGGTTGTCATCATTAGTTTTCAGCGTACCATATTTGTTCATCCAGATAATCAAGATACCTTCTTTCCGCTACTTTCCCCTCCGCTGTAAAATAGAATTTGAAATTCATGCTTGCCGAACCTTCCTTGGCGATTACCAAGCCGGTGCAATACGCATACTTTTCTTTAAATGGTTCCTGTAGGGGTATATTATAAATGTATACAGTATCCGCATTAAACCTTTCTTTTACATCTTTCCCTACAATCGTAGTGACATAGCTATCGAAGTCAATTGACGTTGTATCTTGTAACACGGGGCGAAACCTTGATATCGTATCTGTTGGTTTTTTTAATGAAGTTATATAATCCGGATAGCCCAAAGCTGCCTTCATCTCGCGGACTATTTGAGCCTTATAGGAAAAATCGTTTATTTTTTCTTCTTTCACAAATCTCAACGGCCATGCAAGAGCAGGATATTGGATAATACAATTTTCATCCGGAGTTTGGAAAACAGGGCCATATATCGAACCCACATTACTATTTTCCCCAATAACTCGTTGGACAACAAAGTATTCCTTTAAATCAATCAGTTCGTGCGGTAGGTCGCATCTTATTCCATCATTTTCAAAAATATAGTTGCTATATCCTTCAAACGTTTTTTCATAAGGGATATTCTCCTGCGCCCACACCAGAAAGGAAAATACCGATAATACGAGACAGATAAGTGTTTGCTTCATTTTGCAGTTTTTTCATAAAGTTTGTCGATCATCCATACAAGCAAGACAACAATTGATATCAACACAATAATTGATAGTAGTGTCCATAAAGTCAATCCTAAAGCTGGTTCCATCATATGTGTATTTTATATTTATAATTTCTGTTAACTAAAAACAAACTTAATCACTATATCCCGAGTTTCAATGCTACAAATTTTGACATATAACCTTATCCGCCCCATTCCATCGCAATTTTTTTAATCCTATCGACTGTAGAAGACTGTACTTTCACCGGTTTTTCGATAATAAGGTTTGCTATCTCCGCTGCCTTTTTACGCTCACCGGTACTTTCATAAGTTGTCAATAAACCGTATAACGGAACAAAGCGGTTTGGACACATTTCAGATGCCAACCGATAATGAAACTCTGCTTCTTTATATTGTTGCAATTGTTGATAATTGTGTGCCATGATGAGCTGTAAGTCGTAATCTGCCCACACGTCACTCGCAAGTTTTGCAATAGCTAAACTCAGCACATATTCTTGCTGATGATTCATTTCTGCGGCATAATTGAAAAGAAACAGATGGTTTTCTTTCAACTTTGGTAAAAGCATCTCATACCGTTCTTTGATATTACCGATATCTCCACGCAAGGCAGCATTAATCGTCTGCGTCCACGCCTGTTTATATAGCATATCTCGATAAATGGGTATACATATCATCAGCGTGGCAATACCAATCAATAGACCGCATACCCGTTGTTTGCGACGAGATAAATGAAACATATCCTTTAAACCGATCAAAAGAATACCAACACTTAACAACAGCAGCCACCATATATAAGGGTATACTAATGGGTACGAGAATAGGGCAAACACGGCGATTCCGATGAGCGTTTGCACCGCAAAAAAAGTTAATGGTGATTTATTTCGTTGGTAGAGCCGAACAATCGCATAGATAAACGCTCCTAATGCCAAAATACCCAACAAACCGAAATTAACCAATAACAGGATATATTCGTTGAACGGTCTGCTGACATTGCCCGCCAGCATGGCGTATGGACTATCCGAAAATTGACGAAAATAAGCTGCTTGGTAGTCCATATAATTCTCCCTAAATCCTGCAAAGCCAAAACCTGTCCATGGTTTATCCATAATCATATTCCAGGAACAGTTCCAGATAAGCAAACGGCCATCGGCAGAATCTTTTTTTAAAAAATACAGGCAGCAGATAATAATCAGAAGAATCCCTATCAGGATGGGAAACTGTTTGACCTTGATAGATATAGAATAATAATGCAAAATAGCGAGCGTGGACAACACGATGAGACAAAAAACTCCGGTTCTTGAGCCGGATAAAAGCACGGCAAGAATGATCAGCAGGCCAACGACAATGCTTAATCTTTTGCCCCACTTGTTAGGCTGTGTCCAAAGATAATAACAGGCAGGGAAACCTATGGACAAACAAATGGCGAAACCAGCTGGATTATCAAAACTTCCCGTGACGCGGAATATGCCATTGGCAGTTAAAATGTCCAAAAACTGCAATACCCCTTGAATAGCCAAAATGCCTGATGCTATTACCATCCACCACAGCGAAATCTTTATAATATTACTAAAAAAGATAGTCGTTGTTGTATAGCATATGCTTCTTATACAACAAACGACTATCAATATGGCAGTAGTAAAAACAGCCAGATACCATTTCGGCGTGACCGCATAATTCAAAAATGTCTTCGATTCCAGAAACAATGTCCCAAAACATAATATCCCCAAAAGGGTAAGCATCAGAAACTGTATCGAAAGGAACCTAAACATTACTTATTGTTTATCCTCCTTCACCACCAGTTTATCCCAGATATAATACCACTGTTCCTCTCCCTCGAAATTGAAGGCCTTAGTAATTCGATATTTCTTACCAGTTTTATAAATACTATGAAATGGCAATAAAAAAGAAATACTATGTTCTGATTGATGCTTAGGTCTAAGAGGTATCTGAATCAAATGAGTCACGCGTGGAAGAACAAGCGTATCTCCCTTAAAAAAATGACTCTTTTCATAAACTAGCTGTTCCCAACCCCTGTCTTCAATAAATTCTTCTTCATCGAAGTCTTCACCAAATTCAATCAACTTCGGACTATTATTGATCACTTCATACCGTATAATGGTTGGAGTAGTGTCCAAAGGCAAATATAAGGTATCCAAGATTTTTATGACGACATCATCGTGCTTATAGGCTATTGTGTCTATATTTTTTTGTCCCAAACCAATGATTGGGAGCATAAGGAGAGACATATATAATAATATTAATTTCATATTCTGCTGATTAGTAAAAGGAAAAAATGTTCTTTAAGAAAATTAAAATGATTCTAACAATTCTATTTGTACTGATATCAGTTTATCGTAACCCCCAAAGCATCTTGTATCTTAGAGGCTTTACTATAAATACAAAGATTAGTTTGACCTGGTTCTGAACCCTTTCCCTTGATTACCCCTAATACGCCACCAGCTCTCACAAACACTCCTCCTCCGCTATCTCCATTCGTTAACGTAGATCCACTATCAAATGCGAATGCAGACATATTCGTTAAACCATTCGACGATACATTTGTATACCAAATCTCTCCGTAAGCGGTATTGTTATAACCACGAGCAACGACTTTAACGCCGACAGCTTCTGTTCCAATTGAACCACCAGCGCTGGCGTTGACTTCAAAATCACTGTCCGTGATTTCACAAAACGCAGCGTCTACTGATCCAGAGTTCTGAAAATTCACTAATTTGGCAAAGACATCTCCATCATATTTTACAGATTCTCCTTCTTCCCAGGCTGCATGCCCGGTTGTGATAAATCCTTCTTCACTATCCAAACTTGCACGAATCCCTAACGAAAACCCTTGACCGCTGCTATTCGCCACAATCTCTGCCCCGCTCTGTAAACTGGTAGAAGCCAATTCGTCAAAACTGCCATGTTTATCCTGAAAAACAACACAAGAGGCATCTGCTATTAAATTCCGCAGCCGTACCTCATACCCTTTGTCCAACTGCTTCACATCCACGATGACGCGGTTAGCTTGCTCATCGATAGCAAAAAAATCGATATTTTTGGCGATTGCCCCGTCCGGGTGCTCTTTGATATGCGCATTCATTCTTTCCATAACATCTTTTAATGTATTCAGCGGATACTGAGTTGCTTTCAATCTGGTATTGCTATCGTTTACATAGTGACTGAACGAACGGGCGTTAGTACTACTATCGGTAACACAGATAACCAATTTACCATCCCCGTCAATATAAGCTCCTCCATAAGATTCCGGATAAATTTTATCCGTTTGTGCGCGTTTTCCTTTGCCACTTTTCGCTTTAAGCGGCACATCATCAAATGAATCAAGCAACTGCCTGTACTGGCTTAAAGCCTGCTCCTGGTTTTTCATAAATTGCTCGGAATAATGTGATTCCACATTATCAGCACCGGAAAAACCGTCCAAAAAATTATCTGAGCAGGAGAACTGCATCACGATAAATCCGATTCCTGTTAAAATAGTTGTTACTCTTCTTTTCATTTTAGTTTGTTTTTAAAAGTTAACATGTTATTCATTTTAAAAGGCCTAAAACCTCACCACATTCCTGTCCCGGTCTGCCTTGATCTTTTCCTCCAGATTCTTTAATAACTCCGGTCGGTTGTCGATTATATCCCGCTTGGCAAACTCGTTCTTTTTGCTCCTTTCGATACCGATCCATTCATCAGATAGCCGCAGGCGAAGCCTATAACCCAATAAGTCCTTCAGAACCGCGATACTATCGGCAGACTGAACCAAACCGTGTTCATTTAATTTTTCCCAATCCTTTTTACTGTCCTCTTCTGCACTTTTTCGGTTTCGGATCAAGAGATAATGATCAATCTGCAGGGGGGTCAACACCTTTACAAGTTCCGTCTTTTCGAACTCCCACCTATCAAATCTTTCCCTGCTGTCATCTGTTTTGAGGTATCTTGATCTAAACTCCCCCTCCTGTACTTTTCTGTACATTGAAACAAGGGAATTGATCTGTTCGCCGGAAAGATCAAGACTATCGCGATGGTGCAGAATGTTCAACGGCCAGGACCAAGGGTGCAGGTTCCGGTGCCCATCGTACAGGATCGTTATATCCGGCTGCAGGCAGGCAATCGAATCACGGAACCGGTCATGCAGGATGTTCTCCTTCATAGCACGGTAATAAGCCAGTCCGCCAGTCCGTTCATATTCGTAGGGATATAGCAGCCGGTATATCCTTGCACTATCCCCGTTCGCTATCAGATCCGCTTCCTGAAGTTTACCGATAATATCTGCCACCCTCTGTGCCGCATGTACCTCGGCAGACCGATAAAAGTGTCCGCGGTACTGCGTATCGGAGAGGACACGCCGCAGGCATTCGTTCTCGGCACTGTCGATATTGTAGCCACCCGCTCGCCTTGCCATCTCATTCTGTTTTACCTCGTCCAATATCGCCGTTACCTGACCCGTTGTTACCCCCAGGCTTTCCTTCTGTTCGCTGACCAGCTTCCTCAGTTTGAACGACAGCGGATAGTCCCGCAATCCCTTGTCCTCATAAAGCGAGAGAATATAACGGTTAAAGTCCTCTCCTCCGAGAATATCGCCGATCTCTTCATAGTCGATCTTATAGTAGGCCGAAAAAACGTCCGGTCCCTCTCCTTTGTCCTTTGCCTCATTTGCCAGCCGGTCTTTCTCCATAAAATAGATCGCCAGTTTCTCCTGCTCCCCGCGGATAAGTCCGGCGCGGGAGGCAATATCGTAGACCTGCGCGACAATGGCCGCCGGATAGGCTTCCATAACACCTCTATCCATCACCATTCCCGTGCGCCCCTTAGCCAAGTACCATGCACCGCTTATACCCACCAGCAGCAATAGAATTATATAGCTGTATTTTTTCTTCATATCCATTTTTTTCACCACCAATGTCGTGTCCCGTCGTCCGTTATCATAAACGGCCGCTCCTTGCGTTCCGAATACTCGGGCACCAATAATAGCAAAGCATTGCGCGGTACGTCCTTAAATTGCAGTACCCGCCCGTTTTCGGGAGCGGTCTTCTCGCCCAATGACCGCCACTCGATGTCCCAGTAAAATAGTTCATAGCGTTTCCCCGGGCGGAAAATAAGGTAGCTCTCCTGCTCATGTATCTCGATTGTACGCTTCCGAAGCGTATCGGGTTCCAAAAGCAGCTCATGATTGAAACCGTTCACTTTCGGATGCCCCACCGGGAGCAGCATACCGTTTTCGTAGCGCGCGGGCATTACCACTGTGCCTCTGGGCATATCGGTAAAAGTAGTCTTGCCGCCGTCCGCCCTGCCCCACCACATCGGGTGCCAGCGTCCGCCGCTGAACATACAGGCATAGACGATAGATGTATCCTGTTGTCCACTGAACAATTCCATCTGCATATCGCGGACAGGCCAGTATTCGCGGGTAACGTCAAGATGATTTTTTGTCCGTAGAAAATTCGGGGGGATACGTTCTTCCCGTTCCAGGATAGCTAGCGCATGAGGTTGTGCAGAATAGGTCTGCCGGATAACCTTTGCCGGCTCACGTGGCAGTTCGTGGTCGACTACCGCTCCGGTCGTCACGTCAAGGTGTACCGGCTCCATATCCGCATCAAAGACCGTGTTCATAAAATGCGCACCGACGGAGGTTGCCCATAACGGTACGAAGTCGTACGCCACGGGGATTCCCTGCGAGCGGAAAGCAAAGACCTCCAAGGCCGCCACATCCTCACATGCTCCTTTCTCCCTGAACAACAGGTGCTTCGGTCCCAACCGGGGGAGAGGCTCATCCCGGGTTTCCTTGCCGAATGTAAAGGTGAACCAGTGACTATAGTCGATACCGGCATACGCCAATACCGTTTTCAGCGGTTTGTGCCTCAAGCTGTCACCCATCCAGCGGTACCGTTCATTATAAGCTTCCCGCCACTGCTGTAACGGTTCGATAGTTGCGCGGTAGGGCAGAACGTATTCACAGAAATCCTTAAAAGGGATGTCCTTCGCATAGGATGCGCGCCAGGTACGGAAAACATGGTCGATATGGTCTATTAAGTATTTTTCACTAATTTCGGCCAAATCCTTTCGGATTACCCCCTTTTTATATAAGTTCCCTTTTTTCTCTCGAAGTTGCTTCATGGCATCCACGGCACTCGGAAAATCCGGATAAGAAAACTCATCAAAGTCTACCCGTTCCCCATTCCTGTCTTTCCAGTAGTAGTCTGCCGAATAATGGTTGTCCATGTTTTCCAGCAGGAAATACAGAGCCTGTAACTTCAGCGAGTCATCACCGTTCTGGAAATGGACGATCGCTTTTTCAAGTTCCTGCAGGTTATCGCCTGCCTGCTCCAATGCTAATAAAACGGTCGCCGGCACTTCGTTTACCCGTATCTGCCTGTTACAGGCGGTTAGGACAAACGCCGGAAGAATAAAAATCAATATATGTCGTAAAAACCTCAAACGGAATTTTTTATAATGTAGTAAGTTATTTCCCTTCATAGTCTCCTTTAGGAAAAGGGGACGTTGCAAAAGTGGTGCTTATTTTTACGGATTGTGAGGGGTATATCCGTATAAAAGGGGGGGTACAAACACCTTTATTTATTCTGTTTCAATAAAAATAAATAGAATTCGTTGTTTTGGTTCGCCCATTATGTCGCAAGCTTGCAGCTCGTGACTTCAATAAAAATGGCAAGTTGCAAACGTGCGATATACCGAAAACTGACAGAAAAACAACCTTTAACGATGACGATGTTTTGATAATTTTCCAAAGAATGAATATGAGCAGGGAATAGATTAATTAAAAACAGAATATAGTATTAGCACAACAAGCAATACAGAATAAAAGTAGAAAAAGCGATTTAGGTATACATCAGCTTTTGTCTTCATGATTAACCACCCAATAATACCCGATAAAAGGAACCAAAGCTACAATCATCACGTGCGTCAGTCTTGTCCAATGGCTTATACTGTTTCGGGGCAAGATATTACCAACACAATATCTTATCGCCAAATAGGCGTGTATTATAAAGAGAATATTTATTATCATCATCTCTTTTCCACCTACATTAATAAAAGCAATATTCATAATAATAAAATTTGATACAATTGGTTTTCTATTGCACTGTAGAAGTGGATGGCAAAACATTTATACTCGACAATGTTCCCCACTTAGCACCGGATCCTTCCTGTCCATCCAGAATCGCGCTTCCGTATTTTACACCTAATTCATAAGCAAAATTGACATGCCCATCCTTTCCTTCTTTGAAAGAGACTATGTTTGATTTTCCTGTGGCTTCCCAAAAAGGCATACTATTAAATTTATTGTCGTAGGAGTAATCTTTAATAGATAGTTTATCACCATCTTTCTTTCGCCTTACTTTTATCGTGGTTGACGTCTGCGCGAGTGTCGAACCTATCGGTGATTTTATAGCCAGAGCCTCTCCAAATATATAGTCATCTCCAGGCATGACGTCTGACGGCTGAAGGGCAACATCGCCTCCCCTTGACTTTGTCACGATAAAAATATTGGAGAGAATATCATCATAGATAAAAGTATCCAACGTTTCGGATACGACACAGTAACTGTGAAAAGTACTATCCTGATATTTCCATTCCAATCGAACCAAATGTAGTCCAAGGTCAACTTCCAAGGAATCATAGTAGTTAACAATATCAGCCTTTATAGCTCTATAAAATTTTGCTCCGCGCCATTTTTCCCGTATTTTCTGAATGACGGGAACTCCGTTTTTGTCACTTCTGCCAATGATACTGACCGGCATCTCTTTGAATTCTTCCAAAGTAGGGTACTCCCCCGCTTCAACCGCTGTAAAAGAAACCAAACTTAAATCGCTCGAATCCAACACCCCTTTGTACCCGCCCTGCCGTATAAAATCCAGCTGAGCCTCCCACGACTCGAATCCGGCTTTTAGATTAGCAGCAAGTGAAAACGTCTCCTCGGTATCTTGTTTTCGGGTCATTTCGCCCTTTGACCTGTTATATCCCTTAGTGGAGTTTTGTGCCATTACCGAGAAACCTGCTAGAATTGCTAAACATATAACAGTGAAAGAAAAGAGTTTTTTATGTTGTATCATTTGGTCTTTGTAATTTATTTGGTGTTTATAATTTGTTGTTAAGCTAAAAACAAACTTAACGACTATATTTCAGGTTTTAATGCTACAAATTTTGACATCGAAATAAGTTTATGGGCCTTGAATTAGTGTTGTGTTTGTAATATTTTACAACTATTCTAACATTTGCTTAACCTGTTCTTCTATATTCTTGCGCAAAGCTTCC
>Ga0079224_100011215_pt1 | contig 12334 bp, 9 predicted proteins | sample Stecom2015_FD_80414 | JGI IMG/M metagenome (GOLD analysis project Ga0079224, IMG submission 80414) | Agricultural soil microbial communities from Utah to study Nitrogen management - Steer compost 2015 | ecosystem: Environmental > Terrestrial > Soil > Agricultural land | place: USA: Utah... | reverse complement strand
GCCTGCTATGGTTCGTTGCAGATCCAGATGCCCTCCGTATATTCTGGCGTTTGAATCAACAATACACCCGTGGCAGTGTATCAGTGCCTGACCATTCTGGTTTTGACCGAATACGGCATTTGCCGACAGAAGCAATCCGTTTTCAATTGCAATGGCCGGTCCGTAGCGGACAATGGTTCTGCCCGATGTATCGGGACTCGCTGTGTGATAAGACACCGTCCGAACGGTTGCCGGTAGAAACCCCAAACTGCAGAACTGAATAGCCCGGCTGTCAAATCGACTCCGAAGACCATCGTAAACGGACTCTCCTTCATCAATTTTTAAAAGATAGTGTTGACCGTGATGATCGATTTCCGATTGCACGCGGCTGGTAAGCATTTGTCCACTCCTTTCCCGATAGACAGATCTTGTCTGGCCCGGATTGACTGTATTGTTGATACATGGCATAACGCAGGAGACCAACCCGTTTCTGATCAAGAAGGGCTGGCATTCTTAAATCAAGCATTAATTGGCTTGTAGCCTGGCTTTAATGTCTTTTTTTACTATTTTTCCATAACCCGATTTAGGCAATTCCGTCCAGAAATAATACTTGGCCGGATGCTTATATCTGGCCAGCTTGCCAGTGATAAATGCCGATATTTCCTGCTCACTCACACTGGTATCGGGTTTGGGCACCACCACTGCCACACCGATTTCACCCCATTTTTCATCGGGCACCCCCAGCACGGCCACTTCGGAAATCGCAATGTGCGTCAGCAGGATCTCCTCGATTTCCCTGGGATACACATTTGATCCGCCCGAAATATACATATCAGACTGGCGCCCAGTAATGTAGAGATAGCCATCCTCGTCCATATGGCCAATATCGCCGGTATGAAACCAGCCAAACTTGAAGGCCTTTTCGTTCGCATCGGGATTATTGTCATAACCCATGAAAACCGCCGGGCCACGAACGCAGATCTCCCCTGTCTCCAATGACGGCAAACGCTTTCCGCTATCGTCCAAAATTGCAATTTCCATGCCGGTTCGGGGAAATCCGCAGGTGCCGGCCTTGTTATTATCGGCGTCATCCAGTTCATGACAGTCGGCCGGCAACACCGTGATATTTCCGGTCACTTCTCCCAATCCGTAATATTGCACCAGCACTTTGCCCAGCTTGTTCAGCGCATGTTTCTGGTCAGCGCGATACATTGGCGCCCCGGCATAGATAACGTACTTAAGCGAGTGATGATCATAACGGTCTACCGCAGGATGCTCTGTAAGCATTTTCACAATAGTAGGCACTGTAAACATATTATCGATGCTGTACCTTGCCACAAGCGACCAGACTTCTTCACCGTCCAGTTTTTGTGAAACCGGCAAGATACTGGCTGCGCCTTTTGCCGTATTGACCAAAGCATGGATGCCAGCGCCATGTGAAAGCGGAGCCACCACCAATGAGCGTGAGCGATAATCAATGCCAGGCATGAGATCAGCCAAATGGTTATTGATTACAAATGCCATCTGGCCATGCGACAATACGCCGGCTTTCGGGTAACCGGTAGTTCCTGAAGTGTAGAAAAACCATAAAGGGTCTTCATACATGACTTCCACATCGTCAAATACGCCATAGATCCGATATCGATCAAGCAGTTGCTCATAGCCCAGCTCGCCATCCCTGGGGTCGCCCAGAGCAATGACGTGTTGCAGCGCGTCGCTCACGCTCCTTGATGCATCGGCATGCCCGGCAAATCCGTGATCGTAGATAAGAACCGAGGCCCGGCTGGATTTTGCCAGATAGGCGATCTCCTTTTCCGTGATCCGAAAGTTGGTCGGCACCCAGATAGCGCCCAGTCTGAAAGCGACCCAGGCGCTCTCGAATAACTGAATATTATTGGTCGAATGGATCAGTATCCTGTCCCCCTTGCCAATGCCCTGGGCACGCAATGCATGCGCCATCGCATCGACCCGGGCATTGATTTGTTTCCACGAGAACTGCTGGGCGCCTTTTATGAAGCCCGGCTCGTTCGGAAACCGGCGACTGATATCCTTTAGCAATGAGCCCAGATTTTTTACGTATTGCAGCATGATACTTTCTCTCAACTCTTGCGAAGAATACTGACATAATTGGCAACAGCTGCCCCGCCCATATTGAACACGCCTGCCGTGTCCGCCCTGTCCAGTTGCATCGGTCCCGCTTGTCCTGACAGCTGCATTGCCGCCATCACATGCATTGACACCCCGGTGGCACCAATGGGATGCCCCTTGGACTTGAGTCCCCCAGAGGGGTTGACCGGCAGGCGTCCATCCTTGCGGCTAATTCCATCCAGAATGACCCGGGCGCCCTCGCCGGGCTTTGCCAATCCCATCGCCTCATATTCGATCAGCTCGGCGATCGTGAAGCAGTCATGCGTTTCGACAAACGAGAGGTCGCTCAGCCTCATCCCGGCATCACCCAACGCTTTCTGCCAAGCCAGGCGCGCGCCCATGAACTCGATCGGATCACGCTTTCCTAATGGCAGATAGTCATTGATCTGGGACGTTGCCATGAAATCAACTCTGTTCTCCTGGTTTGGCACCTGATTACTTCGGCTGATCACAACAGCGGCGGCCCCGTCGGACACCATAGAGCAGTCTGAACGCTTGAGCTGGCCGGCCACTATCGGATTTTTCTCTGATTCCTGTCTGCAGAAATCAAACCCCAGATCCTTGCGTAAATGGGCATAGGGGTTATGCACGCCATTCTCGTGATTTTTTGCTGCAATCGCGGCCAGCGCATCAAGGTTGTCCCCATAGCGTTCAAAATAGTGATGCGCGATGATGTTTCCAAAAATGCCTGCGAAGCCGCCGCTGACATCGGCTTCTTCCTTCGCGTAGGAACACTTGAGCAACACCTTGCCGACCTCCGGCGTTGATAATTCAGTCATTTTTTCATAGCCGATGATCAGTGCATGTCTGGATCTGCCGGCGCTGATGGCATCAAGCCCGGAGTGTATTGCGGCAGAACCGGTAGCGCACGCATTTTCCAGCCTGACTGCGGGCTTGAACCTGAGTTCAGGGATGGCGTTAAACACCAATGACGACGGGAAATCCTGGTAAAGAAAGCCGCCATTGAAATGCCCGATATGTATCGAATCGATATCCTCCGGCGTCAGACCTGCATGGCTGATCGACTCCCTGGCAACCTCAGTCAATAGGGTTTCGGAATCGATCGCATCCAGTTTGCCGAACTTTGAATGTGCCCAACCGCTTATTGATGCCTTTGACATTATCTCTCCTAAATTTACGTAGTGTGGACGGTACCGCTTTGTAATCGTGCGCGTGTTATCTACAGAAACACGGTCGAAATCCAGGGCACGAAGGCAATCACCAGTAACATCAGCAACAGCACCAGCAGGTACCCCCAAACCTTATTGAACACGCCATCAGGCGACACTTTGCTGATCGCACACGCGGCATAAAACCCCACGCCCAAAGGCGGCGCAAACAGTCCCAGTCCCATCGCCAGAATCACCACCATTGAATAATGGACATCGTTGATACCCAGCGCGTGTGCCGCAGGAAACAGCAGGGGTCCGAACAGGACAATGGCAGGGATGCCTTCCAGCAGACTTCCAAGCAGAATAAACATCACGATGCTGACCAGCAGAAAGCCGACCTTGCCGCCTGGAATATGGGTCATGATTTCGATGAGGATAGCGGCAAAGCCCGATTGCGTTAACGCCCAAGCCATTGCCGTGGCCATCCCGATAATCAGCAAAATGGCGCCGGAAAGCGATACGGCTTCAACCAGCATGCCGTATATACGTTTGAATTCGATTTGCCGCTGGAACAGGTGCGCTATGAGTCCCACCAGGATAATGTAGAAAATGCCTATTGTTGCAACCTCGGTAGCCGTCGCGACCCCCTCGACCACACAGGCACGAATCAGAAATGGCAATATCAAGGCGGGAAGTGCGATCAGAAATGTTCTCCCGATCACCGTCGCGCTTTGCTTCTGAATATTTGACGTATCTGTTTTCCGGGCCCTGAGCCAGCACATGAATGCAATGGCCAGGGTACATACGACTGCCGGCAACACACCACCGATGAAAAGCGCAGAGATCGACACGCCGCAGACCGCACCAATGGTAATCAGTACGAGACTGGGCGGAATGGTCTCAGTCATCGCGCCAGTGGAAGACAATAATGCAGCGAGCTCTTCCGGATTTTCTCCCCTTTTTTTCATTTCAGGAAACAATGCTGGCGCAACCGCTGCCATATCCGCCACTTTTGAGCCAGAGATGCCTGACACCAGGAACATGGCGCCTGACAGCACGAACTGCAGGCCTCCTCGCACATGCCCAAGCAGCGATGCCATAAAGTTGATCATATTTCTTGCCATTCCACTGATTTGCAATAGCGCGCCAAGAAATACAAACAACGGGATCGCGAGCAAAACGGCATGAGAGACTCCTTCATCGAGTCGCCCGACCACAATCATCAATGGAGAATCGGTCACCGACAGAATGTAGGATAATGTGCCAATGCCAAAGGAAAACGCAATGGGAACACCACCCAGCACCGAAAATCCGATCAGCAGAACAAAGAAAACCAGCAGGTTATAGTTGCCCATCGCCTGCCATACCGGCGTCAGCCACCAGAATAGCGAACCAACGGCAGTGATGAATAACAGGCACAGCAGCAGTTGCCTGGCAGTGGCGATTTTCGCGAGTCGGGCCATCGCTGAAATCATCATCAGGACGATGCCGGTAAAGATCGCCATCGTGCGATAACCGTCAGGAATTTCCAGCGCCGGCGAAGTAATAAACATCTGTTCAATGACATGTTCGTAACTGGGCACAAGAATACATGATAGAAACAGCAAGACAATCAGCATCGAGTAGGTTTCAAACAAGGCCTTTTTCGAATCGCTCAGCTTACTGACAATGGCTGTCAATCGCATATGTTCATTGCGATCAAGCGCCAGGACGGCGCCAAACATGGTCAACCAGATAAAGATCAGCGTCGCGGCTTCGTCCGACCAGAATATCGGGCTATGAAAAACATATCTTGAAATCACGCCGACAAACAGTATGATTGATTCCGCGCACAACAGGAGTACAGCGGCAAAGGCAACAGCCTTCATCAACATACTGTTCAAATTGGACAGGGATTGAGACAGCAGATTACGCTTTTGGTCCTCCTGCGCGAACGTTCGAACTTCTGACTTCAATAGCATTTCCATGGAAATTCTCCTTTCGGTTAGAAATTTCGAATTACACGCATTTAAGCGTCAACCCGCCATCGACAATCAAATCAACACCCGTGATATATTTGGCTTCATCTGAGGCCAGAAATAATGATGCATAGGCCACGTCCCATGCATCCCCCATGGTTTGCATCGGACATTGAGCATCCCGCTTTTTGCGCATGGTTTCCACGTCGCCGCCATACGACGATTTCAAGGGCTCACGTATCATTGGCGTATCCATGAAACCCGGCAACACACAGTTGGCGCGAATCCCTTTGGATGCATATTGCATGGCGATGTCCTTGGTGATGGACATGACCGCGGCCTTGCTCGCTGAATAGCCTACATAAGGAAACCCCAACCAACGCAGGCCTGCGATAGAAGCGATATTTACTATCGCCCCACTATTCTGTCGTTCCATATGCGGCAAAGTATATTTGCTCATCAGGAAGATACTGGTTTGATTAATATTGATAATCCGGTTCCAGCCATCTATGCCTGTCTCCACGCATCCTCCGACTTGTGCTATGCCCACGTTATTGTGCAAGACATCAATCCGGCCGAACTTCTCAAGGCAGGTCGACACAATCGTTTCAATATCGTCTACTTCGGTCACATCTCCAACAACGCTGTGGCAAATGCCCCCTTCATCGGAGATAATCTGCTGTGTCTGCCTGGCTGCTTGCTTATTTAAATCGACTGCCAGCACCTGCGCTCCTTCACGGGCATACAAGACGGCCGCTGCTTTCCCGTTGCCCCAGCCGTCGCCCACCGATCCGGCGCCGGTCACGATGACCGTCTTGCCTTCCATACGTTTTTTCAATTTTTGTCTCCATGTAATCATTTATCGACCAGCCTGATTGCCAGTCGGCATATTGCCTGGCCCTATATTTTTCGGCCCGTCGATTTCTCCAGAATGGCCCAGGCCTCATCACCCATCTTCTGTTTCCACTCAGCGTAATAACCTCCTTGCGCAAGCTTGCTTCTGAACGAATCCTTGTCAGGTGTCGTCGTTTTCATGCCCTTTGAGGCCAACTCCGCTTGCAGGTCCAGGCCGAGTTTTTCGCTGTCCTTGCGCTGCTCCATCGCTGCGGCATTCAGATGCAAGCCCAGCATGTGCTGGACTTCCTGCGGCAGCTTGTCCCAGATCCGCTTGCTGCTGAGCAGCCAATACCCGTCCCAGGCGTGACCTGTCAAAGCCAGATTCGCCTGAACTTCATATAATTTGCCGGTATAGATAATGGGCAAGGGGTTTTCCTGTGCATCCATGATATGCGTCTGCAACGCACTATATAGCTCACTAAAATTAAGAGATGTAGGTGATGAACCGATCGACTTGAATATGCTCAACAGCATGGCGCTGACCGGCACCCGGATCTTGACGCCTTGCAAATCCTCTACCGTCGTGATTGGGTTCCTGGATGTGATATGTCGAAACCCGTTGTCCCAGACTTTATCGAACACCATCAAATTGGTCTTTGAAATATGCTCGCGAATAAACTGACCCAGCTCGCCGTCCATGGCTTTCCATACTTCGGGATAATCATCGAAAGCAAAGCCCACGCTATTGAGTGATGCCATCTTGGTCAGGTTTGCCAGAATCACGCCTGGCATGGTCACGAACTCCAGGCTGCCGGAACGTGCCTGGCTGAGCATTTCAGTGTCGCCGCCCAATTGTCCATTGGGAAATATCTTGAACTGGACGCGGCCACCCGAGTCTTTGAGAATTTTTTCCGATGCCTCTTTCAGGCGTATATAGATGGGGTGCGTCAGCGGCACGTTGGTTCCGCACTTCAACGAGATTTTTTCGCTGGCTCGCGCTAGCATGGGAAACGGCAATACCGAGGCGGCGCCCACTGCCAGGGATGCCTTTAATAGCGTTCGTCTGTTTTGTGACATTTGTCTTCTCCTTTTTAATAAGTTCTCAGGAACTCAACGCTGCCTGGCGCAGCTGATCCATTCCGTCAGAGGCTTTCGTGACGGGCGTAAAATCTGTGTGGGCAATGAACTCCGGCCTTGTAGGATTGGTGATTGCGTTAGATAGCGCGGAAAGCGTGAGATAAACAATGCGCCTTGGATAAGGTGTAATATTCCCGGCCGAGCCGTGAACAATATTTGCATGGAACATCAACACCCCGCCTGCCTTGCCAGTTGGGGTGACGATGCCATTGTTTTCTACTAACCGGGTCACGGTATCGTTATCCAGCGTCCAAAGCGGATAAGACGTTGTTTGCTCATCATGCGAGCTCTGCAGCGCCCCGTGCTTGTGGCTTTTGGGAACGATCATCAACGGTCCGTTTATCGGCATCACGTCATCCAGGAATATCGCAATGTTCATTGCGCGAGGCTCCGGCATACCGTCATCTTTATGCCAGGTCGGGAAATCCTGATGCCATTGCCATACTTCACCTGTGAATGCGGCCTTGGCGTTTATTTTGAATTGATGCACATACACCTGCTCGCCGAACAGCTGCTCAAGTGGCTCAACCAGCCGGTCATCCCCGACCAGTGCATGACACGTCTCGTTATATTTATGACAAGCAAAAGCGGTCCTGGGCGCGCCATTCTTTTCTCGCCAGATTTCCTCCCGCTGCTCGCTAAACACATCCTGCGCAGCCGCTTTCAGGCGAGCCACCTCTTGCGCATTGAAACATCCGGGCAAATATAAGTATCCGAGCTCATCAAACGTTTTCAATTGTTCTTCTGTTAACTTCATCTAAGTCTCCTTGATTTTCGCTGCTGAATGCGCCATAATTTGAATTAAGAATTCTGTATACAGAATTCTTAATTCAAATCTAACATTGTTTAACTTGATAAACAGCCCGTAGTTACCCTAAGATCGTAGAAATTCGTGGTAAATATAGGCATATTCCAAATGACGCGTTACTTTTCAGGCGACAATAATTCAATGGTGCAAAAAATCCGGCCGCCCAAGCCCTTGACAGAAGAAGTCCACGGGATCTTATTAGAGATGATTTGTAATGGAACGCTTAAAGAAGGTGAAAGGATCACCCAGGACGGTTTGGCAGAAATGCTGGGCGTCTCGCGGCAACCCATCACGCAAAGCATTGCGCAGCTGAAAAGCCAGGGGTTTATTTCCGACTATGACAAAAAAGGGGTCATGGTGTCCTATATCGATGCCACGTCCCTGATCCAGATGTACCACGTCAGAGCGGCCCTCGATAGCCTGGCCTGCCGGGAAATCTCCAGGAAATTCATCGATCAGTCATATGGGGAAGCGGACAAGCAGGAAGGCATCCGTCTCTTGACAGAAGGGCGGCTGGCCTACCAGCAGCAGGACATCAGCCGCTCTGTCGAATGCGACATGAATTTTCATCAGTTTCTGTATCATAAATCGGGCAATCCCGTGATTCTGGAATCGACCAAAATTCTCTGGTTCCACATGCGCAGGCTGATGCGAGCAATTCTCACCAATAATGTACGGCCGCCTGAACGCGTTTGGGACGAGCATGAAGCCATATGGCATGCCGCTTATACCGGCAGCGTTGCGCTGGCTGAAGAACTGGCAAAAAAACATGCCGAAGAAGCCGCAGAAAAGCTGGCGCGCATTTTTCTGGAACAGAACAAAGGCGACGCCAGCAGCATCCCGGGCGATGAAATACGCTATTGGTGAGAGCGACACCGCAAGCGCCAGTCGCGTTCAGCCATCCCCTGTTGTGCCGAACCGGACGCGCGAAGTCGTCGGGATTCGCCCAGGGCTCTCCATACCGGCGTATACCACCATCAATGCCTCACTGGTCTGCATGTCGTTTCTTTTCCCGGCGCCATCGCGCTGGTGTCGATAGCCGGCGCTTTTACATATGATACCGGCGGGCTCACACTTGGATAAGTCACGGTCAGGTGCTCAGGTATCGCCTGTTGATCGGGATTTTTCACCTGCCTGTTCGTGTTGTAAGGGTCAGTGAATTTTCCGTATTCCCCCGGTTCCATGGTATAGCGCATTTCCTTGGTTCCAGTTCCCGCATTGGCCAGATACTTATTCTCGTCATCCCAGCGCTTGCCGTCCAGATTGGTATAGAACTTGATATCCACCAGCACAGCATCACACATGGGTGTGACCTCCTCGTACTGAGTCGGCCAGCCTGAGCCGCCGGTCGTGGCAGGATACCTTCCCCAGTCCCCGCCCTTCATTGGACAGGCCCCGCCTGCGCCGTAAGACTTCCGGTCTGGATGATGGACGCCATATAAAGGAAGACCGATGGCTTTCTTCACAGTGCCATCCTCCAGATGGAAGCGGGGTTGCCGTGTGACTTCATTCTTTTCACGCGCAGCCGCACGATGCCTGATCGACTCGAAATACCCGCCATCCGGCCGAATATAGCGGAAATCTGCATTATCTTTATTATCAAAAACGGCGACCATGAATAAATAAGGCTTGTTGAAAAACGGGCGCTCGACAAGATAGTACTCCGCATCTGTTTTGGTTGTATCGATTGCCTGCCATCGAACATGTAGCGGGTTTTCATCGCCCTGTCCCGTATTGACCCAGGAGCGTGCATCGGGCAGATGAGACAAACGAATCACATTCGTATAGTTTTCTCGTATATCCAGGCCTGCTCTTTTGCCGAGCGGACCTACTTTATTGGCGCCAGGCTGCTTGAAGGCAAAATTCAGGGCCTGTTGGGCATAAGGAAAATCTGCGCCAGACATCGTGCAGAAAAAATTGGGAAGATCAATCTGTTCATGGTCTGCATATTTTTGATTAAAGACAGGGTGCGTAATCGGCAGATCAATAAAATTCAGATTGTTGTTCTGGTTCAACTGCTGATCTGGATACTTATAACCATCCCAGCTTTCCTCGGGCAAATACGCGCTGTAATGACCCTTGATAATGTCCTGATTTTCTGGTGCGTTTAAATCCGCCCCCGGGGCAAGGCCCTGCATCCCTTTTTTCAGATAGGCTCTGACCGTCCCCTTTTCCTGCACTCGCCACAGGCCATGCTTGCCTTCGCCGATCATGGTAAATACCTGTTCCGCGATCGTTACAAACCGGTACGTGTAATTGGTATTGAAGTATCCGAAATAAACCGGCAAATGCGGAATTTTTGAATGCGTCGTCCGAGGACGGCCTTGTCCGATAAGCGACTGCTGCTTATCGTCCTTCCCTACATTCTGATCACTGGTGTAAAAAAATGGATCCCCTTGCGTCAGGTCCATCAAATTGACGGTGCTATTGGAAGTCTGTGCATAAATCGCAGAAGAGCAAAACATAAGCAACGCCAACGAACAGCTGCCATAAACTTGCTTCATCAGTTCCCCCTTGTCTAATATAGGGAAATATCGACTCGCGAATGAATCTGCACTGCCGAACAGGTTCAAACATCACTCTGTCCGGCAGGAGCTGACTCGTCAGTAAAGGTGCCAACAAACAGCGTGGTAACGATTGATGCGTTTACTGGTATATGCAGGCTATTTACCCAGCTTGTCGCCTGCACCCCAACACCAACGTTACGCGCCGTCTTTGGCTCGCTGTCCGCAAATAAACGCCAGCCCATAATCCTTGGAAGAGAACGTGATTTTTGACCCTTTCGGAAAATGCAGGACATCGCCTTTACGTACGGTGATCTTGTCATGTCCGTCTGAAATGTCCATTTCTCCTTCAAGCATGACCTTCATTTCATCGTACGGATAGGTATACTCCAGGGGCGCGCCCTTTTCCATCCGGAACATACCGCAAGTGATGGGCTTTTCCTTATCATTCGAAGTCACTACATCCTGCAGGTACGCATTGTTTCCAGGCGACTCCATTGGCGCAATTTTCATCCCCTCTACATCTTTCAAATGCACCATTTTTGGTGTATCTCCTTCTGCCTTAGCCTGAGCGGATGCGACAGCGCCGCCTAGAACCGCGGTAAATGCGAACATTGTTGCAACGAATGAATGGGCAAGTATCCGTTTCATTTCCATCTTCCTCCTATGACATTTGAAATATTCTTATTACACATATAGTTGGTTCTTATATGCATATTCCTCCAGGAGCAACTTCCATGCCAACGATTCGCAAATAACCACGAATCCGTGTTTTGCCACTGATTTATAAGCATTTTTTATAAGGATTTGGCTGAAAACAAAAAAACAGGAAATGGAATTGATGCGCGCTGAACGGCGCAAACTACGCAAGCTGCTCCATAAGTGACACGTTGCAATCGGATCACTCCGTTACAATCGCGCGAGCGACCGCGCACCGCGTATAACGAGGCGCCAGTCAAAAACGTACCAGTCAACAGGCCAGCGCCAGGCGGGCGATCAATTCGCTTAAATTTCTAAAAGCGCCATTTCCAATGGCAACAGGAATTTTTATGATTATTATCAAAGCCAGTGCATACATCTACGGCGAACCAGGGGGCCGGGCGATATTGAAACGCTCTCTATTGTCTGAGTAACGCCTTGGTAGTCGTCCGGACTGCATCAGCTGAACAACTTTCGCCCCCCGTTGGCACTTCAGGCGACCTTCCTGCCGCTCGCCGCTTCCCGCTGACGCCTGGCCTCTTCCAGCAGATAAACCTGGTAATCATCCAGATCGCCGTCAAAGTCTGTCATGCCGCCGCGCGACACCAGCCAGAATTCATCGCAGACCGAACGCAGCAGCGCGCGGTCGTGGCTGACCAGCATCGCTGAACCTTCGAACTCGTTCAGCGCGACGCTCAGCGCCTCCCGGGTCGCCAGATCCAGGTGGTTGGTCGGTTCATCGAGCAGCAGAAAATTGGGACGCTGCCAGACAATCATGCACAACACCAGGCGCGCTTTTTCCCCACCGCTCATGCTGCCGACCGCCTGCTTGACCATATCACCACTGAAATTAAACGTACCCAGGAAATTGCGCAGCCCCTGTTCGCGACAATCCATGGCGCTGGGGCGCAGGCTGGCCGGCGTCTCGCGCACCAGGCGAATCATGTGTTCCAGCGGGCTCTCGGCAGGCCGCAATACATCCAGTTCCTGCTGCGAAAAATAGCCAATATTCAGACCTTTGCCAGGAGTGATCTCACCCGCGATCGGCGCCAGGGCGCCGGCAATGGTTTTGACCAGCGTCGACTTGCCCTGTCCGTTGGCGCCAAGGATGCCGATACGCTGCCCGGCCAGGACAGTACGATTGACATTCTG
>Ga0079224_100011213_pt1 | contig 12335 bp, 12 predicted proteins | sample Stecom2015_FD_80414 | JGI IMG/M metagenome (GOLD analysis project Ga0079224, IMG submission 80414) | Agricultural soil microbial communities from Utah to study Nitrogen management - Steer compost 2015 | ecosystem: Environmental > Terrestrial > Soil > Agricultural land | place: USA: Utah... | reverse complement strand
CTCGCCTTCGAGCCAGCCCGGAGCGACGGCGTTCACCCGGATGTCCGGGCCCAGCGCGCCCGCCAGCGTTCGAGTCAGATTGACGACTGCCGCTTTGCTGGCTGCGTAGGGAAACGGCTGAGGTCCCGGCCTGAGGCCGACGATACTGGCCATGTTCACGATCGATGCGACCGGTGATTCGCGTAGGTGCGGAACGGCTGCCCGCGTCACCTGGAACAGGCCTCTCACGTTGACTGCGAAGACGGCATCCCAGTCCTCCATGGACAGTCCATCGAGGTCGTGTTGGGGCGTGTCGACCGTCCTGCCGGCGTTGTTGACGAGTGCGTCGAGGGACCCGAGTTGGGTCACCACCTCTCCGACCATCCGGCGTGCCGCTTCCTCATCGGACACATCCGCCTGGACGACCATCGCTCGCGCACCGAGTTCCTCGCACTTCTCGGCCGTGGTGCGGGCGCGATCCTCGCTCGACCGGTAGTTGACGGCCACGTCGAAGCCGGCACCGGCCAGGGCTACCGCACTGGCCGCGCCGATGCCGCGCGCCGCTCCGGTGACCAGAGCTACCGGGCGTTCCGATCCATCGTCGTTCACGTGTTACTCCTCGTGGTCGCTAGAGACCGAGCACCCGCTCGGCGTTGAGATGGAATACCTGTTCATAGACATCGTCGGAGTATCCGAGGTCTCGCCACTCCCGGAAGATGCGTTCATAGGGGAGTGAGGGGTAGTCGGATCCGAACATGATCTTGTCGCGGAGACGACTCCGAATGTCTGTCTTGAGCTGGCTCGGGAAGTACTTGGGTGCCCACCCTGAGAGCTCCCAGAAGACGTTTCCTTTGTGCAGGGCGACCGCAGTCATCTCATCCACCCACGGCCATCCCGGGTGAGCCGCCACGATGGTGAGATCGGGAAAGTCCGCCGCCAGAGTGTCGACGGCCATGGGATGGGCGTGGGCGATGCGCGATCCGAGACCACCGGCCACACCCGCTCCCATGCCGGTGGTGCCGACATCGATCATGACCGGAACACCCAGGGCGGAGATGGTCTCCCACAGCGGGTACAGCCGCTTGTCGTCGACCGAGTACCGCCCGACGATGGGGTGGAAGTGGAAGCCGAGGACTCCCAACTCGTTCACCGCCCGCTCGGCCTCCGCAATCGCGGTCTCGCCCTTCCATGGATCGACCGTCCCCCAGGCCTGCAGGATTCGCTTCGGATACTTGTCCCGGAGTTGGGCCACGTAGTCGTTCGAGCACGCCGGCGCATCGAAGATGCTTTCGATGTCGAGGGCCACGAGAACCGGCTCGACACCGGCCGCGTCGAAGTCGGCCAATACGTCCTCTTCCGACTTGCCCACCCATTCCTTGCCCCAGTACTCGCCCAGCGCGTCGGCAAAAGGGCCTTGGGAGTCGATCCAGACCTGGGTTCCCGGGTATGCGTGGAGGTCGATGACCCTCATGTCGAATCCGGCTGGCACTGATGGGCTCCTTTCGTTCCTCTCAAATCCTGACCGACTCAGATGCGCTCGAGCAGAATCGATTCGCCCTGCCCAACGCCGACGCACGCCGTAGCCAGACCTCTTCTGATGCTCGGATCGCGTCGCATGCGATGGGCAACGGTGGCGACGAGCCGGATACCGCTCATCCCCAGGGGATGACCCAGGGCGATCGCGCCTCCGTCGGGATTGACCTTCGAGAGCGGGATGGGCAGCTCCTCGAGCACCGCCAAGCACTGCGCCGCGAACGCCTCGTTGATCTCGACCGTGTCGAGCTCATTCAGGTCCCAGCCGGCTCGTTTCAGGGCCGTCTGGGTGGCGGGGACAGGACCGATCCCCATCTCGGAAGGGTCCACGCCGGCTTGTGCGGTGGAGACGATCCGGGCGAGAGGGGTCAGTCCCAAACGGTCGCAAGCTTCCGTCGAGGCGACCAGAACCGCTCCGGCCCCGTCGTTGAGTGACGAGGAGTTGCCTGCCGTCACGGTCCCGTCATCTCGAAACGCCGGCTTCAATCGATCGAGCGCCTCTCTGCTCGTATCGGGTCTCGGTCCTTCGTCTCTCTCGACCACTGTCGTTTGGCGTCGGATAGTCACCTCTACCGGCACCACGTGGTCTTCGTAGCGTCCTTCGTCCCACGCCTGCAGGGCTAGCCGGTGTGATCGAAGAGCGAAGTCGTCTTGGGCCTGGCGCGTGATCCCATAGCGATCGACGAGACGCTCTGCCGTCTCTCCCATCGGGATGGGGGGGTGCATGGCTGCCAGCACCGGGTTGACGAACCTCCAGCCGAGGGAGGTGTCCGCGATCTCGGGAGCGCCTCGCTTGAACGGCGCATCGGGCTTGGCCATTACGTATGGAGCCCGGCTCATGGATTCGACCCCGCCTGCGACTACCACTTCCGCTTCGCCGAGCTTGATGGATCGGTAGGCATGGGTGACGGCTGCCAGGCCCGAGGCGCAGAGTCGGTTGACCGTCAGGCCGGGTACGTGGTCCGGAAAACCAGCCAGGAGTAGGGCCATACGGGCGACGTTGCGATTGTCCTCGCCGGCTTGATTGGCGCATCCCGCTACCACTTCTTCGACCTCGGAGGGGTCCACACCGGCGCGTTCGACGACCGAGCGCAGGCTGTGAGCCAGTAGGTCATCTGGCCGCACGGAGGAGAGCAGTCCCCCGAGACGACCGATGGGAGTGCGAACGGCTTCGACGATCCAGGCTTCCCTCGGAGCGCTACTACCTACCATAGTTGGTAGTAAGTTAGTTGAGGCTGGGGCTCAGGGGCAAACCCTCATCCGCTGCCGCCCTGGATGAGGCCGTGGATCTCCCGGCGGTAGTCCTGGAACTCCTCCAGCGCCCGGGTTTCGACCTGGTCGCGGGGGCGGTCCAGCCGGACCTCGATCTCTCTGACGATTCGGGACGGGCGCCGGGACAACACGAGCACTCGGTCGGCCATGAAGATCGCTTCGTCGATGTCGTGGGTGACGAGCAATACGGCCAACTCGAGTTCATGGAAGATCTCGAGAGTCATGCGCTCGAGGGAAAGACGGGTCTGGGCGTCTACCGACGCGAACGGTTCGTCCATGAGTAGAAAGCGCGGCTCAGAGGCGATCGCCCGCGCGATCGCCACTCTCTGTTGCATGCCTCCGGAGAGCTGCCATGGAAAGGCATTTGGGACGTCCTCCAGATGGACCCGTTTCAGGGCCTGCATGGCCCGGTCCCTGCCTTCTTGTTTCGGCAGGTTGCGAAACGGAAACCGAACGTTTTCTAGAACCGTCAGCCAGGGAAACAGGCTTCGGTTGTATTCCTGGAATACCACCGATACCGAAGATGGGACCTCGCCAGTGACGTCCTCGCCGTCGTAGAGAACCGTCCCTTCGTCCGGAGTGGAGAGTCCCGTCAAACAACGCAGAAGGGTGGTCTTGCCACACCCCGAGGGGCCGACCAGCGCCACGAACTCGTGCGGACGTTGAACAAAATCCAGGCGTTCGATTGCTTGGGTGATCTGGCCGGACGGGCTGCGATACGCCTTGCGCAACCCAGTCACCTCGATCAAGTTCTCCGTCCGTCCAGTCATCGTGTGATTGCTCCTTCAGCGACCTTTCTGGCCTTCGTACCAAGCCAGCAGCCGGCGCTCCAAGGCTACGAAGCCCACCGTCATGAACCATCCCAGCACGCCCAAGACGATGATTCCCGCGAACATGTCCGCGAGGGCATACGTGCGTTGTGACTGGAGTATGAAGAAGCCGAGGCCCGAACTGGCCGCCACCATCTCACTGATGACCATCATGACGAGCGCGATCCCGAGGGCGGTGCGAAGCCCGGAGGCGATCATGGGCATGGCCGCCGGCAGTACCACTCGTCGCAAGGCCTGCCCACTGCTCAATCCGCTCACCCTCGCCACGTCCAGATAACCTCGATCCACCCGGAGGGTTCCATCGGTGGCACTCAGCAGCACCGGCCAGAACGCTCCCAGCCCGATCACGATCACTCGCATGGAATTCGTGGCGCCGAGTACCAGGACTGCTATCGGGAGCAAGGCGGGGGGCGGAATCGCCCGTAAGAACTCCAACAAGGGTCTGGTCCAGGGTTCGAGTGAACGAAAGTATCCGAGAACCACCCCTAGCGCTGCGCCGAGGACGGAACCCAGTATGAACCCGGCCAGAATCCGAAGCACGGAGGGCAGGACGTCTTCCACCAGGCGTGGGCCTGTGACGAATGCCCACGCTTCACCGAGGGCCACCGATACGGGTGGGATCAGTCCCGTCGAGCTCGAGCGACCGATCACCTCCCACATCAGCAGAGCGGCCCCAGCCGCCGAGTATCCAACGAGTAGGCGGGTAGCTCCCCAACGCAGTCTCGGCCCACTGTGTCCACGTGTGGTCATCGGGTGCGCTCCGTCATCTCGTGCTGCCAACCAGCGAGACGCTTCTCCGCCCAACCCATCACCAGGTTCACCATGTATCCGAGGATCCCGGTCACGACGAGCGCGGCGAATGCTCCAGGAACGTTGCCGCCTTGTTGCATTCGACTCAGCTGGAATCCGAGGCCGGGGGCACCGGCGACGATTTGGGCGGCGATGGCCACCACGATGCCGATAGACGCAGCCGTGCGGATGCCGGTGAACACGGCCGGAAGCGCGGCAGGAGCTGTCACCTTCCACGCCCTTCCGAGATCAGACACGCCCATCACTTTGGCTGTGTCGTGGAACAGCGGGTCGACGTTGCGCACGCCGTAACGGGTGCTGAAGAGGATCGGCCAGATGCAAGCGAAGGCGATCAGGGACACTTGCATCGAGGTTTGGAGCCCGAAGAGAACTATCGCCACGGGGATGAGCGCTACGGCAGGGATAGGACGAATGAACTCTATGAGTACATGAGTCGCCGCATCCGCCCACCGAGAGACCCCGATCGCCGCACCCAGGGGCACCGCGACCAAGATGGCGGCAGCCAGACCCCGGGCCCACGCATCGACCGTGATCACCAGGGCGTCGGTCAGGTTTCCCGAGGCAGAGAAACCGTCGACCATGGCCCTTCCGATGTCGGTGATGCCCGGGGCTAGCCGTGAGGGCAGAACACCGAAGGTTCGGCCCAACTCCCACAGCAAGGTAGCTCCAGCTATACCGGCAACACCCTTGCCGAAACTCACCAGATGGCGTGCGACGTCGGCCCTACGGCCGACGTCCGCACTCATCTCGTCACTGGAAGCCATCGATGGGGATGTGGATGAGAGGGAGTCTCCCATCTCGAACGCTCAGTGAGACGCCTGTCACCTAGGGCCGATAGTAAGCCGCCTCGACGTCGAAGTCCTCGGATACGAGTCCTTCCGAGACGAGCACATCCATCCACTGACTCCAACTCTCGTCGTCGAATCCGGGACGGAAGGCGGGTAGTCGGATCTGGGCCGCCATCTCAGGGGGAATGGCAGTGAACTCTGAGATCACCTGCCGCACTGTGTCGGGGTTCTCCTCGGCGAAGGCCATGGCATTGTCCATTCCGCGGATGAATCGATCGACCACATCGGTGTTGGCGCTGATGAACTGCTCTGACGCCAACATGACGCTCTGTGCCAACTCGGGCTCCTGGCCTTCGCTGGCCGACATCAGGATCTGGCCGCCTTGGGCTTCGCTGAGAGTGGCGAATGGTTCGACTGCCAGAACGGCATCGACGTCTCCGGCTGCGACCGCCTCCGGCATCGCGGGGAACGGCAGTTCGGTGAATTCGATCGACGAGGTGTCCACCCCCTCCGAGCGCAACGCGTTCAGGAGGCTGAGGTGGGGGAGCTGATACAGGACGTCCACGGCCACCGTTCTGCCCGCCAGATCGGCCGGGGAGGAGATCCCGGAGTCGGGGTTGACGACGAGCTGGATGAAGTGGTCCTCGGGTTCGAGAGAATTCTTGCTGGCTGCCGCCACACCCTGGACGGCCAACCCGTTCTCACGCGCCACCATCACCGCAGGCGCATTCAGGAAGGCGAAGTCGATGTCACCGCTCAAGACCGACGGGATCATGCTCGGCGGTTCGGCTTCGGTGAGCGTTACGTCGAGTCCCTCAGCCTCGAAGAAGCCCTCGTTGACTCCGAGGTGCAGGGCAGCCGCGGCCGACACTGGAATGTAGGCCGCGTTCACGCTGATGAGCTCGTCCGCAGCCGTGTCTGCTGTCGTCTCGGAAGTCTCGTCTTCCTCTTCGGCCGGAGTCTGCGTGTCCGCGGTCGTCGATGCCGGTGCGGTCGAGGCGGGCGCGCCTTCGGTCGTTTCCGTGGCATCGTTGCCATCGCCACAGCCGGCGACCAACACGGCCAACACAAGCAGGGTCGTTAGAACCCTGAATCGTCTCGCCAGGGACTGCATGATCAGCGCCTCCTATTAACTACTCGCGTAGGGACGATAGGCGAAATCGTACTCTGCGGCAATCGTCAGAAGGGGCCAGGGAATCGACTCCGGCGACGTGATTGGCCTCTTCACCCCTGCGATGGGTTCGTCGAGCCGCGAGAATCCTGGCCTGTATTCGATTTCTTGACGGACCGCTCAGATTCGAACTACAGTCCCTACTGTGGTAGGTACTCGACGCGAGGCCTCGTTGTAGGACTGGTGGTGGGCGCTGGTGGGCGCGTGTCGAGGGAACGCCTTCGAGGAAGTCGAAAGCTATGCAGCGGATTGACATACACACACACGTCCTCTCCACGAGATTCGTCGATCATCTGGAAGGGCGATCCGATGTTCCGCGAACCGAAAGCCTTCCAAGCAAACGGGTGATCAGGTGTGCACCTGGCCTAGCGGTCCCGGTCATCGAGGAAATGACGGATGTCGATACGAAGCTGGCTTTCATGGACCGCAACGGCATTGCCATCTCGGTTCTCAGTCATGCGGTCCCAGGGCCGCAGGTGTTGGGCCCCGGAGAAGCCGAGCAATGGGCGGAGCACGTCAACAACGAGTTGTTCGAGATCACACAGATCGCACCTGACCGGCTCAAGGCATGGGGCGTTCTCGGCTGGCACGACTCCGAGCACGCGAAGGCGGAGATGCTCAGGTGTGTGAACCAACTCGGATTCTGTGGAATCCAACTGTTCTCCAACATACGGGGACGCCCCCTCGACTCACCTGAGTTCGAGCCCATCCTCACCTTCGCAGCCGAGAATGGCATCGTCATGAATATGCACCCCACTGTGCCGCTGAACCGGTCGTACATGGACAACTTCATGCTGTTGACGAGTCTGGGCTTCGTGATGGATACGTCGTTGAACACTCTCCGTCTCATTGAAACCGGCTTCTTCGATCGTCACCCTGACTTCAATCTGATCGTTCCGCACCTAGGTGGAGTACTGCCGTTCTTGCATGGGCGGGTAGGGGGGCACAGCGGCACCGGCCACATCCAAGGCGAAGAGACTGGTCTGCAGTTTCCGATCGGTCACTACATCAAGCGTCTATATGTCGACAGTGTCACGAATGACACGGCCTCGTTGCGCAGCGCGCTCGAGTTGTACGGTCCGGAGCGAGTTCTATTCGGCAGTGATCATCCCTTCGGAAACTACGAAGGGGTCACCTCGATACTCGAAGAGTATGGGCTGGCGAAGGAGACCGAAGAGGCCGTCTCCTTCAACAACGCAAGACGGCTCTTGTCGCTGTGAGGCTGTGCCATCGGGCGCAGGATTCGTCGAAGAGGAAGACATGACTTCGGTGGCCCCTGTCAGAAGCTCGCGTTTTCCCAGACGCAGGCCCACGCCGAAGAACGTCCTGGGCCGCATCACGGGCGTTGCGAGTCTCCTGATTCTGCTGGAGCTTGCTTCCCGTGGAGAGCTGATCCCCTCTCAGTGGTTCCCACCAATCACGGAAACATATGCTCGTCTCGCGGAGCTCGCGATCACGGGTGACTTCTGGCGAAATGTTGGCTTGACGCTCCAAGGTTGGGCTAGCGGTCTGGCGATCGCCATCGTGATTGGAGTCCCAGTCGGGATCCTCATAGGGCTCAGTCCTCACCTCTATCGCTCTCTCCGGCTAGTCATCGAGTTTCTTCGTCCCATTCCATCGGTTGCGTTGGTGCCACTGGCGGTACTGCTTTGGGGAACCGGAATGGGCACCAAGGTGTTCCTCGTCGGATTCGCCGCCTTCTGGCCACTGTTGTTTCAGGCCCTCTATGGAGTTGGAGAAGTAGATCCAGTGGCCAGGGATACGGCTACTGCCTACAGACTTCCAAGGATGGCGCGGTTCTGGCACATCACTCTGCCATCGGCCGTCCCCTTCATCGCGACTGGCGTGCGTATTTCGTCCTCGATCGCGCTCATCCTGTCGGTGGTCGCTGAGCTGGTAGCCGGCTCGCCAGGCATCGGCAGAGAGATCGCGTTGTCTCAAGCGTCGCTCGCGATTCCCACCATGTACGCTCTCATAATCGCTATTGGCCTTCTCGGATGGGGCCTGAATACGGCCTTGCTGACACTCGAACGGCGAGTTCTCGGATGGCATACCCCATATCGCCCGAACGGAGGCCGGCACACTTGAGACGACTCAGGCATCTAGCGCAAGAAATGATGGTGCCGGTTGGCCTGGTGGCCGCCTTCGGCCTTTGGTCTGCCAGGGCTGAATCCTTCTACTTTCCTTCGCTCACCAGAATCGTGGAGCGTTTCAGTGATGTGTGGCTTTTCGACCGTGTCGTGCCCGATCTGGTGCCGAGTGTCGTTCGAATGATTTCCGGATATGGAATCGCAGTGATCCTGGGGATTGCCACTGGACTACTGTGCGGCTGTCTGCCGACGCTTCGGGTCGGCGTCGATCCGATTGTCCAGTTCATGCGGGCGTTGCCATCCCCTGCGCTGATCCCATTCGTGATTCTCATACTGGGCATCGGAGACGCGATGAAAGTCACCGTCATATTTACCGGGGCGTTGTGGCCGATACTGCTCAACACAATGGACGGAGCGATGTCTGTTGATGAGACGATGCTCGACATGGCGAAGACCTATCACCTGCCGGCTCGGGCACGACTGCGTCATGTGGTTTTGCCCGCCGCATCGCCGAGGATTCTCGCAGGAATGCGTACGAGCCTTTCAATTGCCATCGTCTTGATGGTGGTGAGTGAAATGGTGGCGAGCACCAATGGAGTTGGATACTTCGTACTGTCGTCGCAGCGATCTTTCGCGATTCCTGACATGTGGAGTGGCATTATCGTCCTCGGAATTCTTGGCTATGTCGCCAATATCGCATTCGTGCGCGTTGAGCGTCAGCTTCTGTACTGGCACAGAGGAGCGAACGGATTGGCGGTGGATGATACTTCCCGTAAGTTGCAAATATGACGATGAGTGAGCTGCCCCATTGGTGCGCAGAGGAATGACGCTGTGACGGTGCTGGAGGTCGAATCACTTTCGAAGTCGTTTCTCGCGCCTTCGGGGGAACATGTCACCGCTATTCAGGAGTTGACGTTCGATGTGGCGGCCGGCGAGTTCGTATGCATCGTGGGGCCCTCCGGATGTGGCAAGACGACACTTCTGAAATGTGTTTCAGGTCTCATGGCACCGTCGCAAGGTGTTGTGCGAGTGAGGGGTGCCGTTGTAGATGGCACTCCGGATGAACTTGCAGTCGTGTTCCAGGATTACAGCAGGTCGCTTCTTCCGTGGATGTCGGTCGAGCAGAACATCCAGCTACCTCTGAGGTACAAAGGTCTTTCACGCTCTGAAATCGATCGACTCACTGGCGAAGCGATCAATGCGGTGGGTCTCGGAGAGTTCGAGGCTCACTATCCGTGGCAGCTGTCGGGCGGGATGCAGCAGCGGGTGGCGATAGCTCGAGCGATCGCGTACGAACCCTCGATTTTGCTGATGGATGAACCGTTTGCATCCGTGGACGCTCAAACGCGGACCGATCTCGAAGATCTCCTGCTCGACATCTGGCGACGATTCGAAATCACTGTCCTGTTCGTCACCCACGACATTGACGAATCTGTGTACCTGGCAGATCGTGTGTTGGTGCTCGATCGACGTCCTACATCGATTCGGACCGTAGTAGAGGTGCCTTTGGAACGACCAAGGGACCAGCTGAAGACGAAGGCGGATCCTGCGTATGCCGACTTGCGCAGTCAGGTGTTCAGAGCGATCCGACGTCAGGAGGAAGGCTTCGAGGACCGATGAGGGAGAGGATGTTCTCCGACTCCACGAGGCGCCGCTCTTGCTCGGACAAGCCGAGGTCTGCGACTGCTTGCTTGGCGTACCGAATGAACTCTCGGCCTTGCTCAGCCCCGAATGGGAAATCGCTACCGAAGACCACATGCTCGATAGAGAAGAGATCGATGGCTCGAGAGAGGGCAGAACCGCCGCCTCGGGTGACCACTGTATCCACATAGAAGCGTGCGAATCGCTCGAGGACGGCAGCTTCTGTTCCGGGCGCCTCGCGGTAAGTCGTGGCGATACGAGGTGCGAGGCTGGGAATCAGAGCGCCGGCGTGATGCACGATCAGATTCAACCCAGGGTGCTTTTCCAGCATCCCGGATAGGACGAGCCGCGCCATCGCTACCGTCGTGTCGATGGGCCATCCCAGCGAGAACCAGATTCGGTGCGCCGATGCAGTCTCGGTTGGATAGTCCGGCCACGATTGTGGTCGGAAGGGATGGAGCCAGAGCGGGATCTCGAGCGTTTCGATGTACGAGTAGAAAGGTGACAGCGCGGGATCATCGATTGGTCGCCCTTTGACATTCGAGAACAGTTGGATCCCACGCAACCCGAGGTCCGAGACACATCGTTCCGCTTCAGCTATGGCTCCGTCCACGTCACCCAGAGCAACAGTGCCCACGCCGATGAATCTGCCCGGATGATCCCGAACGATGTCGGCTATGCCATCGTTCGCTACTTGGCACAAGGCCGAGGCATCTTCGTCGGTTTGTGCCAGATGGTCTGGGGGTGGCGTTGCCAGCGTCAGGACCTGGAGATCGATCTCCGTTTCATCCATGATCTCGATACGCAGCAGAGGATTGATCAGAGGCTCCGATCGACGCCAGGCGTCCGAGAGCTCATGGTCTATACCCCTCGACGCGAGCTCAGCTCGGTATACCGTGGGGACGATGTGGGTGAAAGCGTCGATGCGCACGTGGTGCCCTCAGGGGCGCCAGACCAGACCTTCGAGAGTCGGCTGCTCGTCAACGGTTCCGTAGCGAAACATGAGCTCAGCCATCAGCTCCAGAGAGGGCTCGTCGACGTCGGTAGCAAAGATCGGCATCACCATGTCGTCTGCGAACGGCGCCGGAATGGCCTCCTTCTCCACCAGGTAAGTCCTGAAGGCATCGGGGTCGGAATTGACCGAATCGGTTGTGCGAGCGATTGCGTTGTAGAAGCTCTGCACCACCTCCGGGTTGGCATTGATGTATTCGGTTGAGGCCGCCGTCGTCCCGATCGCCAATCCGGGATACGTCTCGACTGCCGCGCTCGTCAGCAGCCGGTGGCCGTCATTCAAGGCAAGGGTTCGGAAGGGTTCGAGAATCCAGGCTGCGTCGATTTCGCCGCGGTCCATCGCTGGAAGCATTTCGGGGAATGGCAATTCGAGGTACTCCACGGCGTCCGGGTCCACGTCGTTCTGTTCGAGGAGGTACTTCGTTGTCATTTCTGGAACGCTGTGGAGAGTGGCGATGGCGATGGTGGCACCCTCGAGATCCTGAACCGTTTCGATATCACTGTCGCGGTGCACTATCAGTGCGGTGAAGTCGTTCATCGGATCCTCACCCGCCACTGTGCCGCCTGTGATCACTTGCAGGTCCAGCCCCTGATGTCGGGCGAGAATCATCGAGAAGCTGTTGCCGGCGCCGAACTGGTATTCGCCGCTCATCAGGCCCGGCACGATCGCTGCGCCGCCAGCCGCCAACTCCAGGGAGGCACTCAGGTTCTCCTCGGTGAAGTACCCCTCATCGATGCCGTAGGCGATGAACTGAGCCGGTATACCGGCCGTCGCCGCTATGGCGATTTCAGCGGCATCATTGCCGGCGGCGGTGTCCTCCGCAGTCTCTGCGACGCTCGTGGACGTGGTCGGAGCATTTTCGTCGTCAGGGGTTTCCCCACCACTGGAGCCGCATGCTCCCAGCAGGGCCAAGAGGGCGACAAGGACCGCAACGAATACAGCGTTTGGGCGACGCATCCATCCTCCTCAGATTGCGTACCTACTTTAGTAGGTATGGATTTCTCGTCAACGGCGACCGCGTACCGGTCCCAATTGAACAGGACGCGCTATGCGAGCTCGAGGTCGTCGAAAGGCTCGGCATCGGTCTCGTGGACGTCGACTGCCAACAGGTCGCCGGATAGTGGGCAATAGAAAGCCGACATCGTGAGGTCGGAATGGAGGCCATCGAGATCGAAGTCCCGATGCAGCGCACCTTCCCTCCAGCGGGTG
>Ga0079224_100011212_pt1 | contig 12335 bp, 10 predicted proteins | sample Stecom2015_FD_80414 | JGI IMG/M metagenome (GOLD analysis project Ga0079224, IMG submission 80414) | Agricultural soil microbial communities from Utah to study Nitrogen management - Steer compost 2015 | ecosystem: Environmental > Terrestrial > Soil > Agricultural land | place: USA: Utah... | reverse complement strand
TGCATGGGGTGCAAGGGGTCGCGAGTTCGAATCTCGCCGTCCCGACCAATCTTTCTTTTGGCTCCACCTTTTCTTTTGATTGGAAAAGAAAAGGTGGATGACATCAGGGAGCGCGTCAGCGCACCTTCGCATTCCACTGAGCTTGCCGATAACGAGTTGCCCCTTTGGGATTGGCCAAAGAGAAAGTAAATAACTCAGGGAGCGCGCTAGCGCACTTTCGCACGCCACGACTGCCGAACCTGCTGCGGTCGGCGCCTTGTGGCAGACCCTAGCCGCCTTTTTGAACGCGCGTCCGCGCACGTTCCATGCCATTGCGGCCTGATCCTCCGCACGTGGCACACCCCCGCTTCCTAACAGCACGCTCCTGTTCACGAATCCAACACCGTCTCCGTGACCTTCCCATCGGCGCAAGCTACTATCCCTGCCTCCCTTCAACCCGACGAGCCCAGTGCCACAATCGAACCGTTCGCATGCAGCATGGGGAGCGCTGCTCGTCTTCGTCGTTCTAGGATGCTTCGCTGAGCTTTCGCCGGCGGCGGAATCTCACCCGGCCGCGGCGCTTGTCGACCGCGCGCTGGAGGCCGTTCGCATCGATCCGGAAGTGAGCCGACGTCATGCCGAGCAGGCGATCGAGGTGCTTGGTCGTCAGCCGCACGCGGATCTCGAGCTGCGGGCGCATCTCATCCTCTGCGACTACTACTCCGAGCGCGACCGTGCCGCCGCGGAAGCGGAGATCGAGCGCGCGACGGCGCTGCTGCCCAGCGCAACTCGGCAGGGATTGCGTGCCGGCGTGCTGGATTGCCGCGGAACGGTTTTCGAAACCGCCGGCGACAATACGAACGCGCGCAAGCTCTATGAGGAAGCGGTAGCCGTTGCGAGCGCTGCCGACGATCGAGAAATGCTGGCCAATGCACTGTACTCGCGCGGATACCTGCTCGGGCTGCAGGGCTCGTACGCGGCAGGGCTCGCCGACCTCAAGCGCGCCGAAAGTCTTTTCGCGGAGCTGAATCTTCCGCATCACGCGCTCACGGCGATGAACGGTATCGCGATCCTCTACAACCGGATGGGGGATTTCGAGCAGGCGCGGAACATGTACAGCCGTGCGCTAGAGGAGCAGCGCGCGGCCGGGCTACGGCGCGAGCAGGCGGTGACGCTGCACAACCTCGGACGTGCGCATGAAAAACTCCACGCGTGGCCGCAGGCTGAAACCGCGTTCAACGAAGCGGCGAAGATCAGCCGCGAGCTTGCGTACGCACGCGGCGAAGCCTATGCGTTGCGGGGCCTCGCCGCGGTCGCGAATGCCCGGAACGATCCCAACGAAGCCTTGCGGATTCTCGCGCGGGCCGAGCGACTGCAGCGCGACACACCCGATGCGCGCCTGAATGCACACATCGAGCTTGCACGCGGAATCGCATTTCACAAGTTGCGGCGGCTCGCCGAAAGCGCAACGGCCCTGCAGCGCGCCCTCGAAATCTTCGAGTCCGCAGACGCACAGCACGAGCTGCGCGAGACGTACGCGGAGCTTGCGAGCGTGTACGCGGATCTCGAGAACTGGCGTGCGGCATACGCGAGCTTGGCGAAAGCGAAAAGTGCGTCGGAGCGACTTCTGCAGAATCAGATCGATCAGCGCTTCGCGACGCTCAAAGTGGAGTTCGACACCGCGGCGAAGATAAAGGAGAACACGCTGCTCGTTCGCGAGAACGAGGCCAATCAGAAGGCGCTGGCGCACGAACGACGCGCGCGCTCGCTGCAGCGGGCATTGACGGTGCTCATTGTGCTTCTCGCATCGATGCTCGCAGGCGTGGCCGCACATCAATGGCGCACGACGCGGCGCATGCGCCGTCTTGCCCTCACGGACGAGCTGACCGGCGTGCCGAACAGACGCGCGGCTTTGAGGCGCCTACAACCGCTTCTCGAAGACGGGCACGGCAGATGCGCATTGCTGATCATCGATATCGATCATTTCAAGCAGATCAACGATCGCTTCGGTCATCCGGAGGGCGACGAGGCGCTGCGGCTCGTAGCGAGCTGTCTGCGAGACGAGGTGCGCGAGCCGGCATTTCTCGGGCGGCTCGGCGGCGAGGAGTTCATCGTTGTCCTGCCCGAAACGGGCCTCGAAGAAGCTGCTGCAATCGCCGAGCGCTTCCGAGCGAATGTGATGACGCTCGACAGCCGCCGCTGGTTGTCCGACTGTCCCATCACCGTGAGCATCGGCCTCACCATCGAGGCGGATCACGATACGCCGAGCACGATGCTGCAACGAGCCGACGCTGCGCTCTATGAGGCGAAGCGAGCGGGGCGAAATTGCGTGCGCGTACGCTTGGCGCCGCTGCCAGCGACTTCAAAGCAGCCGAGGGATGAAGCGCTTGCGCGTACGGCCGACTGTGCTTGAGGTGCCAACGCGCACGAACAAAGGATTGGAACTCTCTCAATCCATCTGACGTTGCAAAGCAGCACCCATCCTCCAGGAAGGATGAAGGCGACGATTCACCTGCGCGTACGGAGCCGTGCTATCAGCTTGTGCGCACTTTAGACTGTCTCGAGCGCGTGACGACGGCACGGGATGGACATGAAGTCGACCGATCGACATGAAAGGGGCTAAAGCGGCGCTGCATCCTATTGCGAAGGCGCTGCTCTGCATCCTTCTCACGATGTTCACCGTGGTGGCGTGGGTGGCGGAGTCCTCGCCACCCTCGGGCATCGTCGTGCAAGGCACGCGCGTTTACGATCCCGAGCGAGACGGCGACCCCGTCGTCAACAATTTGCAGCGGCGCACTTTTCGCTTCTTCTGGCACACCGCGAATCGCACGAACGGCTTGGTTCCGGATCGCTTCCCGTCGCCTTCGTTCGCGAGCATCGCCGGAATGGGCTATGCGCTGACGGCATACGTGGTCGGGGCCGAGCGGGGTTATGTCTCGCGCTCGCAAGCGCGGGTGCGAACCTTGCGCACGCTCAGATTTCTCGCGCGATTGCCGCAAGGACCCGAGGAGCAAGGTGTCGCCGGATACCGCGGTTTCTACTATCACTTCCTTCACATGCACAACGGCCTGCGCTTCGGTACGACCGAATTGTCGACAGTGGATACGGCCTTGCTGCTGGCCGGTGTGCTTTTGGTGCAGACGTACTTCGATTCGGATAGCCGCTCGGAGCGAGAGATTCGGCGGCTTGCGGATGAGATTTACAAGCGTGTGGATTGGGTTTGGGCGCAGAACGGCGGCAAGACGGTCTCGCTTGGTTGGCGGCCCGAGAGCGGCTTCATTCCTTTCGACTGGCGCGGCTACAACGAAGCGATGCTGCTCTACATCCTCGCCCTCGCATCGCCGACCCACCCTGTGGAGCCGTCAGCCTGGGATGAATGGACGAAGACGTACTCGGAGTCTTGGGGCACGTTCAGCGGCCAGGAGTTTCTCGCGTTCGGTCCGATGTTCGGCCACCAGTACTCGCACGTGTGGATCGACTTTCGCGGCATCCAAGATGCCTACATGCGCGACAAAGGCATCGACTACTTCGAGAACAGCCGCCGCGCCGCATACGCGCAGCGTGAGTATGCGAGCACGAACCCGATGCGCTGGCGCGGCTACGACAGCGAGATCTGGGGGCTGACCGCGTGCGATGGGCCTGCGAACACCGTTCAGGAGTTCGACAACGAAGAACGCGGCTTCTTTACCTACATGGCTCGCGGGACCGCGGCACCGCGCGTCGTGGACGACGGTACGATTGCGCCGACGGCTGCCGTCGGGTCCATCGCATTTGCACCGGAGATCGTGATCCCGACCATCCGCGCGTTTCGCGCGCGCTACGGGCAGCACTTGTATCAGCGCTACGGTTTCCTCGACGCCATCAACCCGAGCTTTACGTTTCAGGACGTGCCGCTCAGGCATGGGCAGATCATCGACGGTGTGGGTTGGGTCGCGACCGATTACTTGGCGATCGACCAAGGTCCGATCGTCGCAATGATCGAGAACTACCGTAGCGGCCTCATCTGGAGCATCATGAAACGCAATCCGCACATTCGACGGGGCCTCGAGCGTGCGGGCTTTACCGGCGGTTGGCTCGAGCAGCCGCCGCGGGCGAACGAAGAAAGGGACGAGCTCGATGTCGATACCGAAGCCGAACGAAGCGATACAGGTGAGCGATCCTAAACGGCAGTCGCCGAGGGAGCGATTCGTCGCGCATTCAGCGCTGGTATGGCCATAACGACGAGCTCACGAGGTGTGTGCCATGTTCGAGCCCTGCGGCGTCGTTACGATCACGACCGACTTCGGCCATCAGGGACCTTTCGTCGCGACGATGAAGGGTCGCATCCTCGCGCATTTCCCCGATGCGCGGATCATCGACGTAACTCACGAGGTGCCGGTGTACTGGCCCGCTGAAGCGGGATTCTGGCTGTCCCGTGCGTACGCGTACTTCCCGAAAGGATGCATGCACGTTGCCGTCGTCGATCCGGGTGTCGGCACGAAGCGAGACATCATCGCGGTCGTCGCAGATCAGCATGCGTTTCTGGCACCGGACAACGGATTGCTCGCGCCGATCGTCAACCGCGTGAAACAGTCGGTCGTGCACCGGCTCGATCTCGCCGCTCTCACGAAAAAGCTGCAGCTGCCGACGCCGAGCGCGACCTTCCACGGACGAGATCTCTTCGCACCGATCGCCGCAGAAATCGCCGCCGGTCGTCTGGCGATCGGCGAGCTCGGACCGAAAACCACGGAGATCGTTCCTTCTTGGGTAGAGGAACCGAGCGTTACCGGCGAACAGGTCTCAGGTGTAATCATCACGGTCGATCATTTCGGCAATCTCATCACCAACATCGAAGGAACGCTCCTGCAGCGCTTTGCGCGCCCGATCGTGAGAACCGGGGGGCATGCGTTCCCGGTCAGACGGACGTACGGCGACGTCCGGCCGGGCGAATACTTGGCTCTCATCAATTCGTTCGGCGTACTGGAAATCGCCCGCGCCGAGCAAAGCGCCGCCGATGCCCTGGGCCTCGGAAGAGGCACTCCGATCACGGTGTCCGAGACTTGAAAAACCGCTCGTCGCCTGAATATGTCAGGCGGCCTTCGGAGCTGCGACTCATCACGATGCCGGCTGTCGAAAGGAGCGGACGGCTTTTGGTCCGACCCCCATTGAAAACCGCCGCGCATCGTATATAGTCCGCAGGCTTCCAGCCCCTATCTTATCCGATGTGATTGATTTCATTGGGTTTTTTCAGGTGCGCGGCGGCTCCGCCCAGCGAGGAGCCTTGACTCCCCTGAAGCCGTAGGGGTCGGATGCCCGATAGGCAGCGTTTTGGCCGTATTGCTATCCGTAGGGTGTAGGAGCGCATGGTGGAGAGAGACGACGATCACTTCGATCTCGACGATGAATTCGTCGCGGACAGCGACGAGGAGCCGGGCTACGACCGATTCATCGAAACAACTGGGCGGCGTGCTCGTCCGAGCGCCTCGGCAGCCGCCAAGAAGGGCAAGGCGGCTTGGAGCAAACTGGAGGACGTACTGGCGGAACGTCGATTGCAGAAAGAATTGAAAGATTTCGAAGAAGAATAGCACCCGTCGCGATGCGGCTTTGTGCCGCATCGCTCGCCGGCGGTCGCTGCTCAGAGACGTGATCGATCGGCTGCGATGCTTTATCGTGCGCTCGGGCGGTCGACCGAGACGACTCTCCTTCACATCTGCTCTATGAGCTCGAGGCGCAGGCCGGCCAGCGCCCGAATACCGATTGCGCCGGATTGTCTTTGTTCAATTTTGGGGTTCCTTGCATGACGACGGCTTCTCCCGCACCCGGCGGCTCGCCATTTGTGGTGCTCAAGTTCGGCGGTACCAGTGTCTCGTCGGTCACGAACTGGAAGAACATCGTGGACGTCGTTCGCGATCGGCTCGCGGAAGGCCTGCGGCCCGTCATCGTTCACTCGGCATTGTCCGGCATTACTGATCGGCTGGAACAGCTATTGGCTCAGGCGTTGAACGGCGATTGGCAGCCGGTCATGCAGCAGATCGAACAGCGCCATCGCGATTTGGCGCGCGATCTCGGTGTGACGCCTGGGCCGGATCTAGAGGAGCAGTTCAAGCGCTTGCGTCAGATTGCCTCCGGCATCGCGCTCGTCGGCGAGATCAGCGAGCGGCTGCGCGCGCGCGTGATGGCGCAGGGCGAGCTGATGGCGACCCGTCTTGGCGCCTCGTATCTCGCCGCACAAGGGCTCGACGTGCAATGGGTGGACGCGCGGACGGTGCTCAAAGCCGAGCCGCGCAAGAACGCGAGCATGCGCGCGAGTTATCTATCCGCGACCTGCGCTTTCGAACCCGACCTCGAGCTGCAGCAGCGCTGGTCGCTGTCCGGCACGGTGTGGATCACTCAGGGCTTCATCGCGAGCGATGAGCACGGAGACACCGTGCTGCTCGGACGGGGCGGTTCGGATACCTCGGGTGCGTACTTCGCCGCCAAGTTGCAGGCGAGACGGTTCGAGACGTTCACGGACGTGCCGGGCATGTTCAGCGCGAATCCGCGCTCGGTTCCCACCGCTCGTCTGCTCCGTGCGCTCGAGTACGAGGAAGCGCAGGAAATCGCGAGCGCAGGAGCGAAGGTGCTTCATCCCCGCTGCATCATGCCGGTGAAGCAGTACGGCATCCCGCTCTACATCTACGCGACGCAGACACCGAAGCTCGAAGGGACCGTCATTACGACCCACGGCGGCAATGTCGCCGCCCAAGTGAAGGCGGTCACGATCAAGAAGAACATTACGCTCGTTTCGATGGAAACGGTCGGGATGTGGCATTCGGTCGGGTTTCTCGCCGACGCATTCCAAGTCTTCAAGCAGCATGGCCTCTCGATCGACCTCGTATCGACGTCCGAAACGAGCGTGACGGTCTCGCTCGATCCGGCCGCAAACTCGCTCGATCGCGCCGCGCTCGATGCCTTGGTGCTCGATCTGTCGAAACTGTGTCGCGTACAAGTCATCGGGCCATGTGCGGCCGTGAGCCTCGTCGGCCGCAACATTCGCGCGATCCTGCATCGGTTGGGCGAGGCGCTCGAGCTCTTCGAAGAGCAGAAGATCTATCTCGTCACGCAGGCCGCGAACGACCTCAACATCACCTTCGTGATCGACGAGGAACAGGGCGATAGGCTCGTCGGCCGCTTGCACGAAATCGCGATTCGGAAGATGACCGGCGATCCCGTGCTAGGCCCGACCTGGGAGGAGCTGTACGGCCCCCCGGGCAAGCCGAACGGTGCGCCTCGACAGTGGTGGCACGAGCGCCGCGCCGATCTGCTGCGGATCGGACAGGAGCACGGTGCAGCATTCGTCTATGACCTCGAAACGTTGCGGCAGAAGGCGCGGGCACTCAAGGCGCTACCAGGGATAGACGCTGTGCTGTATGCCTTGAAGGCAAACTGGCATGCCGACATTCTGCGCACCTTCGCAGCGGAAGGGCTCGGGTTCGAGTGCGTTTCGCGAGCCGAAGTCGAGCACGTTCTGAGGTCGGTGCCCGACCTCGATCGCAAGCGCATCTTGTTCACGCCGAACTTCGCGCCGCGCGCGGAGTACGAATGGGCGCTGAAGCACGATATCGCCCTGACACTCGACAATCTCCATCCGATCCGCGAATGGCCGACCCTGTTCAAGGGGCGCGACGTGTTCGTGCGCGTCGACACGGGCTACGGACGCGGACATCACGACAAGGTGCGTACCGCGGGCGTGCACTCCAAGTTCGGCGTGCCGCTATTCGAAATGGAGGAGCTCGAAAAGCTCGTCGAGGCAGCCGGCGCGAGAGTCGTGGGATTGCATGCCCACACGGGTAGCGGCGTGTTCACCGTCGACAACTGGAAGCAGGTCGGCGACACGCTTGCGGACCTGACGACGCGTTTCAAAGACGTACGTACGATCGATTTGGGCGGTGGGCTCGGCGTCCCCGAGCGGCTTGGCCAGCCTGGTGTCGTGTTGGCGGAGTTCGGCGCAATTCTGACGGCGCTCAAGGCGGCGCATCCGCACATTGCCTTCTGGATAGAGCCCGGCCGGTATCTCGTTGCGGAGGCCGGCGTGTTGCTCGCGACGGTAACGCAGCTCAAGGGCAAGGGCGAAGTGCGCTACGTCGGCGTTGCGACCGGTATGAACTCGCTGATCCGCCCCGCGCTCTATGGCGCACATCACGAGATTCTGAATCTAACGCGGCTCGATGAGGCAGCCTCAGAGGTCGTGAACGTCGTGGGTCCGATCTGCGAAACGGGCGATCAGCTTGGAGTCGATCGCTTGCTTCCGCCGTCGAAGGAAGGCGACGTGCTGCTCGTCGCGACTGCAGGTGCGTACGGACGAGCAATGAGCTCGACGTACAACTTGAGAGAACCGGCGGTGGAGGTCGTGCTGGGGCACGACGACTAACAATCGACGTAGGTGGCCGCTATGGCTTCGTTCGGTGCCGCTGCTCGAGCTCCCTGACCGCATCGCTCAAGGACAGATTGCGGCTCTTGAGGAGCAATGCGAGATGAAAGAGTAGATCGGCCGATTCGCCGATCAGGCGATCGTCGGGTTGGGTGACGGCGGCGAGTGCCACTTCGACGCCTTCCTCCCCGACCTTTTGTGCGATACGAGTCGGACCTTCCGACCATAGCCGCGCCGTGTAGCTGCCCTCCGGGCGATCGCGAATGCGTTGTGCAATCACGCCTTCCAACCGCGTGAGGAAGGCAACTTCTTGCGCATCCGTCAGAACCTCGCCGAAGCAGCTTCGAGCACCCGTATGACACGTCGGCCCTTTAGGGTCCGCGGTGATCAGCAAGGCGTCGCGATCGCAATCGGCCTGCACCGCAACGACATCGAGGAAATGCCCCGTCGTCTCGCCCTTGGTCCAGAGGCGATTCTTGCTGCGACTGAAGAACGTGACCCGTCCATCCGTAAGCGTCGAGCGCAGCGACTCGCGATTCATGTAGCCGAGCATCAAGACGCTGCCGCTTTTCGCGTCTTGCACGACGGCCGGGAGCAACCCGCCGCCTTTCTCCCACGCAAGCGTATCGATTTCTTCTGTTTTCATGGTCGGATCTCGATCGAAGCCTCTCGAAGGAAGGATTTGAGAGTCGGGATCGGCAGGCTGCCGCTGTGAAACACACTCGCAGCGAGCGCACCGTCGACGTTCGCGCTGCGAAATACCTCGACGAAATGCTCCGGCGCTCCAGCGCCGCCTGATGCGATCAATGGGACCGTGCATTCGCGTCTTACGGCAGCCAGTTGGGCGATGTCGTAGCCGCGACGAACGCCATCGCTCGCCATGCAGTTGAGGACGATCTCACCCGCGCCCCGTTCCTGCGCCTCGCGCACCCAGTCGATCGTGCGCCGAGCGGTGTTGCGCGAGCGGTTCGGGTCGCCGGTGTATTGGTACACCTGATACGTGCCGTCGACCGTCTGACTATCGATGCCGACGACGACGCATTGGGCACCGAAGCGCGTGCTCAACCGCGTGATGAGGTCCGGGTCCGCCAGGGCAGGGGAGTTGATCGAGATCTTCTCGGCGCCTTCGCCGAGGACTTCCTCCGCATCGGCGACACTGCGAATGCCCCCCGCGACGCAGAAAGGAATGTCGAGCACGCGCGCAACGCGTCGAACCCAGCTGCGATCGACGGAGCGGCCTTCGGGACTCGCGGTGATGTCATAGAAGACGAGCTCATCGGCGCCCTCGTCGCGGTAGCGTTGCGCGAGCTCGAGGATATCGCCGACGACGACGTGATCGCGAAAGCGCACGCCCTTGACGACTTGCCCGTCTCTTACGTCGAGACACGGGATGATGCGTTTGGCAAGAATGACTGCAACTCCTCTGGAGGAATCTTGTTCTCGAGCATGGCCTTGCCGCTGATCACGGCGGCAACGCCGCACTCGCGCAATGCTTGCAGATCGGAGCCGGATGAGACGCCGCCGGACGCCTGCCACTCGACCTCGGGGAAGCGGCGCACGGCTTCGGCATACAGCTCCAGATTCGGCCCGGTGAGCGCTCCGTCGCGAGAGACGTCGGTGCAGAGCACGTGCGTGAGGCCCGCTCCGAGATAGGTCTCGACCGCGCTCCACAGCGTCGTCTGGGAAGTTTGCTGCCATCCGTGCGTCGTCAGCAACGGAACACCGGATGCGTCGATGCGTACGTCGAGCGCAAGGACGATCCGCTTAGGGTCGAGGACTCCAAACCAATCGAGGACTTCTTCCGGCGTCGTGACGGCGATGCTCCCGATGACGGCTCGCTCGACGCCGCTGCCGAGTAGCGCCTGCACGCGCGCCAGCGTTCGCAGCCCGCCGCCCACTCGCAGCTTCGCGTCCCGACGCGCCGCGAGTTGCTCGACGATCTTGCGGTTGGGTTGCTCGCCGTCCTTTGCGCCATCGAGATCGACCACGTGCACGCGCCGCGCACCAAGCTTCACATAGCGATCGAGCACGCTCGCGGGATCGTTCGAGTACACCGTTTCTGCGGCGAAGTCGCCTTTGTACAAGCGCACGCAGCGGCCGGCCTTGAGATCGATGGCGGGAATCAGTTCCATGGTGTCAGGAGGCTAGGGAAGGGCGATATTCGATATCAAATGCGCATGAAATTACGCAACAACTGCGAGCCGACACTCGCAGACCTTTCCGGGTGGAACTGGGCGCCATAGACGTTCCCTCGTTGAACGATGGCGGAGAAGGAGCTGCCGTAAGTACACCGCGCGAGCGTCGCCTCGCTGACGGGGGCGCAGTAGCTGTGAACGAAGTACACGTAATCGCCGGGATGGATGTCGTGCAACAAGGGGGCGTTCTGCTCGAACTCGAGCTGGTTCCAGCCCATATGCGGAATCGGCAGCCCGGCATCCGGCTGCACGCGTTGTACGCGGCCTGGGAGGAGCCCGAGACACACCACATCGCCTTCCTCGGATGACTCGTACAAGAGCTGCATGCCGACGCAAATGCCGAGCAGCGGCTGGCGCAGACCGCGAATCGTGTCGATGAGCCCGGCATCGCGGAGCCGCGCCATGCAGTCCGCCGCAGCACCGACGCCAGGAAGCAGCACATGACTCGACTCTCGCAGCACCTTCGAATCCTTCGTGACGACGCAGTCCGCGCCGATGCGCTCGAGCGCGAATCGCAGCGAGGCGATGTTCGCACCGCCGCTGTCGATGATCGCAAGCTGCGTCACAGCACCCCCTTGGTGCTCGGCAACCCTGTGTCCGAGATGCGAATGGCCTGACGTAACGTGCGTCCGACACCTTTGAAGCACGCCTCGATCATGTGATGCGTATTCTCGCCCGTGACTTGAATGTTGAGCGACGCGCCGAGTGTCTCGGCAAGCGACCGGAAAAAGTGCGGAACGAGCTCCGTCGGCAACTGGCCGACCTGATCGCGCCCGAACTTGCCCTCGAAGACGAAGTAGGGACGCCCGGACAGATCGATCGCGACCTGAACGAGCGCTTCGTCCATCGGCAGCACGAAGCCGTAGCGATTGATGCCGCGCTTGTCGCCCAGCGCTTGTCTGAGTGCCTGCCCCAAGGCGAGCGCGCAGTCTTCGACCGTATGGTGCTCGTCGATGTGCAGATCGCCCTTGCAGGCCAGCAGCAGCGAGAACCCGCCATGTTTCGCGATCTGCTCCAGCATGTGATCGAAAAAGCCGATGCCGGTCGACACTTCGATCGGCCCTTCGCGATCGAGATCCAACTCGATCGAGATGTCCGTTTCCTTCGTCTTGCGGCTCACGCGACCGACGCGACGCGGGCGCGTCAGCTGATCGGCGATGCGCGGCCAGTCGAGCCCGTCTGAGCCGATGCGCAAGCCTTGTACGCCGATGTTCTTCGCCAGCTCGAGGTCGGTTTCCCGATCCCCGATGACGAAGCTCGCGCGCTTGTCGATGGATTCGGTCCGAAGATACTCGTCGAGCAAGCCGGTCTTGGGCTTGCGGCACGAGCACCCATCCTCGGAAAAATGCGGGCAGATGAACTCGCGCTCGAACGTGATGCCTTGCGACCGCAGCAGCGACTGCAGAAACGTGTGCGGCTCTTTGAAACTCGGCTCGGGGAAGCTCGCCGAGCCGAGCCCATCTTGATTGCTCACGAGGACGAACACGTACCCCGCGTCGCGCAGCCGAAGCAGCGCCGGAATCACGTCCGGAACGAGCTCGAGCTTCTGCAAGCTGTCGATCTGTTGATCCGGCGGCTCGACGATGATCGTGCCGTCGCGATCGATGAACAACACCTTCTTCCCGCTCATGTCATTGTCCCGTTTGCCTGCCGAATGCCTTCCAACAATCGATCGTTCTGCTCCGGCGTTCCGATCGTGATGCGCACGCAGTCGGCGAGTCCCGGCTGAGAGCGCGTGTCGCGAATAATGAGGCCGGCTGCAGACGCTGCGC
>Ga0079224_100011211_pt1 | contig 12336 bp, 13 predicted proteins | sample Stecom2015_FD_80414 | JGI IMG/M metagenome (GOLD analysis project Ga0079224, IMG submission 80414) | Agricultural soil microbial communities from Utah to study Nitrogen management - Steer compost 2015 | ecosystem: Environmental > Terrestrial > Soil > Agricultural land | place: USA: Utah... | reverse complement strand
TGAGGCCATCCGCCGGCTCTTCCTTTGAGGTAGCCGGTGAGGTCGCTCAAGGCAGGGTAGTAGGCTGCAAGAAACTTCACGCGGGAGTCGAGTGCTGCCGTGATAATGGAAAGGGCGCCGCCCTGACTTCCTCCGTAAACACCGAGCGTCTGGCCATCGTATTGTGGCAGACTGGTCAGGAAGTCGTTTGCTCTTACGCATCCGAGATAGACGCGCTTGTAGTAATAGGCATCGCGGTTATCGAGGTTGAAGCTTTGATATCCATAGAGCGCTCCCGCTGCCAGGTTGCTGTAAACTTTACTATCAAGTGTTACGGGTATACCATGGATTCCGATTTCCAGCGTAATAATACCGTTTTCGGCTGTGGCGATATCACCGTTATAGCTGCGTATACCAGCGCCGGGAACTTTCAACAGGGCGGGATATTTTCCTTCCTTGACAGGAACGGAAAGGATACCGTAGATTCTTGAGTTATTGCGGTAGGCCTGGAAGCTGACTTCATACACGTTGACCTTTTCGGTACAGCGCTCCGGAAGAAGCGTCATTCGCGCATCCATCGGAATCCTCGCAGCTTCCGCTTTTGCGTCTTCCCAGAACTTCACGAAGTCGGCAGGATTGCTGACGGTGGGTTTGATCGCAAGCGGATCGAAGCCCGCAGTCGCAAGCCCTTTGTATTCACGTCCGTCGATTTCTGCGATCGCGACGCAGCGTAGAAAACCGGGCTCACGCAGCGTTCCCCCGTCGACTGTCAGGGTTCCCTTCTTCAATACCACTGACTCTTTCTTCGTCGGCTGTACTTTTTCCAGACCGATTTCGTAGCGGACTTTGACGTTTTCGACAGGATTTCCGTTGTGCAATACGGTGATGGTGAACTTTGCTTTGTCACCCGTCTTGTATGTCCAATCTGCCCGGTCGGGGGCGACAATTACTTTATATTGTTTTTCAGTAGGTTGGGCCTCAAGGGCGACAGAAAACATCATGGCATAAACGAACCATGACAGTATCAGTAACTTTCTCATATCAGGTATTTGGTTAACCGGCAAAATCTAGGAAAGGCGGGGGGGAAATCCAACATCAGCAAGGCATAGTTATTTTTTCAGGAGCGAAAAAGAGATCTATGAAAAAGTTGATATGGATCGCGGCTGTCGTCTTGCTGGCGGCATGCGGCGATAATTCGAGTCGCACCGGCGAGACTTCGGCGGCTCAGGAGGAAGAGGAAGTCGACATCGGTTCGGGTGAAGAAATCAACCCACAGCTGGAGCTCGATTCCAGCGAGACGCGGTTTAATGTTGATTCAGTCAACTCGACGGAATCGGTTGAGCGAGAAAGCGAACCGGACGACGAATCTTTTTAACATTTGTATGAGTTTAGTCATAGTCCGGCTGAATTATTGACGCCAACTTTGCGTTTAACCTGCAAAGATACCGGCTATGAAACTCACCGATTACAAACGCCTTCGTACCCGCGAAGAGATTGCGAACGCCGTTAGTCATGGCATTGGTGTTGTGTTGGCTCTGGCGGGATGTTTATTTCTCGTACTGACGGCCACTCCCCAGCAGGCGGTGTGGTTCGCGATCTACGGCGTGTCGCTGGTAGGTCTGTATCTGGCCTCTACGTTGTACCACAGCCTGATGTTCACGCGTATGCGTACTGCTTTGCGCAAGCTCGATCATATTGCCATATTCTTTCTTATCGCCGGCACGTACACTCCGTACTGCGTCATCACGCTGGGCGATTGGACCGGCTGGGCAATTTTCGCCAGTGTGTGGACGCTGGCGATCGGGGGGGCGGTATTTAAAATTTTCTTTACAGGCCGGATGGAATGGCTTTCGCTGACCTTGTACATCCTGATGGGCTGGATAGGACTGCTGGCCATTATCCCGATTTATAAGGCCCTTTCGACGGAAGGTTTTGTGTTGCTTATTCTCGGTGGATTGGCCTACACCGCCGGAACGTGGTTCTACGCGCGTTCATCACGGCCTTTTCAGCATGCGATATGGCACTTGTTTGTGCTTGCAGGCAGCGTACTGCATTTCATGTCGGTGACAACGCTTGTGGAAGCCGCCTAACTTACGAGCCCAAGCCGCGCCTGAAAGATTCCCGCGATGCTCCGCGCGCGCATTTTGATTTCTTCGGCTTTATCTCCTTCAAATAATTCATCGACCGTTTGGTGAAACAACTCCAGCCATCGGTCGAAGTGTTGCGTTTCGATGGGCAAGGGCAGGTGTTTCTGAAACGGATTGCCTCTGTAACTCTGGTCGCCCAGCATCATCGCGCTCACGAAGTTATACATAATCGGGAGGTGATGGGGCCAGTCGACGTGGCTGAAAACGGGCGCCAGCAGCGGGTCGGCCTGGACTTTATCGTAAAATGTGTCAACGAGGCGTTGAATATCGGGGCGGTCCTGGATGTCTTTTTTCATTGTCAAAAGTTAAGCGACAAGCTAAGATAGATGTTTCTTCCCGGGCGGGGTATGTCCGTCCAGTCGTTATGCTCGTGATACCTTACATCAAAGAGGTTTTCGATACCGGCGTCACATTGAAACAACGCATTTACTTTCCATCCGGTTCGGATGTTAATGGTTGACCATGCAGGCGTTGCATTCTCGCCGAACAACACACTGGGGCGGTTCTGTGCGGATGAGGCGGTCCATTCGAATTGGGTATGAAGAGACTTGTAGTCGTGACGCAGGCTCACCAGTGTCTTCAGCGGAGCAATCAGCGGCATTGCATCTCCTGTTGAGGTGGTCCCCCGTGCCCATTTCACGGTGGTGATAGCTTGCACGGAGGGGTGCAGTCGGGCCAGCAGCATGAAGTCGGCGCCAAGAAGATCGGCCCAGGGCAGGGAAGTGTACACTTTTACTCCGTTCGCACCCGGCGTCATTGCGCTATAGTCACTGTTGATTGCTCCTACCATGTAATGGGCCAGCCGCTTGTAATAGGGCGCGACTCGTATCTCCAGATGCTGACCGAAGTATTCAGCAACGGCCTCGACGGTCCATGCTGACTCGCCGTCGACCGCAGGATTTCCCAGGTAGTCATAGCCATCCAGTCGATTGTAGAGGTAGAATCCGAAGCGTTCCTGCAGGGTAGGGAGGCGCTGTCCGTACCCGGTATTGACGCTAAGCCGGATAGCGGGGTGAATCTTTCGTACGTATCCCAGCGACAAAGTGTGTGCACCTGTGGTGCTGGTCCTGTCGAGCGATGGATAGAGAATGTGGAGCTGTTCCAGCCCCATGCCCCGATCAAGAGCATCGAGGGCAACATCGGCCCGCCATGCGATGGCGAGCTTGTTTTGGCCGATGTCGAGGTTTTGTTCGATAAATAGTCCGGCGTTGCGTCGTTGAGCCGAAGGGGCGGTGATCATGTACATCACCGCTCCATTCGGGGGGTACATAAACATCTCGCCGCTGACGGTGTTGACGTAATATTCGGCCTTGATCGTAGTGCGCTGATGATGCACCACATGCGCATCGCCCTGGAGAGAGACTCCTGACGTCTTGCTGATGCCCGGCATATCCATATGCATTTCGACGTTCCGGTGCCAATCACTCATGGAATGGTCAATCTGGTTGGAGTATGCCTTGACGGCTACGTGGTGGAAAAACAACAGCGGAGCGTGGCGGTGATAGGTGACGGCGCCAATCCGCGCCGTTGCCCTATCGACATCCATCGTGAGGGCGGGGAAGCCGATGTTGCGTCCGCGATCGAACAATACATCGGCCTCCAGCGTGTCGGAAGCGGAGAGCGCCCACTTGCCGGTAGCCGCGACGTTATACTTTTCCCATTGCGAAAAGGGAATTCGCTCGCCGCCGCCGGCGCGGTACGCCTGGTTTTTCCGGTAAGATCCGCTGACGCGATAGGCGCTCTTTTCCCGGCTGATGTTGATCTTTCCCGCGTAGTTCATGCCACGCGACGACGATTGAGCATTGGCCGTTAGTTGTCCGGTGATGCCTTTGGAACCCACACGGGCGTCGGCAAGTGACAAGTCAACGGCCCCTCCAAATGTACTGCCGTACATCGCTCCCTGGGTTCCGGTCATCGTTCGGATGAACGATAGGTTCTGAGGTTCCAGGTAGATGGTTACAGGATCCATTCGATCGGTACATGCTCCGAATATCCGCATACCGTCGATCGTTACATTGATCTGTCCGTTCTGCAGGCTGTGGACGACGGGCTCCTGACCATATGGCCCGCGCCTGATGAGTGAAAGCCCATTCATCCGGCTCAGGACCTCTTCGGTGGTCGCTGCCGGGTTGGAGCGGTAGAAGTTTTGCAGTGTATCGTGTTCGAACTGTACCGCTTCGAAGGTCAGTGTTTCCAGGATATACGTCTTAACGCTGTCGTAGTCCTGGCTGAAGCCGACCTTGCTTGCCAGCAGCAATGCGATGGGAATGAGGACGCGCATGGCCTTAGTTTAGAATGACGTCGAACGCTCGTGTGGCAATCGGGGTATCTCCGCGCTTTAAATCGAGCGTCAGCCGCCAGTCGCCGGTCATCGTGAAGTTCACCTTTCCGAGGTAGTGACCTTCGCCCTTGTGTGTTGGATCTTCGTTGTTCGGCGATCCATGTCCCATGCTCGGCATGTCGGGGGTGAGCGTGATGACAAGATCTTCCACAGGGTGATAATGGTGGTCATCCCGGGTGTAGACAATCACGACGACCGGATTGACGCCAACGCGCATTCCCTCGGGGAACCAATACCCCACCAGATAGCTCTCGTCGTCGTCACCGGTGAAGGACATCATTCGTGAGGGATCGGTAGCTTGCACATCGACAGGAAGTGTCGCGTCGAATACGTTGTCTTCGATGGTAACGGCGACATGGAGTGCCCATGTTCCTGCATCGCCCGAAGGCATATTGAAGAGAATTGCACCCGTATAGAATTGTTTGCCATCAAAGACCGGTTGTTCGACAGGACAGCCGTGCGACATGCTGGTCATCGTCATTACCGGACTGACTTCAATTTCGACATCGCGGACCAGGCGGTCTCCGTCTTTAACTGCGAAGGTCACGGGATTGTATCCGGCGAACAGCGTTTCGGCAGCGTAGAGTTCCAATGTCATCGAGTTGTCGAGGACGGAAGAGGTAATAAGGTTTAGTCTGGTCTCCTCAGGCGATGGATCGTTGTTTTCGGAACAGGAAAAGAGAGGTAACATTACGGCCAATAGCCATATCCGTTGTATAGAAATTGGTTTCACGATTGAAAGTGTTAGGATGAAATATGAGGTACGAGGTACGAATTACGAGGTACGAGGTACGAGGTACGAGGTACGAGGTACGAGGTACGAGGTACGCGTGCCCGCCGTGGCGGGAGGTACGCGTGCCCGCCGTGGCGGGAGGTAGAAATCGAGTGATTGGTGTTTCAACTTTTGAACTTAAGACGAACTATGAAGCGCCTTTCCTGCCTGTAACTTCGGCGGGCAGGCGTAGTTCACCTTTGGCACACGCGCACCATCCACAAGAGAGCTTCAAAGGAAACGTTTCAGACGGGGGGATGGAAAATGTCGTCCGCGTAGTCGTAGAAATAGGACGCAGAGTGTCGTTGATGGAAGGCAATAGAGGTCTCGGGCACCGGGATATCGCAGGCCGGAGATACAAAACCAATAGGATAATCCTGAAGATCTACTTTAGCCGGAGGAGGAGGTGTGGGCTGATCGTCGCCGCCTTGAGCGGCCAGGAGTTTCTGCGAGAGTACGCACTGACCGTTACATAGTAGTTCGGGGCGGTCGCGGTTTTTACACGCTTTCAGGTAAGCATCGTATTGAAGGTAATACTCAACTAGAGGGAACGCCGGTCGTACCAACGCGAGCGCGTAGAGTACGAGGAAAAGGGTGACAATTGGCGTTCTTAGTGTCATCGGCGTAAATATGGGACTTTGCAATGATTACTCCAAATGACTTTTGTCAGAGGGCTACAAATCTTTCCTGGCGAAAATACGGGTGGCCACGGCAACGGGTACGATCGTCCAGAGAAACAATACACCGATCGAGAAGAGTGTTCCGGTGTAGTTTCCGAAGAACTGTTTATAGAAGGCACCTGTGTATCCCATCAAGGCTGATATGTCGAGTTTAAGCAGCATGATAATACGAGCGAGATCGACAGGGTTCAGCGCGACCAATGCGAGCGTTATCTTTTCTATCGGGTAATCGCTGAAGGTGAATACCACCCAGAGCAACATTCCGTCGTAGATCAGGGAGAAGTAGAACCAGAACAAGAGAGCCAGCCCGATGGCCTTTGCTTTGTCGCGGGTCAGCACCGAAGCCAGGAAGGCCAGGGATACAAACACCAGTGTCAGCATTATGCCTGTGAGCAGCAGGGTGACGCCTCCATCGGTGGCTCCGAAGAGAATAACCGGTACACCGATACCGATCGCATAAGCCAGACACAGCGAGAGGGCGAGGGCCAGGTATTCGCTGAGGAAAATAGCCCGCCTGTTTAACGGCTGGGCGAGTAGCAATTCGATGAATTCGTACGAGTTGAAGAAGTGAATGGTGGTAAAGACGATACTGACAAGTGGAACAACCATCAAGACAACGTTGAGCAGGCTGAGGATGATCTTGCCGGGATCGCTGTCGAACTGAAACAGAACAAAAGTGCTGACCAATAGAAGGATCGTGTAAAGGAGAATGAACCGCGTGCGCAGCAGGTCGTAAAAAACGTATTTGACAATTCTCGCCATTTCAGCGTTGGGTTACAGTAATCTTTTTATTCATTATCATCCTCGCGATAGCTTTTCCAAGCCGCTCTTCGCCTGTTTCTATCTTGAGCTGTTCAATGGCATTGTGGTATTGAATCTTGCCTTCGAAGATGTAGACGACATCGCTTGAAAGTTCGTCGAGATCGCTCAGGATATGGGAACTGATGATGAATAATCGTCCTGCGGATTTTTCGCGTTGAATTTTTTCCTTCAGGATTTCGACGGCGAGCGGATCAAGTCCCGCCGTTGGTTCGTCGAGAATGAGGATCGGGGGTTTGAACATAAAAGCCAGGGCGGCGCTGACTTTCTGCCTTGTTCCTCCCGACATAGTGTGCAGACGTTTGTCGTATATTTTCTCGAGCTGGTACTCTTCCAGCAGGTCGGTATCAATCGGCGTGTCTGATTTTCGGATGTTGCGGATCATGTCGATCAGTTGACCAATGCGCATGTTTTCGGGGAAGTGTCCGATCTGCGGCATGTACCCGATCTTTTCGCGGTACAGCCAGTCGTTGCGAATAGACTTTCCTTCTACGCGTATATCACCTCGGGTAGGAATAACCATTCCAAGGATTGACTTGATCATCGTGGTTTTGCCGGATCCGTTGGGTCCGATCAGCGCGTAAGAGCGCGCGGCGTCAAATTGTATATTCACGTCGGCAAGCGCCTGCAGTTTCCCGAAGTGCTTGCTGATGTTTTCGAGTTCGATCATAGGGCTTCATTACAGGTGAATCGTCTTTCAGATTTTCAGGGGTGACGGCCGGGACTACTTTTTCGGCACGATCAAGCAACATGATGAGGAAACTGCGCCAGAGCAGCACGGCCGCCGGAATGCGTTCAACAATCATCGCATAAATACTTACCGGACGGTAGGGGACGTCACCAATGCCATCCCGGTCGAGGTCATAGCCCTGATAGCGGTCCCAGTAGTTTTCCTGCAACGTATTTAGCACCATCATACCGTTGGTGGTCAGGTCGAAGGTGTTGCCCGAGAAGTTGTTGCGAAAAAAGGTGTTGTCGTCACAGCTTGCCTGCAGTCGGATAGCGTAGCCATTCGCGTTGAAGTCGTTTTCGTGGAAGGTCGTTCGGCTTACGCCTTCCATATGAATGCCAATAGTGTTTTTGATAAATTGGTTGCCGGTCACCTGGCTGTCGCGGATGTCTTTCAGCAGCAGACCATAAGAGGCCCCGCCCCAGTTTCGTTCGAAGATGTTGTCGAGCATACGAACGCCGTGCGTATACATCACGGCGACGCCCGCACCATTGTTGATAAACCGATTGTTGCGGTATTCGTCGTTGTGGGAGAACATGAAGTGCAGTCCATATCGGATGTTGTCTTCACTGGTGTTTCCCGTTATGTGTGATTCGGTTACAAATTCGAAGTAGATGCCGTCACGATGTCCGCGGATGTCGTTGTTCTTCACTTGCATTCTCGTACACTTCCACATATGCACGCCGTTCCCGATTTCGTATTCCGCGCTTCCAAGGGCCTGCATTTCATTGTTTTCAACCCGGCCGTCGCTGGCGTTCGAGAAACGGATGGCAAAGAAGGTGTCATAGAACTGGTTGTCAGCGACGGTTACGTTGCGGGAGTCGTTAACGCTTACCGCCGCCAGGTCGTGAATGCTGGAAATGCCGGTCCGGATGAATCGGATGCCACGGACCGTCACGTCATGGCTGTTGATTGTAAGGATTTCGTACTTGCCTTCACCGTCGAGCACGGGAAGCCCTTCGCCAATCAATGTAACAGGACGGTCGATGACGATGTTACCTTCGCGGTAGGTACCGGTCTTTATGACAATAGTATCACCGGGGCTGGCGAGGCCGAGAGCCTGTCGCAACGCCGTGACGTCTCCTGCCGGGTCGACTGTGATGGTGTTGGCGGTGAGCAGGAGCGGGAGGCATACGGTGATAATCAGTGTGAGTCCCTTCATTACTTAAATTGCGTGATCAGTTCTCCCCACACGAGGTAGACACCTGACAATTCTCTTTGTACGCTTTCAAGCTCTTCTTTCGAACTAAAGGCCGCTATCTGGCTTGCCATCGGGCTCTTAATCTGAGGTGATTTCAGATAGAAAGCATCGGCTGCCGGAATCAATGTGCCCGGTTTCGCGAAATCAACGACCAGACGGTGAGTGAATTCGCTCCCATTGGCCGCTTCGGCATTGAAGAAATTCATCATGCAATTGACATCGTCGAACTTGAAGATTTTTCCCTTGCTCGTTACGAGTTCGGCGCCAAACTTCCGGTCCATCAGGGTCATCTTGCACGCATGGCAGGCATCTTCACCATAGACCAGAGGTTCTGGCTCTACTTTGCATGAAGTCATGGCCAGGCAGACAATAATGGGGATTATCAGTTTTTTCATTTCTTCTTGTCTCGTCGGTAGAAATTCCAGGCAATCGCACCAATGGCCATTGCACCGGAGATAATGAAAATCCAGCCACCTACGTCGGGGCCGGAGAATGCAGTAAAGTTCAGTAGTTGTTTGGTGCCGATTACCGGCGGCTGGTATGCCATTCCGGGTACAATGATAGCGGCGTTAGGGTCGAGGTTATGTCCATAGTCATATCCCCACAGATAGAAATCTACGAGTGCTGCGATGGCACACGCAATAAGTATAGCGGCATAAAGTAGCGCCATGATACGCCGGTTCGCCAGTGCGGTGACCACGCCGAATGCGATCACAAAGGCGACGATGTAAATCATGTACCCAAACTCCGGAAACATGCTCACTTCGATATGTCGCATACCGATGTAGTGATTAAGCGCGCTGATGATTTTTACGTCGCCGGTAATGTTGTTGATCCAGATTTTCATTTCGAGCCCTTCCGGATATTGGGGTGCCCACATAAGAATTCGCCACAGCGGAACAAAGTAGGCGCTAATCAGGAGCAAGGCCGAGATGGCAATCAGGATTCGGGTTATGGGAAGAAGTTTTTTCATGGCGTGTCGTTAAGCATGGCCCACCCTTCTTCGAGGGCGGACCATGTAAACTTTTTGGATTAGGATTACTTTCCTGCCGAAGCTGTGGCTGCCGATTTCATCTCACCGGTTCCGAATCGGATCGGAGTATTGGTTCCTGCAGGTGAGACGCGGATGTATCCCGACATTTCCTGGTGTAACGCCGAACAGAAGTCAGTACAATAGTACGGGTACACACCAGGCTTTTTAGGTGTCCACTTCAGCGTTTGCGTTTCGCCCGGCATAATCAGGATTTCGGCGTTGTTCGCTCCTTTTATAGCGAATCCATGAGGGACGTCCCAATCCTGTTCGAGATTGGTAACGTGGAAGTAGATTTCGTCGCCTACCTGCGCCCCTTCAATGTTGTCAGGAGTCAGGTGCGAGCGAATGGCGGTCATCCACACGTGTACTTCTTTGCCCTTGCGCTCGACTTTGGTCATGCCTTCTCCTTTTGCCGCATAGGGGTGCTGATTATCCTCCAGCCGGTAGAACTTGACCGACTTGTCGGCAATCATGCTTGCAGGGATTGCCTCAGCGTAGTGCGGTTCTCCCAGCGTCGGGAAGTCAAGCAGTAATTGTATTTTATCTCCGGAGATGTCGTAAAGCTGTGCGGAGTGTGCCAACTCAGGCCCGGTAGGCAGGTAACGATCTTTGGTGATCTTGTTATAGGCGATCATGTACTTGCCGTGGGGTTTGGCGGTTGGACCACCCATCACGCTAAGGTGCCCGATCGAGTAGTAAGTAGGCACGCGGTCGAGAATCTCAAGGGTTTTTAGATTCCACTTTACGATCTCCGAAGAGACGAACATCGACGTATAGGCGTTTCCGTTGGCGTCGAATTCGGTGTGAAGAGGGCCGAGGCCAGGCTTTTGCACTTCGCCGTGAAGCGCGGCTTCGTAGCGGATTACGGGAATGCCCTCGAAATCTCCCTCGAAGTCTTCATTGGCTATGGCTGCCTGAATTTTGCTGAATGAGAACACAGGCATCGTGGCGGCAAGCTTTCCGCTGCCGACGATGTATTCGCCGGTAGGGTCTACATCAGTTCCGTGAGGTGACTTCGGGCAGGGAATGAAGTAGGCGATATCGGGGAATTCACTGATATCGAGTACACGCACTTCGGTTAGTATATTAGACGTTGCGGTGTGAGTGTGCTCGTCGTATACGTTGTGAGCATATTCAACCTTCTCGATCTTTCCCCGTCCCTGAGCCGCGTATTCTTCGGCCTTGCGCCAGTTAATCGCCATGATGAAGTCCTTGTCACGTTGTGATGCGTTGACTTCGAGCAGTGTGTGCGCTTGTTCCGTATTGTAGGTCGAGAAGAAGAACCAGTCGCGTGAAGGGCCCTTGCCACCGCGACTCAGGTCGAAGTTGAAGCCGGGTGTGCGCAGCTGGAAGCCAATACTCATACGGCCCGTTTCCTGGTCGACCTTGATGAAGCTGATCGAACCCTTAAAGTTGTCCTTGTACGAGTCGATCGGAACATCCTGGTGATTCATGGGGATACTGAAGCGCGTTCCGGCGATTACATATTCCGTATTTTCGGTGATGAAGGGCGACGAGTGGTTACCCCCGCTGTTGGGGAGTTCAATCATTTCATCCGTACGGAATGTCTGCGTGTTAATGCGAGCAACACGCGGAGTGTTGTTACCGTTGGCGAATACCCATCTTCCGTCGTGTTCGCCATTGGTGGTAGAGATCGCTACGTGGTGAAGGTCATCCCAGGGAACGAAGCCATGCGAAGTGTTCAGCATAGGCTTTGATTCTTCGCTGTATCCCCACCCATTTTCGGTCCATACCGAGAAAACCGGAATTACTTTGATGAGTCGTCCGGAGGGAACTCCGTAGACACTGAGCTGTCCGTTAAATCCACCCGATACAAAGTTGTAGAATTCGTCGTGTTGTCCGGGTGCGACATATACTCGCGCGGCGGCGTCTCCTGTTGTGGCACTTCCAGGGCCTTTTGGTTTACAATTCATGAGTGTGAGCGCAGCGATCACGCACGCCACACCAAGGTACTTGCTGTTCATATAAGATGCAGATTAGGAAATTGAGTTCAGTTTTTACTGCTCGCCGTCGTTCTGACGCATGTACTCCAGAATGTCGCGGGCATCGCCGATGCTGACGTTCTGATTAGGCATGCGAACAAGACAAAGCTCTAGTAGCTTCTGCGCTTCGGGATCCTGATCGAGCATGACGTCGACATTAGTGATCATATTCATGATCCATTCGGGTTTGCGGGCTTTGGTAAGCCCCGCCCAACCCGGTCCGACGACGCGCTGATCGTCGAGGCGGTGACAGGCGCTACATTTCATTTCGTAAATGTCTTTACCTCGCTTCACTCGCCCCTGATCAAGGGGGGTGGTGAGTTCGACGTGTTTTACTTCACCGATACCTTTGCCGTCGTTTACATTGGCGGATACAGCATCGTCAAGGCGTCCGCTTCCTCCTTCTTGATTCGGTCGATCAGGTGCACATGAAATAATCAGGGCGCTGGTTAAAAGAATTGAAAACAGTTGTTTCATTGGTTCACGGTTTTAGAGTATATAAAAAGGTCTTCCTTTTTTGTTGCCTGAGTTTCTGCTGCACAATCCTCCCGTTTATACCGCGATCATATCGCGGCTATTGATAGTGTCGTCCACTTGCGGGGTTTTGCGCATTCAGTCTTCCCGTGAAACC
>Ga0079224_100011209_pt1 | contig 12337 bp, 10 predicted proteins | sample Stecom2015_FD_80414 | JGI IMG/M metagenome (GOLD analysis project Ga0079224, IMG submission 80414) | Agricultural soil microbial communities from Utah to study Nitrogen management - Steer compost 2015 | ecosystem: Environmental > Terrestrial > Soil > Agricultural land | place: USA: Utah... | reverse complement strand
TGGCGTATGCCGGGATCGCGGCCGCGTTGCGGCGTACGAGCGAGCGTGGAGACGCGGATGGTTCGGGGGCGGAGTTCGGCGAGGCGATGCACGCCATCGTGGACGCGCTCGTGCGCATCTACGGGCACCGCTACGAGGGCGTGGATCCCGTCTCGTGGGAGCCGATGTTCGTGGCCGACTCGGGTCGCGCGCAGCCGTTCCACCAGTTGCCCACCGCCGTGCGCCACGCGGTGTGTTTCGGTGTCTTACCCCTGCGCGCGCTGTGGGCGGCCTATCCGAGGCAGGATCCGCGGCTCTCCGAAGGCGTGGTCGCAGTGGACGAGTTCGAGCTCCACCAGGAGCCGGCGGTCGCCATCCGCGTGCTGCAGACGTTGCGCGCTCATCTCCCGCGTGTGCAGTGGATCTTGACGACCTCCTCCTTGGCGTTGTGCGCCGCCGTCGATACGGCCGATCTGCTGACGTTGCGTCGTGGCCCGACCGCCGAGAGCATCGAGGTGCACCTCGGTCGCGATGCCGTGACGCACTGAGAGGGTGTCCCACAAAAAAACGCGGCGGAGAGCACTTCCCCCGCCGCCCGTGGCCGCGTTGTTCGGCGCTCGACGTATCCCGATACGCCTTCGGCCTCACGCCTCGCCACGGACGACGCTGAAAGCGTTCTCCACCGCGTTTTTCTGTGGAACACCCTCTGACGTCGCGCGACGAAAGCTCGGTGGAAAAGTCGGTTCGTCGCGTGTGCACGTGAGGCGATCTGCCGCAGCGGTGCATTTGCGTCGCAGCGCACGAAAAGCCGACCCGAAAGGTGGCGGACCCCATCGACAATCGCCAATTGCGATGCAGATTGAATGTGTAGAGGCGTTGCGCGGGCATCGTTCGCAGGAAGCGGGCGAGGGGACCTCGCGGCCCGCCTCACGGAAGGAAATGTCATGAGGAGGCAAAGAGCCAAAACGGCGCTCGTAGGCATCGGCGCCCTGTTGTTGGGCCTGTCGGCGTGTCAGAGCAGCACCGCGGCCACGATGCAAGGACGAACGGTCGCGGGACCGGAGCCGAGTGCAATGGATCGAGCGACCTCGTCCGAGGTGGTTCGCGTCGCGCAGGAGGATGCGCGCTCGACTGCGGGCCCCGTGGAAGTCACGCGACCCGGCCGCGCGTATGTGACCCAGAACGAGGTTCACTCGGAGATGGCGCCGACGGCCGCGATCTCTTCGCAGGCGCGGGCTTCCACCGGCGCCGCGACCATGCAGTGAGCCGTCGACCGGTCGCCATCGTCGCGGCGCGGCGTCTTCCGCCGGAGGACGCCGAGGTCGCCGAGCGCGAGCGCCCATGCCACGACTTCGGGCGGGCCGCGCCGCAGGAGCGCGTCGATGGGGAGTCCGGAATGCTTCGATGCGGGACGGCGGTGAAAGATCCGAAAGGACCGGTGCGCTGGGTTCTGCACGATTGCGGAATGAGCAATGCTCGCGCCAATCGATGGCGACGCCGTGATCCGTCGAGTTGCGAGCTTCGGCCGCGCGGCGGGTCGCGGCGTGGTTCGTGGGGGAGCCGAGGTCGGCCAGCGTCGTCCCGCCCACGGGCCATGCGGCGCGCACCGACGTGCTACCTCGAAGACGGTGCAAAGCAGAACGAGGCAGCGTGCTCGATGGCCGTGGGCGCTCGCAGGATGGTTCCTCGTGGCCGGCTGCGAACGCTGGCCTGCCCCGGCGGTCACTGCCAACGAAGTCGAACGGAGCGCCGTGGTCGAGCCGGCCCCTCCTCGGGCCGTTGCGCCCACGTGGTCGCCGCGCACGCGCTATGCCGCCGAGCTGCGCGACCGCGCTCCGGAGGACGCCGATCGATGGATGGCAGCTGCCGATCGGGCGCTCGCCTCACCCGTCGACCTGACGCTGCCGGTGCGCGAGCGGGTCGCTTGGGTCGCGCGCGAGGTCGAGGCCGTGGCCTATGCTTTCGAGCTCCCGGAAGGGCGGGCGTTCGAACTGCGGCTCGACGAGGCGTTCGAGGGTTTCGTCGACCTCTTCTTTCAACCACGCACCGACGAGGGCTTCACGTTCGCGGCCAAACGCGTCGCGCAGAGCGAGAATACGGGCTTGACGCACGTCGTCCGTGAACCCGGCCGCTATGTCGTGCGGTTGCAGGCGCAGGTAGGGTTCGATGGGGCCCGCACCCTCGAGCTCGGCACGTCGCCCTCGCTCGTTTTCCCGGTGCAAGGCAAGAACGCGCGGGCGATCCAGAGCTTCTTCGGGGCGCCGCGAGAATCCGGACGTCGCGCGCACCACGGCGTGGACATCTTCGCTCCGCGCGGCACTCCGGTCGTGGCTGCCGCCGATGGGTCGGTCCGGGTCGGCGTGAATCGCCTCGGCGGGAACGTCGTATGGCAGTACGACGAGGGCAGCGGTCACTATCTATATTACGCCCATCTGCTCGATACGGCGGTGCGTTCGGGAGAGCACGTGTCGGCGGGTACGGTGCTCGGGCGCGTCGGGACGTCCGGGAACGCGCAAGGCGGCGCTCCGCACCTTCATTTCGGCATCTACGGCCGTGGGCCGCTCGACCCATTGCCGTACGTCGACGATCGTGCGCGCAAGGTGCCCGATCCTGCGCCGGGGGACCTGCAGCTGGGGGCATGGTCGCGCGTCGTGCAACGTACCGTGCTACGCCGCGCGCCCGATGCTCGAGCCGAGGCCGGTCCGCCCGTGGACACGGGGACGGCCGCGCGACTCCTCGCCGTGCGGGGCACCTGGGGCCGCGTGCAGCTTCCCGATGGGTCGGAGGGCTGGCTGCAGGCGCGTCGGCTCCGCGCCGCCGAGCGACCCTTGGCTTCGTTCTCCGCCGATGCACCGCTCCCGTTGTTCGCGCGACCGGATCCGGCGTCGCGTGTCACGGCCGTCGTGCCTGCGGGGGCGATCGTCGAAGTGCTGGCTCGCGCCGCGGCGGGGCAGTGGGTGCGTGTGCAGGGCGGCGATCGAGGCTGGCTGCTCGCGACGCTGTGAGCCCACCGCTCAGTCGGGCGTCGCGGCCTCGCGTTCGAGGAATCGGACGTGGAAGTGCCCGCGATGCCCCGGCCAGTGGCGAATCACGCCGACCGACGCGCGAGTCCCTCGCGGATATTGAAACCAGGTCTTCAGGCGTTCGGGTGGCTCGCCCTGGTCGCTCGCATACCCGTACAAGTCGCCCTGCAGCTCGTAGTCGACGAACACGTAGGCGACCGCGTTCGTGTCGAGGAGCGCACGCAACAGCGCCCACGTTCGCGCGAGGTCGAGGTCCCCGCGACTCGGCGTGGAGAAGTCGTGGCGATCGGCACGACGACCGTGCAGGACGTAACCGATGTCCACGTCGCGACCGGCACGATGGGACACGTGCGGCGGCAGGGGGCCGCCATGACGCGCGCTCAAGTCTCCCACGTGGATCTTCGGCGCGTCGCCGACCCGCTGACGATAGCGGTCGAACGCACGGAGCAGCGTCGCGACCGTGCGCGGCGTGCCCCATGCGAGGTGCGGCCGCTTGAGATCGTGGTAGGGGCCCTCTGGGAGCGGGACCGCGTCGGCCATGGCGTCCGAGAGCTCGTTCGCGCCGAGATCGAGATCCGGATAGAGGATGTCGTCGGGATGGAGCACGACCGGGTGCTCCCCGAACATGAGCGGACGCGGCCATCCTCCGACGCCGAGCAAGACGCGGTCGGTGTGGACCTCGAGCAGCACGACGTCGGGGCGCAAGGCATCGCCGGGGGCGAGGCTCGTGATGCGGCCGTGTCGTGCGTCGCGGATCGTCGCTTTGCCGGCGAGCGGGTGCGCGCCGGTGACGGTGGCGAGCAAGAACAGCTCGAGGGCGGGCGGCGGCTCGACGGCGAGCGGCGGGGCCTCGTCGTGCACGGTCGGCGGGGTCGCGCGCTCGGGTGGTCGCTGGGAGACCACGGGGGCCGTCATTGCGGGCTGTTCCGAGATGCGCGGCGCCGACTCGCAGCTCGCGAGCACGACCCCGAGGATCCAAGCCCGGTTCGGCGAGGAGGACAACGGAGATGCAATCTGAGCGAACCCGCGGCCCACGGCAAGCGGACAAACGTGCCCACGGTGGTCCGTTCGTCGTCGCGCTGATAGCCTCGGCGCGCCCCGATGACGCCGCGTGACCCGATACCCCGCTTGTCGCTCTCCTCGTTGTCGAGCTTCCTGGCGATCGTGTTCGGGTGGGCGAGTGTAGTGCTTCCGTGGCGCGCTTGGACGGTGTTCGCGGTGGCGACGGCGGTGGTGGCCGTCGCTCACGCGGCGACGGCCGTCCTCGCATGGCTGGGACCGCGGATCGCCGCCCGAGCGTGGCGCATCCAGGCGGCCGTGGCGTTGGCCTACCTCGGGTATCTCACGTGGAATCTGGTCGCGTCGACGAGCTACATCGTCGCGCTCTATGGGAGCCTCGGACGCGGGGTCGCCGTGGCGCTCGGCCTCGTGTGGCTCATCGTGGTCGCGCTCACGGTGCCGCTGTCCGTGTGGGGAATCGTCGCGACTGGGGGACTGCGTGCTTCGGGATGGCGCCGCGGTGCTCCGCTGGCGTTGCTCGTGCTGTTCGCCGTGGGAGCGTTCGGCAGCCGTCGCGCGGCGGCGGCCGAAGCCGTGCTCGCGGACGTGACCGACGACGCGATCGCGCGGGACCTGGTGGCGGCGTTCGGCGGTGCACGGCGGCCGCGGCCGGACGACGCGCCTTCGCTCATGACCGCCGAACCGGTGACGTGCGCGCGTGCACCGGACCCGGGCGTGGTCACGGTGATTCGCACCGCCCTCGAACACGACGAGTTTGGCCGCCCCGTGGCCCGCAGCCGCTGCGTGCAGCGCGAGACGTGGCCGGAACTCGTGGCTGCGCTCGCCCCCGATACGCCGCTCTACGCCGGCCCGATCGCGATCGACGTGGTCGCGGGCGTGCGTCCCCTCCGGCACCTCGCGCCCGTCGTCGACGGTTTGCTCCTCCGCCCCGGCCTCGACGGCGTCTGTGCGGAGGCGAAGTGCTTCGTACCTTGGCAGCTCTTGGCGCTCGACGTGTTCCGGTCGCAGACGCCGATTCCCGTGATCCCCGATCTCACCTTCGGGGTGGACTTCGCGGTCCTGCGACGCGCCATGGGCGAGCCGTACTTCGAGCGTGGCGTGCTGCTCGGGGCACCCGGCCTCACGCGCATCGAAACGAAGAGCTACGTCGTCGACGCCGGCGAGGTGGTGCCCCTGCGACGGATGCGAGAGGCGGGGCCTGCCCTCACGCCGGAGGGTGTCCGCGCGGCCAAGCGTGCCGCCGAAGACTACATCGTGCGGGCCCAGGGCGATGACGGGCGGTTCGAATACAAGTTGAATCCATTCACCGGGCAGGTGTCGTATCGCGGTTTCTCGTTGCCGCGGCAAGCGGGGACGACCCTCGTGCTGTGCGAGCTCGCCGAAGATCGCGAGCGCGCGCGGGAAGTCGTCACCGCGGCACTGTCGATGCTCGCCACGACCGAGCGTCGCATGGGCGAACGATCGGCATTGGCCTATCCCGTCGAGCGCGACGTGGAGACGTTCCGGTTGGGGGACACGGCCTTGGCGGCGATCGCTTTCCTGCGCTGCCGAGATCTCGTCGGCGACCGATTCGATCCCCTGATCGGTCGCGTGTCGCGGCTGCTGCTCGCGATGCAGAAGCCGAACGGGTCGTTCTTTCCCAGCTACGATGCCGCGCGCGGGGCCCCCGATCCTGGTCCCGATCCGCTGTATGCGGTGGGGCAAGCCGTGTTCGCGTTGGCCTTGCTCGAACGCGTCGCAGGAGAGAGTCCGGAGTTCCCCGAGGACTCCGCCGTGCGCGTCGCGGTGGAGCGCGCGATGGATTACGTGGCGCAGGATTATTGGCTCGGGACCTTCACCGCCGATTTCTTCTTCTTCGAAGAGAACTGGCATTGTCTCGCGGCCGCCGCGGCGCTCGGCCACCATCGCCATGCCGGTTACGAGAACTTTTGTCTCGACTATGTAAAGTTCAAGAGTCGTCTCATCCTCGACGAAGACAGCCGAGTCGACCATGACCTCGTCGGTGGGTACGGGTTCGGCAACGTGCTCCTGCCGCACAACACGGGCTCGGCGGGATTCGGTGAAGCGGCCTCGGCCGCGTTGGCGATCGCGGAGGCGCGCGGCGAGCCGGAGCCCGACGTCGCCCGGAGCCTCGAGCTCGCGCTGGCGTTCCTCCTCCATCACCAATGGTCGGAGCGCACCTGTTTTGCGTGCTCGGCGGAGCATCCGGTCGCGGGGGCGTTCTCCGAGCACATGGGTTCGATGACGATTCGCATCGACTACGTGCAGCACGCGATGGCGGCGCTCGGGCACGGTGCAGTGGCCCTCGGATGGGCGGAGCGGGCGGGATGAACGGCGAGCGCCTCTGGGCCGCCCTCGTGTCGACGCTGGTATTGGGGGCGGTCGCGTGGCCGGCGGTGCACGGCCGCGACAGCTTTCCGCTGTCGACGTACCCGATGTTCTCCAAACCCAAATCGGCGACCGCCGAGGTCTATCACGTCGTCGCGCATTCGACCGAACGCCGCCATCGTCCCGTGCCACCCGCGCTCGTGGGGACCGACGAAATCATGCAGGCATTCCAGACGATCAAAATCGCGATTCGATCCGGTGAAAGCGACCCGTTGTGCGCCGAGATCGCGGCTCGCGTCGCCCGCCGTCCCGAATACGTAGACATCGATCGTCTCGAGGTTCGCATCGATACGTTCGATACCGTCGGCTACTTCTCCGGTGACCGGCGCCCGCAGGCGAGCGAGGTCTTCGCGGTGTGCTCCGTCCCGCGGGGAGACGCACGATGATCGACCCCGCACCGGCAGTGCGGCTCGCATGGTTGCGGGTGGTGATCGGCGCTTATGCCCTGGTCTACACATTGGTGCGTCTGCCGGCGTGGTTCGGTGTGCTGCGCTATCGCCCGACGCAATTCCACCCGGTGGGTCCGATCACCTTGCTCGACCAACCATGGCCCGACGCCGTCGTCGTCGGCCTCGTCTTCGCCACGGTGGCGCTCGGGGTGGCATTCTGCCTCGGTTGGCGCTTCCGCTGGACGGGACCGGGGTTCGCCGCCGCATTCATGATCCTCCTGAGCTATCGCAATTCGTGGGGGATGATCTTTCACACCGAGAACCTGATGGTGTTCCACGTGCTCGTGCTGGGGCTCGGGCGCTCGGCGGACGCCGTCTCCTTGGACGCTCGCGTGCGCCGGACGGGCGACGAGCCCGAAGTGCATTGGCGCTACGGGTGGCCGATTCGCCTGATGTGCGCGGTGACGGTGCTCGTCTACCTACTCGCGGGAATCGCCAAACTCAAGCACGCCGGCCTCGCATGGGTGACGAGCGACGCGCTGCTGAACTTCGTCGCCTACGACAACGTGCGCAAGCTCGAGCTCGGCGCCGGCCATGCGTGGCTCGGCGGATTCCTCCTGACCTACGACGAGTTGTTCCCGCCCCTGGCCGCGCTCTCCCTCGGGATCGAGCTCGGAGCTCCGCTGGCGCTCCTGCATCCTCGCATCGCACGGGTCTGGGTGATCCTCATTTGGTCGTTCCACGTCGGCGTGTTGCTGGTGATGTACATCTTTTTTCACTATCCGCTGCTCGGCTTCGCGTTCCTGCCATTCTTCGCAATCGAGGAGGCGGTCGATCGCATGCGAGCGTGGATCGCCGCGCGTCGCTCGGCCTCCGTTCGCGTCGCGTGACTTCACGGCCTCGGGTCGGTCGTTCTGCCGCTCCGAGCGCCTCCTCGAACGCCGATTCGCTACCGTGGGTGCCCCCTGCGGGACGGATTTCGAGATCAGCGGTTGCCACGCTGGTGCAATGCGTCATATCGCCACCATGGTCATGCCCTACCGAGCGGCCGTGCTCGTGGAACCAAAACGGTTCGAAGTTCGCGAACTTCCTTTGCTCGATCCGGAGCCCGGTCGAGCGCGGATTCGGCTGCAAGGTTGCGGTGTCTGTGCGTCGAACATTCCCCCATGGGAAGGGCGCCCGTGGTTCAGCTATCCCCTTCCACCCGGAAATCCGGGCCACGAAGCGTGGGGCGTCGTCGATGCCGTCGGAGCCGGGGTGACCACGTTGCAGGTGGGGCAGCGCGTCGCGGTGCTCAGCGAAAACGCCTACGCCACGTATGATTTCGTCGAGCCCAGCAAGGCGGTGGCGCTGCCCGCCAGTCTCGCGACGCGGCCATTTCCGGGCGAGCCGCTGGCGTGCGCGTACAACGTCTATCGCCGCGCCGAGATCCTTCCGGGACAGGACGTCGCGATCATCGGGATCGGCTTCATGGGCGCGCTCCTCACCGCCCTCTGTGCATCGGCCGGTGCGCGGGTCATCGCGATCTCTCGGCGAGCATCGTCGCTCGCGATCGCCGAGCAGATGGGGGCGCAGGTGCGAATCGTGATGGACGATCATCACCGCATCATCGACGAGGTTTCGCGCCTGACGAACGGCCAGTTCTGTCCTCGCGTCATCGAGTGCGCCGGAGCCCAATGGCCGCTCGATTTGGCCGCGCAACTCACCGGGGTGCGGGGGCGCCTGCTCGTCGCGGGATATCATCAGGACGGTCCACGGCAGGTGGACATGCAACTTTGGAACTGGCGAGGCCTCGACGTCGTCAACGCGCACGAGCGGGATCCGGCCGTCTACGTCCGGGGGTTGCGGGATGCGGTTGCCGCCGTGGAATCCGGCAAACTCGATCCGTTTCCGCTCCTCACCCATACGTATCCCATCGACCGCATCGACGAAGCATTCCGCGCCACGTCGGAGCGCCCCGAGGGCTTCATGAAAGCGATCCTGCGTTACGATTGAGGGGACGGCATGGGCGAAGACAGCACCAAAGCAGTGCCACGCATCGGTTGTCTGGGCGTGGGATGGATCGGCAGGCACCGGATGAAGTGCGTGACCGATGAAGGGGTCGGGGAAATCGTCGCGATCGCGGATCCCCACGAAGACGCGATCACCGAAGCGTTGGCGAGCGTGCCGCAGGCGAAGGTCGTCCGCGATTTCGACGCGCTTCTGTCGCTCGAACTCGACGGCATCATGATCGCGACGCCGAGTGCGATGCATGCCGAGCAGAGTCTCCTGGCATTGCGCTCCGGAGCGGCGGTGTTCTGCCAAAAGCCGCTCGGGCGCACGGCCTCCGAAACGGCGCGCGTGGTCGAGGTCGCCCGCGAGGTCGATCGTCTGCTGGCCGTCGATCTCTCGTATCGTCACGTCGCCGGCGTCGCGCAAATGCGCGAGCTCGTGCAGTCGGGCAAGCTCGGTCGCGTCTTCGCGATCGAGCTGACGTTTCACAATGCGTACGGCCCCGACAAACCGTGGTTCTACGATCCCGCGCAATCCGGCGGGGGGTGTCTCATGGACCTCGGCGTGCACTGCCTGGATCTGGCGCTTTGGGCGATGGACCGCGACGACGTCGTCGTCGAAGATGCACGTTGTTTCGCGCGCGGCGAAGTGCTTCGCGATCGCGGCACGGTCGAGGACTACGCGACGGCGCGGCTGCGACTCGGCGACGACGCGACGATGGCGCTGACGTGCTCCTGGAACCTCAACGCCGGGCAGGATGCGGTGATCGAGGCGGAGTTCTACGGCACGGAAGGTGCCGCGACGCTGCGGAACGTAGGGGGCTCGTTCTACGATTTCGACGTCGAACATCACGTCGGGACGGGCACATCGACCATTGCGCGACCGCCCGATGCGTGGGGTGGCCGCGCCGCCGTGGCGTGGGCGCGGGCGCTCGCGCGTTCACGCCGGTTCGATCCCGCCGCGGAAGAGTACGTCGTCGTCGCGCGCGCCCTCGACGACATCTATCGCGTCGCGTTGCACTGACCTCTGCGAAGTTTCGCAGCTCGAAAAAAGGAGAGATCGTTGTCTACACGTGTCCTGATCACCGGAGGAGCTGGATTCATCGGATCCTACGTCGCGGACGAGCTGTTGGCGCACGGGTACGAAGTGCGTGTGCTCGACGTCCTCGATCCGCAGGTGCACGGCCCGGGGCAGCGACGACCCGCCTATCTCGACGACCGCGTCGAATTGCGCATTGGCGACGTACGCGACCGACGTGCCGTCGACGACGCTCTGGAGGGGGTTTCCGGGGTGTTCCATTTCGCCGCGGCGGTCGGCGTGGGGCAAAGCATGTACGCCGTCGAGCACTACACCTCCGTCAACACCGTGGGCACGGCGGTCTTGACGGAAGCCTTGGCGGAGCGCCCCGTCGCGCGCCTCGTCGTCGCCTCGAGCATGAGCATCTACGGCGAGGGCTTGTATCGCGTCGGCGAGCGCCGCGTCGACGAGGTGCTGCGACGCCAGCGGCGCGACCTCGAGGCGGGCGAATGGGAGGTGCGAGATCGTAGCGGGGCCATTCTCGAGCCGATTCCGACGCCGGAATCGAAGACACCCGATTTGTCGTCGGTGTACGCGCTCACGAAATACGATCAGGAGCGGCTCTGCCTGATGATGGGCCAGGCCTACGGGATCCCGTCGATCGCGTTGCGGTTCTTCAACGTCTACGGTCCGCGGCAGGCCCTGTCCAACCCCTATACCGGCGTCCTCGCGATCTTCGCTTCGCGTCTGCTCAACGGTCGTCCCCCGCGGATCTTCGAAGATGGACTACAGCGGCGCGATTTCGTGAGCGTCCGCGACGTGGCGCGGGCGTGTCGCTTGGCCTACGAGGCCGAGCACGTCGAAGGGCGCGCGTTCAACATCGGCAGCGGTCAGGCGCGAACGGTGCTCGACGTCGCGCGATCGATGAGCCGCGTGCTCGGACGCCCGATCGAGGCCGAGGTCGTAGGCGAATACCGCATGGGCGACATTCGCCATTGTTTCGCGGACATCGACGCCGCGCGCCGGGAGCTCGGCTTCGTCCCAGGGGTCGCGTTCGAAGAGGGGCTCGACGAGCTCGGCCGGTGGCTGGCGGGGCAGACCGCCGAAGATCGTTTCATGGATGCGTGCCAGGAGTTGCGCGCTCGGGGGCTGACGGTGGGTCGATGAACGATACTCTCGGAACGATCGGGATCAGTGCGTCTTTCGACGGTGCACCGTCGACTTCGGGCGTGGTGCTGGACGGCGCATTCGAACGGGTACGCCTCGAAGACGTCCCCGCGGAGAGTCTCGACGATCTCGCGGGCGCGCACCCGCGTCGCCCGGTCCTCGTCGGTCCCGATCTCGGGCCGGACGAGCTGGGCCGTCTGTCCGCGTGGATCGACGCGTGGCTGCGCACGTTCGGGCAGGCGGATGCGGTCGTCGAACTCGACGCGCTTCCTTCGACGCCTTCGATCTGGGACGTGGCGTTCGATCCGAGTGCGGCTCGAGATGCGCTGCGGAACGCGGCCGAGCGCGTGCGCGCTGCCGGATCGCGGGTCGCGTGGCGTCTTCCGGTGCGGAGCACGAGTCAAGCCGCGCTGCAGTTCCTCGCGCGCTCCGCTCTCGTCACGGACGAAGACGTCCTGGTGCTCGACGTGCGCGACGCGTCTCCCGTGGGGGACCGGGACGCGCTCCTCCAACTTCGAGATGTTTGGCCCGCGTCGCCCATCTGGTTGCTGGCGCGCGCGCCCGAGCGCGATCGCGGTGCGCTGCAGGCTTGGCGCAACGCTGCCGCCCTGGCGGTGCAGGGCTTGTTGTGGCACGTGACCCACGACGCCGACGTCGTCGCGGAGCACCTCGTTCGATTCGGAGCAGAACGCATGCGTCGCGTCTTGGCGCACGCGCCGAGCGGGCGGGGATCCGGAGATCGCGTCCTCGTGACGGGAGGAGCCGGATTCATCGGCACGAACGTGGTGGAGCGCCTCGTCGCGGACCAGCGTGAAGTCGTCATCCTCGACAATCTCCGGCGCCCCGGCGTCGAGCAAAACCTGGAGTGGCTGCTCCAGCGTGGCCGTGGGCGGGTGCGATTCGTGCTGGGCGACGTGCGCTGCCCGGAGACGCTCGACCGCGTCCTCGATGGCGTGGGAGACGTCCTGCACCTCGCCGGCCAAGTCGCCGTGACCACGAGCCTGGAGCGTCCGGTCGAGGACTTCGAGATCAACGCCGAAGGCACCTTGAACGTGCTCGAGGCGGTGCGTCGGCGCTCGCGGGTTCCCACGGTGCTGTTCACCTCGACGAACAAGGTCTACGGCAACCTCGCCGATCTGTGTTTCGTGGATACCGGCACGCGGTACGCCCCGGAACAGCCGGAAATCGCCGAACGTGGCATCGGTGAGGGGCGCTCGCTCAGTCTGCACAGTCCGTATGGATGCTCCAAGGGCAGCGGCGACCAATACGTCATCGACTATGCGCATAGTTATGGCATCCCCGCCGTGGTGTTCCGCATGAGCTGCATCTACGGGCCACGCCAGTTCGGCACGGAGGATCAGG
>Ga0079224_100011207_pt1 | contig 12337 bp, 16 predicted proteins | sample Stecom2015_FD_80414 | JGI IMG/M metagenome (GOLD analysis project Ga0079224, IMG submission 80414) | Agricultural soil microbial communities from Utah to study Nitrogen management - Steer compost 2015 | ecosystem: Environmental > Terrestrial > Soil > Agricultural land | place: USA: Utah... | reverse complement strand
TGTGTAAATGCAAATGATCGACTTCTTGACCGCCTTCACGGCCGGTATTCACGACCAGCCGAAAGCCGCCATCATGGCCGGGTGTACAACCGTTGTCAAAAGCTAGTTTCTGCGCTACTACCACCATTCTACCCAACCATTCGCCGTCTTCCGCCTTGATGTCAGCTAGGGATTTGACATGTTGCTTAGGTATTAGCAATAGGTGTATGGGCGCTGCGGGATTGATATCGTGAAAGGCAACGAAGTCGTCGTCTTCATACACGCGGTTAGATGGGATCTCACCCGCGGCAATCTTGCAAAAGATACAGTTGTCACTCATTGCGGTCTAGTACGAATTAAGTAGGTTTCACTGGCCTCGCGCGGCTTTTTCCGCCAAGCCCGAAACGCCCTCGCGGCGCTCCAATTCCTGAAGCACTTGTTCTGGCCTCACTCCATAATAGGCTAGCGCAACCAGACTGTGAAACCAAAGATCCGCAGTCTCTGAAACGATCCGATCCGCTTGAGCATCCTTGGCGGCCATGACTAGTTCGGTGGCCTCTTCGCCGATCTTCTTTAGAAAGGCGTCCGGGCCTTTCTCGTAGAGCTTGGCGACGTAGGAGGCGCTGGTTGGCTGACCAGAAGATGGCAATCGTGTTTCAAGCGTATCGGCCAAGCGGCTGAGTATGCTGGCGGTTTGGGTCATTTGTAAATTTGCTCCGGGTCTTTCAATATGTCATCCGCGTTGACCCATTTGGGTTCAGGACCCAATTCCAGGCGCTGAAAAAAGCAGCTGCGACGTCCGGTGTGGCAAGCAATGCCGCCAATTTGCTCAACTTTGAGCAAGATGACATCACCGTCGCAATCGAGGCGAATTTCCTTCACAACTTGAGTATGACCGGACTCTTCGCCTTTGCGCCATAAGCGTTTTCGAGAGCGTGACCAGTACACGGCCCGGCTGGTAGCAACGGTTTCGGCCAAGGCCTCTGTGTTCATCCACGCTACCATCAGCACGGTGCCGTCGGCCGCGTCTTGTGCGATGGCGGGGATCAAACCCTGATCATCAAAGCGGATGTTTTTAAACCACGCTGGTAAAGCCATTACGGCTCCAATCTGACTTTGATGCCTTGTGCAGCCAGAAATTCCTTGGCTTCGCGCACCGTGTATTCACCATAGTGGAAGATGCTTGCAGCCAATACCGCGCTAGCGCCGCCTTTGAGCACCCCATCAGCCAGATGCTGAAGGTTGCCCACGCCGCCGGATGCGATCACCGGTACATGCACGGCATCGGAAACAGCGCGAGTCAGCTCAAGATCGAATCCAGCCTTGGTACCGTCTCGGTCCATGCTGGTCAGCAGTATTTCACCGGCACCGTATTCTGCCATCTTCTGCGCCCATTCCACGGCATCCAGACCGGTCGCCCGTCGCCCGCCATGGGTGTAGACCTCCCAGCGAGGGGGCGCCCCTTCGTCTGAGACGCGCCGCGCGTCGATTGCCACCACAATGCACTGCGAGCCATGGTAATCGGCGGCGGAACGCACCAATTCGGGATCGGCAATCGCGGCACTGTTCATTGATACTTTATCGGCACCGGCGTTCAACAACCGCTGAACATCCGCTACTTGCCGCACACCGCCCCCGACCGTGAGCGGGATGAAGATTTCGCTCGCCACAGATTCGATGATTGGCAGGATAAGATCCCGGCCATCGCTGGTAGCGGTGATATCAAGAAAGGTGAGTCCGTCGGCCCCTTGTGCGTTGTAGCGTCGAGCAATTTCGACCGGAGCCCCGGCATCGACTAAATCGACAAAGTTCACCCCTTTGACTACGCGCCCGGCAGTGACGTCCAGGCAAGGGATGATCCGACAGCACAGTTCGCTGTCGGTCGTTTGTTGGGTAGGAACATTCATTCGGCGGTCAACTCGTCTGCGCGTTGTTGGGCGGCGGCGAAATCCAGCGTGCCCTCGTAGATGCTACGACCCAGGATGGCACCTTCGATGCCTTCATGTTCGACGGCGCACAAAGCTTCGATATCCCGCATGTCAGTCACGCCGCCCGAGGCAATAATGGGAATGTTGACGCTTTGGGCCAGCTGTACGGTTGCGTCGATATTGACGCCGGTCAGCATGCCGTCGCGACCAATGTCGGTGTAGATGATGGCTTCGACACCATAGTCTTCAAACTTGCGAGCAAGATCTTGCACGCTATGGCGCGTCAGCTTGCTCCACCCGTCGGTGGCCACTTTGCCGTCGCGTGCGTCCAGCCCCACGATAATGTTGCCTGGGAAGGCGCTGCAGGCATCGCGTAAAAAGCCGGGGTTCTTCACGGCTGCGGTGCCGATAATGACGTAGCTGATGCCGTTGTCGAGATACCGCTCGATGGTGTCGAGGTCGCGGATGCCACCACCGATCTGCACGGGGATGTCGTCCGCTACGGTATCGACGATCTCTCTGATGGCCGCTTCGTTGCGCGGTTTGCCCGCGACTGCGCCATTAAGGTCGACCAAGTGTAGGCGGCGCGCACCCTGGTCAAGCCACTGTTCGGCCATCGTGGCCGGAGAATCGGAAAAAATGGTTGCGTCGGTTAAGTCGCCTTGGCGTAGGCGAACGCAGCGCCCGTCTTGGAGGTCGATGGCGGGAATCAATAGCATGATGAATCAGCCGATAAGATGCGAGAAGATGGAGTAACGGTTGCGCTTTGCCACATTGGCTGGTGTGGTGTCCACAGCGGAAGGGCCCCCGGCGTGCCGCTCAGGCGCAGAGTCAAGGTTGCCATTCTACGAAGTTGCGATAGAGCCTGAGGCCATGTTCGGCACTTTTTTCGGGGTGGAACTGTACGGCGAAAATGTTATCTGCTGCGATGGCGCAGGTAAAGCGCTGGCCGTACTGACTAACCCCAACCGTCAGGCTGGGCGAGTCGGGGACCGCGAAGTAGCTATGCACGAAATAGAAAGGCGTGCCATCGGGAATTCCCGCCCAGATGACGTGGTCGCGCACTTGGTAAACGGGGTTCCAGCCCATGTGCGGAACCTTGAGCCGTTCAGGACCGGCAGCTGCATCTGTTCGTGAGGCGTATTGCGGCCCCGCAAAGCGCCGCACCCAGCCCGGAAAGACGTTCAGACACGGCACATCACCTTCTTCGCTGCCGGAAAACAGCATTTGTTCGCCGACGCAAACGCCAAGGAGCGGTTTGGTACGTGCCGCTTCCAACACGGCATCGCGCAGGCCCGACGCCTCAAGCGTACGCATGCAATCCGGCATGGCGCCTTGTCCCGGGAATACCACGCGCGATGCGCTGCGGATTGTTTCGGGCGTATTGCAGATTTTGACGGTCGCGTCGGGCGCCGCCGCGCGAAGCGCGCGTGCGACAGAGTGGAAGTTGCCCATCCCGTAGTCAACGATGGCGATGGTATTCAAGATGGGTCCGTTCGTCAGAAAAATTGGCTCAGGCTGTGAAGTACTGTACGGCGGTGAGTTTAGAGCACGCCCTTAGTGGATGGAATCACGCCTTCACTGCGCGGATCGAGCTCGATCGCCATGCGCAATGCGCGACCGAAAGCCTTGAACACCGTCTCGCATTGATGGTGGGCGTTTTCCCCCTTCAGGTTGTCGATGTGCAGGGTGGCCAATGCGTGGTTGGCGAAGCCTTGAAAGAACTCGCGTGCTAGATCAACATCGAAGCGCCCGATATGCGAGCGCGTATAAGGCACGTCATAGAACAAGCCCGGCCGGCCGGAAAAGTCGATCACGACGCGCGACAGGGCTTCGTCAAGCGGGACGTAAGCGTGCCCGTAGCGACGCATGCCTGCTTTATCGCCGACTGCTGCAGCGAACGCTTGCCCCAAGGTGATGCCGACGTCCTCAACGGAGTGGTGGTCGTCTATATGCGTGTCGCCATCGCAGTGAATGTCCAGATCGATGAGGCCGTGACGGGCGATTTGATCTAGCATGTGATCCAAAAAGGGGACGCCGGTATTGATGGACTGGCGACCCGTGCCGTCCAGATTAATGGCAACCCTGACGCGGGTTTCCTGGGTGTTTCGGGTAATGTCAGCAGTGCGCATTTCAAGCTTTGGAATTAACAGATTCAAGACGATACTCAGCGCTGGCGGCGTGGGCGGGTAAGCCTTCTCCGCGCGCCAACACGGAGGCGATGTGTCCAAGGGTCTGAGCGCCAGCCTCTGACACTTTGATGACGCTGGAGCGCTTTTGGAAGTCGTAGACCCCTAGCGGCGACGAATAGCGGGCTGTACGGGCGGTGGGCAGTACATGATTGGGCCCGGCACAGTAGTCGCCCAGCGATTCGGAGGTATAGCGACCTAAGAAGATGGCCCCGGCGTGGCGGATGCGGTCCGCCCACTGTTCAGGATCAACCGTGGATATTTCCAGGTGTTCCGGCGCGATTTGATTTGCGATATCGCAAGCCTCGGCGAGGTCGGAAACTTTGATGAGGGCCCCGCGGTGGGCGAGGCTTTGGCGTAGGATGTCTGCCCGCGGCATCGTGGGCAACAGCCGGTCAATCGCTTCCTGCACAGCTTCGATGTAGTCGGCGTCCGGGCAGAGCAAAATGGCTTGCGCAAGTTCGTCGTGCTCTGCTTGCGAGAATAAGTCCATGGCCACCCAATCAGCCGGTGTGCTGCCATCGGCGATGATTAGGATTTCGCTGGGTCCCGCGATCATATCGATGCCAACGACCCCGAAGACGCGTCGCTTTGCTGCGGCGACATAGGCGTTACCTGGGCCGACGATCTTATCGACCGGTTTGATACTTTGCGTGCCATACGAGGCGGCAGCAACGGCTTGCGCGCCACCAATCGCCCATACACGGTCGACGTTGCCGATGGCCGCTGCAGCAAGCACGATAGGATTGCGCACGCCATCGGGCGTGGGTGTCACCATCACGACTTCCGGCACACCTGCAACCTTGGCGGGAATCGCATTCATCAGGACTGACGACGGGTAGGCAGCCTTGCCGCCCGGCACATAAAGCCCCACCCGATCGAGGGGGGTGATTTTCTGCCCGAGGACCGTGCCATCCGGTTCGGTGTAAGACCAGTTTTGCGCAACTTGATGCTCGTGATAACGGCGAATACGTTCCGCCGCTGCCTCTAGGGCCTCACGCTGCTCACCAGGCAGCCCATTCAAAGCGTTCAACCATTCGCGCCGGTCAATCTCGAGTTCCGCCACCGAGTGAGCTTGGACACGATCAAAGCGGCGCGTGTATTCCAACAGCGCCGCATCGCCTTCTTCGCGGATACGGGCAATGATTTCGCTTACTGCACGTTCGATGGACTCATCTTGCTCGGCGTCATAGGCGAGAAGGCGACGAAGCTCGGATGGGAAGTCGGGCGAGATCGAATCTAGGCGTTGGATGGCAGACATGTCTTATGTGCTTGAGTGTATGTTGCAGTGTATCGCGATCAGACATCCCCGGAAGCTTGTGCGAACGTATCGATCAAGGGCCGCAATGCCGGGCCACGCGTCTTTAGCGCGGCGCGATTGACGATCAACCGCGAGGAAATATCGGCAATATCTTCCACTGCAACCAGATGGTTAGCCTTCAGCGTGTTTCCGGTGGAGTCTAAGTCCACGATGGCGTCAGCCAAGCCCACAAGCGGCGCGAGCTCCATGGACCCGTAAAGCTTGATGAGATCCACATGCACGCCTTTGCTAGCGAAATGTTCACGGGCAGCGCGCAGGTATTTCGTGGCGACCCGCAAGCGCGAACCTTGATGCACAGCAGCCTGATAATCGAAACCTTCTCGCACCGCCACACATAAGCGGCAGCGGGCGATGTTTAGGTCAATGGGTTGATACAGGCCACCGGGATGTGAAGCCGTGTGCTCATGCAGCACATCGCGCCCCGCAATGCCGAAGTCGGCTGCACCATACTGGACGTAGGTGGGCACATCGGTCGCGCGTACGATGATAATGCGCAGATCCGGTCGGCTCGTATCGAGGATCAACTTGCGAGAGCGTTCCGGATCGTCGCGGACTTCTACGCCGGCAGCTTCGAGCAACGGCAAAGTTTCTTCAAAGATCCGCCCTTTCGACAAGGCCAAGGTAAGTGGAGTAGCGGTGGTAACGGAACTCATAGGGCGTTTCCGGAGAGGCGCTGAATGTCTGCGCCGAGTTTGCACAACTTTTCTTCCATGCGTTCGTAGCCGCGGTCCAGGTGGTAGATACGATCGACTTGCGTTTCGCCTTCCGCCGCCAAGCCTGCAATGACCAAGCTGGCTGAGGCGCGCAAATCGGTGGCCATGACATTGGCGCCTGAAAGCTTCGGCACCCCTTTCACGACGGCAGTGTCCCCTTCGACGTCAATCATGGCGCCCATACGGGATAATTCAGGGGCATGCATATAGCGGTTTTCGAAGATGGTCTCAACGATAACGGCCGTGCCTTCGGCAATGGTATTCAATGCCAATAACTGCGCCTGCATGTCGGTGGGGAAGCCGGGATATTCTTGGGTGCGAAATCCAGTGGCGCGCGGCCGGCCGTCCATGCGCGCGCGGATATGGCCGTCACCTTCGTCGATGGTTAGGCCAGCTTGACGAAGCTTGTCCAGAATGGCACCCATGGTGTGTGCTGCGGTGTGTTGTAGCGTGATATCGCCGCCGGTCGCACCCACTGCACATAGGAAAGTGCCCGCTTCGATGCGATCGGGGACGATGCGGTGTTCCGTGCCGTGCAAACGTTCGACACCGTCGATCACAATGCGGTCGGTGCCATGGCCTTGAATGCGCGCACCCATCTTGATCAGCATTTCGGCTAAGTCCACGACTTCGGGTTCGCGCGCGGCGTTCTCCAGTACGGTACGGCCGTCGGCCAATACCGCTGCCATCATGAGATTTTCGGTCCCCGTAACGGTGACCATATCGGTGCGGATCGTGGCGCCCTTTAGCCGGCTGGCCCGCGCAACGACATAGCCATGTTCGATGCTGATTTCGGCCCCCATGGCGGCCAACCCTTTGATGTGTTGGTCCACGGGGCGCTGGCCGATGGCGCAGCCTCCAGGCAAGCTCACGCGTGCTTCACCAAACCGGGCCAGCAATGGCCCAAGCACCAGGATGGAGGCGCGCATGGTTTTCACCATTTCATACGGTGCTTCCAAGCTGGTAATGCCGGAGGCATCCAGCTCGACATGCCGGCCGCGGCCATTGCGGTATTTCACGCCCAGTTGTTCCAGCAGCCTTAGGGTGGTGCCGATGTCACGCAGTTCGGGTACGTTGTCCAGCACGACCGTATCGGCCGTCAGCAGCCCAGCGCACAGTATGGGTAAAGCAGCGTTCTTCGCGCCTGAAATGACCACTTCCCCTCGCAGAGGGCGCCCGCCACGAATGAGCAGCTTATCCATTCGTTTGTTCAGCCTGATATTCAGCAGGGGTCAAGGTGCGCATGGATAACGCGTGAATTTCAGCCTTCATGCTATCGCCCAGGGCGGCGTAAACGATTTGGTGCCGGGCGATCAAACGCTTGCCTTCGAAAGCCGGGCTGACAATGAGCGCCTCGAAATGAGAGCCATCCCCTACAACCTCGAGTACTTCACATTCGAGATTTTGGGCGATGTATTGACGTACGGTTTCGGGAGTGGGCAACATGTATCAGTTCCGAAGTTTATAGCCCCGGCCCAACAGGCCCAGGGTAAGAATAGATAAAACGACAAAGACGACGCCGACGACGGCCAGACTCTGCCATGGCGATACGTCGGACGCAACGAAAAAGCCGTGACGGAAGCCGTCGACCATGTAAAAGACCGGGTACCATAGCGAGACCGACTGCCAGAACGACGGCAAGCTGTAGATGGAATAAAGCACGGCGGACAGGAAGGTGGCGGGCAATATCAAGAAGTTCTGGAACGCGGCCAATTGGTCAAATTTTTCCGACCATAAGCCGGCGATAATGCCCAGGTTGCCCATCACGCCGCAGGACAGCACCGCGAAGGTAAGTAGCCATGCCACGTTATGTACTGGCAAGTCGATGAATAACATGGACACTAGCCAGACGCCTACGCCACAGCATAATCCGCGTGCAATCGACGCCAACAGGTAAGCGCCGTAGATCTCCAGGTGGGATAGGGGGGGCAGCAGGATGAAAACCAGGTTGCCCGTGATGCGGCTCTGGATCAACGATGATGACGGATTGGCAAAAGCGTTTTGCAACATGCTCATCATCATGAGCCCCGGGATCAGGAACGAGGTATACGGGACACCCTCATATACCTGAACACGGTCTTCCAGCACATGCGCGAAGATCAACAGGTAGAGCAGCGAAGTGAGTACAGGCGCGGCAATGGTCTGAAAACCGACCTTCCAGAAACGCTGCAGCTCTTTGCGCAGAAGCGTCGGAAAGCCGGAACCCATATCTTCGCGGCGGCTAAGTAATGGCGCGGTGCTCATGCCACTTGCTCCATTTCTTCACCGCGCATCAGGCGTACGAAAGCGTCTTCGAGATCTTGTCCGCCGACTTGAGCGAGTAGGGCATCGGTGGTGTCGAGGGCAATCACACGCCCCTGCTTCAACATGGCGATGCGCCCGCATAGCGCTTCGGCTTCTTCAAGATAGTGAGTCGTGAGCAGCACGGTGTGGCCGTCTTTATTCAGCCGTGAAATGAATTCCCATAGCGTGCGTCGCAAATCCACGTCCACACCGGCGGTCGGTTCATCCAGAATGATGACGGGGGGGCGGTGCACCAACGCCTGCGCCACGAATACCCGGCGTTTCATCCCGCCGGAAAGTGCACGCATATTGGTGTCTGCTTTGTCGATCAGGCCCAGGCTGGTGAGGATCTCATCGATCCAGTCGTCGTTATTGCGCAGCCCAAAATAGCCGGATTGCAGGCGAAGCGTTTCACGTACCGTAAAGAAGGGGTCATAGACGATTTCTTGCGGCACCACACCAAGTGACTGGCGTGCTGCTCGGAAATCGTCGACCACATCGTGGCCACACACACTAGCGCGGCCACTGCTCGCCCGGGCCAGGCCGGCCAGTATGGAAATGATTGTTGTTTTGCCTGCGCCATTTGGGCCAAGCAGGCCGAAAAATTCACCATGCTCGACCGTCAGGCTCACGTCATCGAGCGCCTGGAAGCCTTGCTGGCGCGGTCGTCCCGACAGAATTTCTGTCAGCCCCCGGGACCGTGGGGCATAAATTTTGGAAATGTTTTCTAGCTTAAGTGCGGACATATTGGCAATGAAAGCCCATAAGGACCAAGCTATCCATTATAGCTGGGGGGCATTTCGCCCCCGCAGCCGGCCGTTTAGTCCGCCCAGATCAGGCTAGAAGTATCACGCAGCGCTCGGGCACAAAGCGAGCCGATGCGCATAAGCTCATTAGCGTAAATTGCTTTCTTGTAGTGCTTTGATTAGCCCGTCGATGCCCGACTGCTGAATTTGCTGCGCGAATTGATTACGGTAGTTCTGGATGAGCCAGATGTTCTCAACATTGACGTCATAAACCTTCCAGCCTTCGGCCGTCTTTTCGAGGCGGTAGTCGACGGCCACGGACGGCGCATTGCTGCGCGTCACAAGCGAGCGGACTACGACGTCGTCTGCATTGGGATCGCCGCGGAAAGGCTGCATGTCGATACGTGAAACCTGGTCGACATCAGCGAGAGCGCCACTATAGGTGCGTATGAGTGTGCCCTTGAAGGCGTCTACCAAAGCCTGTTGCTGTTGCGGGCTCGCTTGGCGCCAATATCGGCCGGCGGCCAGTCGGGTGGTCTTCTCGAAATTGACGTACGGAAGAATGAGTTCGTCCACCAGCTGATGGATACGACGCAAATCGCCACTCTTGGCTGCTTCATCATTCTTCACTGCCTGCAAGGCGTTGTTGGCCACGGCCTCAACGAATTCGTTTGGTGCAGCCTTCGGGTCAACCTTCGTTTGCGCTTGCGCTGAGCCCCACGCCATTAGGGCGAATGCGGCTATCGCAACGCATACGAAGAAGCGATGAATGGTGGGTAATGGATCGGTCCAAATTTGATTGGGTCGCATAAATATCCTCATTGTGGTTCGGATTGCGCGCTCGCGGCCGGCGTGTCGCCGTCGTCGGAATAATCCGGCAAGGCGTCATCGGAATAATCGGGCAGATCATCGTCGGTGTAGTCCGGCAAGGCGTCCCCGTCACCGCGGCGCTGGTTTACCAGTGCATCACGTCGCTGCAAGTAAGCGTCCCGTATAAAGCTATAGCGATCAAGTGCGGTGCGATTCACCAGCTCGTCGGCGTCGATAAGGCTTTCGCGTGTATCGACGGCGTATAAGCCGAGAATGCTATTGCGCACCGGAATTTCATTGATTTCAAACACCGGGGTGAGCGGAGAGACGTCCGCTACAAAACCGCCGACCGATGCGACGCCATCCCGTACCGTGCTGGAGCCCAAGAAGGGCAATACCAGATAAGGCCCGCTGTCGAAGCCCCAGACGCCGAGTGTTGTGCCCAAATCGTTGCGGATCTTGTATGCACCATTCATGGTGGCAACGTCGATACAACCGCCTAAGCCCATGGTGGTGTTGAAGAGCACTCGGCCCACCGTATTCACGAAGTCGTGACCACGTCCTTGCAGCGCGCTATTAAATGCTGACCACACGTCTCCCAAATTACCGAAAACGTTGTGCACGCATGATCGCACCGGCTGCGGCGTGAGATCGCGATAGGCATAGGCAACCGGTTTCAAGATGATGCCGTCGACCGTCTCGTTGAAGGCAAACATGCTGCGGTTATAGCTTTCCCATGGGTCGCGTGGAGCGGGGGACTCGACGGTTGCACAGCCGCCAATAAAGACGGTTGTGGCAATGGTGGCCGCCAGCCCGAAGCGGCGGACAGAGGAAGGGCGGGGGGTGTTTTTCATTATTAGTCCTGACTGCCGGCCGAACTGTAAAGGAATTTGCTGATCAACTCTTCCAGCACGACGGCACTCTGCGTGAACTGGATCGTACTTCCGTCGGCGAGCATTTTATCGTCTCCGCCGGGTGTGATGCCGATATATTGTTCACCGAGTAAACCGGACGTCAGGATGGAGATGGAAGAGTCGGCCGGAAATTCATACTTAGACTCTAGGTCGAGCGTAACGACCGCTTGGTAGCGTTGTGTGTCGAACGAAATTCCGGACACGCGTCCTACCACGACGCCGCTGCTCTTGACCGGGGCCCTCGGCTTGAGGCCGCCAAGGTTATCAAAGTGCGCCTGTACTTGATAGGTCGGAGCAAACGAGAACGAGCTCATGTTGCCCGCTCGCAAGGCGAGAAACACTAGCGCGATGGCGCCAAGCAGTACGAAGAGGCCCACCCAGAAATCCGTTTTGTCGCGGGTCATAAGTTGTTTTCCATGCAATATCAGTTGCCGAACATCAGGGCAGTCATGACGAAATCCAGCCCCAAGATAAGCAGAGAGCTGTTTACTACGGTGCGCGTGGTGGCGCGCGAAACGCCTTCGGGGGTGGCGCGTGCCGTCCAGCCAGCATGCAGGGCCACCAAGGTGACTGCGACACCAAATACGACGCTCTTGATGAATCCGTTCAGTACATCGTTGACCACGTCCACGCCTTCCTGCATTTGCGACCAGAAGGCGCCGGGGTCAACGCCGATGAGCATGACGCCAACCACCCAGCCGCCGATAATCCCCACCATGGAGAATACGGCTGCCAATATGGGTAGGGCGATCACGCCTGCCCAAAACCGCGGCACCAGCACTCGCCGAATTGGGTCCACCGCCATGACTTCCATGGCCGCAAGCTGCTCGCCCGCCTTCATCAGGCCAATCTCGGCGGTTAGCGAGGTGCCCGCACGGCCGGCAAACAGCAAGGCCGTGACGACGGGCCCGAGCTCGCGGGTAAGGGATAAGGCAACGAGAAGACCCAGTGCCTCTTCCGAACCATAGCGGCTCAGGGTGTAGTAACCCTGCAAGCCGAGCACGAAGCCAACGAACAAGCCCGACACGGCAATGATCAGTAGAGAATGATTGCCAATGAAGTGGACTTGTTGCGTGACGAGACGCAGTCGCGAGACTGCGGTGCCGCTGCGGGCAAGAATAGCTAGAGTCAGACGCATAAATGCGCCCAGGCCCGTTATATTGCTGCGAACGCGCGCGCCCAGGTTGGAAATGGCTTGAAAAGGAGACGTCATGGGCGGCGTCCTGAGCGTTGCTCCAGCCAGCGTTGGAAGCCGGGCGAGCTGGGATAGTGAAAGGCGATGGGGCCATCCGGCCGGCCATCTAAGAACTGGCGCACGTATGGATCGTTAGAGCCGGACAATTCATTGGGCCTGCCCTGTGCGATCAAGGTCCCTTGTCCGACCAAATAAACTTGATCGGCAATTGCGAATGACTCCTTCACATCATGCGTGATCAATACCGATGAGCAATCTA
>Ga0079224_100011205_pt1 | contig 12337 bp, 6 predicted proteins | sample Stecom2015_FD_80414 | JGI IMG/M metagenome (GOLD analysis project Ga0079224, IMG submission 80414) | Agricultural soil microbial communities from Utah to study Nitrogen management - Steer compost 2015 | ecosystem: Environmental > Terrestrial > Soil > Agricultural land | place: USA: Utah... | reverse complement strand
TGTCGATGTCGTCGATCTTCACGTTTACGACATTCGACACGCGGTAACCGGTGATGCGATTCTGTCCCGGCTCCTGGTAATTCTGCTCTGCCCATATGCTGTAGTTGGATGTCTGGATCCTCTCCGGGTCGATGCCCTGTTCATCCAGCGCTGCCATGATCTTCTCGATGATCGACTCGTTCTCGCGCGTTGCCTCTACGACAGTCTCGGCCAGGATCTGGACACCCGCGCTCACGGAAGCCTGGTCGGGCGCCCCCGAGGCCTCACCCTCGCCCGTCACCGTGATGCTGCGCACTTCTGTGAAAGTGTTGTGTTGATCCGTACAAGCGGCCACGGACATTGCCGCCAACAAAATCGTTGCGTTTAGCGTTGCCGGCCACTTGATCGGTCGTGATGTTTTCACGTTACAGCTCCTTTTTGTTGACGCACCACCGGGCGCCCGCATTTCGAACGCTCCGGAAGGAGCGCGCATTCTAGTCGATGTTCGTAGCGCATCCCCGATCGCGCGATTTGACAATTTCCCGTGCAATCAGGTTCCTGGCAATTGACACTGGCGAATGCCCTGTGCAACGATCCTTCCTCGTTTGATAAAGGCACACCTTTCGAAAGGAAGGGCCGCAAAGCCACCGGTCTAAGGGAATATCCTATGACAGCGGGGTTGCCGACACGACAGCTACTACGCGACGAGCATTCCGAAGCCCGTTCGCAGGCAACCCGCCCTCATAGATGCAGCGGACCAGACTGAGAGTCTGCCGCCAATTCCCGCCCGGAAACCGCGCGGTGTCCTTATTCGGACACGGCATTCGACCGTGTCGGTGCGGACGGGAGAGCAGCATGTCAGTCAAAGCCATAAGACTTCGCGATACCGGGAAAATCGGCCGGCGAACCCAGCCCAGGCCATGCACCATCCGCCCGACCAGCTTAAAGCAACTGAGACAGTGTCTCGAGCGAGGCTCAGCATACCTGGCGCCGTTTCGTCCGATGGGTGCCAATAGCTCGTCCACGGATTGCACGTCCGCGACGGCGGGCACGGTCATCGATATGACCGGATTTGACGAAATCATCAACATAGATGCCTACAACGATACCGCTGTCGTCCAGGCAGGCGTTCGCCTGGGGAGGCTGGCGAGCGCCCTTGCAGAGCACGGCCTCGAGCTTGCGGGAAGCCATGACCTCATGAGCCGAACCGTCGGCGGGGCGGTGGCCGGCGGCTGCATCGGCCCCTCGATCTCCAGCGACGGCGCCTACTTCGCCTCGCAAGTGCTGAGCATGAAGCTCGTTACCCCTTCCGGGCGCCTGCTGGCGCTCTCCCGCGAGAAGCAGAACCTGCTGAATGCGTTCCGACTCAGTTACGGAATGCTCGGGGTAATCTACGAGGTGACGCTGAAAGTGCGGCCGATCAGCCCGTTTGCAGTGTCGCACCGGCGCTGTTCGATTGCCCAATTCGCCGCCGCGGCGGAAAAACTGTCCCGGACCGACATCGGCATCAAGTTCTACCTCCTGCCGTTTCGCGATTGCGCGTACCTCGACCTGCGGCGGTACAGCCGCGAAGCCACCTCCACGCATAAGATCCCGTGGAAGCTGAAGGACTGGGGGGAAAGTACAGTGCTGCCGCAGGTCTTCAAATCGTTGAACCGCATCGTCCCGGTAGCGGGCGTGCGTTACCGCATCATTGACGAGATCAGCAAGGTCACGCAGAACATCGTCAACAACAGGCTCGTGACGTCCGGCAGCAACTCCACTGCGCTCGCGAGCGGAGATCACGCGAAGCACCATGGTGAACGGCTCAGGTATTCCACCTGGATGTTCCCCGCGGCTGATTTTTCGATCGTCGTCCAGGCGTACAAGGATTTTTGCCTGCGCATCAGGAACGAAACCGGATTCCGCTGCGATATGCCGACTGTCGGGTTCAGGTTGTGCCGCGACCAGTCGGCCTTGCTTTCACCATCCTTCGATGAACCGATGTTCGTATTGCGCGCCGTGTCTACGCAGGCGCGTGGTTGGGAAGACTTTGCCATCGATTTCGGTGAGTTCGCCCAGCACTGGGGAGGGATGCCGTTCTTCAACCAGACACGCGGGCTGTCGCCTGGGTACGCAGGACAGGTGTTCGGCAGCAGGCTCGACTTCTTCAAGCGGATGCGACGGCGCATCGATCCCGAAGACAGGATGATGAACCCGTTCTTGCTGCAGTATTTTCTCTGACGGACGCCGGCATCAAGCCTCGAACTCATGAGGAATGAGCAATGGCCGCCGGCTTTCGGGGAACTTCCTTCTCACGCGATGCAGCTAAGGCCGCGCGTACGTCCTGCCCGCTCGGGTACTGGTACACGTGCAGGCCGAACTCTCCGACGATCGACAAGATGTGGTCGAAGATATCGCTCTGTATACCTTCGTACTCCACCCACGCCGTCGTGTTGGTGAACGTGTAGATCTCGATCGGCAGCCCCTGGCTGTCCGGGGCGAGCTGGCGCACGATCATGGTCATCTGCTGGTTGATCTTCGGATGGTTTTTGATGTAATTCAGGATGTACGCGCGGTAAGTGCCGATGTTCGTGAGGCGCCGCAGGTTCACGCCCTCCCTGTCTTCGTCACTCAGGCTCGCCGCATAATCCCGGAGCTGCTCTTCTTTCCGGTCGATGTACTCCCGGAGCAGCGCGAAGCGCCGGAAGCGCTGCACTTCCTCCTCGGTCAGGACCCGAATGGATTCGATGTCTATGCGTATGGAGCGCTTGATCCGGCGCCCGCCTGATTCGGACATGCCGCGCCAGTTGCGGAACGAATCGGAAATCAGCGCGTGCGTGGGAATGGTCGTGATGGTCTTGTCCCAGTTCTGCACCTTGATGGTGTGCAGCGCCACGTCTATCACGTCACCGTCGGCGTCGTACTTCGGCATCTCTATCCAGTCGCCGACGCGCACCATGTCCTGCGCCGTGAGTTGCACGCTCGCAACGAGCCCGAGGATCGTGTCCTTGAATACGAGCATCAGCACGGCGGTCATTGCGCCGAAGCCACCAAGCAGGAGCGTCGGCGACTTTTCTATGAGCGTGGCGACAATGAGGATCCCGCCGACGATATAGATAACCAGCTGCGCCAGCTGGACGAAGCCCTTGATCGGCTTGTGGCGGGCAGCCGGCTTCAGCGAGTAGATGTTGTTGATCGCGCTAAGTGCAGCCGCGAGGCTGCGCACGACCATCAGGATGACGGTCGCCATGGCGACGTTGCGGATCAGGCTGACCCACACATCCGGCAGGTCCGGGATCAGCCGAACGCCGCTGTAGATGATCAGGGCAGGCACGACCAGCGCGAACCGGCCGAATACCTTTTCTCCGGAGAGCGCGCCATGCCAGTCCTCGCGCGTATGCCGTGTGACGACGTTGGAGGCACGGGTCAGGACAAGCCTGGTGATGAAGTGCGCAGTGACGGCGGCAAACAGCAACAGTAGCAGTGCAGTCGCCGACATCAGTGCCGGGTGTATTTCGTTTAGTTGTTCAATCATCGCATTCTTGCTTCCGCCGCGACCTTAACGGCTGTCGCCGCATTTATCCAGCCACGAGTGGCGCGTTATCAATCCAAATCCCGGCATCGCGCATCTAAGTATATTGACGGCGCGAATCACGGCACAGGCCATTCTTCGGGACGCGCCGGACTTGTGTTATGGTTATCTAGTGTTATACTCAACTATAACACTACCACTAGCAATCCGGTTTACTCGGTCTGAACGCGGCGGGATGAGCAGGTCCTGCCGCCCTGGTGAGATAATGACTAAAAAATCAATCATTTACTACCTCTGTGTTCTTTCCGCCGCCGGCGTCGCAGGTTGTGGTGCCGGCGAAGCCAGCGTCGGGGAGGTCCCGGAGACGGAAGTTCTGATGCCGGTCGAGGTTGTGCTTCCCGAGTCCATGGACATGTTCGAGACTTTCGAGACGGCGGCGACCATCGAGTCCGACGCCGAAGCAGCCGTCCTTACGCGTGCCGCCGGCGAGGTTGTCGAGATCCTGGTGGAGGAAGGTGAGCGCGTCGAGGAAGGACAGGTACTGGCACGCCTTGATGGAGAGCGGCTCCGCCTGCAGATGCAAAAGGCCAAAGCCAGCCTGGACATGACCTCGAGGGAATATGAGCGCTTCGTGAGTTTGCGGCACCGCGGCCTCGTGAGCGCGTCGGCGGTCGAAGGTCTGAAGTTCGACGTGGATGCTCTTCGCGCAACCTACGAATTGATGCGCCTGAACTACCACTACACGAAGGTCCGGGCGCCGATCTCGGGTGTGATCTCGAGCCGGGACGTAAAGGTCGGTACCCACGTCGACGCCGGCGCGCCCGTTTTCAGCATCACCGAGACCTCAAAACTGGTGGCGTACCTGCACATACCGCAAGTAGAACTCTCGAGGATCAACACGGGTGACGAGGTCCTTGTACAGGCGGACGCGATCCCCGGACACGAGTTCAGGGCGAAGCTCTCGCGCATCAGCCCGACGATCGACGCCCGGAACGGTACCTTCCGCGCCACCGTCTACATCGACAACAGGGAACAACTCCTGGCCCCGGGCATGTTCAGCCGCTTCGGCATAAATTTTCAAGAGCACGCGGACGCGCTGGTGGTCCCGACACGCGCACTCGTAGAGGAGGACGGCGTTCACGTGGTGTACGTGGTGAACGACGGTTCGGCCAAACGTCGTGTGGTGCAGGTCGGAATTGCTTCGCGAGGCGTGACGGAAATCCTGGCAGGTCTCGACTCGAGCGACAGAGTGGTGGTTACGGGCCAGGCAAGCCTCCGCGACGGCAGCAAGGTCTTAGCGAGCCTTGCCGGTGACGCAAGCGACCGCGGCACGGGCTAGCTAAGCGTCGTGAATAATGAGGAATTGCGGGGAGCGCTGTTTCAGAGATGGAGATGACTATGGTTCCGTGGCGTCGGCGGGCAGCGTTGCTGATGCTGTCGGTGATGATCGTTGCGTGCGGACAAGGCGCGGGCGAAGAAGACATCGACACGAAGGAAGAAGCCCCCGCGATTCCCGTCGAAATAACCACACCATCGCGAGGGGACATCTACGCCGTTTACTCCGGGACCGCACCAATAGAGGCATTCGCTGACGCGCAGGTGATTGCGAAAGTAGGTGGTGAGGTTCGCGAGATTTATGTGGAGGAAGGCGACGACGTGGTTGCGGGACAGGTCCTGTTGCGCCTCGACGGAGACCGCCTGCGTTTCGAAGCGCAACAGGCTGAAGCGAATCTTCTCAAGCTGCAGCGCGATTTCCAGCGCAACCTGGACTTGAAAGACCGCAGTCTCATAAGCGCCGGCGACTTCGAGAAAATTCAGTACGAGATGGAGGCGCTACAGGCAACTGCGAGCCTTGCGAAACTGGAACTCAGCTATACGGAAATCCGCGCGCCTATCGCGGGCATCGTTTCCCATCGCTATGTAAAGGTCGGGAACACGATCGAGGTCAATGCGCCCACTTTCCAGATCACAAGCCTGGAACCCCTCGTTTCCTACCTGCATGTGCCGGAGCGCGAGTACCGTCGCATCGAGCGTGGGCAAACCGCGACAATCGCGGTAGACGCTTTGCAGGGGATTCGCTTCGAAGGCACGATTGCGCGAGTCAGCCCTGTCGTCGACCCGCTGACCGGCACCTTCAAGATCACGATTGAAGTATCCGATTCGAGCCGAAGCCTGAAACCCGGGATGTTCGGTCGAATCAGCATCGTATACGACAAGCACGAAAACGCCCTGCAGATCCCGCGTAACGCCATCCTCCAGGAGGCGGGGGAGCCCGCGGTGTTCGTCGTGAATGGCGATACGGCTCACCGCCGCCCGGTCAGCACCGGGTACGTCCAGGGCACCCGGATAGAGATACTCGACGGCCTGGCCGACGGCGACCGCCTGGTTCTCGTAGGGCAGACGGGCCTGAAGGACGGATCGAAGGTGTCGGTGATAAATGCCGACGAAGCGGATATCAGCGCTGCCAGCACCAACCTGCCGGCGTCCGAATAGACCAGGGGCGAACCGCAAACATGCGTCGACTGATAGAAATTGCCACGGAACGTCGCGTCACGATCGTGATGTTTACCATCGCAATAGCACTGTTCGGAATGGTGTCCCTGTCGCGGCTTAACCTGACGCTGTTGCCGGATATCTCCTACCCCACGATCACCATTCGCACGGAACTCACCGGTGCGGCACCGATCGAGGTGGAGAGCCTGTTGACCAAGCCGATCGAGGAAGCGGTCGGCGTCATCAGGAACGTGCGCCTGGTTCGTTCCGTGTCGCGTGCCGGCCAGTCGGACGTCACGCTGGAATTCGCCTGGGGTACGGATATGGATATCGCGGGCGTCGACGTTCGCGAGAAGGTCGACATCATTGAGCTGCCGCTGGAAGCGGACCGCCCGCTCCTCTTGAGGTTCGATCCCTCGTCCGAGCCGATCGTCCGGCTGGGACTGCTACAAAAAGGCGCTGGCGCCGGGACCGGCAGCACCAGCGAGGGCCAGCTCAAGGAACTGCGCAGGCTGGCGGAGGACAGGATCAAGAACGACCTGGAAGCGGAGGAAGGTACGGCCGCGGTCAAGGTCAGTGGCGGCCTCGAAGATGAAATCCAGATCCAGGTTGACCAGCAGAAGCTGTCGCAGCTCGGCATAAGTATCGAACTCATCGCCGAGCGGATTCGCGCCGAAAACGTCAACCTGTCGGGAGGGCGGCTGGAAGAAGGCGCGCAACGATTCCTGGTGCGCACGCTCAACGAGTTCCAGACGGTCGAAGAGTTCTCGAACGCAATCGTCGCGAACGTGGCGGATCGTCCTGTCTACCTGAGAGACATAGCAACAGTCAGCCGCGGCTACAAGGAGCGCGAGGCGATCACCCGCGTGAACGGCGAGGAATCGGTTGAACTCGCTGTCTACAAGGAGGGAGATGCGAATACCGTACAGGTTGCCAGGCGGATCGACCGGCGGCTGGAGCAGGTCCGGGAAACGCTCCCGGACGATCTGGAGCTGGTAAAGATTTACGACCAGTCGAAATTCATCTCGGCGGCAATCGGCCAGGTAACCTCTGCCGCGATCTCGGGCGGCGTTCTCGCCATCCTGGTCCTGTACGGCTTCCTCCGTGATGCCAAGGCAACTTCCATCATCGCCCTCGCGATCCCGGTGTCGGTGATTGGTACCTTTCTCCTGATGTACACGAACGATGTGTCGCTCAACATCATGTCGCTCGGCGGTATAGCGCTGGCCGTCGGCATGCTCGTCGACAACTCGATCGTCGTTCTGGAGAACATCGTCCGGAAGAAGGAAGAGGGTCAGGGCGATCTCGAAGCAGCAAGAAACGGGACAAGTGAGGTGTCTGGCGCCGTGATGGCTTCTACCCTGACCACGATCGCCGTGTTCTTCCCGATGGTGTTTATCAGCGGTATCGCAGGTCAGCTGTTCCGCGACCAGGCGCTGACCGTCACTTTTGCCCTGATACTCTCACTGGTGGTGGCGTTGACCCTGATACCGATGCTCGCGGCCCTCGGCGGCCGTAGCCGATATGTCGAGGCCGGCGAGGAAACCGCTCCCAATCGCTTCACCCGTGGTGTTGCATTCATCGTGCGGCTGTTCGCGTACCTGTTCGCTGCCGTGCGCCAGGTATTCTGGGCGCTGCTCTGGATACCTTCCTGGTCCTTCCAGAAGCTCAACAACGCGGCAGCGAATCGTTATGCACCTCTCCTGGAATGGTCGCTCGGGCATCGCGCGGCTGTGGTTGCAGGCGCGCTCGCGATCTTCGTCGGGTCGATGCTGCTCATCCCGAGGCTCGGGACAGAGTTGATCCCGCAGCTGTCTCAGGGAGAATTCAATGTCGACCTGCGGCTGGCACCTGGCGCACCCCTCTCCGAAACGGACCGGGCAATCCAGGCTGCAGAACAGGCAACCGGCGACATCGACACCATCGCCCTCAACTATTCTGTGGCAGGCACAGGCAACAGGCTCGATGCCAGCCCGGTAGACGCCGGTGAAAACACGGGCACCCTCAGCGTCACGCTCGAGGCCGGCGCGGGCCGCGAGGCCGAGCAGGCGGCGATGCGCGCAATGCGAGACGCGCTCTCGCACCTGCCCGGCGTCCAGTACGAGTTCAGCCGTCCTTCGCTGATGAGCTTTTCCAACCCCTTGCAGATCGAGATCTCGGGCTACGACCTCCTCACACTCGAAGCCGTCAACCGGGACATCGTCGATGCAATGGGGCAGTCGGATCGGTTTACGGACATCCGGACGACGATTGAGATGGGTAACCCGGAAATCCAGATCGTGTTCGACCAGGAGCGCGCAGCCGCACTGGGCCTGTCGGTCCGGGACATCGCAGACCGGGTCGTGGCCAACGTGCGCGGCGAACTTGCCACTCGCTATACGTGGCGCGACAAGAAAATTGACGTGCTTGTGCGAAGTGTCGACCGCGAGAACGCAAGTATCGGGGATGTCCGGAGCCTGATCGTCAATCCGGCATCTGAGCGACCGGTTACGCTCGAAGCCGTAGCTGCAGTCGGCGTCGCGCGAGGGCCATCCGAAATTCGTCGCGTTGCCCAGGAACGGGTTGCGATCATTACTGCCAACCTCGCTTTCGGCGACCTTGGCGCCGCCGCGGCGGAAGCCCGGGACATCATCAATCGCACTCCCATGCCTGCCGGAGTGGCTGCGATGGTCTCCGGCCAGAACGAAGAAATGCAGGAGTCGTTCCGCTCGATGCAGTTCGCGTTGATACTGGCGGTGTTCCTCGTATACCTCGTGATGGCGTCGCAGTTCGAGTCACTGATCCACCCGTTCGTTATCCTGTTCACCATCCCGCTGGCCCTCGTCGGCGCGGTGCTGGGGCTTTACGTAACAGGGACGACCGTAAACGTGGTCGCATTCATCGGCGTGATCATGCTCGCCGGAATCGTCGTGAACAACGCAATCGTACTGGTAGACCTGATCAACCAGCTGCGTGCCGAGGGAATGGAAAAGACTGCGGCGATCATGACCGCAGGCCGCGCCCGCCTTCGCCCGATCCTGATGACTACTCTGACGACGGTTCTCGGCCTGCTGCCGATGGCGATCGGCTTCGGCGAGGGCGCGGAAGTCCGGACACCGATGGCAATTACCGTCATCGGCGGCCTGCTGACGTCGACGATACTGACGCTGGTGGTGATCCCGGTGGTGTACTCGCTCCTCGATCGCAAAAAGTACGCCAGGCTAGAGATGGCGGCAGGCAACCTTCCTGCGCCGGCCCGCACCTGACGCGATGAAACACACCGAAATTGCGGTGAGGCGACCCGTCACGACGTTCGTGATATTCGTCGCGCTTGCCCTTGTTGGCCTGATCTCCTCACGCCTTCTTCCGCTCGAAAAGTTTCCCGATATCGAGTTCCCGGGAATATTCATCCAGGTTCCGTATGAGGGCTCAACACCGGAAGAAGTCGAACGGCTGATCACCCGTCCCATCGAGGAAGCGCTTGCCACCTTGAGCGGCGTCGAGAGAATGGTCTCCACCTCGAGCGAAAGCCAGGCGGAAGTGTTCCTCGAATTCGGGTGGGACCAGAGCATGGGCGCGAAAGGCATAGAAGCGCGCGCCAAGGTAGACGGGATCCGCCATGAACTTCCGGAGGATGTCCGGCGGGTTTTCATCTTTACCGGCTCGCTCGGCGACCAACCGGTCTTGCAACTGCGCATCTCCAGCCAGCGCGATCTCTCCGACAGTTACGGGTTACTGGACCGGCTGCTGAAACGCCGCATCGAGCGCGTGGAGGGAGTGTCGCGAGTCGACCTCCAGGGAGTCGACCCGAAGGAGATTCGGATACTGATAGACGCCGACAGGATGTCGGCCCATGGCGTGGATATCGATCAGCTCAAACAGCTTCTCGAGCAAAGCAACTTCGCCGTCAGCGCGGGTCGTATCACCGACAGCGGGCAGCGTTTCAGTGTGCGTCCACGGGGAGAATTTGCGTCCCTCGAGGAGATCCGCAACCTGGTCATCGACAGCAGCAACCTGCGCCTCAAGGACGTTGCCGCCGTCGAGATGCGCAGTCCGGACCGTGACTACGGACGTCACCTGAACCGCAGCTATGCGATCGGCCTCGCCGTCAGCAAGGCGACCGGGGCTAACATGGTCGAAGTGTCCGACCGCGTCATGAAGGAGATTGAGGAGATAAGCCAGCTGCCCCAGATGCGCGGCATAGAGATATTCGACCTCGACAACCAGGCTGACAGCGTACGGAAGTCTTTGGGCGATCTCCTGCAAGCCGGTCTGATCGGAGCGCTTCTCGCAGTGGTGGTGCTGTACCTGTTCCTGCGTCACATCACGACGACACTGATCGTCATCGCCGCTGTGCCTTTCGCCCTCACTATTACCCTCGGCGTCATGTACTTCGCGGACCTGAGCCTCAACATCCTCAGCATGATGGGACTGATGCTTGCTGTCGGCATGCTCGTGGATAACGCCGTCGTCGTCACGGAAAGCATCTTCCGCCGGCGCGCCATTAATCCGGAGCAACCATTCCAGGCCACCCTCGCCGGCGTCAACGAGGTTGGGCTTGCTGTCATCGCAGGAACGGCAACGACCATCATCGTCTTCGTACCGCTAATGTTCGGCACGAAGACCGACATCTCCATTTTCATGACGCATGTCTCCGTTACCATCATGGTGGCACTGGTTGCGTCGCTCTGCATCGCGCAGACGCTCGTGCCCATGCTTGCCGCCCGGGTTCCCGCGCCACCACCGGCGAAAGAGGGAGCCTGGATGACGAGGCTGACCAGCCGCTACGCCCGGAGTCTCGGCTGGATACTCGGTCATCCATGGTGGACCGGCGTCGGAGTGGTGCTGATCTGCGCAGTCGGCGTCATGCCGTTGATGCTGAATCTCGTCAAGTTCGACGCTTTCCCGCAGGATGCGGGCCGAAGGCTGTACATGCCCTACCATCTTGAGGGGCAGTATCCGCTGGAAACGGTCAAGAACGCGGTGGACAGGGTGGAAGCATACCTTTTCGAGAACCAGGAAGAGTTCAATATCCGCGCTGTGTACAGCTACTACGACAAGGGCGAAGCGCAGTCGACGTTGCTGCTTACTGACGAAGAGGACGCGACTCTCTCGACCTCGGAAGTCATCGAGCGAATCAAGGAGAACCTGCCGGTCATCGCGATCGGTAAACCGAATTTCCAGTTCGACCAGCAGGGCGGAGGTGAAGGCTTCAGCCTGCAGGTCTCCGGCGACTCCACGTCGCGTCTCAACGAACTGGGAGCAGAAGTAGTGCGCCTGCTCTCGGGCGTCGAAGGACTGGAAGACATCCGCTCCGACGCGGAGTCGGGTGAGCGCGAGGTGCGGGTCTCGATCGACAGGATCCGTGCGGCGCAGGCCGGCCTCACGACAAGGCAGATCGCCGACGCAATAGCAGTCGCCATGCGCGGCCAGAACCTTCGCGAGTTCCGTGGCGAGAGTGGAGAAGTGGAAGTGCGGCTGGCGTTTCGGGAAAGCGACAAGCAAAGTATCGACCAGCTCGGAGGGCTCCCGCTGTACACCGGCGACGGACGCCGGATCAGGCTCGGGAGCGTCGCCGATTTCGAGATGGGCTTCTCACCGGACTCGATCCGGCGCACCGACCGCCAGACCGGGGTCGTGCTGAGCGCGAACCTTGCAGGCGACGCCACTCTCGATACCGTGCGGCCGAAAGTCGAGGCGCTGATGGGGCAGTTCGAGTTGCCGCCCGGCTACAGCTGGAAATTCGGCCGCGGCTTCGAGCGACAGGATGAAACACAGCAGATGATGTTGCAGAACATCGTGCTCGGTATCGCCTGCATCTTCCTCGTTATGGCAGCGCTGTTCGAATCGCTGCTGTTTCCGTTTTCCATCATCCTGGGATCAATCGTGTTCTCGATCTTCGGCGTGTTTCTCCTGTTCGCCGCGACGGGTACCACCTTCACGTTCATGGCTTCGATCGGCATCATGATCCTGATCGGGGTCGTGGTGAACAATGGCATCGTTCTGATCGACCATGTGAACAACCTGCGCCTGCAAGGCCTCCCCCGGAACGCGGCAGTTATCGAGGCCGGACGCGACCGGCTGCGCCCGATCCTGATGACCGTTGCCACTACCATCGTGGGTCTCGCACCCCTGGCAGTCAGCACCACGCAGATCGGCGGCGATGGCCCCGCTTACTTCCCCATGGCGCGCGCCATCATCGGCGGGCTGGCATTTTCCACGATCGTGTCCCTGCTGGTGGTGCCAGCGTTCTACTGTTACTTCGACACCCTGTCCGCATGGGGTCGCAAGGTGATGCGAACTGCACGCGGCCACGTAGGCCGCGCCGACACCGCCGGCGCTGGCGGCTAACGGCCTGCAGGAGCCGACGTA
>Ga0079224_100011204_pt1 | contig 12337 bp, 8 predicted proteins | sample Stecom2015_FD_80414 | JGI IMG/M metagenome (GOLD analysis project Ga0079224, IMG submission 80414) | Agricultural soil microbial communities from Utah to study Nitrogen management - Steer compost 2015 | ecosystem: Environmental > Terrestrial > Soil > Agricultural land | place: USA: Utah... | reverse complement strand
TATCTGTTCGTCAAAATCCATATCGGGTCGGGGCACCTCAAGGAAATCCAAAACTTGCCCAACAACCGCTCCGGGGCGTCGGCAGAGTTCCGGATAGGTCAGGCTGACGTATCGATTTTCAGGCAAATCAGGGGCGTGCTTAACGAAATAACGATTGATACTGCACACCTCATTGGCCACCTGCTGAAACAGAAAAGGCCAGCGATCCGACAACAGCCAGCGAGCCCAGGCGATTCTTCGTTGGCCTTCCCAGAGCCTCCGATATCGACGCACGACCAGTGCTACATATTCATTCTTGGACACCAGCAAAGAGCGAATTGCCTTCATTTGCGAATTGACGACGTGGACCGGGTCCCGATGAATAAAAACAAAGCGGGCAGTGGGGAAGGCCCGCGCGATAAACAGAAAATTAGCTGCGTCGAAAGGATTCTTGAGGAGCAAAGGGCGGCGAGGGTTCTGCGTGAACTGGACCTTTCGACAGAAAGTCTGGAACGCGTCCAGATTCTCCCAGTTCAGGCGGGGCTTGCGGCCCTGGTGGGGCAGCGCATAGGCATACTCCTCGGGAGTCTGGTCAGAAATCTTGATCGAGTCGAATTCTCGGTCCTTTAGGCCGAGGGCTTCAAATTTTTGCCTGAGTTCGCCTCGGGCGGCTTCTTCCTGCCCGTTTTCATGCAGATAAAGTAATCGGTGGCGGTTCAATATATGGAAGACACTCGTGATGTTGAAGTGATTCGTCTCTGCAAGGATCTTGTAAAGGATCGTCGTACCCGATCTATGCTGCCCGATTACGAAAACAGGATTGATCTCTATACCCTCCAAACGGGAAAGCAGCGGGGCGTCAGGATGTGCCATTTCCGTTTAATACCTAATTAAACCGGCGCAGGGGATCCTGCGGGTAACTGCCTTGCAGCAGAATCAAAGTAATGGAATAGGGTGGAACTTCAATAGACAAAGGATTTCCGCTCAGGGACAGGGTAGACTCCTCGATTCGCACCCGGTGTTTGTCGAGATAGGTATTGTTGTCTTTGAGTCCCTCCCCCCGCAGGCGCCAGATCGTTGCCGCACTTTGTAAATCATACTGATCGATGCTGAACGAGATTGACCGGGAACTTGCGCTTGCGTTGTTGATCACCAGATTTATTTTGTCTCCCAGAGGAGAGCGCAGAGCGGTTACGTCAAGAAGTGGCACTCCGAAAGTTCCGGTTGGTGCACCTTCCACTTCCGCCTTGACGACATAAGGCTGATAAGCCTTTGCCCAAAGCCGCTCCATTTCGTAGACGGCAGTCGGAAGATAGTCGGTTCCGTCGTCTTTGTTTAGGATCGCGAAATACCCCTCTCGAATGTCGAGTATCTCTGGGGTCCACGCTTGCACTTCCGGCTCAGGAAAAGGGGCTGCCAGGCCGAATCTTTGAGCCATGACGATCTCAGGCCGCTGGGTGAAGATGTGCAAGATTCTGGAATTTGCGAGCGCCCCCAGCATAGCGGTACCGGTGGCGATTGGAGGCGTAAAGCCTCCGTAAGCGTTCCACTCTGGAATCGCTACCCTGCGAAGGCGGTTGCGGGTTTGAATGTCGGGGGCGTATCGATCGATGTCACCTCGAAGCCGATCCAACCAGCGAACGAGTCCGGTATACATTGTTGAGAGCGTGTATTGAGAATCGTGCTGATTCTCATTCCAGGCTCCGAACCAGTGAAAATACAGCAAATCCAGGTTGCGGCCCGCGTAACGAATGACTGCCTGACTCCACGTCAGGCCCGACTCCGTACCCGACGGGCCCGGGCCTGCCGGCAGGTCTGGAAGATCGATCCCAATTTGTGAGTGATGACTGGCGTTAAAAGGGTTCACATATCCCGCCAGCAGAATGCTGGGATCACGTTCTTTCATCAGCGGAGCAAACTCGTTAATCCTTTCGATATACTCCCAGGCTTTCAAAGACCCCATGTTTGCCGCCGTAAAGTGAGGCTCGTTTCCGAACTCCCAATAGCGAATGTTGTATGGCTCGGGATGGCCATTTTTAGCACGGACGGCAGCCCAGTCGGTACCGCCCCCGGGGTTCGAGCCGTCATTTGGCGCGTTCATGTACTCGACCCAGTCGGCGGCGTCATCGGCCGAGCCGGTCATGATATTGACTTGAATCGATCCCTCTACATTCTGGCCGGTCAGCTCGCGGAGCTGCTCCAGCATCCTCCCATACTCGTCAGGACCAAAGTGCACCTGCAAAGGGGTATCAAATGTCCTATGGCGTGGGGTAGGATCGCTGCGCGACTCGATAGGCCCAATCAAATTCTTCCAGTGGAAGTCGTGAGTGACTACACCGACGCCGGGGTAGTGACCTACCATTGCCGGTTGTAGGGCAATGATGAGCTTTTCAGCTTCGTCCAGCAGCCGCTGAGATTTGAGATCCCAGAAGTATGGCTGATAGCTATGCCAGATGGCCTGCCCGATTACCTCACGATCCAATTGCCGAACTGTTTGATCTGGATAAATTCGTGCCGAAAGGCTCTGGGCAGCAAGATGCCAGGTAGACGCCAGTGCGATGACGAATAAGACGCGCATGACACGTACGACAAGACGACCTCTCATATCTGAATATTGTCTCAGTCAACACCTTGTCTTACAAATCCTTGTATAACAATGAGTTAGTGGCTGCTGTCGGCCACGGGGTCGGAATAGAGTTCCGGGTGCTCGAGCCGAAGCTCCTCCAGGGTGTTCACATTCGCGTACCAGGATCCGATCTCGAACGCCCTTACCAGCTTACCATCGTCTACAGCGCACTGAATCAAGTCAGGCAGTTCTTTTTCTTTACGTTGCTGATTGATCGGGGTGAGCGAGATGTAGTCAAGGATCTGGTTGCGAAATAAACAGTTTCCGGTCCCCTGAGTATTGTTTAGAGGATTCCTTGGTTTCTCAATGAGACGATAAATTTGTCGATCTTGGTGGTTGTAGATCATTGCATAGGTGCGGCTGATCCGGCTCCTGTCCTCGACCTCTACTACGCCGCAAAGGGCAAACACATCCGGGTCCTGGAAGGCTTCAACCATTTCTCGGTGACGAGGGTTGATGAGCACTTCATCGGCCAGGAACAAGAAGAAATCGGAGCCTTCCAGAGCATTCTTCGCACACTCGATTGCATGCACCAGCCCGAGTTGCTCCCACTGAATGGTGTATCGGATCGGAATGTCCTTATAGCTGGTACCAACATGATTGATGATGGTCTCAGCTTTGTAACCGACCACAATCACCATCTCATCCACCCCTGCTTGATATGCGTTCTCCAGGCTGTACTCGATGATGTAGCGATCGCCGAAACGGCACATGCATTTGTTTCGGTCCTTGGTTACGTCATCCAGGCGAGAACCACGCCCTCCAGCCAGAATAAGTGCTTTCATGGGAAACCCCCATTTCCAGTGCCCTGAGCGAGCATTATGCCTGATCGACGAAAAGATGGTGGTTCTGTTCCACCCAGTCAATTAACAGACGAATCCCCTCTTCGGTAGAAACTTTGGGACTCCATTTCAGCAGCCGGCGAGCCTTGGAGATGTCACAGATAAAATACTGCAGATCACCATGCCGGCTCTCTCGCATGTGGACTTCCGGACGTTTACCCCGGATCTTCTCGATAATATCGATGCTCTCGAGAAGAGAGATTGCTCTTTCCGGCCCACCTCCAATGTTATAGATCCCCGGAATCGGATTGTTGTAAAAAGCCAGTGCTGCTTCCGCCACATCGCGCGCAAAAAGGATATCGCGTACCTGCTTTCCGGTTCCATAGATGTTAATAGGCCATCCCAGTACCGAGCGGATGCAGAAATTAGCCACCCATCCGTGGTCTTCACCTCCTAGCTGCCGCGGTCCGTAGAGACCGGTGAGGCGAAAACTGGCAGCCTTTACGTTGTATGTATCAATGAAGACCTGAAGATAGAGTTCGGCAGCGCGCTTGGAAGCGTGTAACGGAGTTAGAATTCCTTCCATTACGGGGTGACTTTCGTCGATTTCGGCCGGTTCACGCAGATACCGCGTCTCTCCTTCCGACAGCGTCTCGTTAATCTTGTTTCCGTAGACATGAATAGTGGCGCAGGAAACGACAGGTATATCGAGTTCGCGAGCCACACGAAGGACATTGAAAGTGCCGACTACGTTAGTGGAGAGATCGAGATCCGGCGACTCGATACTGATCGTCACGGCGGGCTGGGCGGCGGTGTGAACGATGAAATCACAGCCCCTGCTTGTTTCGAGCAGTGTCTCATAGTCTCGAATATCGGCCTTGACCATCTGTACTCCCTGGCTTTCCAGCAGGTTCCAGTTGTAATCTCTGGCCTGGTCGACCTTGTAGGAAGTGCGCATCAATTCATGCTTGGTCATATTGTCATAGGAGATCACTTCGTCTCCCCGTTCCCGGTGGAAGCTACAGACGTGAGAACCGATGAATCCACAACCACCTGTTACTAAGACTTTCATTTCAACTCCTGCTTTCAGATCGTTCTGTAACTAGCTTTTCCAGCAACTCGACGGCACGTGAAGGTCCTCCCTCCTTGAGGAGATCATGTCCGATTCGGGCAGCATTTTCGCGGTAAGATGGATCTCCGAGAACTTTCTCGACAGCCGCCCGTAATCGGGCTGGTGAGCAGCGCCGAGGCTCAATTCGAAGTCCTGCTCCACATTCAACAACTCTCTGTGCATTCTCAGGCAACTCCCAGGCAGTAGGCACCACGATCAAGGGCACGCCTGAGATCAAAGCCTTTGTAACCGTGCCGGCACCGCCGGTCGTTATCACAAGATCAGTGCGGGGAAACAAATGGCTGTGAGGCACGAATTGCTCGATTCTTATATTTGGCCCAAATGAGCCGAGGTTAAGTTCTTCCGGTCTTCGATGCTTCCCGGTCGTCATGACGACATGACAGTCGAGTCCCGATAGTCCTGCAGCCGCCGCCTTCAATAACAGTGGCTCTGATGTATGAATCGTCCCCTCGGTTACGTGGACCAACGGCCTCGATGAATCCAGTGCTTCCAGCCACTCTGGTAGGTCCTCTTTCCCCGAGCTATCCCAACTGCAAGCTCCGACGTAATGTACACAGGCCGGCAGATCGGTGCGATTATAGTCAAAAGAGGGAGTGCTCGTCACCATGAAGAGATCGACCTTGCTGTATTCCTGAGCCATACCCTGGGAGAGAGGGGGAAGCTGGTACATCCGTCGAATCTCGTTCATCCTGCGTCTCACATCCCCGGTGAGCCACCACACGATCTTCTTCTCTGCCGTGCAACGGAGCTGCGAGACAAAGTTGCGAGGAGGAGGAAGACCTCGGCCCCAGGGCGGTGCCTCGGGCCCGGGAACCGAGCAGCCTGCCAGGAATGAAAATACAGCGATCGGCACTGACTGAGTCTCTTTGAGGATAAGAATTGGTCCCATGAGGGTGGGATCCGTAACCAGAATATCCGGTTGAAAGCTGGAAAGGATAGCGGTTAGGTCGGCAATCTGACCCGGAATGGTCTCAATAAGCCATCCTTTCAGGGCTTCATTTAGACGGCTAATTCTGTAAACCCAGCGGCGATCGACTGCCACGGACGAAATATCTGACCTCCCATTCTCAGGAAGAAGGAAAGACATCATCTGCTTGTCCAGTTCCGCACCAAATGGAAAAAATGAGATATCTAACTGGTGCGCCAGCAGCCGGGCTTTTTCTCCCGAGTAAAGAGCAACCTCATGGCCCTCATCCAGAAGGGCATGAGCCAGAGCCACGTTAGGGTTGAGGTGACCGGGTATGGGCTGACAGGCAAGCAGAATCCGCAACGTTCGCGACATAGCCTACATATGCTAGCAGAAGTCTACGCAAGACCAATTCAGCCTCTCGAAATTTTCTCCTTAGCTTCCAGCTATGGCAGAATGATCAAACGGGCGGGTCTACTAACTTCACTCGCTGCTTATGACAATTGGGGCTTTGAAAGAGAGAGGACTTGTGAACAGGACGACCTCGTTTTGCAGTATTTGGGCTTGTCTGGTCCTTTTATTTATTAGTTTGACTTCCCATCTTTTAGGAGAAGTCAGGTACGATTTTACTCTTGTCGCTACCAGCGGTGATGTTGTTTCGGGGCAGACCCTCGGCCAGGTTTATGACCCGATTCTTCTGGGAGACTCCGTTGCTTACACGGCGCACAACGACAGCCTGGGCTATTTTGTCGTCAAAGATGGGAGGATCTTGGCGTCCCGCAACAGCCAGGTTTCCGGTCGTTCTCTGACTGGAGTCCTGGAAGGTGCCCTCTCTTTATCACCCAGCGTGGCCTTTACCGGTCGCCTGTCAAACAATGAACTGGTGGTAGTTCGGGATGGAAATGTTGTAGCGGGCCCCGGGAGCCGGATCGATGGCCTTACGATCATGTCTGCTTTTTCACCCTCTCTTTGGGAAGAGGAGATGGCCTATGTGGCACGTGGCTCCGAAAATGATTACCACATCGTCCGAGGTAACCAGATCCTTTTCTCTTCGGGTGAGACTATTCAGGGTATTCCTATGGTGGAGGTGGGGACTCCTTCGATCTCCGGACGAAATTTGAGCTTTGCTGCACGCGATGCAAATTTTCAACTTTTCGTCGTCCGCAACCAGGAGATTGCAGCCGGCCCGGGTATGGTCGTCGATGGCCAGCTGCTCTCCGGGGCTTTCGAACCATCGCTGAGTACCCTTGACCTGGCTTATACCGGACTGAGCGACGAACTCGGACAGTTCGTTGTAGTCGGCCAGGACATCGTAGCCAGGCAGGGTGATGTGATCGGGGGGCTGACCGTTCAGCAGGCCTTTCAGCCAGCCCTGGATAGTACCGGGAAAAGACTGGCAATTGCTTTTAGCCATAGCAGGGGTTCGGCGATTGCTGTGGGAGAGGGAACCTTTAGAACTTACTTCGCCCAGGTCGCAGATGGGGGAGGCGTGTTCACCGATTTTTCCCTACTGAACCTGGGTGAGTCGGACGTGTACGGTACCTTGCAATTCGTTTCCCCAGACGGTTCTCCGAGGACAGTGACGGTTGAAGGACAGTCTGGCAGCCAATTCAATCTCGAGATCCCGATCAACGGTTCTGTCCGTATAACTACAGAAGGCAGCGGCCAGCAGGCACTTCCAGGCTGGGCTGTACTCGAGACGGACGGTCCGGTAAGAGGGATGGCTTCGTACGAGTATCGAATTGCCGGTCAGCTGGCTACCCGAGTTTCTGTTTCTGGTGAAGATCCGGTTTACCGCGCAACTCTCACCGTCGACAATCAGACGCAGTCCGATACGGGAATTGCTGTAGCCAATGTGGCTGATCATCCGGTGAGGGTGCGAATGACTTTACGGGATCAGTCAGGACGCGAGGTTGCGACTCGGATCGACCCTCGATTCGATCCGCTGGGGGTCAATCATCAAGTGGCCGACTTCGTGACCGCCTTTTTCCCACAGGTCAACGGCATTCATTCGTTCAAGGGCACGTTGACGGTTGAGGTCGAAGGAGAAGGTCGGATCATCGTGAGTTCCATCTTGCTGAAAGAGGGGCTTTATAACAATGTGCCGGTCATTCAGGTGGAGTGAACTACAGCCTTCGTGGAAAAAGGATCAAGACTCCCAGTGAACAAAAAAGGGAGAACCCACCAAGAAAAAGCAAATCCCCGATAATTGCCTCGATTCCAACATTCTTAAGGAGGATAGACCGGAAACCATGCACCGCGTACGTAAATGGGTCGATCCGAGCAATGAATTGCAGCCATTCGGGGAAACTGTAGATCGGGTACATAGCACCGCTCGGGAAGAAGAGCAGGGTATTTAACACACCAAAAGTAGCACGGGGAATCACCGGGTCATTGACCCGAACCATCAGCAGGCAGATCATGCTGATCAAGGAAAATGCGACCAGACTATTCAAGCCCAGTAACAAGATCAAAGTATCCAGACGTAAATTGCCTCCGATTCCCGCCAGAAAGCATCCAACCAGGGTCACAACCATCCCCGCGAAAGCTGCCTTGACTGTGCCGGAAAGAAGCATTCCGCTGACCAGCTCGAATCGGGTTACAGGGGTAACCAGGTAGCCTTCGTAGAAGCCACGGGCCTTGTCATCGATATAGATCAGTCCCCCTCCGATCAGTGTGCACACGAAGATGGCGAGAGTGATGGCACCCGGCAGCAGGTATTTGATGTACTCCACGTAGGGAAAGATCTCGACAATCTGCAAGGCAACCCTTTGCAGGTGGCGAGGTGAAACGTTTGGTTGATTGATGGCGTCGATCAGCTCGTTCATCTTCTGGGTTAGTGCGCTGACTACGAACGGGTCTGTGTTGTCGAGGACGAGGCCGAGTTCAGGACGGTTACCCTGACGGATTCGACGCGTGTAGTTTTCCGGGATGACAATCGCAGCGGCGACTCGTCCCTGGCGGACCGCTCGAACCGCTTGATCTACGCCGGCTTGCAGTTGCACGGAAAAAGTCCTGGCATTGGCCTCGATTGCCTGGAACTTCTCTCTCAGGTCCTGGGCTTCCGCTTCGCGATCCAGGTCGACCAGGGCGACAGGAACTTCGGTAATTTTCCCGCCCACTGCGTAGCCGATAATAATGAGCTGCAGTAACGGCAAGAAGAGTGAAACCGTCATCAAAGCCGGGCTGCGAAAGTACTTTCTCAAGTCACGATCAACGATAGCCCAGATTCCCAGCATGACACTCTCTTACTTATACAGATGACGAATTTCGCGGTGGAACGATTTCTCGGGAACGTCCCGTAGTTTGCGGCCTGTGTATTGCACGAACACGTCTTCCAGCGTTTTGCCGCGAATACCCAGAGAGGAAACCGAGACTGAATTTTCCTGAGCCCTGATGGCCAGGGCGGATACGGTAGCCAGGATATCCTGGGTGCGAATTCGGTAGGTTCCATTCTGAGCTTCAACCGTTTGAACCGAGGGGAGGGTACTGATCCGACGTTCCCAGTCATCAGGGGCATTCTGGAAACGAGCTTCTATCATCTGGTCCCCGGGAGTACTCGACTTGAGATTCTCAGGTGTGTCCATCGCGATGATCTGACCGTGATCGAAGATAGCGATTCGATCGCATAGCTGATCCGCTTCTTCCATGTAGTGGGTGGTGAGAAAAATCGTCATTCCGGTTTGTGCCTTCAATCTGGTGATCATTTCCCACATAGCCAGCCTCGAGGCAGGATCCAGACCGGTAGTGGGTTCATCCAGAAAGAGTACTTTTGGCTCATGCACGAGGGCGCGCCCGATCTCCAGGCGTCGGCGCATTCCTCCTGAGAAAGTTCCTACCAGCTTGTGCTTCCACTCGGCCAAATCCACAGATTCAAGAATCTCGTTGACCAGCTTCCGCCTGCGTGACCACGGGACTTTATACAGCCGTGCGTAGAAGTTAAGATTCTCCAGTGCCGTCAACTCAGGATCCGAGGTAAGCGCCTGGGGGATAACGCCAATGGAGCGCCGGACTTTATTGGACTGCTTGCGGAGGTGAAACCCCGAAATCCATGCTTCACCAGAGGTGGGGACCAGCAAGGTGGTGAGCATCCTGATCAATGTCGATTTACCGGCTCCATTGGGACCCAGTAAACCGAAGCTTTCTCCTTGCAAGACCTGGAAACTAGTGCTGCGGACGGCCTCAAAGGATCCAAACTTTTTCGCCAATCCTCGTACGTCGACAGCAACCGTTCGTTCCTCAACCGATTCTTCCCTGGGAACCTGAATCCGATCTTCTGACTCGGAAGGTCGACCCAGATTTAGTGAGAGAGTCATGGTGCGACAGTCCCGGAGGCCGGTGATTCTTCTTCATCCTTCCTCATTTCAGGAAGATAGACGTAGGCAGTCATGCCGGGATGAAGCGTCCGTTGAGGGTTGTCGATCTGGACCCTGATTGAAAATGTGCGAATATCCCTTTTGACCCTGCTGACGTCACGCTGGGTGGCAAACTGAGCTTCTGGAGAAATGAAGATGATTTTGCCCGTGAGCAATTCTCCTGACACGGTTTCCAGCTGGAGCGGTTGACCAACGCGCAGCCTGCCGACATAGCTCTCTTCCACATCGGCTCTTACCCAGATGTCATCGAGATCAACGATCATGACAATCGGTTCGCCGGCTTGAACGACTTCACCCTGCCTCGCTACCCGAAGTGACACCATTCCGGAGAGTGGAGAGAGAACTTCCGAATAGCTGAGTTGAGCCTGGGTTCTTTTCAGATCCGCTCTTGCCTGTTCGAGCTGGGCCTGAACCTGACGAACGTGATGTTGAGCCAGCTCAACCTTTCCCCAGTCGGTCCGGGCCAGGTCAAGATCGGCCTGAGCCGCTCCTATTTCGTCTTCAAGTGCTTTGAGATTGGCTTCCGCCACCTGAAGTGCCGTACGGTAGCGCTCCACTTCCTGACGCGGAACAATGCCCTTTTCGTAGAGTTCCTCGGCGCGTTCGGTGTCCTTGCGAGTCTGTTCGACGTCTGCCAGCGCCTGGTCTCTCTTGCTTAGCGCTACTTTTAAGAGCGCTTCGGCCCTGGAGACCTGGCTCCGGTTCTGATCCCTCGCCAGCCAAACCTCGTCTCGAGCCTGGCTCAGGAGAGCTGCTAGCTGGCTGATGCGGGCCAAGTGATTTTCTATCTGCGCATCTATTTCAGCTCTATCCAGAGTCGCGACAATCTGTCCCTCTTCCACCCAAGACCCTTCCTGAACCCGAAGCTCGGCGATCCGACCAGCCACCTTGGGTGAGACCATCACTTGATTGGCGTCTATCAATCCGGTAAGACGGATGGGTCCTTGTGTGACTTCCTGCTCTCCCAACCGGTTGATTGTGGTTTGAAGGGTAGAGAAAACCGTCTCGATTCTAGAGAGGTCACCGTCGAAGTAGGCCAGTCCTCCCGCCAGAAATATCCCCAGGACTAAGATCGCACCAACAACTCTCATGGATTCCCGTCTCCGGCCCCCTGCAAACGAGTACTTTTACCACGAGGGTGCGTCTGGTGCCAAGTTGTGAATGTGCAAGGGTTAAGAAATTGACGTACTCGAGACCGAGTTGAGGAGGAGGCAAATAAATGCAAGAATTTTCACTTGCGCGTGGGCGAGGTTGGTCTGGTCACACGGTTCAACGGTATTGAGACGGATGCGGAAGGAAGAGCATGACGCAGTTAGGAAGCGCCCGGGTTGTGGTTACCGGGGTTGGTATGGTCACTCCCCTCGGTTTTACTCTGGATGATCAGTGGTCTCGATCTTGTCAGGGGGAATCCGGAATCACAACTCTTTCGCGTTTCGACGTCGACGGGTTCTCCTGCCGCGCCGCCGGTGAAGTACTAGACTTCGAGATTACCTCATTTTTGACCAATCCTAAGAGCCAGAAGTTTCTCGGTAGAAATACCTCGCTGGCTGTGCGAGCAGCGAAGCAAGCCGTCGCGCATTCTGGTGTTGATCTGACCTGCTTTGATCCTTACCAAATCGGCGTGTATACGGGATCCGGAGAGACCGGACTTGAGAGTTCAGAGTTTTTCAGAGCAATGGGTGCGGCCTGGGCAGGCTCACCGGAGATGGATTTTAAGGATCTGGGAGGACGCTGTTCCCGGCTCATTCCGCCTTATTTTTCGCTCCGAACACTTTCCAACGCTGGTGTGGCATTCTTGGCGACCGAACTAGGGGCTCGCGGAACCAGTTGTAACTTTATCCATGGAGATATCGCATCCGCACAGGCGATTTCCAATGCCATGGAAGACTTGATGGAGGGTCGTTGTCAGATAGCCGTGGCCGGTGGGTATGATTCTCTGCTGAACCCTTCCACTTACCTTGCTTATCACAGCGTCGGTTTGCTGTCGAACAGAGAACCCGGATGCAGCTATTGCCCTTTCGATAGCAAACGAGACGGGCTAGTGCTGGGAGAAGGAGCAGCATTTCTGATTCTGGAGACGCTTGAAGGGGCCAGACAGAGGGGAGCCGAAATACTGGCCGAGATTCTGCAGCTGGAGCACTTTACCGATCCGTCCGACTCTGTCGAGCCGAAATCTGACGTCGATGCATTCTGCTCCAGGGTTGAGAACGCTTTGGGAGAGTCGATGCCCGATTTCATCGTCGCTCATGGTATTGGTACCAGAGAAGGGGATCTGGCCGAGGCAGTGTTGTTGCGAAGGTTGTTTGGTTCACGCATTCCTGTGACGGCACTAAAAAGTCAGACCGGCTATCTGGGAGCGGCAACCGCGGCGGTTGAGGTGGGCTTCGCGATCCTATCTTTGCAAGAGCGTATGATTCCTCCCATAGCTCGACATGATACGACAGATCCAGCAGTCGAGCTGGATCTCGTAACCACACAGGCCCGTCCGATCGAGGCCACGGAACCCAGCGCACTCTGTTTCGCATGGAGCTGGGG
>Ga0079224_100011202_pt1 | contig 12338 bp, 10 predicted proteins | sample Stecom2015_FD_80414 | JGI IMG/M metagenome (GOLD analysis project Ga0079224, IMG submission 80414) | Agricultural soil microbial communities from Utah to study Nitrogen management - Steer compost 2015 | ecosystem: Environmental > Terrestrial > Soil > Agricultural land | place: USA: Utah... | reverse complement strand
GCTTCGAATACGCTGGTGCCGAGCGGCGCTTCAGCTTACGAGCCAAGCGGTTTCCCAGATCGCATCGTAGCGCTGCCTGCCGCGGATCCCGCGACGGGTTTCACGGTTGCCTGGCGCACGGATGTCGAAGTCACCGCGCCGCTATTGCAGATTGCGGAAGCGCTCGACTCGCCGGATCTCGCGGATCACGCACGCGAGATCCGCGCGCGGAGCGCGACGCTCGTTTCGGAAAACGGGGTTGCGCGCCACCATCATGTTCGGCTGGAGAACCTCGAGCCCGATACGTTGTACGCCTATCGTGTCCGAGGACGCGATACGTGGAGCGAGTGGATACATCACCGCACGGCCGCCGCCACGGCCCGACCGTTTTCGTTCTTGTACTTCGGCGACGCGCAGAACTCGGTCAAGAGCCTGTATTCGCGCGTGATCCGCGAGGCTTGGCGGCGCTCGCCGCGGGCAGCGTTGGCACTTTACGCCGGCGATCTCGTGAACGGCCGAGCCGGCGAGAACGATACCGAATGGGGCGAGTGGTTCGATGCCGGCGGGTTCGTGCATTCAAGCGTGCTCACTGTGCCAGCGCCCGGCAATCACGAGCACGACGATGAGGAGCGCGACGGACGCGACCACTACATCCTGGGCAAGCATTGGCCGTTGCAGTTTCCGGTGCCGGGGAACGGCGCGCCGGGCCTGCGGCATTCGACCTACTGGTTCGACTATCAAGGCGTGCGCTTCATCGTGCTCGATTCGACATCGGCGCTGAAGAGCGGCACAGCGGACATCCAAGCGCAATGGCTACGAGGGCTCCTCGAGCGCAACCCGAATGACTGGACCGTCGTGATGTACCACCACCCGATGTTCTCGGTGAGCCTCGACCGAGACAATCCCGAATTGCGCGACCATTGGCTGCCGATCTTCGAACGGTTTGGCGTCGATCTCGTGCTGCAAGGCCACGACCACGTATATGGCCGTGGGCAGTCGGTGACTCGCGAGAGCAACGGCGGCGTAGGTCCGGTTTATGTCGTGTCGGTGTCAGGTCCGAAGCAATACCGCGTGTCCGACGGCGCGCGCCGCACCATGGGTCGTCATGCGGAGAACACCCAGCTCTATCAACGCGTACGCATCGACGAGGACATGCTGCGCTACGAAGCATGGACAGTAACGGGAACGCTCTACGATGCGTTCGATCTTGTGAAAGCCGGGCAGGGGGTCAAGCGGCTCGTTGAGCGCTCGCCCTCGAGCGAAACCCGTCGGTGTCCGCATGAGCAGACCCGCAGCGGTCGAAAGGATCGCTGCTGGGACGGCACGGAGTGGTAGTGAGGCACACGCGCGCGATCATCGTCGAAGCCGCCGTCGTCGGCGTATTCGCGGAGCTGCATCATATCGGCCTTTGCAAACTGCCGTCCGCCGCTTGACAGAGCGAGCGGGAAGGATGGACGCTCCGGGATCGGAAGACGAAAAGTCTGCCGCTGCTTTTCTCGCTACGGCCTAGAGCCTTCAACCCACGACCTGAAGAATGATAGTCCGAACTTTCAACGGCATCGCTCCGCAGATCGGAGCGCGAGCGTACATCGATCCCGCGGCTACCGTGATTGGACGCGTGACGATCGGGGAAGACGCCTCGATCTGGCCGGCCGCCGTCTTGCGCGGGGATGTACATGAGATACACGTCGGTGCTCGCACGAGCATTCAGGATGGCAGCGTGCTTCACGTGACGCACGATAGCGCGGAGTACGCACCGGGCGGACGCGCATGCATCGTGGGTTCGGACGTCACCGTGGGCCATCGCGTCGTGCTGCACGCTTGTACGGTCGGCAACTTCTGCCTGATCGGTATGGGGTCGGTGGTGCTGGATGACGTGATCATCGAAGACAATGTCATCCTGGGTGCTGGCAGCCTCGTGTCGCAAGGCAAGCGGCTCGAGAGCGGGAGTCTCTATGTCGGAAGCCCCGCCAAACGAGTGCGCGATCTGAAACCGCAAGAGCTCGCGTTCCTCAAGTACTCGGCGGAGCACTACGTGAAGTTGAAGGACGCCTATTTGGTGTAGTGTGTGGAGTGTAAGGTCAGAAGCGCGCGGTCGCGGGCGTTGTAGGGCTCTGACCCTACACATTACACCTTACACTTCACACGTGACGCCTCGTCACTTCGGCGGTAGCCGCTGATCCCTGATCGCCTCCAACACCGGCTTCGTGTCCGGTCTTACGCCGCGCCATAGATAAAACGACTCGGCGGCCTGCTCGACGAGCATGCCCCAGCCGCATTCCGCGCGGCCGGCGCCGATTGTTTTGGCCCAGTGCGTGAATATCGTGTCGCCTTTGCCGTACGCCATGTCGTAGCAGAGCGTTGCGGGGCCGATCGCAGAACGCGGGATCGGGGGCACGAAATCCTGCAGGCTCGCAGAAGTCGCATTGAGCACGAGATCGAAGCTGCGGTCGGCCGTAATATCGGCGAACCCGCAGCCGCGCAGCTCGCCGAGCGCCGCGAATTCCTTCGCGAGCTCGAGCGCGCGATTCTCGTTTCTATTGGTGATTTCGACGTACTCGGGTCCGGCGGCGAGCAGCGGGCCGAGCACGCCGCGCGCTGCGCCTCCCGCGCCGATGATCAGAATGCGGGTGTTTTCCAGGGCGAAGCCCAAGTTCCCGGTCAGATCCGTGATCAAGCCCGCGCCGTCGGTGTTGTCGCCACGAATCGCGTCGTCCTTGATCATGAGCGTGTTCACCGCACCGGCGATCTCTGCGCGCGGTGTTCGATAGCGCGCGACCAAGGCGGCAACCTGCTTGTGCGGGACGGTCACGTTCAGCCCCTTGCCGCCCGTTTGAAAGAAGGCGGCGACTTGCCGCTCGAACTCTTCCGGCGGCGCATCGATGCGCGAGTAGCTGATGTTTTGATTCGTCTGCTTCGCGAACATCCCATGAATGAACGGAGACCAGCTTTGGCTCACGGGATGACCGATGACGGCGTACCGATCGGGAGTAGTCGTGTCGCTCATGTCGTTAACCGCTTCGCTCTTGGAGCCACTGCGCGGCGCGTTTGGCGAAGTACGTGAGAATACCGTCCGCCCCGGCGCGCCGGATGCATAGGAGCGATTCGAGCACCGTCGTGCGCTCGTCGAGCCAGCCGTTCTGCGAGGCGGCTGCGAGCATCGCGTATTCGCCGCTGACCTGGTACACAAACGTGGGCACGCCAAAGGCATCTTTGACTCGCCGCACGATGTCGAGGTACGGCAAGCCGGGTTTGATCATTACCATATCAGCGCCTTCCTGCAGGTCGAGCGCGACTTCCCGCAGGGCTTCATCGGAATTGGCGCAATCCATTTGATAGGTATGCTTAGTCGATTTGCCGAGATTCGCCGCCGAGCCCACCGCATCTCTGAACGGGCCGTAGAAGCTGGACGCGTACTTGGCCGAGTAAGCCAAGATGCGCGTATTGGTGTGGCCGGCGGCCTCGAGCGCTTCGCGAATGGCGCCGATGCGGCCGTCCATCATGTCGCTCGGCGCGACGATGTCGGCGCCGGCTTCGGCGTGCGAGAGTGCTTGCTTGACGAGTGCTTCGACGGTGATGTCGTTGACGACATATCCGTTTGCATCGACGATGCCGTCCTGGCCATGCGTCGTAAACGGATCGAGCGCGACGTCGGTGATGACGCCGAGTTCCGGGACGGCCTTCTTGAGCGCGCGCACGGCGCGTTGCGCGAGTGCTTCGGGATTCCACGCCTCGCGTCCATCATCGGATTTGGCTTCTTGCGCCGTGACGGGAAAGAGGGCGATCGCGGGGATCCCGAGCTTCGCGGCCGTTTCGCCCTCGCGCACGAGCTCATCGATGCTTACGCGCTCGATGCCGGGCATGCTCGCGACGGGTTCTCGGCGCCGCTCTCCGTCGATGACGAACATCGGGTAGATGAGGTTGTCGGCGCTCAGCGAATGCTCGCGCATCAGTCGGCGCGAAAAGTCGTCGCGGCGCATGCGCCGCAAGCGAGTGCGGGGGAATTCGCCTGAATGCATAAGGAAGGCCGTAGGCTGCGAACCGTAAGCTGTAGGGGAACATCGGAGCTGCGAATCGCGTAGCATCAGCCGCGCTGACCGCGCTCTTCTTCGGCTAGCCTACAGCCTTCAACCGATCGCCTCAATCAAGTATGCCCAAGCTGACCCGCTGCACCTGGCCCCTCAAAGGCAACGCGCTTTACCTCGCCTATCACGATACCGAGTGGGGTGTTCCCGCCTGGGACGATCAGACTCAATTCGAGTTCTTGATCCTCGAAGGCGCCCAAGCGGGATTGTCGTGGTCGACGATCCTCAACAAGCGCGAAGGTTATCGGGCCGCGTTCGCGGGTTTCGATGCGGAGAAGATCGCCCGTTTCGGCAAACGGGACGTCGCCAGGCTCATGAAGGACCCCGGCATCGTGCGCAATCGCTTGAAGATCGAGGCGGCGATCAGCAATGCGCGCGCGTACCTCGATTTTCGAGATCGGAACGGCAGTTTCGCCGAACACATGTGGAAGTTCGTCGGCGGCAAGCCGATTCAAAACCGTTTCCGCGACACCAAAGACGTGCCGGCCACGAGCCCCGAATCGGATGCACTGAGTAGAGACCTGAAAAAGCGCGGCTTCAAATTCGTGGGCAGCACGATCATCTACGCGCACATGCAAGCGACCGGAATGGTGAACGACCACCTCGTGAGCTGTTTCAGGTACCGGGAGTGCCGCGCGCTGGGGAGCGGCGCCAAGAAGCGGTTAGCGGTTAGCGGTTAGCGGGTTCGTTCAGAATACGTTCTGCTATGTTGTCCCGCTTGCACGCAAACCTGAGGGGACAACGGGTCCGACCGGGCTGACTAACCGCTAACCGCCAACCGCTAACCGCTTCCAAGTGAACTACCGCCACGCCTTTCACGCCGGCAACTTCGCGGACGTGCACAAGCACGTTGTCTTGCTCGCGTTGCTCGATCGATTGATGCGCAAGCCAAAGCCGCTGCTCTATCTCGATACGCATGCGGGTAGGGGGACGTACGATCTGAGCTCGCCGGAGGCGACGCGCAGCGGCGAATGGCCCGACGGTATCGGTCGGCTCCGCGATCATGTTCCGCAGAGCGAAGAGGTGCGCCGCTACTCGAACGCGATTGCGCCGGCGCTTGCGAAAGCGCGCTACCCGGGCTCACCCGTCCTTGCGATCGATCACCTGCGCGAGGGCGATCGCGCGGTGTTTATCGAAAAACAGCTCGAAGAGGCGTGCGCGCTGCAGCAGTCCATCCGGACTCGACGCGGCGTTTCGGTCGTGCACGGAGACGGCTACGCCGCGCTCAAGACATACTTGCCGCCGCGCGAAAACCGCGGGCTCGTGATGATCGATCCGCCGTACGAATCGCAGCGCGAGATCGGCGATGCGGTGCGCGCGCTCGCGTTCGGCCTACAACGCTGGCCCATAGGCGTGTTCGCGTTGTGGTACCCGATCAAGCTGGGCGGCGACGCTGCGCGCCTGCACTCGGCTTTGCAGGATAGCGGGCTTCGTAAACTGCTTGCGCTGGAGCTGACCGTAAAGCCGCACGATTCACCGATCGGCTTGAACGGCTCAGGCGTCATAGTCGCAAATCCGCCATGGCAGCTCGACGCCGAAATGGCGCCGGTACACGCGGAGTTGCATCAAATGCTGTCGCACAAGGGGAACGGCGGCGTCCGCATCGATTGGATTGTGCCTGAGTAGATATGTAGGACGTATGGGCGTGTAGACGTGTAAATGTGCAGACGTCAGATCGCTATCGCCCGTGGCCGCGAAGCGCTTCTGACGTCCGCACGTCTACATGAGCGTCAGCGATCACACGTCCACACGTTTCACTGGTTTAACCAATCGCGCGGTCGCAGGAAGTCGGTATAGAGACGGGCTTCGGGTGAGCCGGGCTCGGGCTGCCAGTTGTACTCCCAGCGCACGAGCGGCGGCAACGACATCAGGATCGACTCGGTGCGACCGCCCGATTGCAGGCCGAAGGACGTGCCTCGGTCGTACACCAGATTGAATTCGACGTAGCGGCCGCGCCGATAAAGTTGGAACTGGCGTTCACGATCGCCGTACGGTGTGTCCTTGCGTCGCGCGACGATGGGCAGATACGCGGGCAGAAAGTGATCGCCCACGCTGCGCAAGTACGCGAAGCAGCGTTCGAAGCCCCACTCGTGCAGATCGTCGAAGAAGAGTCCGCCGACGCCGCGGGTTTCGTTGCGATGCTTGAGGAAGAAATAGCGATCGCACCAATCCTTGTGCCTCGCATACGTGTCATCGCCGAACGGTGCGCACGCGTCGCGAGCGGTGCGATGCCAGTGCAGCACGTCTTCTTCGAACGGGTAGTACGGGGTGAGGTCGAAACCGCCGCCGAACCACCACACAGGGCCGCCCGCCGCCCGTGCGGAGAAGAAGCGCACGTTCGCGTGCGTCGTCGGTACGTAAGGATTCAGCGGATGGATGACGAGCGAGACGCCCATCGCGAGCCAAGGTGCGTTCGCGAGCTCGGGTCGCTGCGCCGTGGCGCTCGGCGGAAGCGACGCCCCCGACACGTGAGAGAAGTTGACGCCCGCCTGCTCGAATACGGCGCCGTCGCGGAGCACTCGCGTCTCGCCGCCGCCGCCTTCAGCCCGCTCCCAGCGATCGTGCCGGAAACGCGCTTTGCCGTCTTCCGCCTCGAGCCCCTTGCAGATTCGATCCTGCAAGTCGCGCAGATAGGCGAGCACAGCATCAGTGTCGGGCCGTTCCATGGGAGCGGGTTCTACTGCCGAGCTGCGGATTTCCTTGCGGGCGCCTTCTTCTTCGCGGCGGCTTTCCTCGCCGTTGCCGCTGTCTTCTTGGGTGCCGTTTTCGCCGCGACCTTAATCTTCGGCTCGGTCTCGCTCTTCGCGGCGCGTTTCGCTTTCGCGGGGGCGGGTGCGGGTTGAGCCGCCGGTTCGGGCGTCGCTTTCTTCGGCGCACCGCGGCCAAAGCGGCCTTTGCCTCGCTCTGGAGCCGCGGCAAGCAGCTCGCGACATTCATCCAACGTGAGCGTGCGCGGATCGCGATCCTTCGGGATCTTCGCGTTCTTCACGCGGTCGGTGATGTACGGCCCGTAGCGGCCGTTGAGCACTTGAATGCCCGCGTCCGGGAAATCGAGGATGATGCGGTTTGCATCCTGCTCCTCCTTCGCGCGAATGAGCTCGAGCGCACGGGGCAGCTCGATCGTGTACGGATCGTCTTCCTTGATGGAGACGAACTTCTTCGGCCCATATTGAATGTAAGGACCGAAGCGGCCGATCGCGACTTTGATCGGCTCTCCGCTCTCGGTTTGTCCAAGCGTCTTCGGCAACTGGAAGAGCTCGAGCGCCTCCTCGAGCGTGATCGTGTCCATGCGCTGATGCGGACGCAGGCTCGCGAACTTCGGCTTCTCTTCATCGTCTTTCGTGCCGAGCTGCACGAACGGTCCGTACTTGCCGTAGCGCACCGAGACGGGCTTGCCGGTCACCGGATCCGTACCGAGCTCGCGCGCCTCGGAGACGTCCTCTCGCGTCACGGATTCGTCGACGACGTCGACTTGTTGCTTGAACTCCTTCCAGAAACGATCGAGGACGGGAATCCATTCCTCTTTGCCGTCCGCGATCTCGTCGAGATCGTCCTCCATCTTGGCCGTGAAGCCGTAGTCGACATAGTGCTGGAAATTGCGCGTGAGGAACTTGTGCACGATCTTGCCGAGGTCCGTCGGTACGAACCGGCGATTGACGAGCTCGGCGTATTTCTTGCCGATCAACGTTTGAATGATGCTCGCGTACGTCGAAGGCCGCCCGATGCCGTGCTCTTCGAGCGCCTTGACGAGGCTCGCTTCGGAGTACCGCGGCGGCGGCTCGGTAAAATGCTGCTCGGGCCGGACTTCGAGCAGTTTGAGGCGATCGCCCACTTCGATCGGCGGGAGAATGCGATCGTTGTCGTCGTCGCTCGCATCGTCCAAGCCTTCCTTGTAGACGGCGATGTAACCGGGTTTGACGAGTGTCGAGCCGTTTGCACGCAGCACTGCCGTCGCGCCGTCGCGCTGAGCGGCCGTACCCGGAACGAGGTCCACGGCCACCGTGTCGTACACGGCCGGCTCCATCTGGCTCGCGACCGCCCGCTTCCAGATCAAGGTGTACAGCTTGAGCTGATCCGCGTCGATCTTGCCTTCGAGACGCTCGGGCGTAATCGAAGCCGAGGTGGGACGAATCGCTTCGTGCGCTTCCTGCGCATTCTTGGATTTCGTCTTGTACACGCGCGGCGTTTCCGGCAGCGACTCTGTGCCGTACATCTTCCCGATGACTTGCCGGATCTCTTGGACGGCCTCATTCGCGAGATTGACCGAGTCGGTACGCATATAAGTGATCAAACCGACCGCGCCCTCGCCGAAGTCGACGCCCTCGTATAGCTGTTGAGCGAGGCGCATCGTGCGCTGCGCGCCGAATCCGAGTTTGCGCGCGGACTCTTGTTGCAGGGTCGAAGTCGTAAACGGCGGCGCCGGGTTGCGCTTACGCTGTTTGCGCTCGATCGAGACGACCGAGACCTCGCCGCGCGCGGCCGCCTCGATCGCGCTGCGCACCTCGGCCGCTTGCGCTTCGTTCGTGACGGAGAACTGCTCCATCTTGTTGCCGCGGAACTCGATGAGCCGCGAGGGCACGACCTGGCCGGATTTTTCGGTGTCGGCATCGATCGTCCAGTATTCGCGCGGCTGGAAGCGCGCGATTTCTTCCTCGCGCTCGCAAATCATTCTGAGCGCGGGGCTTTGCACGCGTCCCGCCGAAGCGCCAGGTAATCCGGCCTTCTTCCAAAGGAGCGGCGAGAGATTGAATCCAACCAGATAGTCGAGCGCGCGGCGGGCTTGCTGCGCGTTGACGAGATCTTGCGAGATGCCGCGCGGCTGGTCGATCGCTTCGCGAATGGCGTTCTTCGTAATTTCGTAGAACACCACTCGGTGCACGTCCTTACCGTCGAGCGCACCGAGCTCCTTTAGAAGCTCGGTCAAGTGCCATGAGATCGCCTCGCCTTCGCGGTCAGGGTCGGTAGCGAGATAGAGCGCATCGGATTTCTTCAATGCCCGCGCGATTGCCTGCACGTGCTTTTCGTTCTTGTCGAGGATCTGATAGCGCATCGCGAACTTGCGCTTCGGATCGACTGCGCCCTCTTTCGGCACGAGATCCCGAACGTGCCCATAGGACGCCAGTACCTCGAAATTCTTCCCGAGATACTTCTTGATGGTCTTCGCCTTCGCAGGCGATTCCACGATGACTAGATTTTTCTGCTCCATAAAAAAAGAAACCGCGGCAGTCCGCGGTGCTAGTCCTTACGATGTTTCTAGGACACCGTCAGTGCACCGCATCTAGCCTGTTGTCGAACACGAGATCCTCCATCCTCAAATACGCACTTTCTTGGCCCGGCTGGCTGAACAGCACCATGAGCACGACCCATTTCATCTGCTCGATATCGATCTGCGTCGAGTCGAGCGCCAGCAGTCGGTCGATCACCAACTCGCGCTGGGTGGCGTTCAAGATCCCGATGCTCTCCAAGTACAGGAGATAGCCGCGGCAATCGGTATCGAGACGCGCCTGTTCGCTCGGTTCGAAGATGCGAATCGCACGAGATGCAGGGATGACGCCCCTGCGCTCCGGTTCCGCGGAAAGCTGCTCCAGCCACTCGAGCGCACGCACGACCTCGCGCTCCGAGAATCCTGCTCGTTCCAGCTCGTCCTTCAGCGTGTCGCGATTCGGTTCGGGGGCGGACTCGAGGTCGGCGTCGAAATAATTCTCGAAGAGATAAATGAGAATATCGAGGACGCTTTCCTTCATTTCGCTGCTACGAGCCTCACTTGGTGGACGAACGGACGTACAGCCCGCCGGGGTAGGATTCGATGCGGTTTTCGAGCTCTAAAATCAACAGCATCGAAGCCACCTCGTCGGCCTTGAATCCGGTTCGCGCGACCAGTGTATCCACGCCAGCCGGCTCGAAGCCGAGCGCATCTAACAGGATTTCATAGTCTTTGTCCAATTCGTGTCGGGGGGCGCCCAGTTTGGAGCCGTTGTCAGCTTTCTGTGAAATCGGCCCCAATGCGCCCACGATCCCGCGTAATTCGGCGAAGATGTCGGCACCTGTCTCGACGAGCTTGGCGCCCTGCCGGATGAGCTGGTGGCACCCGCGGGCCATCGGGTTGTGGATCGACCCGGGGATCGCAAAGACTTCCCGGCCCTGCTCGCCCGCCAACCGAGCAGTGATCAGCGATCCGCTCTGCACGGCGGCCTCCACGACGAGCGTGCCGACGGCGAGGCCGCTGATGATGCGATTGCGCCGGGGGAAATGGCTCTTGAGGGCCGGGGTGCCGACCGGAAACTCACTCACGAGCGCACCCGCAGCGGCAATCGCATCGGCGAGCGACCGATGTTGCTTGGGATAGTCGACGTCCAGCCCCGTTCCGCACACCGCGACCGTCTTTCCTCCGCCCGCGAGCGCGCCTTCGTGGCTCGCCCCGTCTATGCCGAGCGCGAAGCCGCTCGTGATCACGAGGCCGCAGTTCGCGAGATACGCAGCGAACTCGTGTGCATTCTCTCGGCCGGTCGGCGTCGGATTCCGCGAGCCCACGATCGCGAGCTGCGGCAGCGAGAGCAGGTGCGGATCGCCGCGGACGAACAGGCCGAGCGGCGCATCGGGAATCTCCGCGAGCAGCGGGGGATACAGCGGCGAACCCCACGCGACGAAATGGTGACCGTCCTCTTCGAGCCACTGGAGGTCCGTCGTGACGTCGAGGTCACGATGAGCGACAAGCCACTCGACCGCGGCGTCGCCCATGCCCGAGGCCCGCAGCGTTGCGGGCGAGGCACGCAAGAGTGCCGTGACGGAAGAATGGTGTTGAAGGAGCGCTTGTAGCTGTGCGCCGTGAAGCCCGGGCGCGCGCGCCAAGACCAACCATGCGGAAAGCTCATCCATGAGGTCTATTCTCGCGTGTGAACGTGTCGACGTGTGGACGTAAAGGACGTCGCAACCTCTCTGACGTCTACACGCCTACACTTTACACGTTACACGGCGCGCCGCGCACGCAGCCCGCACTAAGGATTGCTGGCCAAATCCCCGTGCCGAATCTCGCGGCTCGTCTCCATGACGAGGCCGTAGCTCATACGGTCGAACGCCTTGAAGACCATGACGATGCCGATGCGTTCGTTCGGCAGCTGGACCTTCTTGCCGCGCCCGAGCGCGCCGGCGCCGAGGCCGCCTTTCGCATAGCGATCGCGCACGGCGGCGCCGCGTTGCGAAACGGCGAGGATGTGGCCCGGCTCGAGGCCGTGACGCGCGCCGCGATTGAGCGCGACGACTTGGTACTGTCCGGTCACCCTGTGGCTTTGGACGGCGATGATCGTCGCATCGATCGCCGCTTCCGGCGCATGCGGAACGAAATCCAGGTTCACGTCGACCGATTCGGGGAACAGCTTGTCGCCCTGCAGCGCCTCGCGAGCGCTCTCGGTGAGCGTCAGCTTCGCGGGATCGCCTTCGGTCACCACCGGGCCGGCGCCGACATAGATGCCGGTGTAGCCGAGCAAATCGTTGTTCTCGGGGTCGCGAATCGGCTCTTCGACGTGAATGATGCTGAAGCGCTCGTCCGCCGCGGCATCGCCGATGCCGCGCGCGTACACCTCATTGCCGGTGCCGCCGATGATGTGGCCGTCGCGCATCGCGACGATGTACGGCGCGCTGCGCACTTGGTCCTTGTCGAGCAGCGTCGGGCGGCCCATGAAACTCGCCACGATGTCGTACGGGATCGCGGTAATCGCTTGGCTGAGCGGCTCGCGGCGCACTTGCGGCGAGAGGCGCTTCGTTCCGCCCGATTCGCCGCGCTCGGCGATCGTGAGGCGCGGTTGCCCGTCGATGTAGACGAGCTTCAGCACGTCGCCGGGGTAGATCAAATGCGGGTTCTCGACTTGCGGATTGACGTACCAGATCTCGGGCCAGTACCAGGGATCGCGCAGGAAGAGCTTGGAAATGTCCCACAGCGTATCGCCGGGTTTCACGACGTATTCGTCGGGGGCGTCGGCGGTGAGGGGAATGTTGCTGCCGGTCGCGATCGTGCGCTCGCCTTCCTGTGCGGAGAGGCCCGAGGGTAGGAATCCCGCCGCGAAGGTCAGACCCGTGGCCAGGCTGAGCACGAGTGCCGACCGAATCGAAGAAGTCGCAGTCTTCATGCGCCGAACAAGCTCCATTCAGGACCCTGAGAACCCATGCCGAGCCTGCGCGCTTTGCTCGTATTACTCCGGCTCCCAAACCGGCAGGGTGGCGCAGGGATATCGGGGGCTTCCGTGAGGCGTCGTGAAACGCGTCGCAGGAGCACCGGGG
>Ga0079224_100011200_pt1 | contig 12339 bp, 7 predicted proteins | sample Stecom2015_FD_80414 | JGI IMG/M metagenome (GOLD analysis project Ga0079224, IMG submission 80414) | Agricultural soil microbial communities from Utah to study Nitrogen management - Steer compost 2015 | ecosystem: Environmental > Terrestrial > Soil > Agricultural land | place: USA: Utah... | reverse complement strand
TTCAATGTGCGTCCCCTCAATGTGATGCCGTGGACCGGAAGCCTGCGCCTGCTCGGCCTGCCCACGCTCTATGGGTTCGCCGTCAGCGACGTGGCGATGATCTGTGACGGGATCATCTTCGGCAACCGGCTCTTCAATCCAGGTTTCAATTACCTGATCACGCTGGTGCTGCTGGTCCCGCTGGCGCGGCTCATGCGCTGCAAGGTCGTGTGTTTCAGCTGCGGACTGGGTCCATTCCCTTCTGCAATCAGTCGCCGCCTGGCCAGGTGGACCATCGATCGCTGCGATCTGGTCATGCTGCGGGATCGTGACAGCGAGAAGCTCGCCCGCGAGATCGGCGTGCGCGCTCCGATCGAGCTGACGGGGGATGCGGCGTTCATCAACCCGGTGTCCGGCGATGCGCGCGCGGTGCAGATCCTGCGCGAACTCGGCATCGACCCGGAAGCGCGCCTGCTGGCTCTCAATGTGACCGCGTATATGGACCAGTGGCTGTCGGCCGGCGAGAAGCTCACTCCCAGGGCGGACTTCGTATCGATGGTGGCCGACGGGGTGCGGCGTGCACAGGCCTCGGTTGCAGAGCCGTTCACGCCCCTGGTGGTCTGCACGCAACCCATGGACGAGGAGACCTGCAGCCGCCTCGCAGCGGCCACCGGCGCGAAGGTGTTGTCCAGCTCCCGCTATCTGAGCCACGACATCCAGGCGGTGCTGCGCCGCTGCCAGTTGCTGCTGGGCATGCGCTTTCATTCCATCGTGCTGGCCTCCTCGGTGGAAACGCCGGTCATGGCGCTGATCTATGCACCCAAGGTGCGTGGCTACATGCGGCTGCTCGAGTGCGAGGAGCTCGGGCTGGAGATGGCCCGGATCACCCCGGCCATGCTCGGCGCCAGACTGACCGAAGCCTGGCGCTGCCGCGACGCCCTGAAGGCCCATCAGCTGCGCATCGTGCGTGAGCAGAAGAACGGCGCCCATCGCGCCGTTGACCGGCTGATCGATCGTTACTTCCGACGGTCTGCCGCAGAAGCCACCGTGAAGACGCGCGCTGGCGATGCGCCTGGCTGGGTGGATGAGGAGCTGCGGGACTGGGCTGAACGGTAACGCAGGCTTCCTTCCCCGTCACGACAACAACAGTTCCAGATCCTCCCGTCCCAGCTGCCGGATCAGGCCTTCGTCGGCGCCAATGATGGCATCGGCCAGCGCACGCTTGCCGGCCTGCAATTCAAGAACCTTCTCCTCGACCGTGTCGCGCGCGATGAGGCGGCAGGCAAACACCTGTTGGGTCTGGCCGATGCGGTGCGCCCGATCAATGGCCTGCGCTTCGACCGCGGGATTCCACCAGGGGTCGAGCAGGAATACATTCCGGGCCGCAGTCAGGTTCAGGCCCACGCCACCGGCCTTGATGCTGATCAGGAACAACCTGCACTGCGGATCGGTCTGGAATTGCTCGACCCGTGCCGCGCGATCACGGGTGCGACCGTCGAGATAAGCGTAAGGCAGGCCTTCTTTGTCCAGATGCCGGCGCAGGATGGCCAGCATGCTGGTGAACTGCGAGAACACCAGTGTCTTCTGGCCTTCTTCCTGCACCTCGCGCAGGCGTGACAGCAGCACATCGAGTTTGGCGGAAGGTGCGTCCTGCTGCGCCGGGTCGATCAGTCCGGGATGGATCGCGGCCTGCCGCAGGCGCAGCAGCGCTTCGAGGACCTGCAGTTTTGCCTTCGCCAGGCCGCCGGCGCTCACGCGTTCGAGCAGGCTGGCGCGGTAATGCTGGCGCAGCTGGTCATAGTACTTGCGCTGGCGCGCGCCGAGGTCGCAGTACAGGGTCTGCTCGATGCGCGGCGGCAGTTCGCGCGCAACCTGTTGCTTGGTACGACGCAGGATGAACGGGCGCACCGCGCGCGCGAGTTGCGCGCGAGTGTGTGCATCGGGATCACGTGCTGCGGCCTGCGCGTCGCGGAACACGGCGGCCGCGCCGAGCATGCCGGGATTCAGGAACTCGAACAGGCTCCACAGCTCACCCAGGTGGTTCTCGATGGGCGTGCCGCTGAGCGCCAGTCGATGGCTGCCACGCAGCAGTCTCACGGCCTTCGCAGACACCGAGCTTGCGTTCTTGATGGCCTGTGACTCGTCGAGGATCAGATAGTCGAACTGCACCTTGCGCAGGTCGGCCGCATCATTGCGCAAGGTGCCGTAGGTGGTCAGAACCAGGTCGTAGTCCGCGAAGTGCCGCGCGCCCGGTGCGCGCTGGACGCCGGTGTGATCAAGTACGCGCAGCTGCGGCACAAAACGCGCGGCCTCCTGCTTCCAGTTGAAAATCAGCGAGCGTGGGACGACTGCCAGCGATGGACCGGCGCGCCGGGCGCGGCGGTCCTCCAGCAGTGCCAGCACCTGCACCGTCTTGCCCAGGCCCATGTCATCGGCGAGACAGCCGCCGAAACTGAAATCGCGCAGGAACTCGAACCAGCCCAGCGCCTCCTGCTGGTAGGGCCGCAGTTCCCCCTGGAAACCAGCCGGCGCAGCGCGCGCGGCGATGCCGGTGAAGTCGCGCAGTTGCTGGCGCAGCTGTGCAAATGGGGCGTCGCAGCGGGCGTCGGGCTCGGCGGCCAGCAGCGCATCCAGAAAGCCCGCCTGACTGCGCCGGAATCGCAGCGCGTCGCCGTGCTGCTCGCCGAGGCCGGCCAGCGGGCCGTGGCGTTTCAGCCATTCCTGCGGCAGCACGCCGAAGCTGCCATCGCCCAGCTTCACCGTGTGTGCGCCGCGCCGCGCGGCCGCCAGCAACTCGGGCAAGGTCGCGGTCTGCGTACCGAAATTCACAGTGGCGTGCAGATCGAACCAGTCGATGCCGGAGCTGACCTGCAGTTCGAACTTGCCCGCCGCGTGATGGACCCGCCCCTCTGCCTCGACATGCCAGCCTTCTGCGGTGAGTGCAACGACCGTTGCCGGCAGATGTCTGGCGGCAAGTTCCAGGCGGGCGCCGCGTTCGGCATAGCTGGCGTTTCCCCAGCGCCAGCCCAGTTCATGCAGGCGTCGTTCGGCCGCGGCTTCCGCAGCAGGATCGCGCAGCAGGATGCGGCGCTGCCCGGATTGCAACAAACCCCGGTCCAGCTGGCCACGGGCCACGGCGGTGCCGTCATAGCTGAAATCCAGCTGGCCGAGCAGGCGGTCGCCGAAGCGATCCGTCCTGATCGAGAGGCGCGGATGCGGTGCGACTGCGACTTCTTCGTAGCGCAGTTCTGCCGGCAGTTCCAGCGGCGGCGGTTTGGGCTGGCGCAGCAGCTCGGCAAGAAATTCTTCGCCTTGCGCGACAGGAATGCGCAACGCACCGTGGGTGCGCAGCAGTCCGACCCACCCGGATGCGGCACGCTGCTCGCAGGGTGCAGCCGCTTCGCTGGTGAACAGAATCCCCGAGTCATGCACCAGCAGGGGAGTGGTGAGCGGCATCTGCTCCGTGCCGCGCCACAGCGCACCGTTCAGCTCGTAGTCACCGCTGCTGGCATCGGTGTGCATGGAGAGGCGCAGTTGCCAGGGCTCCCGGTCCTGCCAGCTCAGCGTCGGACCGAGGCCGCCATTGGACACATCCGCGGCGTGCTGACGCAGATGACAGCGCCCGCTGCGACACAACACGGGCAGCAGCAGCTGCGCCTGGGCGCCGTTCAGGCTGTAGCGGGTGGGCAACGCGTCATGCCCCGACCCGGGCGGGTTGTACCAGTTGTCGCTGTACACCGCGTCCGCACCGGAGAGCAGTGAGAGGATCTGCCGGTCATCGGCGTCAGGAAGCAGCTGCTGTGAGGCGCGGTACAGGTAGCGCGCCTTCGGCGGACTCCAGCTGCCGTCCTTCTTGCGGTCGCTCGCCAGCAGTTCCAGGGACAGGCCGGCATCGGCCGTACTGGTTGTCAGATCCAGCACATAGAACAACTGCCGCTCGGGCGGTGGACGCGCGGGCAGCGCGGCGCGCGGCGGTGCTTTGGCGTGGAGTCCGGCGATCTGCTTGCGCCAGTCCAGGCGTTTGGGGGGAGCGGCGGGGCGGCGGGCGGCTGCACGCGCCGCCGGCTGGCTGTGAGTCATCGGGAAACGAAGATCGGGGCGCGCATCCATCGAGCCGTCGGCGTCCTCCTCCTCGTCCAGTTCATCCTCGTCGAAAAAATGCGGGTTCCCCACCAGTCGCAGGCCTTCGCCCTGCAGCAGGGGGTGCTTGTCGGCCGCCAGCAGCACAGCCCAGAGATGCTTGCAGTGGGCCGCATCGAAATACGGACAGTTGCAGGACATCTGGATGGTGCGACCCCGCCGCGCGAGCTCGACCCGGTATCTCTGCGAACCGCGCACGGTGGCCAGGATGCTGGTGGCGGAAGTGGCATCGATCTTCACGCGGCCGCTGCGAAAATACTGGGCGCCGCGGTGCTGGATTGTGGATTGGAACGCGAGTGCGAAGCGGGGCAGGGATGACATGGATAGCGAATGACTGGCTCAATTGAAGCGCGGCACGATAGCAGAGGGGAAGGAGGGTCAGGCCCGTTCGCCGGTCCTCGCTCTACCGCGTAAACCGCTCCTTCCTGCCGGGCGGCCTCGTGCGACCGTGATTGGGTGAGGACTGCACTAAGATCGACCTGGATCCATATCCGGAGTTCATGAATGAAGCGCGAAGAACTCGGCGAGCTGCTGGCCTTCCTGGCAGTGGCGGAGGAGCGCAGCTTCACGCGCGCGGCGGTACGACTGGAGACGTCCCAGTCGGCACTCAGTCACACAATCCGCAAGCTCGAGGCACGCCTGTCACTGCAATTGCTGAACCGGACGACCCGCAGCGTGGCCCCGACCGAAGCGGGGGAGCGCCTGCTCGAGACCTTGCGCCCGGCTTTCGATGATATCGACGCGCGTCTCGAGGCCCTGACAGCTCTGCGTGACAGGCCCGCCGGATCGATCAGGATCACGACCGGCCAGCACGCCGCGCGAACCATCCTGTGGCCCGCTCTGGCGAAGTTCCTGCGCAGGTACCCGGACATCGAAGTCGAGCTGGCCATTGACCAGGGACTGACGGATATCGTCACCGGCCGCTTTGATGCCGGTGTGCGGCTCGGCGAGCAGGTGGCAAAGGACATGATCGCGGTCCGGATCGGATCTGAACTGCGCCTGGCCGTCGTGGGTGCACCGGCCTACTTCGCGGATCGGCCCAAGCCAAGCACTCCCCATGAGCTCGCGCAGCATCGATGCATCAATCTGCGCAGACAGACGCAGGGCGGGTTGTACATCTGGGAGTTCGGCAAGAATGGCCGTGAGTTGAACGTGCGCGTCGAGGGCCAGCTGGTGTTCAACGAGTCGCCGCTGGCGATCAATGCCGCGCTTGACGGGTTCGGCCTTGCCATCATCATGGAGGATCAGGTGCTTCCCCTGATCAGCGAGGGGCGTCTGGTGCGGGTGCTTGCAGACTGGTGCGAGCCATTCACTGGATACCATCTCTACTACCCCAGTCGGCGTGAGCTTCCACCTGCGTTTGCGCTGCTCGTCGAGGCGCTGCGCTACCGCCGTACGGACTCCACCTCGGAGTAAACCAGCACACTGTCCGGGAGGCGCGCGCCCCGAATCTCGATGGCGTCGGCTGCTGCCGTGAACTCAGCCAGCGCTGCCGCCGGAAACCTGACCGCCGCCGCCCCGACGTTTTCAATCATGTGCGGCATCTGCGTGGTGCCGGGAATCGGCACGATCCAGGGCTTGCGCGCCAGCAGCCACGCGAGCGCGACCTGCCCGGGAGTGGCGTTCATGCGCATTCCCCACTGCTTCAGCAAGTCGACGAGCGCCAGGTTGTGGGGCAGGTTTTCGGGCGAGAAGCGGGTTTCGATCAGGCGTATGTCGCCCTCGGCGAAGCGCGTCGAGGCGTCGATGGCTCCCGTAAGGAATCCCACCCCGAGGGGACTCCAGGGCACAAAGCCGATGCCCAGCTCTTCGCACGCTGCCAGCACCCATTTTTCGGGACCGCGCCAGAGCAGGGAGTATTCGTTCTGCACGGCGGTCACACGCTGCTCTGCGTGCGCACGGCGGAGGGTCTGCGGACCCATCTCGCACAGACCCCAATGCCGGATCTTGCCTTGGGCGATCAAGTCCTTCATCAGGCCGGCAACGTCCTCGATCGGGACGTGGGGGTCGACCCGGTGCTGGTAGAGCAGGTCGATGCGGTCCGTGGCCAGGCGCTGCAGCATGCCATCGACCACTGCCCTGACGTGCTCGGGCTGGCTGTTGAGGCCGGGCCGGCGCTGGCCGGTGGCCTGGTCGATGTTCCAGCCGAATTTCGATGTGATCACGACCTGGTCACGAAAAGGCCTGATCGCTTCGCCAAGCAGCCGTTCCACTTCGTGCGGACCATATGCCTCGGCCGCATCGAAAAAGGTGACGCCCCTGTCGAAGGCGGTGCGGATGATGTTCAGCATCTCGCTGCGAGTGGGAATGGTGGTCTGATAGGTGCGGGTCATGTTCTGGACGCCCAGCCCGATGCTGGAGACCTCCAGCGCTCCGATCCTTCGCCGGTCAGGCACGGCCGCCTGGGTTCGCGGTGTCGCCGGTGCCTGGGAGATCGCCTGCGCGCCGGCCAGTGATGGCAGCGCCAATCCCAGCTTCAGCAGCCCGCGACGTGACACGGTCTGTTTGGGGTGCTCGTGCTGCATGTGAGGTCTCCGGAATGCATGGCGGGTGCGCGACGTCTGTTCTATCGCATCAAGCCAGGTACGTCATTAACTCAAGCGTTCATTCCATCGTTTCTCGTGGCGTCAGATGGCGCGACACCAACCGCACCATTCATGAACGTTGGATATAGGCTCAATCGTGCCGAAGCCTGTTTCCGTATGCTGGGTCGCTGTTGTTTACCGACCCGGAAGGCAACAAGCTCTGGCGTGTCGTCCACGCCGGCCAGTGAACTGGAATCCGCCAGGCCGGCGCCAGCAACTCAAGCGAGGAAGCCATGATTCGAACTGCCGTATTGGTGTTGTCCGCAATGGCCGCCTCTGGTGCCGGCGCGGCGGAGATCACGATCCGTGACGGCGGAACCCAGCCGGAGAACCTGACGGTCACTCCGGAGGGTCACGTCATCACCGGCAGTTTCACGACGCCGCTGATCAGTATCGTGAAGAAGGGAACAACCACCGCCGAGACTTTCGTGGACCTGACCGGTGACGGCGGCGGTAGAACCCTGGGTGTGCTCGCGGATGCAGCCAGGGGCATGTTGTGGGCGTGCCAGTCGACCTCGGACGCCGGAACCCAAGCCACGCATCTGCGCGGATTCGACCTGAAGACCGGTGCGGCCAAGCTGCGCTGGACCTTGCCCAGCCCTTCGACCTGCAATGATTTCGCAGTCGCGCCGGACGGGTCGCTCTACGTCGCCGACACCAGTGGAAAGATCTATCGCCTGCCTGCAGGAGCCAGCAGCGCGACCCTGGTGCTGGATGGACCACTGGTGTCAGGCGTCGACGGCATTGCCTTCCTCAACGGAACGCTCTACTACAACAGCATTTACTCCGGCAAAGTCTATCGCCTCCCGCTGGATGCTTCGGGCAGGGCCGGCGCGCCGGTGGAGATTGCGCTCGATCAGCCGCTCAGTGGCCCTGATGGCATGCGTCCGGGCGGCAACAGGCTGTTCGTGGCAGAGCAGCGCGCCAATCGAATCGTCTCCCTGACATTTACCGGTGACAGTGCAAGTGTCGCCGTGGTCAAGGACGGATTGCAGCGCCCCACGGGTGTGCAGCCTGATGGCGATACCCTGTGGTACGCCGAACTGACACCGGGGCGCATAGCGTCCATGCCCATGCCGCGCTAGAGCCTGTATCGCAGGTGGATGAATTCGCCAGCCAGGGTGGGCGAATACCTACACTTCCGCGCGCATCCAGACGACACCGCGTCCAGCGCGGCTTGTGGACGATGGGCATCGCTGCAACTTCTGCCAGATCCAGGAGCGTGCGATGACAGCGGAAGAGGCCGTCGAATTATCCCGCCGTGAAGTGCTCGCACTTGGTGGCTGCACCCTCGCTGCGACGGCAGTCCCCGGCGTTGCAGGGGGCGCGGACGCGCAAGCGCGGCGCGAGGTGGTAACCGGGAGCGTGCGGTTCGAAGTCAACGGTGCGGTGCGTACGCTGACGGTCGATACGCGCACTTCGCTGCTCGATGCTCTTCGCGAGCATCTCCACCTGACCGGATCAAAAAAGGGCTGCGACCATGGGCAATGCGGTGCCTGCACCGTGCTCGTCGACGGCCGGCGCATGCTTTCCTGCCTTTCGCTTGCGGTCATGCACGAAGGCGCGCGCATCACGACGATCGAGGGTCTGGGAACGCCCGAGAAGATGCATCCCATGCAGTCCGCATTCGTGCGCCACGACGGATTCCAGTGCGGATACTGCACGCCCGGCCAGATCTGCTCGGCGGTGGCCGTGCTGGAAGAGGTGCAGGCCGGCATCCCCAGCCACGTCACGGCGGACCTGCTGGCGCCACCGACGCTCGATCCCACCGAGCTGCGCGAGCGCATGAGCGGCAACCTGTGCCGGTGTGCGGCGTACTCCAACATCGTCGACGCCATCACTGAAGTGGCGGGACTGGGGCCACGTGCATGAGGACGTTCACCTACCTGCGGGCGCGTACGCCCGCCGAAGCGGCTGCTGCGCTCGCCACAGAGCCAAACGCCAGGATCGTGGCGGGCGGAACCAACCTCCTCGATCTCATGAAGCTCGAGATCGAGACCCCGGCCCAGCTCGTGGATATCAATGGCGTCGGGCTTGATCGCATCGAGCCGACTGCGCAGGGCGGCCTGCGCATCGGCGCGTTGGTGCGCAACACCGATCTCGCCTCCAATACACGTGTGCGAGGCGAGTATCCGTTGCTTTCGCGTGCGCTGCTTGCGGGTGCGTCAGGGCAGCTTCGCAATCGCGCGACGACGGCCGGCAACCTGCTGCAGCGTACGCGCTGCCCATATTTCTACGACACGAACCAGCCGTGCAACAAGCGTGAGCCGGGGAGCGGCTGTGGCGCGCTGGAGGGATTCAGCCGGCAACACGCCATTGTCGGCGTGAGCGACGCCTGCATCGCCACGCATCCGAGCGACATGGCAGTTGCCATGCGGGCGCTGGATGCGAGCATCGAAACCATACGGAGCGACGGCAGCACGAGGACCATCGGCATCGCCGACTTCCATCGGCTGCCAGGTGATACGCCGCATGTCGAGACCGCCCTGCAGAGGGGCGAATTGATCACGGCGGTCACCTTGCCGGCGCCGGCCGGAGGCACGCAGATCTACTACAAGGTGCGCGATCGCGCGTCCTATGCGTTCGCACTGGTTTCAGTGGGTGCCATCATCCATCCTGATGGCACCGGTCGCGTGGCCTTGGGCGGCGTCGCCCACAAACCATGGCGGATGGAAAGCGCCGACGCACGACTCACCGAGGGCGCGGCTTCGTTCGCGCGCGCGGCACTGGCCGGCGCGCGCACCACGGAACACAACTCGTTCAAGGTCAATCTGGTCCAGCGGACGGTGGACGCGGTGCTCGAACAGGCACGGGAGCGGCGGGCATGAAGTTCGAGGCGCCAGAGGGCCGGAATCCTGTTGATCGCGGCCGCGTCGTGGGCATGCCCGCAGATCGCATCGAAGGCGCGCAGAAGACCACCGGCACCGCGCCCTACGCCTACGAGCGGCATGATGTCGCGCCTCGCGCAGCATATGGCTATGTGGTCGGCGCCGGCATTGCCAAGGGTCGCATCCGCTCGATGCAGCTCACGGACGCGCGGCAAGCACCCGGCGTGCTGGGCATCGTCACGGCATCGGACGCGGGCCCGCTGACACGGGTGGAGCGCAATACCGCGCCACTGCTGGGTGGTCCGCAAATCGACCACTACCACCAGGCCATTGCACTGGTGGTCGCGGAAACCTTCGAACAGGCGCGAGCCGCAGCAGGACTCGTTCGCGTGCGCTACGCGCCGGCCACCGGCGCCTACGATCTCGCCGCGGCAAAGGGCGAGGCAGTCTCGCCGGGCGAGATCACGGCCGGACCTGCGGATTCCCGGGTGGGTGACTTCGCGGGCGCCTTCGCCGCCGCACCGGTGAAGCTCGACGCCACCTACACCACGCCCGATGAGTCCCATGCCATGATGGAGCCGCACGCCACCCTCGCGTTCTGGGAGGATGGACAGCTGCGGATCTGGACTTCGCACCAGATGGTCGCGTGGAGCGTCAGTGACATCGCCGGGACACTGGGCCTGGCTCCTGAGCGCGTGCATGTGGATTCTCCCTTCGTCGGCGGCGGCTTCGGCGGCAAGCTGTTCGTGCGGGCGGACATGCTGCTTGCGGCGCTCGGATCACGCACGGTGGGCCGTCCGGTCAAGGTCGCGCTGCATCGTCCATTGGTGATCAACAACACCACGCACCGGCCCGCGACCATCCAGCGCATCCGCATCGGGGCGGACCGGACCGGCAGGATTGCAGCCATTGGACATGAGAGCTGGTCCGGTGATCTTCCCGAGGGCAAGCCCGATGGGGCCGTGCATCAGACGCGAATGCTCTACGCCGGCGCCAACCGCATGACCGCGACCCGCCTCGCAGTGCTTGATCTGCCGGAAGGCAATGCGATGCGCGCTCCGGGCGAAGCGACGGGCCTGATGGCACTGGAAATCGCCATGGATGAAATGGCCGAGCAGCTCGGAATGGATCCGGTCGAATTCCGTGTACTGAATGACACGCAGGTCGTGCCGGATCATGCCCCGGAGCCGTCGGGCGACGATCCCCAGGCACAGCAGGGTGCGCAGCCGGAATCAGGTGCCGGGCATCCCTTCACGCAGCGATCGCTGGTGCAGTGCCTGCGTACGGGCGCGGAGCGATTCGGATGGTCGCGGCGAAACCCCAGGCCCGCGCAGGTGCGCGAAGAACAGTGGCTGATCGGGCAGGGCGTGGCGGCCGCCTACCGAGGCAACCAGCTCACTACCTCTGGCGGACGCGTGCGCCTTGAGCGCAATGGCCGCATCACTGTCGAAACGGACATGACCGACATCGGCACGGGCAGTTACACCATCCTCGCCCAGACGGCTGCGGAGATGCTCGGCGTTGCGGTCGACCAGGTCGACGTGATCCTCGGTGACTCCTCCTATCCCGTATCCGCCGGCTCGGGCGGACAGTGGGGCGGCAATTGTTCGGCCGCTGGTGTTTATGCTGCCTGTGTAAAGCTGCGTGAGGCGGTGGCTCAGAAGCTGGTCATCGATCCCGCCACGGCGGATTTTGCCGACGGAAAAGTGCGCAGCGCTGACCGCTCGTTCGACCTCCGGACGGCTGCGGATGCCGGGCCACTCACCGGTGAGGACAGCATTGACTTCGGGGACACGAGCAAGAAGGCGCAGCAGGGCACTTTCGGAGCGCACTTCGTCGAGGTGGCAGTGCATTCCCTGACGGGCGAAACCCGCGTACGCCGCATGCTGGCGGTGTGCGCGTCGGGCCGCATCCTCAATCCCAAGACCGCCCGCAGCCAGGTGATCGGCGCGATGAGCATGGGCGTTGGTGCTGCGCTGATGGAGGAGCTGTTCGTCGACAAGCGGCGCGGATTCTTCGTCAACCATGACCTGGCTGGCTATGAGGTGCCCGTGCATGCGGACATCCCGCACCAGGAAGTGATCTTCCTGGATGAGGTGGATCCGATGTCCTCGCCGATGAAGGCCAAGGGCGTTGCGGAACTGGGCATCTGCGGCGTCGCCGCCGCAGTTGCCAATGCCGTGTACAACGCCACCGGCGTGCGCGTGCGGGACTACCCGGCAACGCTGGACAAACTCATGGATCGTTTGCCGCCACGACATGGGTAACCACCGCACCCGTGACCGGATGCCGGTAGTGAAACGGCATGAATTGCCGTCCCAGTGCCGCGTCTGGCGGAGTGGGTGGGCGCTGCGGTGCAAACTCCGTACACCGGGTGGCCACGATCCATTGCCGCCGCCACTGAACTGGAAAAGGTCCTGGCAGCGCGTACCGCCGCATCCGCATTCCCGCCGCCCGCCTTGCAGATCGTGCGCGCGGCTGGCGATGCAGGCACACCGGGACCAGCGCAGAATTTCTCGGGCGCCGTGCGCGTTGTGACGCGTTACCAGGGTGATGCGCCTGCGCGTATCGGTGGCGCAGCCGTGCAGTTTGAGGCGGGCGCCCGCACTGCATGGCACACCCACCCGCTCGGCCAGACCCTTTACATTGCCTCAGGCACGGCGTGGGTGCAGACGGAGGACGGCCCGATCGAGGTCGCTCATGCGGGCGATGTCGTGTGGATTCCGTCGCAGGTGCGCCACTGGCATGGGGCGAGTCCGCAAGGTCCGATGGTGCACTTCGCTGTTGCCGGAGCCAGCGAAGGACAG
>Ga0079224_100011199_pt1 | contig 12339 bp, 10 predicted proteins | sample Stecom2015_FD_80414 | JGI IMG/M metagenome (GOLD analysis project Ga0079224, IMG submission 80414) | Agricultural soil microbial communities from Utah to study Nitrogen management - Steer compost 2015 | ecosystem: Environmental > Terrestrial > Soil > Agricultural land | place: USA: Utah... | reverse complement strand
GGCCACGACCCGCCCGGCCGGCACAATCGGTTCATGCCGGAGGAGCAGGCGGATCGTGGGGGCCGAACCGACCAGCTCATCGAACGGATCGTCGTCCTCGTCGCCGCGCTCGCCGCGGTTGCATTTCTGGTCCTGCTGCCGGATCCGGCACCCAGCGCCGGACCCGCACCGGCGCCGACGCTGCCGCCGGCGGTGACCTGGACCGGACCGGAGCCGGTGACTACACCGGCCCGGCTCCCCGACGGCTCGCTGTTCCAGCCCCGGATCTTCCTGACCGCGCAGTCCTCGGTCGGCCTCGCCACCGGTGGCACCCAGGACCGCTTGTTGCTGCGCACCGGCGCCGGAGACATCTTGGTGATTCGCTCGGCACCCGCCGGCCAGCTGCCGCAGTTCGGCGCCTTCGCGGCCGATGGCGACACGCTGGTGTGGGCCGAGTCGGTCGCCGGCGACGCTTCGGTGGCGACGAGCCTGTGGCGACTGGAGTGGCGAGACGGCGGCAGTGCGCGACAGATCACCACCGACGTCGGCGAGACGAGCTTCACCGGTGGTCAGTACGACCTCGTCGTCCACGGTGGTCGGCTGTACTGGACCGCGGTGGCGCAGACGCGCAATGGCGAGCCCGTCACCGAGGTGCGGTCGGTGCCGCTGTCCGGCGGCCGTGTCGACGTTCGGGACGTGCCGGGCGAGTACGGGCTCAGCGCCTGGCCCTGGCTGGTGAGCATCGGCGGCGGGCGGGGAACCAGCATCGAGCTGCTCAACCTGGTGGACGATGAGCGAATCAAGGTACCGACCGAGGCTGACGAGATCACCAGCTGCAGCCCGGCATGGTGTCGCGTTGGGGTGCTCGGCGCCGGTGTCCTGCAAGAGCTCGACCTCATGCGACCGGACGGCTCGCAGCGGCGAAGCATCGCCGGTCCGGACTCGACACCGGTGCTGGTGGACGTCGCCGTGCTGGACCGGTTCGTGCCGCTCGCGACCGACCGCGATCCCGGCAGCGGGGTGATCGATCTGAGCCTGTACGACATCGAACGTGGTCGCTTCGACCTGGTCGCCCTCGACGTCACGGACATCCAAGGGGAAGGCTCGATCATCTGGTGGTCGACCGGCGCCGGTGCTGAACAGGCATGGCACGCCCTCGACCTAGGCGGTGTCGAATGATGCCGGGCGACGCCGGCGCGCGCTGAATCCTTCGCCGGCACGAGTGTCCGCGTAACCTGTGGTGAGGTCACTCGCGCCTTGGGGAGGTTCGATGGGTGTCAGTTGGTACGCCGTCGTCGTCGAGGCGGCCGACCCGAACCGGCTCTCCCGATGGTGGGCCGAGGTGCTCGGATACCAAGTCCTCGCCGAGGACCGTGACGAGGTGCTCGTAGGGCGTGACCGCGGGGCCCAGCCGCTGCTGTCCTTCACCCGTACGACGGACGGAAAGCCAGGCCCGAACCGACTCCACATTGATCTGTACCCGGACGATCGCGATGCCGAGGTGGAGCGCCTGGTGGACATGGGGGCCCGCTATGTCGAGAGTGGACAAGGCAAGCCGGGGGCGGTGGTGCTCGCCGACCCGGAGGGTAACGAGTTCTCTCTCATCGGACCGGGCGGTCACCGAGCTGGCGGAGCCGGCCTGTGACCTCCGGCGAGCCGCCGCAGGCTCCGGCTCGGGAGCCGTGGACCCCGCGCACCGTGTTCCGCTTGGCGGTGGCGGGAGCCGTCGGCATCCTGGTGGTCTACCTGGGTGCGCTGTTCGTCTACAGCGTCCGTAACCTGCTGGTGCTCATCGCGATCGCCGCCTTCATCACGATGAGCCTCGACCCCCTGGTGCGCTGGCTCATCCGGCATCGGGTCCGCCGGGCGTACGCGGTGACCATCATCTTCGTCTCGTTCTTCGTGCTGCTTGGCGGACTCATCGCCCTCATGGTGCCGCCGCTGGCTCAGCAGGCGACGCTGCTGGTGTCGGACTTCCCGGGGTACCTGGACGCGCTGCTGCGACGATCTCCGGCGCTGCAGGACCTGGACGATAGGTTCGACCTGCGAGGGCTGCTCGAGGAGCTGCGCGTCGCGGTCATGGAACGCCTACAGCGTGACGCGGTGACCTTCGGCCGCCGCCTGCTGAATGCGCTGTTCCAGACGCTGCTGGTGGTCGTAATCACGATCTACTTCATGGCCGACCTGCCTCGCATCCGGCGGGCGATCGTTCGCGTGTTCCCGGCCCGCAACCAGCGGCACGTGAGCCACGCCGTCAACGTCACCATCGACAAGGTCGGCGCCTACATGATCGGCAATCTGGTCATCTCCGCGATCGCCGGCGTGACCACGTTCATCGCGCTGACCCTGCTCGACGTCCCGTTCGCGTTGCCGCTCGCCGTCTTCGTCGCCGTCACCGACCTCATCCCCATCGTCGGTGCGACGCTCGGTGCGGTCGTCTGCATCTTCGTCGCGTTCGCCACCACGCCACTGTGGCCGAACACGATCCTCGTGCTCGTCTTCTTCGTCGCCTACCAGCAGTTGGAGAACTACCTCATCGCACCAATCGTGCAGCGCAACAGCGTCGACATCCCGCCGGTCGCGGTGCTGCTCGCCGCGCTGCTCGGTGGCAGCGTGCTCGGCCTGGTCGGTGCGCTGATGGCGATCCCGCTCGCGGCAGCGGTGAAGGTGCTCGTCTCTCCTATGCTTCCCGAACCCGAACCCGAACCCGGGGTCGAGCCGGGGAGCGCACCGGAAAGCGACGCTGACGGCGGCTAGGCTTCCGAGACGATGCCGACGACCTCCTACCCCGATTCGACGCTCGAGCGGATCGCCGCCGAGCCGGCGAAGCCGACCGGCGACACCGAGGCGGCGCGCGGCGCGTTCGCCCGGGACCGGGCTCGGGTGCTGCACTCGGCGGCGTTTCGCCGGCTCGCCGCGAAGACGCAGGTGCACACGCCCGGAGACGGTGGGGACGGGTTCCTGCGCACCCGGCTCACCCACTCGCTGGAGGTCGCCCAGATCGGGCGCGAGATGGGTCAGATGCTCGGCTGTGACCCCGACGTGGTGGAGACCGCGGGTCTCGCCCACGACCTTGGCCACCCGCCGTTCGGCCACAACGGCGAGTACGCGCTCGACCAGGCCGCCCAGGCGTGCGGCGGGTTCGAGGGGAACGCCCAGACGCTTCGGGTGTTGACCCGTCTAGAGGCGAAGGTGGTCGGGCCGGACGGTCGCTCGGCTGGGCTCAACCTCACTCGAGCGAGCCTCGACGCCTCATGCAAGTACCCATGGCACCGGCGTCCCGGGCAACGCAAGTTCGGCGTGTACGCCGATGACACGCCGACCTTCGAGTGGATCCGCGCCGGCTCGCCGGCCGGCGAGGAGGACCGGCGTTGCCTTGAGGCTCAGGTCATGGACTGGGCCGACGACGTCGCGTACTCCGTGCACGACGTCGAGGACGGCATCATCGCCGGCTACGTACGCTTCGGTGAACTGCTGCGGGACCGCGACGAGCAGGCCGAGTTGTGCAAGGACGTCGCCGAGGTCTACTCGCCCGAGACCGCTGACGACCTCGCCAACACGCTGGCCGAGCTGCTGGCCGATCCGGCGATCGCCGCCGTCGCCGGCTACGACGGCAGCACGAGGGCGCTGGTCGCGGTCAAGCACGCCACCAGTGTCCTGATCGGACGGTTCGTGACTGCGGCGGTGAGGGCGACCCGGGAGCGGTACGGGAGCTCACCCTTGCGGCGGTACGACGCCGATCTCGTGGTGCCCCGCGCGATCCGCGCCCAGTGTGCATTACTGAAAGGCATCGCGTTGCGATACGTGATGCGGCGGCGCGATTCCGAGCAGCGGTACGCCCGAGAGCGTGAGCTGTTGCAGGAGCTCGTCACCGCGCTCGCCAACCGCTCGCCGGAGGCGCTGGACCCGGTGTTCGCCCCGCTGTGGCGGGCCGCACCCGACGACGCGGCGCGCCTTCGAGTCGTGATCGACCAGGTCGCCTCGCTCACCGACACGGCGGCGGTGGTCTGGCATGAGCGCCTCACCCGCTAGCGGCGAGCGCCCGCCGGCCCGTCCGGCAGCGGAACCTGCCACCGGCGGAGACCCTCGGCTGGCCGCAACCTGCCGCTATGACGTAAGGCGTCGGCGCATGATAGGGAGATGGCTGACGGGCGGACGTTTGTGATCGTCGGTGCGTCCCTCGCCGGTGCCAAGGCGGCCGAGACGCTGCGCTCGGAGGGGTTCACCGGGCGGGTGGTCCTCATCGGAGCGGAGACCGAGCGCCCGTACGAGCGTCCCCCGCTCTCCAAGGGTTACCTGCAGGGCAAGGAGCCGCGAGAAAAGGCGTACGTGCACGACGCGGCCTGGTACTCGGAGAATCGCGTGGAACTGCTCCCGGGTGTACGGGTCGGCGTGGTGCATCCGGCCGAACACCTGGTGGGCATCGAGGACATGGGGCCGCTTCCGTACGACAAGTTGCTCCTCGCCACCGGTTCCGAGGTCCGCCGGCTCGACGTGCCCGGCGTCGACAACCTCGGCGTGCACTGCCTGCGTACCTATGGGCACGCCGACCTGCTGCGCGGGGAGCTCCGGGAAGGCGCCCGCGTCGTCATCATCGGCGCCGGGTGGATCGGTATGGAGGTCGCCGCGGCCGCACGCGGGTACGGCTGCGACGTCACCGTGGTGGCCCGCGATCGACTGCCGCTGCGGCGCGTGCTCGGCGATGAGGTCGCCCAGATCTTCGCCGATCTGCACCGCGCCAACGGTGTCGAGTTCCGCTACCAGACCAAGGTGCGGGAGTTCGATGGAGCAGGTCGCCGCGTGACGCATGTCGTCCTCGACGACGCAACCGTGCTCGCGGCCGACCTCGTGCTCATGGCGGTGGGTGTGCGGCCCGCCGTGGAGCTGGCCGAGCGGGCCGGGCTCGCGGTCGAGGATGGTGTGGTCACCGACGAGAGCCTGCGTACGTCCGATCCGGACATCTACGCCTGCGGTGACGTCGCCTCCTTCTGGCATCCGATGCTGGGTCGACGGATCCGCGTGGAGCACTGGTCGAACGCCCTCAACGGCGGTCCCACCGCGGCGCGCGCGATGCTGGGCCAGCCGGTGCGCTACGACCGGGTTCCGTACGTCTTCTCCGACCAGTACGACCTCGGGATGGAGTACGCGGGCTACGTGCCGGCCGGACCCGGTGGCTACGACTCGGTGGTCTTCCGCGGTGATCCGTCCGTTGTGGACGGACGCTCGCCGGAGTGCGTGGCGTTCTGGCTCGCCGGTGACCGCGTCCTCGCCGGCATGAACATCAACGTCTGGGACGTCAACGAGTCGATCCAGGCCCTGGTGCGGGCCGGGTACGCGGGTGTGGGTGTGAACGTGGACCAGCTGGTGGACCCGTCGGTGCCGCTGGCCGACTTGGCCGCGACGGTGAGCTCGGGCTAGTTGGCGCTCGGGCTAGTCGGGCCGGCGCAGCACGACGCAACAGCCCGATGGCGGCGGCCGCAGGTGTGCCGCGACGTCACGGACGCCGAGGCCGTCGAGCAGCCCGGAGACGAAGGCATGGTTGAGTCCGCAGACCAGGTCGCGCTGCCGCTCGGCGAGGACATGGAACGGGCAGTTGCCCAGCCGTACCTCGCCCTCGGCCGGGTCCTGACGCGGCTCGAACCCGAGGTCGGCGAGGGCTTCGACAAGCGGCTCCGGCGCGCCGGCGTGACCGGACAGCTGCCGCCATTGCCGGGCGTACTCCCGACCGCGTTCGAAGGCGTGCCGCTCGGCGGCGCAGCGGGTGTCGTCCGGGCTTCCGGCGACGGTGTCTGCGAGGATCTCGCCGATGAGCTCGTAGCGGCGCTGCGGAATGCTGAGATCGATCCCCTCGGCCGCCGGCTCATACACCTTCGGCGTCCGTCCCCGGCCTCGCGGCTGGTCACTCGGCGCCTCGTAGCGGGCGGTGAGCAGCTGCGCCTCCACCAGCTTGTCGAGATGAAACGCGGTCAGGTTCCGGGAGATCGAGTGCGCGTCGGCGGCCTCCTCCCGGGTGACCGGATGATCCTGGCGGCGTACGTACTCGTAGAGCCGGCGGCGCACCGGGTCGACCAGCGCCGCCACGGCCTGCCACGGTGCCCCGGTCATGTTCCCCAGATTATCACCAGCGCTCGTTATTGATAATTCCGGCGAGGTGCGGCAGGATCAAATTACGGGTAGATCCGTTGGCGAAAAACCGGAGGTCGTGTGGAACCGCCGCAGGCACTCGAAGAGGTCGCGCTGGGCAACGGCTCGAACCTAGGCAACGGCTCGAACCTGGGCAACGGCTCGAAGGCCGTGTCGGCGCCGCCGCTGCGCGTGGTCCGAGAGCACCCGCGGCGGGACCTCGCCGCGGCCCGGGAGGCGGCGCGGGACCTCCTCACCGCGCTGGGCCTGGACGTGACAGCCGAGGGTCTGCGCGACACGCCGCGGCGCATGGTCGACGCGTACGCCGAACTGCTCACCCCGCGGCCGTTCAACCTGACGTCGTTCAGCAACGAGGAGCGCTACGACGAGCTGGTCCTGGCGCGGGACATCCCGATCCGATCCCTGTGTGAGCATCACCTGCTTCCGTTCGTCGGTGTCGCCCATGTCGGCTACCTGCCCGGCGACCGGATTCTCGGCCTCTCCAAGCTGGCCCGGGTGGTGGAGCACTTCGCCCGTGGCCCGCAGGTCCAGGAGCGGCTGACCAAGCAGATCGCCGACTGGATCGATCTGCAGCTCCAGCCGCGCGGTGTCGGCGTCGTCATCGAGGCGGAGCACCTGTGCATGACGTTGCGGGGAGTGCAGGCGGTGGGCTCGCGGACGCTCACCTCGTCCCTCTCCGGCGTGCTGCGAGAAGACCCTCGTTCGCGGGCCGAGTTCCTCGAGTTGGCCCATCGCAGCTGACGCCGGACGCCGTCTGGCCAATGTGGAGAAACCGAAGGAGGACGTGCTATGAGCGGGGACTACGTTGTCATCGGTGGCGGGCTCGCTGGGGCAAAGGCGGTAGAGACGCTGCGAGCCGAAGGTTTCGCGGGTCGCATCGTGCTCGTCACGGCCGAGTCGCACCGACCGTACGAGCGCCCGCCACTCTCCAAGGGCTACCTCCTCGGAAAGGAGCCACGAGACAAGGCGTTTGTCCACGGGTCCGACTGGTACGTCCAGAATGGAGTTGAACTCCGCACCGACACCCGGGCCGTGCGCATCGACCGGGACGCCCACCAGGTTGAGCTCAGCACCGGAGAACGGGTCGGGTATGCGAAGCTGCTGCTCGCCACGGGCTCCTCGCCCCGCAAGCTCGGCGTCCCGGGCGCCGACCTGGACGGCGTCCATTACCTGCGGACTCTCGGCGACAGCGATCGACTCCGCTCGGCCCTCGTGCCGGGGGCCCGCGTGGTCGTCATCGGTGCCGGCTGGATCGGCCTCGAGGTGGCGGCAGCTGCGCAGACCCTCGGCGCGACGACGACCGTGGTCGAGACCGACCGGCTGCCGCTGCGCCGGGTGCTGGGCGACGACGTGGCGCGCACCTTCGTGTACCTGCACCAGGCCAACGGGGTCACCTTCAACTTCGGTACGGGGGTGCAGCGCATCATCGGAGACGGCAAGGTACGAGCGGTCGAGCTCACGACCGGCGTCGAAGTGCCTGCCGACGTCGTGGTCGTCGGCATCGGCATCACGCCCAACGTTGAGCTCGCCGAGGCGGCCGGGCTCGAGATATCCAACGGTGTGGTCACCGACGAGAGCCTGCGCACCTCGGATCCAGACATCTACGCGTGTGGCGATGTGGCCTCGTACTGGCATCCCCTGCTGAAGACGCGGATCAGGGTGGAGCACTGGTCGAACGCGCTCAATGGGGGCAAGGCGGCCGGTCAGGCGATGCTGGGGCAGCCGGTGAGCTACGACCGGCTCCCGTACTTCTACACCGACCAGTACGACCTCGGGATGGAGTACTCGGGATACGTCGAACCGGGCGGGTACGACTCGGTGGTGTTCCGTGGGGATCCCTCCGTCGTGGACGCAAAGGCTCCGCAGTTCCTGGTCTTCTGGGTCCGCGAGGGCCGGGTACTCGCCGGCATGAATGTGAACATCTGGGACGTGCACGAGGACATCAAGGCCGTCGTCCACGCCGGGCTGTCGGGTCGCACGGTCGACGCAGGCCGGCTCGCCGACCCGAACGTGCCACTAGCCGACCTGGTGTGATCCCGCGTCGCTGACGCTCGAGGGAGTCCGCGTAGGCAGGGCCGGACCCGACCGTGGGTCCGGCCCGGTGGCTGTGCGCGCCGTGGTGCGTCCCGTTCGGCGGATATCGATCGACCCGATCACCTGATTGAAGCCTCGGTCGCTCGGTGGTGTGGTGGCAGGCGCCCGTGCCGCCTCAGTGCTGGTTCAATTCGTCACGCACGGCCACCCGAGAAGGAAGTCCCATGCACATTCTTGTCTACGCGGTCGCGGTGCTGCTGCTGGTGCTGGTGGCACTGTTCGTCAAGGTGGCGCTGTTCAACAAGCGACCGCAGAAGATCGGCTTGATCTACGCGGTGCTGGCGCTGCCGCTGTACGTCATCTACTACGCCGACCGGATTCCGTTCTGGCCCGCGCCGCTGGTCGACGGCGAGCCCGACATGTCGCAGCACCTCGCGCGCGAGTGGTCGCTGCTATGGCTCGAGCGATTCCGGGGCGCGGACATCGGCTTCGAGTCGCACCCGGCGCCAGCGGGCATCATCGCCGGGTTCATCCTGGTGCACCTGACCGTCTTCCAGCGGGTGGCGGTCCGGCGCCGGCTGCAACGCATCCTCGACCCGATCGCGAACTTCTTCGCCGGGGCGATCGCCGCCACCATGGCGGGCGGCATCCTGGTCTCGACCTTCCACTGGGGCTGGCCCGGTGCGCTCGCCGTGGCCGGCGTCTTCGCCTTGGTGTACCTCGGTGTCTTGGCCCTGCTCGCGGCGGTGCTCGAGGTCTTCCTGGAGATCGGCCGGCTGATCGCTGCGTGGCTCAAGCGCAAGGTCTTCACCATCGCGACCTGGATCACCAGGGCCGCGAGCTTCGTCTCCTCGCTCGCCGGCCGGCTTGGTCTCACCTCGCTCGCCGAGCGGATCCGGCAGGAGACGGCCGAGCAGGAGTCGATCTTCGCGCAGGAGCAGGAGGAGCAGGACCGCCGGCTCGAGGACGCGTACGTCCGAGATCGCGCCCGGCGGCGCGCCGCCGCAGCCCGGCGCCGGAACAAGCGGGCCGCAGCCGAGCAGGCCACTTCGGCCGCCGCTCCCGCCCCGGCCGCCGCGCCCGCCGAACCCGCTCCCGCCGAGGCCGCTCCCGCAGCACCGGCTCCTGCCCAGCCCGGCCCGCCGGCCGCCGAAGGATCCGAGCCCGTCCAGCCGGCCTGACCAACGACCAGATCTCCGACCAAGGGTGAACTCTCCCTTCACCCTTGGTCGGAGATCTGCTTGGCGTCAGGCAGGATGGTGACGAACGGCTCGTGGACCAGCCGGGGGCCGGAAGGAGGTGGCGTTGGCCGGGCGCATCCGCGACGAGGACGTGGCGCTCGTGCGGGAGCGCACCTCGATCGTCGACATCGTCTCCGAGTACGTGACGCTCAAGCCGGCCGGAGGCGGCAACGTCAAAGGCCTGTGCCCCTTCCACGACGAGAAGACCCCGTCGTTCAACGTGGCGGTCAGTCGTGGGCTGTACTTCTGCTACGGCTGCGGGGCCGGTGGCGACACGATCCGGTTCGTCATGACGATGGAGCACCTGAGCTTCGTCGAGGCGGTCGAGCGCCTCGCCGCGAAGGCCGGTATCCAACTGCGGTACGTCGAGTCCGGGCCGGCGCCGCGCCAGCCGGCCGGCCAGCGCCAGCGACTCGCCGCAGCGAACGCCGCCGCCGCCGAGTTCTACGCGGCCCAACTGGCGAGCGCGGCCGCCCGACCGGCTCGGGAGTTCCTGGCTCAGCGTGGCTTCGACAAGGAGGCCGCCGAGGCGTACGGCTGCGGCTTCGCCCCCGACGGCTGGGACGAGCTCACGAAGCACCTGCGGCAAAAGGGCTTCACGCCGACCGAGCTGGTCACGGCTGGCCTGGCCAAGGAGGCGCGCTCCGGCAACCTCATCGACCGGTTCCGCCGGCGCCTGCTCTGGCCGATCCGCGACCTCGGCGGCGACGTCGTCGGGTTCGGCGCCCGCAAGATATTCGACGACGACGATGGCCCCAAGTACCTGAACACGCCCGAGACACCCCTGTACAAGAAGTCGCACGTCCTGTACGGCATCGAGCGGGCCAAGCGCGAGATCGCCAAGCAGGGCCGCGCCGTCATCGTCGAGGGGTACACCGACGTGATGGCGTGCCACCTGGCCGGCGTGCCGACCGCGGTGGCGACCTGTGGTACGGCATTCGGCCCGGACCACATCGGCGTGCTGCGGCGCCTGCTGATGGACACCGACGCGTACGCGGGGGAGATCATTTTTACCTTCGACGGGGATGCCGCAGGCCAGAAGGCGGCGTTGCGGGCGTTTGAGGACGACCAGCGGTTCGTGGCGCAGACGTACATCGCGGTGAGCCCGGACAACATGGACCCGTGCGAGCTTCGGCTGGCCAAGGGCGATGTGGCCGTGCGTGACCTGGTGGCGCGGCGGGAACCGCTCATCGCCTTCGCGCTGCGCTCCCATCTGGCGCGCTACGACCTCGACGTGCCCGAGGGCAAGGTAGCGGCCCTCGCCGTCACCGCTCCGCTGGTGGCGAAGATCAAGCACCGCGAGCTGCGCCCGCTCTACGTGCGCAAGCTCGCTGGCGACCTCGGCATGGAGGTCGAGGAGGTCAGCCGCGCCGTCGCGGCCGCGGCGAGCAGGTCCGGTGCCGCCCTGCCGGCGCCCGCGCCGCGCGCCGCGCCGCCCGACGCTAACAGCCCTCGCTCCATTGTGGAGCGTGAGGTGCTGAAGCTCGCGTTGCAGGAGCCGGTGCTCGCGGGCCCGATGTTCGACGTGCTCGACCACACGCTGTACGCGCACCCGGTCCACGCGGAGGTGCGCCGCGCCATCGCCGAGCTTGGTGGCGCGTCTTCGGCCTCCTCCGGCCCCACGTGGGTCGAGTCGATCCGCGACGCCTGTTCGGACCTGGCGGCGAAGGCCCTCGTCGGTGAGCTCGCCGTCGAGCCCATCCGCGTGGACGGGGAGGTGACCCCGCACTACGTCGCGGTACAGCTGGCACAGCTGCAGCTGTACTCGGTGACGAAGCGGATCGCCGAGCTCAAGTCTCGGCTGCAGCGGCTCAATCCAGTCACCAACCAGGAGGAGTACCACCAGCTCTTTGGCGAGCTGGTTTCGCAGGAACAGCATGCGCGCGCGCTGCGGGAGCAGGCCGCGGGGAGCGTGTAGATGCGGGCCACACGCGAGGGGTAGACCAATGTTCGGTCGTAAGCGCCGGCCGCCGTCGTGGGCGCGGCCGAGGCTGGATAAGAACGAGCGGATCGTCGGCTGGTCGCCGACCAATGGAGACGGCCAGTCAGCGGTCGTGGTGACCACGCTCGGCATGTGGCTGCCGGGCCGCACGGAGCGGCTCGGCTGGCACGAGGTGCACAAGGCGGCATGGTCCGACGGGCGGCTGACGGTGATCCCGTCGACGCGTGTGGGTGAGGGCGATGGGTACGCCGTGATGGCCGACGCTGCCCCGGTGATGGTGAAGCTCGCCGACCCGGGCACGGTGCCAGACGAGGTGCGCAAGCGCGTCACCGCGTCGGTGGTGCACACCGCCCACTATCCGCTGCCCGGCGGCGGCGTGCGGGTGGTCGGCCGCAAGGTCCCCGGTGTCGACGGCCTCTCCTGGCATGTGCGCTACGACGAGGGAACCGCCTCCGACGATCCGGAGATCGTTCGCGTCACCTCCCAGATCGTCGCGGAAACTGTAGCGTCGCGTGCCGAAGAGTAGCGCTTCTGTGGATCTTCGTCCGACTTTTGTAACGGAGAAGCAAAAGTTCATCTGATCTCGACACAACATCTAGACAGGCGGCGTGCAACCTCCTAGTCTCGGCGCACAAGGCGATCCGGGTGTCCGGGAGGTGATATGGCCACTCCGCAGTACCGGATGCTCTGCCTGCTTCGCGACGAGGGGCCGTTGTCACGTGCCGAGCTCGCCGACCGGCTGGAGTTGCCCCGGCCGAGGGTGTTGGCGGAGCTGGAGCGCCTGGTGGCGGCGGGGAGGGTGCGCGAGGCTGGACCGGCGGCGTCACGGGGCGGGCGGCGGTCGACGCTGGTTGAGTTGCACCCGGACATCCGGCTCGCCGCCGTGGACCTCGGTGCCACCGCGATCGATGTCGAGATGACCGACGCGTACCTGGAGCCCGGCGCCGCGTACGGCGAACCCGCGGACGTCCGCCGCCGTCCCGAGGCGATCCTGGGCCG
>Ga0079224_100011198_pt1 | contig 12339 bp, 11 predicted proteins | sample Stecom2015_FD_80414 | JGI IMG/M metagenome (GOLD analysis project Ga0079224, IMG submission 80414) | Agricultural soil microbial communities from Utah to study Nitrogen management - Steer compost 2015 | ecosystem: Environmental > Terrestrial > Soil > Agricultural land | place: USA: Utah... | reverse complement strand
TGATGAATATTATCGGGAATATCGAAGGAAAAACAGCTATTTTAGTGGACGACATTATTGATACGGCGGGAACAATGACATTTGCAGCCAACGCCCTCATTGAAAATGGCGCAAAGGAAGTATATGCATGCTGCACCCATCCGGTTTTGTCGGGCCCAGCCATCGAACGAATTGAAAATTCTCAAATCCGTGAGTTAGTCGTAACAAACAGCATTCCGCTGCCGGAAGAAAAACAGATCGATAAAATTACCGTACTTTCGGTTGCACCGTTAATTGGAGAAGCGATTACCCGCATCCATGAACTAAAATCGGTTAGCATCCTTTTTGATTAATATAACGATTGCTACCCTCCTACAAGAACGGATAAATGTAGGGGGGCTTGTTGTTTGTCTATGTTGGAAAATTCTTTATTTAAGGGGTATATCATGTTATTTCTGCGAAGAAAAGGAAGAAGAGAACCTATGAAATGTATCGTCGGATTGGGAAATCCCGGAAATAAATATGAAAAGACAAGACATAACGTTGGCTTTATGGTTATTGACGAATTAGTAAAGCGTCATCATTGGCAATTAAATAAGAAGAAATTTAAAGGAATTTACGCCTTGGAAAGTTTGGCGGGAGAAAAGGTTTTGCTGCTTAAACCGCAGACATATATGAACTTGTCCGGAGAATCCATCTCCGCCATAATGAAATATTACCAGATTGAATTGGAAGATCTCCTCGTTATATATGATGATTTGGACTTGCCTGCCGGGAAAATCCGGCTGCGGACGAAGGGCGGTCATGGAGGACATAACGGGGTGAGAAATACGATTGAACATTTAGGAACGAAAGATTTTAAACGGATTCGCATCGGCATCGGCAGACCGGAAACGAACATTCCCATCATGGATTATGTGTTGGGAAACTTCTCCAAGGAAGAAGAGGGCGCCGTTAAGGGAAGCATTGAAAAATCCGCTGATGCATGCGAAGCGTGGATTCGCGGGTCAGACTTTCTCGAAGTAATGAATGAATATAATCGGTAATGATGACATATCTTTAGTAACAGCATCTTTTCGTGAACGTATAATAATTTACCTCCCGGATAAACTTTTAATGTAGAATTTTTTCCGAGGGGGTCCATGATTGGCAGTTATATATCATTGCAGACATTGCAAACACGAGATAGGAAGAATAGAACAGCAAGTTATTGATACAGAAATGTTAGGTTTTGAACAATTATCGCCGAAGGAAAAGGAAGAAATGATTCATTATTTAGATAATGGAGATATTGAAGTTTTAACTATTTGCGAAAATTGCGAGGAAACTTTAGGACGTTATCCGCATTATCACGAATTGGATTTTTTTATACAATAATGTTTTGACAAAGCTTTGGCCGAGAACCAAAGCGTTTTTGTGCTTATATGAAAGGATATTACGGGGGTACAACAATGAAGGAATTCATCAGTTATTTGCAAGGGAAAGAGGATATCCAGTCGGTCGTCAATGGACTGAAAAACGGATTGAAAGAACAGCTTATTGCCGGCGTATCTGGTTCAGCTAGAAGTATGCTAGTTTCCATTGTTCAACAATCCGTTGAGCGGCCGGTACTGCTTATCACCCATCAACTTGTACATGCACAGGAACTCTATGACGATTTAGTAGAATTTATTGGAGAGGAAAATGTTCATCTATATCCAGTAAATGAGCTTATTGCCTCGGAAATTGCCGTAGCCTCACCAGAATTAAGAAGCCAGCGAATCGATGCTTTAACCCAATGGTCAAAAAGAAAAAATGGGATTCTCGTTGCCCCGATTGCAGCGGTTAAGCGGATCCTCCCCCCGCCGGACTATTGGGAAAAATATCAGCTGCCATTTACCGTCGGGGAAGAAATAAATATTGAAAACTACTTAACATCTTTCGTTGATATGGGATATGAACGAGTGTCCATGGTGACGACACCTGGAGAGTTTTCTGTGCGGGGAGGAATTATCGACATTTACCCGATAACAGAGGAACATCCGATTCGTGTGGAACTCTTTGATAACGAAGTTGATTCCATTCGCTATTTTGATGCTGATACCCAGCGTTCATTAACAAAGGAGCAGTCGGTCATCGTTCAGCCTGCCTCGGAATTGCTGTTGACGGAAGAAGATTTGCTTTCGGCTGCCAACCGGCTGGAAGACGGTCTTCAAGATACGCTAAGCAAAATGAAGAATTCGGAAAAAAAGGAATTGTTAATAGAAACGATTGAGTATGATGTGGACCGTTTGAAGAACTTTGAACGCTTTCAGGAAATGTATAAATATATTGGCTATTTTTACGAAAAACCTGCTAGTTTATTAGATTATCTCCCGCAGGATGGAATTATTTTATTAGATGAAATGAACCGGATTCATGAAACAGCAGTAAATTTGGATAAAGAAGAAGCGGAATGGTACAGCAGTTTGCTTGAAGCCGGGAAAATGATCCAAAAGGGGAAATTTTCCTATGATTGGGAATCGGTGTGGTCGCGGATGCATCAGCCCCGTTTGTATATGTCCGTATTTTTAAGGCATATACCGAATACGAATCCGCAAAACATTGTAAATCTGTCATCCCGGCCGATGCAGGAATTTCACGGACAAATGCATCTGTTTAAAAATGAATTAAAGCGCTGGGAAAAAGGCGGTTTTTCCGTCATTGTTTTTGCCCCGAGTGAACAGCGGGCAGAGAAAATCCATTCGATATTCCAAGATTATGAAATTGAGGCAGAAGTAGCAAAAAAATTAAATTTGCCTGTGCAAAAGCCGGCAATTGTCGTCGGCCAGCTTTCCAGCGGCATCGAGTTGCCGATGCACAAATTAGTCTTCATTACGGAAAACGAACTGTTCAAAAAACGCATTAAACGGCAACGGAAAAGGCAAAAAATATCCAATGCAGAGCGGATCAAGAGCTACCAGGAACTAAAAGTCGGGGACTATGTTGTCCATACAAACCATGGCGTCGGCAAATATTTGGGTATTGAAACGTTGGAGATTAACGGTCTGCATAAAGATTTTATGCTTATCCGCTACTCCGGAGATGACAAACTATATGTTCCCATTGATCAAATTGACCTGGTTCAAAAATATGTCGGTTCGGAAGGAAAAGAACCGAAACTGTACAAATTAGGCGGGACCGAATGGGCAAAAGTAAAGCGGAAAGTCCAATCCAGTGTAGAAGATATTGCTGATGATTTAATTAAACTGTATGCGGAGCGGGAAACGCGGAAAGGCTTTGCTTTTTCTAAAGATACGGAGATGCAGCGGGAATTTGAAGCTTCTTTCCCATATCAGGAAACAGAGGATCAATTAAGGTGTATTGCAGAAATCAAAGAAGATATGGAAAAGGACCGGCCGATGGATCGTCTCCTTTGCGGTGATGTCGGCTATGGAAAAACGGAAGTTGCCATTCGTGCTGCTTTTAAAGCGGTGATGGACGGAAAGCAAGTCGCCATTCTCGTACCGACTACGATTCTCGCCCAGCAGCATTACGATACAATCCGCGAACGATTCCAAGATTATCCGATTGAAATCGGGCTGTTAAGCAGGTTCCGAACGAGGAAACAACAGCAAGAAACGATTAAAGGGATTAAAAAAGGAACAGTGGATGTTGTCATCGGCACCCATCGGCTCTTATCAAAGGATGTAGAATTTTACGATTTAGGCTTGCTCGTCGTGGATGAGGAGCAGCGCTTTGGCGTGAAACATAAAGAAAAGATTAAGCAAATGAAAACGAACGTTGACGTATTAACCTTGACAGCAACGCCGATTCCAAGAACATTGCACATGTCTTTATTAGGTGTACGGGATTTGTCGGTCATTGAAACTCCGCCGGAAAATCGTTTCCCAATCCAAACTTATGTGATGGAATATAATCCGATTGTCGTCAGGGAAGCGATTGAACGGGAAATGGGCAGAGGTGGCCAAGTGTTTTTCCTTCATAATCGGGTAGAATCGATTGACAAGGTGGCAAGAGATGTCGGCATGCTCGTTCCTGATGCAAGAATCGCTATCGCCCACGGCAGGATGAGTGAAACCGAATTGGAAAATGTCATCGTCAGTTTCCTGGAAGGGGAATTTGACGTATTGGTAAGCACAACGATTATTGAAACGGGCGTGGATATTCCTAACGTCAATACGTTAATTGTTACAAATGCGGATCATATGGGACTGAGCCAGCTGTACCAGCTGCGCGGTCGGGTCGGCCGTTCAAACCGGGTAGCCTATGCTTATTTTACCTATCATAAGGATAAAGTATTAACCGAAGTGGCTGAAAAACGGCTTCAGGCCATCAAAGAATTTACCGAATTGGGCTCAGGATTTAAAATTGCCATGCGGGATTTGTCGATTCGTGGTGCTGGGAATTTGCTCGGCGCACAGCAGCACGGATTTATCGATTCAGTCGGTTTTGACATGTACTCGCAAATGCTGAAGGAAGCAATCGAGAAACGGAAAGCAGGAAAGGAAATTACCGAGATTGCCCCGTTTGAACCGGAACTGACATTGAATTTGGATGCTTATATCCCGGATGAATATATTAAAGATGAAAAGCAGAAGATCGAAATATACAAGCAATTCCGTTCCATTGATACGGAAGAAGATATTGAAGAATTAAAAGAAGAATTAATCGACCGCTTTGGGGATTATCCGAAAGAGGTGGACAATTTAATTACGGTTTCTTCCTTAAAAATGTATGCGAAGCGGGAACGGGTGGAATCGATTATGGAGAAGGGCAAACGTATTGTTATGCTCTTGACGGAGGAACGAAGTCAGGAAATTGACGGGTCAAAAGTATTTGAAATTGCCAACGAATTTGGCAGGGAAATTCAGCTCGGTACAGAAAACACGAAACTAAAGGTAATTTATACTTGGTCCAATGAAACAAAACATCGCCGTTATGAAATGGTGCAGGAATTCATTAAGAAATTAAGCGAGGCAAACCGTGTTCCTGTCAGCTAGAAAAATATGCTTTGTACAGTGAAAAAATGGCAAGTTATGTATAGTTATCCTGTAGTTGAATTATACTATGAGCACACTGGTGATTATAGACGCAATGCAGAGTTAGTTGGGCACGTAAGAGAGAAAGGTAATCATCATAGAAAGTGAGGCTACTCAAATGAAGGCTACAGGTATTGTACGTCGAATTGATGATTTAGGGAGGGTTGTTATCCCTAAAGAAATCCGCCGAACGCTGCGAATTCGTGAAGGTGATCCATTGGAGATTATTGTGGATCGAGAAGGGGAAGTAATTTTAAAAAAATACTCTCCTATTAACGAATTAGGACATTTTGCCAAAGAGTATGCGGATGCATTGTTCGACTCACTTCATTTTCCTGTACTGATCAGTGACAGAGATGAAATTATTGCAGTTAGCGGGGAATCAAAAAAAGACTATTTAAATAAAAGGATAAGCAGTGAAATTACAGATATCATTGAGAACCGTGTTACTGTATTCGAAGCCGACGGAAAACAATTGGAGATTATCGATGGGGTTGAACAGGAAGTCAGTTCCTATTGTATCAGTCCAATAGTAGCAAGCGGCGACCCCATCGGCTGTGTCCTCTTGTTTTCGAAAGAATCCGGGGAAAAAATTAGTGAAACAGAGCAAAAAGTGATTGAAACTGCTGCCGGTTTCCTGGCAAGACAAATGGAATAAATACTTAACAGACGGGTGTGTTCATACATATGGAACACCCTTTTTTTCGTATTCAAGCGCCTGGGAAAGATGTTTTTCATGTCTTTCCTTATGGTATAATTAGGTAATGTCTACCAAGGAAACTGGAATTTATCAAGTTTCTTCATAGGAGAAGTTGGACTGTGAATGGAAATGTAACAAAAAATATTGTAAAAGGAGCATTCGTACTTACCTTTTCCAGCATCGCCGGGAAGATTTTAAGCGCGCTATACCGAATACCGCTGCAAAATCTAACCGGGGATGTCGGGTTCTATGTATATCAGCAAATATATCCCTTCCTTGGCATGGCGGCAGTTCTTGCATTGTACGCCTTTCCTTCGAGCATAGCAAAAATAGCAGCGGACTGGAAGGAGCAAGGAAGAGAGGTAGGATGGACAAGCTTTATTTTTCCTGTCTGGACTGTTCTTATGCTTATTTTTGTAAGTTTAACCCTGTTGCTGTTCCTATTGTCTGAACCGTTGGCAAAAGCGGTGGGAGATCCCCAATTAGCCAGTTCCTATCAATGGACTGCGTTCATTTTTTTATGCATTCCTTTTGTTGCTCTATGGAGGGGAATTTTTCAAGGAAACATGGAAATGGTGCCGATTGCCCTTTCCCAAGTGACAGAACAGCTCGTCCGGGTCTTCATCATTATTTTTGTCGCTGTTTTTGTCTATTTTCAGGTAATTCCTATATACGATATAGGAAAGTTCGCCGCGATCGCCTCTCTTTTCGGTTTTATTGCTGCATTTATCCTTTTAACAGGATTTCTGTACAAGAATAAAACTTTTTCTGCCAAAAAGTATGCGATTCCATGGAAAACTTTCATTCGGACGATATTTCTGCTCGGTTTTGCTGCTGGATTAAACCATATGGCATTACTGGCAGTGCAGCTGGCAGATACCTTTACTTTCGTTCCTCAATTGGCGGAATTTGGCATGGGGGAATTAGAGGCGATGGAAAGGAAAGGAATTTTTGACCGGGGACAGCCATTGATCCAATTTGGCACGGTACTCGCTTCATCATTAGCTTTAACGATTATTCCTGCACTATCGAATGGAAATGGAGAAAGTTTCAAGTCCTATGTGGCAACAGCGATACGCCTTTGTCTTTATGTCAGCGCTGGGGCAACCGTCGGACTCATCTTGATATTCCCGGAAACAAACCTGCTTTTATTTCAGGACGATAAAGGAACGGGAGATTTGCAAATTTTAGTGGTTGCTATTTTTTTCTGTTCCTTGTCAATTACTGCCTCATCCATCCTTCAAGGAATGGGATTCATGAAGCGTACCGCCTTCCTCATTGGGCTCGTCTTTATGCTGAAAATGTTGCTGAACAAATTATTCATTCCCCATTTTGGTGTGACCGGTGCGTCTTTCGCAACCGTATTGAGCGTCGTTGTCTGGTTTTTCGCCGTCTGGCGAATGCTAAAAAAGGAACTGGCGCCAGCCGTGTTTTTACATAAGAAGCAAGTTGCTGCACTAATTGCTGCGACTGGCGGGATGGGATTCTATCTTTCCGTAATGAAGTTTTTTGCCCCTTTCTTTACGGACTCAAGATGGATGCTGCTTCTTTTCGTGCTTTTTCTCGTCATTTCCGGAGCTTTGCTATTTTTCCTCATGTTAATCCGGTTTGGGGCATTTTCGAAAGCAGAGCTTAAGCTCTTGCCATTTGCAAAATATTTAGCAAAGTTGTAAAGGAGGTATTCCATTGGGCAAAATTACAGTAGTCGGCCTAGGAGCAGGCGGATTTGAGCAGCTGCCGGTGAAAATATACGAAGCATTAACAAATGCAAAAGAAAAAGTGTACACCCGGACGATGGACCATCCGGTAATCGATTCCTTGAAGAAAAGGGGGGTCGTTTTTGCCTCCTTTGATTCTGTCTATGAGGAAGCAGACGAATTCGCTGAAGTGTACGAGCGGATTGTGGACCGTTTAGTAGCTGAAGCAAAAGCTTCCGGCTCCATTCTTTATGCGGTGCCGGGACACCCGATGGTAGCAGAAAAAACAGTAAAGCTCTTGCTCTCCCATCCGGATGTGGAAACGGAAGTGCTGGGAGGCCAAAGCTTTTTAGACGATTTATTTGCTGCCTTAAAGATCGATCCGATTGATGGGTTTCAATTAATTGACGCTACTTCCTTCGAAAGGGATATGCTGCAGTACCGAAATCATCTTATTTTTTGCCAAGTGTACGATGCGTTTATCGCATCGGAAGTGAAATTGATACTGCTGGAAGACTTGCCCCATGACTATGAGATTAAGATTGTGCACCATGCAGGGACAGAGGGGGAAGAAATACTTACCGTTCCTCTGGAAGATTTAGACCGGCAGATGACGCTCAGCAACTTGACGACCGTCTACGTCCCGCCGGTGCCGGAGGAATTATTGCATCATACCTTTCCGAAATTACGTTCTGTAATAAAGAAATTGCGCTCGCCTGAAGGATGTCCGTGGGACCGGAAACAAACCCATGGATCTCTCCGGGAATATGCCATCGAAGAAGTGTACGAGCTGATAGAAGCGATTGACAACAACGATGATGAAGGCATCATAGAAGAACTGGGCGATCTCCTGATGCACATTATGCTGCACAGTCAAATCGGTGAGGATAACGGCTATTTTTCCATTGATGATGTGATACGGGGAATAACGGAAAAAATGATTCATCGCCATCCCCACGTATTTGGGGAAACGAAAGTATCGAGCCTGGAGGATATTGATAAGAACTGGGAGGAACTGAAAAAAGCGGAGAAAGGCCATGAACGGAATTCCATTTTGGACGGTGTGCCGCCTTCCCTTCCTGCTTTATTCAAAGCATATCAATTGCAGAAAAAAGCAGCTAAAGTTGGGTTTGACTGGGACCGGGCGGAAGAAGTCTGGCAAAAACTTGAGGAGGAAATCGGAGAAGTGAAGGAAGCGTTGGCGATAGAAAACCGCGACAAAGTGGAAGATGAGTTTGGCGACGTCCTTTTTGTCCTTGCCAATTTGGCCAGGTTTTATAAAATAAATCCGGAAACAGCGTTAAGCCGCGCCAATGAAAAATTTATCCGGCGCTTCAACTATATTGAAGAACGGCTAAAAGAAGCAGGGAAGGACTTGAATGATGCTTCATTAGAAGAAATGGACGCATTATGGAACGAAGCAAAGGGAAAGGAGGGGAAATGATGCGGTTAGATAAATTTTTAAAAATATCCCGTCTGATTAAGCGGAGGACATTGGCAAAGGAAATAGCCGACCAGGGGAGAATTACGGTGAACGGCAATGTGGCCAAAGCTTCTACTTCCGTTCAGCCGGGGGATGAACTTTCCATTCGCTTCGGTCATAAGATAGTAACAGTACGGATCAATGATATCCGGGAAACGGTGAAAAAGGATGAGGCAACGACGCTATACTCGATTTTAAAAGAAGAAAAAGCGGATTAATGTTCTACACTTGTCCCTCCCTTCATAAAGTTATTTATGAGAAGGAGGGCGTAATGGATGAATTATTATGACCATAAAGAAAGTGTGAATCGGACCCACACAGACCATAGCGTAAAAATAACAAATCGAAGAAATTTGGAAATTTCCGGCGTCAAAGAAGTTGACAGTTTTGATAATGAGGAATTCCTCCTAGAAACAGTAATGGGGTATTTAATCATCCGCGGACAAAATCTGCAATTAAAAAATTTAGATGTGAACGAAGGGATTGTAACGATTAAAGGGAAAATTTACGAACTATCCTACGTCGATGAACAGGGGCAGGAGAAAGCTAAAGGCTTCTTTAGCAAGTTATTCCGATGACCCTTGAAGTACAATTCCTCACAATGATTTCCATGGTTTTCTGCGGGATTTATTTAGGTGCCATGTATGATACATTTCGGCGCTTTTCCCCTTACTGGAAAAGGAGAAAAGTGTTAACCTACTTCCTTGAAATTCTTTTTTGGCTCGTGCAAACGGCAATCATTTTTTATATATTGTATCGGGTGAATGACGGGGAAGTAAGATTTTATATTTTTCTCGCCGGACTGTTAGGCTTTTCCATGTACCAGGCATTGGTGAAATCCATTTATCTCCGGATGCTGGAACAGATTATTCGTGTTATTGCCAGCATTTACCGCTTCCTTTCCCGCATGGTGGAAGCATTGCTGATCAAACCGATCATATGGATGTTTACCGTCATCATGACGATTGTTCTATGGCTGATTCACACCATTTGGAAGATTCTCATAATGTTTCTTCGAATCTTATTGCTGCCGCTGAAATGGCTCGGAAAGTTAATTTATCACCTTTTACCTAAAAGTTTCCAAAATTATTTACACCAATTAGCAGGATTTTATAGTAAAATGAAGAATATAGTAATGCGAGGTGTAAAGAAGTTCCGGAGGAGGTAAAGGGGATTGTCATCACGGCAGCATAATGTAACGAAATTGGAATCCAGCTATATGAAGCAATATGATGCTTATTTGGAAAGGCAAAAAAGAAAAAAACAACGACTAATCCGCCGACTCGTCCTTTTCGCAATCATTACGTTAATTATTTCTTCCTGCATGATTGGCTATCATTTAAAACAGCGAGCGGTATACGCTGAAAAGTTGGAGGAATATGAACAACTGGATGAAAAATTACAATCGTTACTAGAGGAAGAAAAAGCAATAAAAGAAGAAATTGAGTTGCTGAAAAAAGAGGATTATGTATTGGACATAGCCCGGACGAATTACTTTTTTTCTAAAGAAGGGGAATTAATTTTTAAGATTCCCGATGAAGATCCGTCTTATTGACACGTATATTTTTGATTAATATACTTAAGTGAGAATGATATTTAATCTTTTAAGGAGGAGCATTTTTTTTATGTCAATCGAAGTAGGCAGCAAGCTGCGAGGAAAGGTAACGGGAATCACTAATTTTGGCGCATTTGTAGAAATCGAAAAAGGGAAAACAGGACTTGTCCATATTAGTGAAGTTGCCGACAACTATGTCAAAGATATTAATGACCATTTGAAAGTCGGGGAAGAAGTTGAGGTAAAGGTCATTAACGTCGAGAAAGACGGCAAAATCGGATTATCTATTAAGAAAGCGAAAGACCGTCCAAGACGAGATACCCGGGAACAACAGGAAAACTTTGAGGCAAAAATCAGCCGTTTTCTTAGAGATTCGGAAGACCGTTTAGCCTCTTTGAAAAAGCACACAGAATCCAAGCGCGGAGGTCGAGGTGCTAGAAGAGGATAGCAGCAGCTGTCTATGAAAGGGAAAACTGTAATGCTCTTATTATAATGGTAGGTAATATAGGTAATAATAGATAGGTAAATAAACAGGTGCATCGTCAGCACCTGTTTTTTGCATGAAAAAAAGGTCTGCTGAGAAACAACGCAGACCTTTTTTGTATGGATAGCGGCGGAGGGGATCGAACCCCCGACCTCACGGGTATGAACCGTACGCTCTCGCCAGCTGAGCTACGCCGCCATAGGATTCAACAAGAAGTATCATACAATAGATTTGCTATAAATGTCAATAGAAATAATTTCAAAATTTTATTTACAAAATAACACAAATATTCCCAAAATGGACGTCCGTTCGGCAGCAGAGATTCCCGAAAAGAGAACAAAATCCGAGTGAATATAGCAATCCTCTCAACTGAATTTTCCTATGAAATCTTCTAAAACGATTGATTTTATCAGGTTTTAACAGATTCCTCCTTCTGTTTCAGATTATGTTGTATTATCGCTTATTTTTAAAGAAAAGGTCGAACGATTTCTATGTTTCTCCCCGTTGTTTTGACAAATTTAGCAGGGAAAATATGGTTTACTAGAATGAAAATAAAGTGGGAGGAGATTCAATTGATGACTTCTATACCAAGAACGGGGACGGGCGGATTTTCTATGAAAAAAGAGAGGAAAAGTTGGAACAGGCGCATGTTGATGTTTCTCCATTATGTTTTTATTCAGAAGGGCTGGATATTTGTTGTGACCGGGTTTCTATTGGGCAGGGCGGTTATTTTGTCGGAAGTTTCCCCATTTGCTTTAGCATTCGTTGCTGCCATATGGCTCATTTACAAAGAACAGACGCTGAAATCGATTGGAGCTGTATTGCTGGGAGCACTGAGCTATTCTGTTCAGCATAGTATTTTCCTATTATTGGCCGTTGTCATCTTCATGTTATTGGCAGCTTTCTTTAAACGGAAGAAAAATCAGCAAATATTAGTTCCGCTATTTGTTGTCATATCCATGATGCTGCCCCGTATATTTCTCTACTCTATTCAAGGAGAGCTTTTGGCTTACGAGTGGATTCTATTAGCGGTAGAAGGAATTCTCGGTGCGGTCTTAGTATTAATTTTTATGCAAAGCCTGCCATTAATATCACCGAAAAAATATCGTTTTTCTTTAAGAAATGAAGAAATCGTTTGCATGATGATCCTGCTCGTTTCTATATTAACGGGAATGATCGGCTGGCATATATACGGTGCGGCTATCGAACAGATTTTTGCCCGCTACTTCGTCTTAGTGTTCGCTTTTGTAGGAGGGGCAGCCATAGGTTCTACCGTGGGAGTCGTTGCTGGTCTCGTCCTTTCTCTGGCAAACGTGGCAGGACTCTATCAAATGAGCTTGCTCGCATTTTCCGGGCTGCTCGGGGGTCTGTTAAAAGAAGGGAAAAAGCCAGGGGTCACCGTCGGTTTATTGATCGGCAC
>Ga0079224_100011197_pt1 | contig 12341 bp, 12 predicted proteins | sample Stecom2015_FD_80414 | JGI IMG/M metagenome (GOLD analysis project Ga0079224, IMG submission 80414) | Agricultural soil microbial communities from Utah to study Nitrogen management - Steer compost 2015 | ecosystem: Environmental > Terrestrial > Soil > Agricultural land | place: USA: Utah... | reverse complement strand
CCTCAAAAATAGGGTTTGGTTACATTATAGCTATTGTAGGCCTTGTGCTTATGGCTATTGCCACACTGTTTAGCTTTGTAACGCTACCGGTGGAGTATGATGCCAGTAACCGTGCCTTAGCATGGTTAAAAAGTAAGAATATGCTTAGCCAGCAGGAATATGCAGGTGCTGAGGATTCATTAAAATGGGCAGCCCGTACATATGTGGTTGCTGCTCTTGGATCGTTAGCCATGCTGTTGTACTGGGCATTGCAGGTATTTGGAGGTTCCAGGCGATAAGCCTGTCTATATATATATCTTGATAAACAGCCGGGTCTTTAAGTCCGGCTGTTTTTTTATTTACGGAGTTTGTTTGTATGTTTCTATGTTTAGAGTGTCAATACTGTTTTTTCTTCTAATTATCATGATTAATTCATCATAGTTAGTATTTGTATTAGGGATGGTGTAGCCGCGTTCTGGTTTTTCTCCTGTATATCCTTTTTTCTTTGAATTTAACTTTTGGGCAATCTCACTTAATGCCTCGTTGGGATTTCCCTTTTTAAAACCTAAAAATAAAATTTCATCATCACTTCCTTTTTGCCCTTTTTCAATAGAATTGGGGAACAAATTGCTGTATGTTGAGTCAGAATAATAAGTGACTGCTAATTTTAAATCTATCTGTGTAGAATCTATTATAAGGGCTGTCGCACCTGTTATTGTGTATTTGTTTTTTATGTAACTAGGGTTGTTGCAGCTAAATAAAAGACATGTTATTAATGATAAACTGATTATAGTTGTAGTCTTTTTCATAATCTTGCCTGACTTGCTGTTATAACTGTATCTGCCTTTCAATTTGCTGTTCCAGTGATATAAAGGTTTCGGTTCTTGATACTCCGTTAATGGGCTGTATTTTTTTGTTAAGTAGCTGCATTAGATGTTCGTTGTCACGACATATCATTTTTATGAGTATAGACCAGTTTCCTGTAGTGTAATGGCATTCCAGTACTTCAGGTATTTTTTTCAGTTCCTTAACCGCTTCAAAATTGCTGGAGGCTTTTTCCAGATAAATGCCTACAAATGCCATGGTGCTGTAGCCTAAAACCTTTGTGTTTACTATAAATTTTGATCCTGCAATAACACCAGCCTGATCAAGTTTACGCAGGCGTTGGTGTATTGCAGCACCCGATATGCCAATTTTTGCAGCTATCTGTAATATGGGTTTACGGGCATCTTCCATAAGGTAGCGTAGTATTTCTTTATCAATGCCGTCTATTTCTATCTGTAGCGAATTTATCTTCATAACCTTTCAGTTTAATGTAAATATACGTTTTTTGGTTACAGATAGAAATAAAAAACCTTTCCCGGGGCGGTGGGAAAGGCTGTAAAAAATATTGAGTTAGTAAAGGAGGTCTAGCTCACTACATTATTGGCGTTATAGCCCATGTAGGGAACTTGTTTTTCATGAAAAACGACCCCAAAATCTTCAAGCTCTTTTAATATTGGCTCGTATACTTCTTTATTTATAGGTATTTGTACCCCCGGTGTGGTAATGTTACCGTTCAATATTTGTAAGGTTGCCATGGCTACAGGTAATCCTACCGTTTTTGCCATTGCAGTGTAGGTTTGGTCTTCCCCTATGCAAACCATCGTAGAGTCAATCTGTTTACGTTCTCCGTTCAGTTCGTATCCAAACTTGTGATACATAACAATCATGTCTTTATCCTCTGGGCTAAGAGTCCACTTATCACTTAGTATTTTTTCCAGTATCTGAGCCGGAGTAGCATCTATAAGTCCTACTTTTTTATTAGGGTTAAAAATGTCCAGCTCTACCAGTTTATCCCACTGTATATCATCCTGGTCAAGTTTAAGGCTGTGTCTTAATTTCAGTTCAACCGAATCACTGGGGTGATAAGGTAAAAACGAATTCACAAATTCCCTGTAGCTCATGTTTTCTGAGTTTTCCATGATGTATGAATCATCGGTCATGCCCAGTTGTACAAACATATTCCATGCTTTAGAGAAGCCTACACGCCTAAGTGTACCCCTATATAGAGTTAAGGCATCATCCAGTCCGTAAACGCTACGGTACTTAAGGGAGTCTCTGTTGGCGTAGCCTTCAAAACGGCCGTAACCTTTTACCTCCATAAATTCTGTGCGGCGGAAAAGTTTATTGTAAGGGATGTACTTGTAAGTTCCTTCCTGAATAAATTTGGCTGTTCCTCCCTGTCCTGCAAGCACCACATTACGCGGATTCCAGGTAAACTTATAGTTCCACAGGTTATTATCGCTTTCCGGTGCTACAAGTCCGCCACAAAACGATTCAAATAAAATTACTTTACCGCCCTGGTCTCGTATTTCATTTATAACCTTCATGGCGCTCATGTGGTCTATACCCGGGTCAAGGCCTATCTCGTTCATGAAAACAAGATTGTTTTCTTTAACCAGAGTATCCAGCTCCTGCATGGCAGGGCTAACGTATGATGCGGTTACCAGATGTTTTTTATGTTTAATACAGTCTTTAGCCACCTCATAATGCAAATGTGCAGGAAGCATGGATATTACTATATCGGCTTTGCTTAACTGTGTATCGCGTTGTTCTGCATTAAAAATATCAAAAGCTATAGCTGTGGCGCGAGGATGGCCTGCGGTTTTCTTTTTGGCAAGTTCAAGAGAAAGGTCTGCAATAGTAAGGTGCAGGTTTTCAGTCTCTGATTTGTCTAAAAGGTATTTAATTAATGATGATGCAGAGCGTCCTGCACCAATTATTAATATATTCCTCATTTGAGTTTGGTTATTTTAATTATAACACGAAAGTAGCAATTTGTTATATTTATAAAAATTATTTGTCAAAATAAATGCGTTAAACTTTTTAAATTTACCCTCACAATAATATAATCATGGATAGAAAAACTATAGCTATTGCGGCAATACTGGGTGCTACGGGTATTATGCTTGGTGCTTTTGGAGCACACGGATTAAAAAAACTGATTGAACCGGAACAGATAGCCACTTTTGACACCGGAGTAAAATATCAAATATATCATGCTTTATTCCTGCTTTTTGTAGGTACAACTTCAATGTTAACACAAAAGGCTAAAAAAACAATTTTGATACTCACAACGATAGGAGTGTTTTTCTTTTCGGGATCTATCTATTTTTTATCCTGTAATAGTCTTTTTTCGTTCGATTTCAAAACAATAGGTTTTGTAACGCCTGTTGGAGGATTATTACTAATTTGTGCCTGGGTAGTATTATTTTTACATATAATGAGGCAAAAACAATAATTTTGTTTTAATTTTTTATTTTGTAAAGTTTAATTTATACTTTTGTCCCCTGAAACAATGCAACTTAATAACAAAACTTATGAGTAATTTTGGCCTTTTTACGAAAACGATTTCGTTAGAGAAAATGGGAATTAAAAATGCTAATGTAAAGTATCAGTTAACTCCGGATGAGTTACATGATATTACGATAGAGAAAGGCCAGGGTGTCGAAAGTTCTACAGGAGCGCTGGCAATTAATACCGGTGAGTTTACCGGAAGATCTCCTCAGGACCGCTTTATAGTTAAAGACAGTATTACTGAAGATAAAGTGTGGTGGGGTAATGTCAATATTCCTTTTGATAGTGATAAATTTGAAAAACTGTATAATAAAGTAACCGAATACCTTTCTGGTAAAGAAGTTTTTGTAAGGGATAGTTATGTATGTGCCGATCCTAATTACAGAATGAACGTAAGGGTGGTTACCGAATGTGCATGGTCAAACCTTTTCTGTTATAATATGTTCCTTCGTCCTGAAGATTCAGAACTGGAAAACTTTGATGCAGAATGGCATGTGGTATGTGCGCCGGGCTTTATGGCCGATCCGGCTGTAGACGGTACACGTCAGCACAACTTTGCAATACTTGACTTTACAAGAAAAATTGCTCTTATTGGCGGTACAGGTTATACGGGAGAGATGAAAAAAGGTATTTTCTCTGCGCTTAACTTTATACTTCCTGTATTTAAAAACACGTTGCCTATGCACTGTAGTGCCAATGTAGGTGAGAAGGGTGATACAGCTATTTTCTTCGGTCTTTCAGGTACAGGTAAAACTACACTTTCTGCCGATCCTGCACGTAAGCTTATTGGTGACGATGAGCACGGATGGACTAAAGAAAATACTATCTTCAACTTTGAAGGAGGTTGTTATGCTAAGGTTATCAACCTAACAGAAGAAAATGAGCCGGATATCTTTAGGGCTATTAAAAAAGGAGCTCTTTTAGAGAACGTAATCTTTAAAGAAGGCACTAAAGAGGTTGATTTTGAAGATATTTCAATCACACCTAATACACGTGTTAGTTATCCAATATATCATATAGATAATATTCAGCCGGGATCTATCGGTGAAAATCCTAAAAACATATTTTTCCTTACTGCCGATGCGTTTGGGGTACTGCCTCCGGTTTCTAAATTGACTCCGGGCCAGGCTGCTTACCACTTCATTTCGGGCTATACAGCTAAGGTAGCAGGCACGGAGGCAGGCATCAATGAGCCGGTGCCTAACTTCTCTGCTTGTTTTGGTGCGCCGTTTATGCCGCTTCACCCAACAAAATATGCCGAGATGCTAAGTGCTAAAATGAAAGAAGCCGGCGTTAACGTATGGCTTATTAATACCGGATGGACCGGTGGTGCTTACGGTACGGGTCAGCGTATGAAATTAAAATATACCAGAGCCATGATTACTGCAGCTCTTAACGGAGAGTTGGATAATGTGGATTACAAAACACATAAAGTGTTTGGCTTAGCGATACCGCAAACCTGTCCTAATGTTCCTGATGAGGTATTAAACCCAAGGACTACATGGGAAGATAAGGATACTTATGATGCAAAAGCACACGAGCTTGCCGAGTCGTTCAGGAAAAACTTTGCCAAATTTGAAGAATTTGCCAATGACGAAATCATGGCAGGTGCACCAGTGGCATAATCAGGAAATTTTAGAATAATGAAAAAGAGCCGTAAAAACGGCTCTTTTTTTATTTGTATAGTTTTGGGTATTATAAATATGTATAAACAAAAAGCCGCTTAAAAAGCGGCTTCTGTATATTGTGTGTGTTTGGTGTAATGTAATATTATTTCCCTTTGTTGGCTTCTATAATGTATTTCTCCAGAGCCATTGTCATAGAAGGGGTTCCCGGTGCAGGTGCCATAATATCTATGCGCAGGTTGCGGTCCAGGGCTTCTTTTTGGGTTGTGCTTCCAAATACAGCAATCCTGGTGTCGTTTTGCTTGAAATCAGGGAAGTTTTTAAATAAAGATTTAATTCCTGTAGGACTGAAAAATACCAGTACATCGTAGTAAACATCTTTAAGGTCAGAAAGGTCACTCATCACTGTTTTATAAAAAGTGCCCGCTGTCCAGTTTACCTTAAGGTTGTCCATTGTTTGAGGGACATCTTCATTAAGCTGATCTGAAGCCGGTAAAAGGAATTTCTCATCCTTATACTTTTTAATAAGCGGAGAAAGATCGGCAAAATCTTTCTGGCCCACATAGATTTTTCTTTTTCTGTACACCACATACTTCTGCAGGTAGAAGGCTACGGCCTCACTCTGGCAAAAGTATTTCATAGTTTCAGGCACTTTATAACGCATTTCTTCCGCTACACGGAAAAAATTATCAACAGAATTCTTGCTGGTAAGGACTATGGCAGTGAAGTTGTTAAGGTCAATTTTTTGAGCCCTAACATCTTTTGCGCTTACACCCTCTACGTGGATAAATGGCCTAAAGTCTACTTTTACTTTTAGTTTGTTCTGGATTTCGAAGTATGGTGAATTTTCTACTTTAGGTTCCGGCTGCGAAACCAAAATTGTTTTCACTTTCATATTTGACATGTTGTTATAACTAACTTTTTGTAAACCAATAATACATGAAATAATAGGGTGCTATTTCAAGAGTGCAAAGATACAAAATAAAATAGAATAATTTACCGAGTATCAAATTTTGATAAGTCTTTAGCGAAACTATGTATGAATAAAGGCTTCCCATAACTATTAGGGTTAAAATTGTATAAACCACAAAAGGGGACGGGTTACTGTTGTAAAACAGTATTGCATTTAACGGAAGTAACACCAGTCCTATGTAGGTTCTGTAATTTACCTTCATAAGATTAAACTGCTCGTTAAACTCCTCTATGTTAAATGAAGTGGCTATTATTTTCTCGGTAAGGTATTTAGATAGGATAAAAAAGCTTAAAAAAGTAAATATCTGTACGAAGGTAATAAGGCTGTATTTGCTACTGCTGCCAAAATAGCTTAGCAGGAATTGTATGAAAAATGAAAATGATACCAGCTGAACAAAAAAGAAGGAGATAGTGAAGCTGCTGGTCATATTACCACTGTCCTTGTATATTTTTATGTATTTGTTTGATAGTGCGAGCTTTGAGAACTCGGCAAAGCGTGCGCCGAATACAGAGCGGTTTGCAGCAATTAGCACAAAGCAAAAAACAAACAGGATGGTGGCCCAGTCTTTGCTATCAGTTATTCTTTCATGTAAAACGAAGTCGGTCATACACAGCAAAATTAAACATTTTATGTACAGTTATTTTGCAGAATTATAATTTAATTATGGCATGCACGTTAGAAATACATTATTTTTGCATTCAAAATTCATGCGCACATGAGCGAAGGTATAGTAGTAATACCTACTTATAACGAAATTGAGAACATTGAAACCATTGTAAGGGCTGTTTTTTCTTTAGAGACAAGCTTCGATATACTGGTGGTTGATGATAATTCGCCCGATGGAACTGCTGCTAAGGTAAAAGAGCTTCAGGCTGAGTTTCCTGATAACCTTTTTCTGGAAGTTAGGGCTGGTAAAGAGGGATTAGGTACTGCCTACGTGCACGGGTTTAAATGGGCTATTGCCAGAAAATACGAATATATTTTTGAGATGGATGCCGATTTTTCACATAATCCTGCCGATTTGGAAAGGTTGCAGGCAAGTTGTAAAAACGGAGCCGATATGGCAATTGGGTCAAGGTACAGTACTGGGGTAAATGTTGTGAACTGGCCGCTTAGCCGCGTGCTTATGTCATATTATGCCTCGGTATACGTGAAAATGATAACTGGAATGAAAATTCACGATGCTACTGCCGGTTTTATATGTTACACACGCAAGGTACTGGAAACTATAAATCTTGATAAAATTAAGTTTGTGGGGTATGCTTTCCAAATTGAAATGAAATACAGGGCCTGGTCTAACGGGTTTATTATAACAGAAGTGCCTATAATATTTACCGACAGGACAAAAGGACAATCTAAAATGAGTAATGCCATTATTAAGGAAGCGATTTTTGGTGTTATTTCATTACGAATTAAAAAAATGCTTAACAGATTATAACGGATAAAATGAACAGGGTTTTAATTAAGAACGCTAAAATCGTAAACGAAGGGTCTATTTTTGAAGGCGATCTTTTAATTGAGGATAAATATATTAAGGAGATTGCTGATAGTATCAGTGCAAAATCTTCTGATATTAAAATTATTGATGCCGAAGGGAATTACCTTATTCCGGGAGCGATAGATGATCAGGTGCACTTTAGGGAGCCGGGTCTTACCCATAAGGGAAATATTGAAACCGAATCTCGCGCTGCAGTTGCCGGTGGTATCACATCATTCATTGAGCAGCCTAATACCGTGCCAAATGCGGTAACGCAGGAGCTTTTGGAGCAGAAATACCAAAGGGCAGCCGAAACATCGTATGCTAACTATTCGTTTATGATGGGGGGTACTAACGATAACCTTGAGGAGGTTTTAAAAACCAACCCGAGGAATGTGGCTGGTATAAAACTTTTTTTAGGTTCGTCTACAGGTAATATGCTGGTTGATGATGAGCAGGTGTTGGAAAAAATTTTCTCAAGCACTTCAATGCTTATTGCTGCGCACTGTGAAGATGAGGCTACTATACGTGCCAATTTTGCAAAATATAAAGAGGAGTTTGGTGATGATATCCCAATGAAATACCATCCGCTTATACGAAGTGCAGAGGCTTGTTACATCTCATCGTCAAGAGCAATAGAACTTGCTAAAAAAACAGGGGCGAGGCTGCACGTTTTCCACGTGTCTACAGCTAAGGAAACCGAACTGTTTACCAATAAGATTCCGCTTGAGGAGAAAAAAATTACTGCCGAGGTGTGTATACATCACCTTTGGTTTACCGATGCCGATTATGAGAAGAAAGGGTCGTTTATCAAGTGGAACCCTGCTGTAAAAACTGCTGAAGACAGAAAAGCGCTTTGGGAAGCATTGCTTGACGACAGGATAGATGTTATTGCTACCGACCATGCACCTCATACACTGGAGGAGAAACAAAATCCTTACACCACTGCTCCATCGGGTGGTCCGCTTGTACAGCATGCTGTAGTGGCTATGTTTGAGGCGTATCATCAGGGTAAAATATCTATAGAGAAGATAGTGGAGAAAATGGCACACAACCCTGCAAAACTATTCAGGGTAGAGAAGCGCGGTTTTATCCGTGAAGGTTACTTTGCCGATCTTGCCATTGTAAACGCAGGACTGCCTTGGAATGTGAAAAAAGAAAACATACTATATAAATGCGGTTGGTCTCCGTTTGAGGGTACTAACTTTAAATCAAGAATTACGCATACGTTTGTTAATGGACAACTGGTATACAATAACTTTAAGGTAAAAGATATCCGTTGTGGTGAGCGTTTACTTTTTGACAGGGAATAATCATGAAAAAAATTGCAATTTTATTATCGGCAGTATGTCTCTTTGCCTGTAATGATAAATTACAGGAGCCGGATAATCTTTTAAGTGAAGATAAGATGGAAGATATACTCTATGATGTAGCACTGTTACAGTCTATAAGTTCTTTTGCTCCGGCTGTGTTAAGTGCTAATGATATTAAGATTGACACTTATATTTATGATAAATACCAAACGGACAGCTTAACTTTTGCTCAAAGCAATGAGTATTATGCAGCCGATTTTGATCGCTATGAAGCGATTTTAGAGAAAGTATCTGAAAGGCTTAAGGCTGAAAAAGTTGAAATTGACAGCATAGTTTCTAAGGAGAATAAAAATGTTGTTAAAGATTTTAAAGCAAAGGTTGTTAAGGATAGTGCTGATGTGATTAGGGATGATATAAAAGTACTTAATGACAGTATTTCAATAGAATAAAAAAGCGGGCTAACAAGCCCGCTTTTTTATTGATGATTATTCCTGAATTTTTCTCCAATTTTTGTGAGGTAGCCTTTTACGTCCCTAAAGTTGTAGTTAAGGGTTTCTCTTATTTTTGAATTGTCAAAATTTTGGTGCTTATGTGCCGATTTTGCCATTGATTTGGTAAAATGCCTTTTTCTGAAAAGTAGCTTTGAGAAAAACCAGTCCAGGCGATAAGCCATATCGGTCATGAAAGGAGTGGCATATATAAATGGATGCTTTTTGTGCATACCATCGGCTATAGCCTTAAAAATGTTCTCATAGGTAATGTTTTCGGCTACTACGGTATAACGTTCGCCAGATATGTTAGATTCCATTAGCCTAATCATTATCTCGACAACATCTTCAACGGCCACGGCACCACAAGTGCCTTTGGTGTAAAAATATTGTCCTTTGTTAACGGCTTTAAATATTTCGCCGCTGCCCTGATTCCAAAAGCCATAACCGAAAATTAGTCCGGGGTTTATAATAGCAATTTCAAGGCCTTCCTGCCAGCCTCTCCAAACTTCGGTTTCTGCACCGTGTTTGCTAATGGCATAATCGGCATGGAATTTCTCGGGGTTCCATTCGGTTTCTTCTGTAATAACGGTCTCGTTGTATTTCAGGTCACCCAAAGCAGCTACCGAACTTACATGGCACAGTTTGCGAATACCCAGTGCCAGGCAGCAGTTTACCACATTTGCAGTTCCTTCTATGTTTACTTTTCGAAGTAATTTTTCGTCGGCGGGATCAAAAGAAATACTGGCGGCACAGTGGTATACTTTTTCTACGCCTGCCAGAGCAAGCTCCAGTGACGGAGTTTCCAGTATATCGCCTTCCAGCCATTCTATTTTTTCAAACAGGTTTTGCTTGCCGTAATGAGAAAACAGGTGTTTTGTTTTTCTGGTTGTATCGGCGTTGCGGTACAATGCTCTTACGGGCGTTTCGCCTTCGGCCAAACGCAACAGCAGGTGTGCACCTACCAGTCCTGTTCCTCCTGTAACTAATATCATATAACAAATATAACCATTGATTGGTCTATTTTATATTGGCTTAATTATAAATATTCACTTTTTTTAAACAACGGGGGTATGTTTTTATCGCCATACATTGTATTTTTGCATTTCACTAAATTTTTGATATGAAGAACTTTGTAGAAGAGCTAAGATGGAGAGGTATGATACATGATATCATGCCCGGAACCGAAGAACAACTGAGTAAAGAGGTTACAACGGCGTATATTGGCTTTGATCCAACTTCAGATTCACTACACATTGGTAGCTTAGTGCCTATCATTATTTTGGTGCACCTGCATAAATGCGGACATAAGCCAATTGCGCTTGTGGGTGGTGCTACAGGTATGATAGGTGACCCGTCGGGTAAGAGTGACGAGAGGAACCTGCTTGATGAGGAGTCGCTAAACAAAAATGTGGAAGGAATTAAAAGAGTGCTTTCCCGTTTTCTTGACTTTAATGCTAAGGAAGAAAATGCTCCGGTACTGGTTAATAACTACGACTGGATGAAGGAGTTCTCTTTTATCGGGTTTGTGCGTGATGTGGGTAAACGTATTACCGTTAACTACATGATGGCAAAAGACTCGGTTAAAAAGAGGCTTACGGGTGAGGCAGGATCAGGTATGTCGTTTACCGAATTTACCTATCAGTTAATACAGGGTTACGATTTCTATCACCTTCACAAACATTATAACTGTATGCTTCAGCTGGGCGGTAGTGACCAGTGGGGTAATATTACTACAGGTACAGAGCTTGTAAGAAGAATGAACGACGAGGGGGTTAAGGCTTATGCTATGACCACTCCGCTTATCACTAAGGCTGACGGTTCTAAATTTGGTAAATCGGAAGGCGGAAACATTTGGCTGGATGCTGATAAGACTTCTGTTTACAAATTCTACCAGTTCTGGTTAAATACCAGTGATGCTGATGCTGAGAAATATATTAAGATATTTACTTTCCTTGAACAGGAAGAGATTGAGCAGTTGATTGAAGAGCACAAACAGGCTCCGCACCTAAGAGCTTTACAGAAGAAACTGGCGCAGGAAGTAACTGTGTTTGTTCATTCGCAGGAAGCATATGAGGATGCAGTTAAGAAAGCTGAGTTTGTTTTCTCTAACTACGACCGCGCTGCTATAGAGGCGGAGAGTGAGGAATTCTTTACTGATATTTTTGGTGAGTTTTTTACAACTCCAATCAAAAAATCAGTACTTACACAAGGAGAGGATATAGTAGTGGTTTTAAGTGACCTTACCGGTATATTCCCTTCTAGAAAAGAGGCTAGGAAATCATTAACGGCAAATGCTGTTGCTGTTAATAAAGTTAAGGTTGATGAGACTTATGGTCTAAGTTCAGCTGATTTGCTTTTTGATAAGTATATCCTTGTTTCTTTTGGTAAGAAAAAGAACTTTGTAGTTCCTGTTGAGGACTAGTTTAAAATACAGATATGAAAAAGCCGCTCATTGAGCGGCTTTTTTAATGATTTATTGTCATTTCGATATTTAATGAAATGAGGTGTGAGGTTGCAAGCCGACCTGATAAAATTAATCTCTTTGATATTGAGATTCCTCTACGCTGCAATCGGAATGACACTCCGGTAACGGAAAATAAAAAACGGCTCATTGAGCCGTTTTTTTATTTCATTGGAGTACCTCTAAGTTTCCTGAAGTTCTCGTATGTTTTTTCTACTCTTTCCTTTGGAGTTGTTTTAAACTCCTCATCGGTTACTTTGTATTGTTCCTGTAGCTCTTTTAGTCTTTTATGTAGCTGTTTTTGTATGTCGGCATAATTTGGGTCGTCATACAGGTTATGCTGTTCTTCAGGGTCAGTTTTCAGGTCATACATTTCCCATGCATCAATGTCGTCATAAAAATGGATAAGCTTGTAGCGTTTGGTTCTTACGCCATAATGCCTTTTTACCATGTGGAAGGCTGGGAAGTCATAATAATGATAGTATAGTGCATCCCTGAAATCATCCGGGTTTACTTTATTGTCTAAAATAGGCTTGATGGATTGTCCCTGAAAATCGTCTGGTATAGTTGCTCCGGCATAATCCAAAAGCGTAGCGGCAAAGTCGAGGTTTTGTGTCATAGCAGGCACTACCGAACCTTGCTGGATTTTAGGCGGGTATTGTATAAGTAATGGTTGTTTCATG
>Ga0079224_100011196_pt1 | contig 12341 bp, 7 predicted proteins | sample Stecom2015_FD_80414 | JGI IMG/M metagenome (GOLD analysis project Ga0079224, IMG submission 80414) | Agricultural soil microbial communities from Utah to study Nitrogen management - Steer compost 2015 | ecosystem: Environmental > Terrestrial > Soil > Agricultural land | place: USA: Utah... | reverse complement strand
TCGTTCCCTGCCCTCGATCAGGCGCAGCCGATCCTCGATATGGCGGCGGGTGTCCGCATCGAGGGCGAAGCGCGATCCGAACCTGCCCGGATCGAGGAGTCGACCGGCGATCGCCCGCGCGATCGCCGCCGGCGACAGCTCGTGATGGGCTGGCAGCAGCCACTGCCCCTGCGGCATCGACCACTCGCCGCCGCGCCCGTCCTTCTCGTCGAACTTGCCGTACACACGGGGGCGACGTTCGTCCGGCCAGTTGTAGAGCTCCTCCTTGATCGCGTACTCGAGGATCTGGCGCTTCTCCTCGACGACGAGGATCTCGCCCAGGCCGTCCGCGAACGCCCGCGCCGACATCGCCTCCAGTGGCCATACCACGCCGCACTTGAACAGACGAATGCCGATGCGGGCGCATGCGGCCTCGTCCAGCCCCAGTTCGTCGAGCGCCTGGCGGGTGTCGAGATACGCCTTGCCGCCGGTCATGATGCCGAACCACGCGTTCGGCGAATCGATCACTACGTGGTTGAGCCGGTTCGCGCGCACGTAGGCGAGCGCCGCGTACCACTTGTAGTCGAGCAGCCGCGCTTCCTGCTCGAGTGGCGAGTCGGGCCAGCGGATGTTGAGCCCGCCCGGGGGCATCTCGAAATCCTGCGGCAGGACGATGCGGACCCGCTGCGGATCCACTTCCACCGAGGCGGACGACTCGACCACCTCGGTCACGGCCTTCATCGCGACCCACAGGCCACTGTAGCGCGACATCGCCCAGCCATGCAGGCCGAGGTCGAGATACTCCTGTACCGAAGCGGGATAGAACACCGGCAGGCCCACGGCCTTGAAGATGTGGTCGGACTGGTGCGGCAGGGTCGACGACTTGGCGCCATGGTCGTCGCCCGCCACCGCCAGCACGCCGCCGAAGCGCGAGGTGCCCGCGGCATTGGCATGGCGGAACACGTCGCCGGTGCGATCGACGCCGGGGCCCTTGCCGTACCACATCGCGAAGACGCCGGCATGCCTCGCCTTGCCCGACAGGTTGAGCTGCTGCGTGCCCCAGACGCTGGTGGCCGCGAGGTCCTCGTTCAGCCCGGGCTGGAAGACGATCCGGTGGCGCTCGAGATTTTCGCGCGCCTTCCAGAGCGCCTGGTCGAGGCCGCCCAGGGGCGAGCCCCGGTAGCCCGACACGAAGCCCGCGGTATCGAGTCCGGCCGCCGCGTCGCGCGCGCGTTGCAGCATCGGCAGGCGCACGAGCGCCTGCGTGCCGGACATGAAGACGCGGCCGCGCTCGAGCGTGTACTTGTCGTCGAGAGTGACTTCCTCGAGGGCACGGCGCAGCGCCTCGGGCGGCGCGGAGAACGACGACGCGCGTTCGGCGGCGACCCCCGGCCGGCCCAGGCCGGCGGAGTGCCCCTCCGAAGCGCGAGTGGAGTGCGCGAAGGGATCGGTCATGCCAGGTCTCCGTGGAAGATCGTGTCTTTCGGTGTCACCTGTGCGGCCCGGGTGGGGGACGCCTGTCGCGGAAGGCCGTTCGTGGCGGCTTTCGCACGCCCATGTTACCGAAGCGCGGGGCCTCGGCGTGCCGCGGTGCAGCAGGCCCGGGCTCGCGTGCCCGGCGTCCTACAATGAGCGCGACGCAAGGAGAGCCGCTTGACATTCCTAAGCAAGATGCGGGCCGCGTGGGCCCGCAACGACAGCATGCTCTGCGTGGGGCTCGACCCCGCGCCCGCGCGATTCCCCGCCGCGCTGCCGGATGGCCCCGACCGCATCGCGCGGTTCTGCATCGCGATCGCCGATGCCACGGCGCCCTATGCCTGCGCCTTCAAGCCGCAGGTCGCCTACTTCGCCGCCGAGGGGGCCGAGGACCAGCTCGAAGCGGTATGTGCCCACCTGCGCCGCGCCCATCCCGACATTCCGATCGTCCTGGACGCGAAGCGTGGCGACATCGGCGCCACCGCCGAGCAATACGCGCGCGAGGCGTTCGAGCGATACGGCGCCGACGCGGTGACGGTCAATCCCTACATGGGGCACGACTCGATCGCGCCCTGGCTCGAATGGCCCGACCGCGGGGTGTTCCTCCTGTGCCGGACATCGAACCCTGGCGGCGACGATCTCCAGTCGCTTCGGCTCGCCGACGGCGCCAGGCTGTACGAAAGGGTCGCCGAGCTCGCCGCCGGCCGCTGGAATCGCAACGGCCAGCTCGGGCTCGTGGTGGGCGCCACCTATCCCCAGGAACTCGCCCGCGTGCGCGAGCTCGCGCCCGGGCTGCCCCTGCTCGTGCCCGGCATCGGCGCCCAGGGAGGCGACGTCGATGCGAGCGTGTGCGCCGGTCGCGAGGCGGACGGCTACGGCATGCTGATCAATTCCTCGCGGGCGATCCTCTATGCCGGTGCCGGCGAGGATTTCGCCCGGGCGGCGGCCGACGCGGCGCGCGCCACCCGCGACGCGATCCGGAAAGCGGGGCGCTGACGGGCAGGGACCCGGTATTCGGCTATCCTCCCCGGGTGTCCACGACGCGAGGCTCGAGAGGATGCGGATCCTGCTTGCCGAAGACGACAGCGTGCTGGCCGATGGACTGTCACGCTCACTGCGCGCCGGTGGCTACGCCGTCGACGCCGTCAGTTCGGGCACCGATGCCGACGTCGCCCTCGTCGCCCAGTCCTACGACCTGCTGATCCTGGACCTGGGCCTGCCGAAGATGCCGGGACAGGAGGTACTGCGGCGCCTGCGATCGCGCAACGACTCGGTCCCGGTGCTCATCCTGACCGCCGCCGACTCGGTCGAGCAGCGGGTCCACGGCCTCGACCTCGGCGCCGACGACTACATGGCCAAGCCCTTCGCGCTCTCCGAGCTCGAGGCGCGCGTCCGGGCCCTGGTGCGACGCCGGATGGGCAGCTCGAGCAGCCGGATGCGCTACGGCCGGCTCACCTACGACCAGATCGGGCGCGCGGTGTACATCGACGACCAGCTCCTCGAGCTGTCCGCGCGCGAGATCGGCCTGCTCGAGATCCTGCTGCAGCGCGTCGGACGCCTCGTCAGCAAGGAGCAGATCGTCGAGCACCTCTGCGAATGGGGCGACGAGATCAGCTACAACGCGATCGAGGTCTACATGCACCGCCTGCGCAAGAAGCTCGAGCGCGGGGGCGTGAAGATCGCCACCGTGCGAGGCCTGGGCTACTGCCTCGAGCGACAGCCCGAGCCCGGGCATTCCTGAGGACGGCACCGTGAGCCGGCCAGCCGCGGGGGCGAGGCCATGAACGGGAAGGGTCGGTTCGCCACCGCCATCGGCGACCTCATCGCCACCCGGGAATCCGAGCCCGAGCTCACCCCGGTGGCGTCGCCCCCACCGCGCCCCGGGGTCGGGCCGGCGGGCCGGTACAGGCGCCGGGCGCGCCGCCTCGCCGGGGACCAGCGCTCGCTGTTCGGCGAGATCCTGGACTGGATGTTCGCCCCCCTGCTGCTGCTGTGGCCGATGTCGGTCGCCATCACGTTCCTCGCGGCCCGCGCGCTCGCCGATGCGCCCTTCGACCAGTCCCTGCGCGACCGGGCGATGGTGCTCGGCCAGCAGGTCCTGCTCGTCGAGAACCAGGACCACGTGGCACTTCCGCGCATCGCGGGAGAGCTCATGCGCGCCGCCGACGGCGAGACCGTGATGTTCCAGGTGGCCGACGTCCGGGGCGCACTCGTCGCGGGGGAACCCGACCTGCCGATGCCGGCGTTCCAGGATCTTCCCGAGCCCGGGCGCGTGAAGCTGCGCACCGACGAGTACCGCGGCGGGGAGATCCGCGTCGCCTACACCCGGATCGTGCCGCGGGGGGTGGACAAGGGGGCGGCGCCGATGCTGGTGCAGGTGGCGGAGGACCTGGAACAGCGCAAGCACCTGGCCAACGAGATCATCAAGGGCGTGATCTTCCCGCAGTTCCTGATCCTGCCGCTCGCGGTCGCCCTGGTCTGGTTCGGGCTTTCCCGAGGCCTCGCCCCGCTCAAGGCGATGCAGTTGCGCATCCGGGCCCGGCGCCCCGACGACCTCTCGCCGCTCGATGCGCGCGAGACGCCCGAGGAGCTCGTGCCGCTGGTCGAGTCGTTCAACGACCTGCTGCTGAGACTCAACCAGAACCTGGCCACCCAGCGCCGCTTCCTCGCGGACGCCGCGCACCAGATGAAGACGCCGCTCGCGGGGATCCGCACGCAGGCCGAGCTCGCGGCGCGCCAGGCCGATCCCGCGGAGCGCGCCCGCAGTCTCTCGCAGCTCTCGCGCAGCTCGGCGCGCGCGGCGCACATGGTGGACCAGCTGCTGGCGCTCGCGCGCACGGAGAACATCGATGCGGCGGCGCCGTTCGAGCGCACCAACCTCGCCGCGATCGCCCGCGACGCGGTCGCGGACCGGGCCCCCCTCGCCGTCGAACGCGGCATCGACATCGGCTTCGAGGCGCAGGGCGAGGCCTGGGTCACGGGGCGGCGTGTGCTGCTCGCCGAGATGTTCGACAACCTCATCGACAATGCGTTGCGCTACACGCCGGACGGGGGCATCGTCAACGTCCGCATCCGCCGCCTCGACGACGAGGTCGAGGTCGACGTGGAGGACAACGGCCGCGGTATCGCGCCGGTCGACCGGGAGTTCATCTTCGAGCGCTTCTACCGGGTGCTCGACGCCCAGACCGAGGGCAGCGGCCTGGGCCTGGCGATCGTGCGCGAGATCGTCGCCCAGCACGACGCCTGGATCGAGGTGCGTGACGGCCTGACGTGGCCGCCGGAGCGTGGCCGCGGGCGCGGAAGCAGCTTCGTCGTCCGGTTTCCCGCGAATCCACCGCCAGCGGGTCGCGAAAATGCTTGAGCCGGCGAGGCCTTTCCGCTAGCCTCGCGCGGCCGCCTCGTCGCGGCTTGCCGGCCTCGGGCAACGAATCCGGGGCAGACCCACCCGGAGACATGCCTTGGCCACCAGTTCCCGCACGACGCTCGCCCGTCATCGACTTTCCGTGACCGTCGCCGGCCTCGTCGCCGGCGCCGCCCTCCTGGCCTGCCTGCCCGCGCAGGCCGACACCCTGCGTCGCCCGGCCTGCCCCGAGATGGCCGAGTGGGCGGCGAAGTTCGACCGCAATGACGAGTGGCGCCCGAGCCCGCTCGGCGATCGCCATCGATTCGCGCGGCTCTTCGCGCAGGAGGAGACGACGACGCTACTCGGCAAGCCGCTGGCCTCGTGGACCGAGGCCGACGTGCACGCGATACGGGACACGGTGCTCGCCTGCCGTCGCGAGACGAAGGATCGCGACCTGTCGGGCCGCTACAACCAGGTCCAGAGCGCGCTGGTGGGCCGCGTGGCCAACTTCGCCAGGGAGTCGGCCCAGGCCCGTGAACGGGCCGAGGCAGCGATGGGCCGCATCGGGTCGATGCCGCCCTCGCCCGGGCTGCTGCGCCTCCATCTGGCGCTGGCCGAGGCCGGCACGCCGGAGGGCCACCGGAAGTACCAGCGGGTTGCCGGATCGCTGCCGCTGCAGGCGATGCAGGCCGCCGGTCCGGCGCGCGAACTGGCCTCGGCCCTGGCGAGCCTGACCGCCGAGGACATCGCCGGCATCGTCACGAATCCCGCGCGCGACGCCGCCACCGCGATGCGCGGGCCGGTGCTGGACGCCATGGTGGCCGACCTCGAGAAGATTCCGGCCGACCCGAACGGCCTGCTGGCGATCCAGCAGGCGCGACAGGGGCTCGCGCGCGACTACGCGGACGTCTTCACGCCCGCGGAAAGAAAGCGGCTCGACGAGGCCGTCTCGGCGCGCCATGCAGCGATCGGCGACGGAATCGCCGCCGGGATCGTCACCGCCATCGGCCAGTCGTCGACCGGCTTCGACGAAGCCTTCGCCGACATCGAGGCGCGTTCCGCCCCGCAGCTCGCCGGGCTGCTGCCCCCCGCCCAGGCCTCCCGGATCCGGGAGGCGGCCGAGGCGCGGCGCCGCGCGGTGGCCGATGCCCTCCACCGGGACTTCACCGCCGAGCTCGCGAAGCTGCCGGAGGACGACGCCTCGCTCGATCGCCTCGACCAGGCGCGCGAGGCGATCGGGCGCTGGCCCACCCAGGCGGCCGCCGAGGCGCAACGCTTCCGCCAGGCCGCGGACGAGCGGCGCGGCGCGATCCTCGCCGCCGTCAACCGCAAGGAAGCAGGCCGCCTGTCCGGCCGCGTCTACCAGTCCCCGAACGGCCAGGACAGGCTGGAGTTCGTGGATCGCAGCCGCGTCCTGGTCAGCAGCGGCGGGCACACGATGCCCGCCAGCTACGTGGAGGAGAAGGACGGCCGGATCTCGATCACCGGCGGGAACGACATGGCGATCACCCTGGAGCGGGAGGGTCGCCGGCTCCGCGGCTGGACGTCTCCCCTGGCGCGCACGAAGTAGCGCATCGCCCGATCGGGCGAGCACCTTTACAGATCGGGCCCCGCGCCCTAGAATCGCGGGCTCTGGCGGATTAGCTCAGCTGGTTAGAGCGACGGAATCATAATCCGCAGGTCCGGGGTTCGAGTCCCTGATCCGCCACCACATACACGCCGAGCCCGCCCATCGATCCGATGATCCGATGCCGGCGGGCTTTGCACGTTGGCGCGCCGCAGCCAACCCGGCCACCGCAAGGCCGGCGCCCTGCCCGGCGGACACCTGGCGAGAGGCTCATGACCCGCAAGCTCTTCATCAAGACCTTCGGCTGCCAGATGAACGAGTACGACTCGGACCGGATGGCGGACCTGCTCTCCGAGACCGAGGGCGTCGAGCGCACGAGCGACATCGACGAAGCCGACATCGTGCTCTTCAACACCTGCTCGGTCCGCGAGAAGGCGCAGGAGAAGGTGTTTTCCGACCTCGGCCGCGCGCGCCAGCTGAAGGAGCGCAAGCCGGGGCTGGTGATCGGCGTGGGCGGCTGCGTGGCGAGCCAGGAAGGCGAGGCCATCGTGGCCCGCGCGCCGTACGTCGACGTGGTATTCGGCCCGCAGACCCTCCATCGGTTGCCCGAGCTCATCGACGAGCGGCGCCGCAGCGGACGGCCCCAGGTGGACATCAGCTTTCCGGAGATCGAGAAGTTCGACCACCTGCCGCCGGCGCGCGTCGAGGCGGCCACCGCCTTCGTCTCGATCATGGAGGGCTGCAGCAAGTACTGCAGCTTCTGCGTCGTGCCCTATACCCGGGGCGAGGAGGTGTCGCGCCCCTTCGAGGACGTCCTCGTCGAGGTGGCCGGGCTCGCCCAGCAGGGCGTGCGCGAGATCAACCTGCTCGGCCAGAACGTCAATGCCTATCGCGGCGTGATGGGTGACGGGTCGACCGGCGAGCAGGCCGACCTGGCGATGCTGCTCGAGTACATCGCGGACATTCCGGGCATCGAGCGCCTGCGCTTCACCACCTCGCACCCGAACGAGTTCACCCCGCGCCTGATCGAGGCCTACGCCCGGATCCCGAAGCTGGCCAGCCATCTCCACCTGCCGGTCCAGGCGGGCTCCGACCGGGTGCTGGCGGCGATGAAGCGTGGCTACACGACGCTCGAATACAAGTCGACCATCCGCAAGCTGCGCCGCGTACGCCCCGACATCTCGATCTCGTCCGATTTCATCGTCGGCTTTCCGGGCGAGACGGAAGCCGACTTCCGCCGGACCATGAAGCTCGTCGAGGAGATCGGTTTCGACACGTCGTTCAGCTTCGTGTACAGCCAGCGGCCCGGCACCCCGGCGGCCGACCTGGCGGACGACACGCCCCAGGAGGTCAAGCTCGAGCGTCTGCGGGAGCTCCAGGCCGCGATCGAGGCGAACGCCGCGGCGATCTCCGCGCGCATGGTGGGCGGCGTCGAGAAGGTCCTGGTCGAGGGTCCTTCGCGCAAGGATCCGAACGAGATGTCGGGTCGCACCGGGAACAACCGGGTGGTGAACTTTCCCGGTCACCCCCGGCTCATCGGCGCCATCGTCGACGTGCGGATCGTCGCGGCCCTGCCGCACTCGCTGCGCGGAGAGGTGGTCGCGGCCTGATGCGGATCACGCGCGCGGCTGCCGCGATTGCCCTCGCCCTGGCACTCCTGCCCGCGGCCACGCCGCGGGCGGCGCAGCTCGGGCTGGCGACGTCGACGGGGACGCTGGCGCGACTGATCATCGAGAGCCGCGACCAGATCGATCGCGGCGAGGCCGAGGCGGCCTACGCCGCGCTCGCGGCCCAGCTCGGCCTGTACGCGGGCGATCCCGAGTTCGACTACCTGCTGGGCATCGCGGCGCTCGACACCGGCCGCGCCGGGGAGGCGCTCCTCGCCCTCGAGCGGGTCCTGCTCGTCCAGCCCGACCATCTCCAGGCACGCGCCGAGCTCGGCCGCGCCTATCTCGCCACGGGCGAATACGAGAACGCCCGCGCGGCGTTTCGCGACGTGGCCGCGAGGGACATCCCGCCCGAGGCCAGGCGCCTGGTCGGACGCTATCTCGACGAGATCGCGCGGCTCGAGGCGCGCCAGCGCATCGCGATTACCGGGCTGATCGGGCTGGAGTTCGGCTACGACAGCAATGCCAACGTCGGCAGCTCCAGCGATGAATGGATCCTCGGCAACGGCACGCCCGTCATCCCCCTGCCGGTCAGCCTGCCGAAAAGGAGCATGGTTTTCGGCATCGACGGCGCCATCTCGATATCCGGCCCGATGGATGGTCGCTGGCGATGGATCACCGGTGTGAGAAGTTCCACACGCCGTTTCCCGTCGGCGGATACACTGGACCAGGTCCAGGTGGATCTGTCGGCGGGCGTCACGCGCCGACAGGAGTGCCACCAGCTCACGGTCCTGGGCCAGCATCAGGACCTCCGACTCGATGGCGACGCCCTGCGCCGCGTCAACGGCCTCGTCGCCCACTGGCAATGCAATCCGAACCGTCGCTCCAGTTTCGGCGCCTGGTTCCAGGTGGCCTCCCTGAAGTTTCCCGGCCAGTCGGTGCGCGATGCCACTCGACGCACGATCGGCCTGTCGGCGGCGCGAGCCCTGCAGGCCCCCACCGACGCGCTGCTCACGGGCGCGATCCACTTCGGGGACGAACGGGCGGATCCGGCCTGGCCCAACCTCGCGCATCGCTTCGTCGGCGCGCGCGTGTCCCTCAACACCCCGCTTGCGGCCAACTGGCGCGGCGAGATCGCGCTGCACTGGGAATCGAGGCACTTCGACGGTCCCGAACCGCTGTTCGCGCGCACGCGGCACGACCGGCAGACCGAGCTGCGAATCGGCGCCGAGCGCTGGCTGGGCAAGGGCTGGGCCGTGCAGCCGGAGCTGAGCCTCGTGCGCAATTCGTCCACTCTCGCACCCAACGACTTCCGGCGCGGCCAGTTCACGGTGCGCGCCACCTACCGGTTCTGAGGCCGGCGATTCGATGAACCGCAAGCGCTCCCTTACCTGGGGCTGGCTCGTCGGCCCGCTCCTCGCCCTGTCCCTTTTCCTCGGGGGCACGGCGCTCGCAGCGGACGGCCGCCTCATTGCCGCCGCGGGCGAAGTCACGGTGGAGCGGCCCGAACGGGGCGGGCCACGCTCCGTCGCGGCCGAGGTGGGCTTCGAGCTGCAGGCCGGCGACACGATCCGCACCGGCCCGGACGGACGCGCCCAGCTTCGCCTCAATGACGGCGCGATCTTCTCGCTGCAGCCGCGCACCGTGTTCCGGATCGACGAATACCGGTTCGACGCCGAGCGGCAGCGCGGCTTCTTCTCACTGCTGCGCGGCGCCCTGCGTACCGCGTCGGGGCAGATCGGCAAGCGTGACCGCGACGACTACCGCCTGCGCACGCCCACCGCGACGGTCGGCATCCGCGGCACCCAGTACATGGCCGAGGAAACGGTCTGCGATCCGGGCTGCTGGCCGGGCAGCCGGCCCGGCCTGCATGTCTCCGTCACCGAGGGGCGGATCGCGGTCACCAACGACTTCGGCACGCTGGAGATCGGGGCGGGCGAAGCGGCGCGGGTCGAGCCGGCGGCACCGCCGCGGCGGGCGGCCCTGCCGCCGCGCCTGCCGCCGCGCGAGATGCTGGCCGCCGACGAGAAGGATTCCGACCAGGCCGGCACCGACGCCTCGCCCACGCTGGTCGCACAGGCCTCGCCGGCCGAGGGCGGCGCGAGCGGCGACATCCAGGACGGCGCGCCGCTGGCGATCGGCCCCGTGGACGGCCCGGCACGGGCCGGCGGCCCGACGGCGGGCGGCGCGGACTGGGACGGTGTCCGGCTCGCGCGGCTCGAACCGGCCGCCACGGGTGGCCAGCCGCCGATTGGGGGCGACCCCGCCAGCGATCCCCTGAGCATCGGCCCGGGGCCGGGCTTCGATCTCGACTTCGCCCCGAACGCCGAGCGCGATGCGTCCGGTCGCCTCCTCACGCTGAACGACGAAGTGCTGCCGGCGCCGAACCCGCCGGTCGGCGGGGATCCCGGTCCCGGCGATCCCGGCCCTGGCGATCCCGGCCCTGGCGATCCCGGCCCTGGCGATCCCGGCCCTGGCGATCCCGGCCCCGGCGATCCCGGCCCCGGCGATCCCGGCCCCGGCGATCCCGGTCCCGGCGATCCCGGCCCCGGCGATCCCGGCCCCGGCGATCCCGGCCCCGGCGACCCCGGCCCGGGCGACCCCGGTCCCGGCGACCCCGGTCCCGGCGATCCTGGTCCTGGTGATCCCGGCCCGGGCGATCCCGGCCCCGGCGACCCCGGCGAAGGCGATCCCGGCCCGGGCGACCCCGGCCCCGGCGATCCCGGCGAAGGCGAGATCCCGAGCGACGGCGATACGTCGACCGCGCTTTGGCGGGTGGATGTGCGCCCGACCAACGGCCTCACCAACCTGGCCCAGGTGCTGGGCGCGGGCGGGCGCCTGCACTTCGATGCCGAACGCCGCCTCACCGGACTCGGCATCTGTCCGTACGCGGCCTGCCTCTCGTCCGGCACGACCCGTATTGCGGAAGCCGGCTCCGACCCGTGGGTGAGCTGGGGCCGCTGGACCGAAGGCAGCGCGGTCATGCGCTTCCTCGGCCTGGGCTTCGCGATTCCCTTCGGGCCCAACACCGGCCTGCACTACCTGGTGGGCAGCCCGGCGCTGACCGTGCCGACCAGCGGCCAGTTCGCCTACGCCCTGTCCGGCGCGACCGCGCCGACGATGTCGGGCGGCCAGTGGGCCCCCGGCAGCTTCTCCGGAACGGCCGCCGTGCGCTTCGACCCCGGCCAGGCGGCACGGCTCGGCCTGGACGCCACCGTGACCTTCGACCAGGCCAGCTTCCGGATCGCCACCGAGGGCGGCGCGGGCAATCCGGGCGCCAGCAGCGTGCGCTTCGATTCGAACCATGCCTTCGATGCGGCCATCGCGGCAACCCAGACGAGCGGCAACTTCTGCCGGGGCTCCAGCTGCGAGGCACGCATCAGCGGCGGGCTCTTCGGTCCCAATGGCGAGCGTCTCGGCGTGGGGTACACGATCGACGGGCCGAACCGCTCGACTACAATCGACGGTGTCGGCGTCTTCACGCGCCAGTAACCCCGCCCCGCCGCCCGCCGGCGGGCGCCATCCGCACCCTGACTGCCCGCTTGAAATCCCGTCCGATCGAATTCACCGCCGAGCCGGCGGACAATGAACGGCTGGCCAACCTTTGCGGTCCGGTCGAGCGCAACATCCGGACCATCGCCGAGCACTTCGACACGCGCGTCTCCCGCCGTGGCCAGCGCTTCCGCATCGAAGGCGATCCGACGGCCGCCGAACAGGCGCGCGACATGCTCGCGCGCTTCTGGCAGGCGGCGGCCCGGCCCCTGTCGCTCGAGGACATCCAGCTCGGCCTGGCCGAGCAGCGTCCCGCCTCCGCCGAGGGCGAGGAGGGCGAGGACGAGGGACCGATCCTCCACACTCGGCGCAGCGACCTGCGCGGCCGTACGCCGCGCCAGCGCGACTACCTCCGGAACATCCTGTCGCACGACATCACCTTCGGCATCGGCCCGGCCGGCACCGGCAAGACCTACCTCGCCGTCGCCTGCGCGGTGGACGCGCTGGAGCGCGACGCGATCAAGCGCATCGTGCTCACCCGGCCGGCGGTCGAGGCCGGCGAACGGCTCGGCTTCCTGCCCGGCGACCTCGCGCAGAAGGTCGACCCCTACCTGCGCCCGCTCTACGACGCGCTCTACGACCTGCTCGGCTTCGAGCGCACCGCGAGGATGTTCGAGAAGCAGGCGATCGAGATCGCGCCGCTCGCCTACATGCGCGGGCGCACGCTCAACCATTCCTTCATCATCCTCGACGAGGCGCAGAACACCACGCCCGAGCAGATGAAGATGTTCCTGACCCGGATCGGCTTCGGATCGCGGGCGGTCGTCACCGGGGACTCGACCCAGGTCGACCTGCCGCGCGGGCAGCCGTCCGGCCT
>Ga0079224_100011194_pt1 | contig 12341 bp, 17 predicted proteins | sample Stecom2015_FD_80414 | JGI IMG/M metagenome (GOLD analysis project Ga0079224, IMG submission 80414) | Agricultural soil microbial communities from Utah to study Nitrogen management - Steer compost 2015 | ecosystem: Environmental > Terrestrial > Soil > Agricultural land | place: USA: Utah... | reverse complement strand
GCGGCATAGCCAAGTGGTAAGGCACGGGTCTGCAACACCCTTATCACCGGTTCAAATCCGGTTGCCGCCTCCAAAACTTTCTACGCCGGTGTGGCGGAATTGGCAGACGCGCACGACTCAAAAGAGTACGTTGAAAATTCTGCAGTACATCGAATTAAAATCAAATTGCCTGAGTGGTGGAATTGGCAGACACGCAGCACTCAAAATGCTGTGCCGTAAGGCGTACCGGTTCGACCCCGGTCTCAGGTATCTACTAAACTTCAACTTTTGTTGGAGTTTTTTTGTTTTTTTCATACGACTAAAAAACTATAAAATCGTATGAGGTGAATCGTATGCAGTCCAAAAAAAGAAGGTCAAGAACATTAACCCCAGAAGAAGAGGTCTTATTGAAAGTTCATATTTCAGATGATGAAGCATTCAGTAAATTTGAACGTGATTGCAACATTAGAAATTTAAGACCAGCTACAATAAAATACTACAAAAATGAACTATCCTCATTTATGAAGTCAGTAGAAAAAATTGGAATAAACAAGCCAATGACGCAACTGACTAAGAAAGATATAGAAGACGTAATCCTACATTTGAAAGCAAACATAAAAACTGTAAGTATCAACACAAGAATTCGTGCTTTAAAGTCTTTCTTTAACTTTCTACACAAGAACAAATTAATCAGTAAAAATCCAATGACAAATATTAAACAATTAAGATCTCGTCAACGACTAATTGAAACACTAGATGATACAGAAATTGAAAAGGTTGCCAAAACTATTAAAAATCAAAATAGCTTTATAGGAGTACGTGATCTGGCAATTTTTATTCTAATGATAGATACAGGAATTCGTCTTTCAGAACTTACTGGCATTGAAGTTGATGATATACGAGGTAATAAGATTATTATAAAAAAGACAAAAAATTTACTGGAAAGGACAGCTTACTTAAGCAAAAGAACTCAAGAGCTACTTCAGAGATATTTGATGATTCGAGGGAAACTAGATACAAATATTTTGTTCGTAAATATCGATAACGGACCCTTGAAACCTAGAGGAATCCAAAATAGATTTGAGAAGTACAAAGAACAATGTAAACTTACAAAGCAATTCAGCCCACATATTCTTCGTCATACTTTTGCTAAGAACTCGATAATAAATGGAATGGATGCATTTACTTTGGCAAAACTTTTAGGACATTCGGATATAACTGTCACTCGTAGGTATGTAAACTTATGGGGTGATGATTTAGAGGAAAAAGCGAAGAAATATAGTTCGATAAATAGATTGAAAATCTGACAAATTTTGTCTACTAATATGTACTTTAGCGCTTTAGTGTGATAAAATAAAATCATAAATAAAAACCCTGTTCATTATAGAGCTGGCACTCTAGAACAAGGTTTCCCAAAATTCACAAGGAATTTTTTCTTATATTCATTATAAGATACTTTTCCTTGTATTTCAAGGAGGAAGTACAATGCGAGTTTTAATAAACGGTAAGCCAGAAGAGCTAGTAAAGTATAGCAAAGTTACATATGACAAAGATTATTTCGTACAAGCAGTGAAAGACAGATGGGAGCTTACAGACCTTCAAATTAGAATGACATACCTAATTTCAGATTTAGCAGTAAAAGCTAATGGAGTTTTTTCAGTGACACACCAGAACTTCATAAAAATGTTCGAGGAAAGATTTAAGATGGAAGTAAGTCTTTCTTCAGTTAGGAGATTCTTTTGTCTTCTTTCGAAAATCGGAGTATTGTCTATAAATGGTGCTAAACGAAAAAATAATCAGCAGTCTGCGAATATATATATTGTTGAGGTAGAGGCTCCCAAAACAGAAGAACAACCGTATGAGCACCGTCATGAACACCTAGAAGAGCACGCACTAGAGCAACATAATATAGCTTTAAACAAAACAATAAATAAACCTTTAAAAAATACTTTAAAAATTAATCTTGTTAACAAGAATCAAGAAATTATTGATAAACTAATATTAGAATACATGCATAAAGGACTTAGCAAAAAAGTCTGCTTATTAGTTCTGTCTGAAATTCAACAAAATCCAAATATAAAGAACTTTGGAGGATATTTTAGAAACGCTCTCGAAAATACTCTATACAAGCACAATGTGAAACATGGAAAGGTCGATCCTTTTGAAAGGTTCAGAGAACGTACTAAGGGCTCTAAAATACCACTCTATGACTGGCTATCTGCACCCCCAGAAGGTTAAGAAGCAATTATTAACGAGTATGATGAACTACCATTTTAGGAGGAATGAATATGACAGCAGAACAAGTAATATCAATCATTAAGAATCTTGAGAATGAAGAAAGATGGAAGTTACTTAGCCTGATGTACGACTTGTATTATAATAAGTCCAATATCAAGATATCAGAGTTAGAATATGATGATGAATAATTCTTAAACAGAAGAATCTTCAACAAAACGATACTTATCGGCATTAGGATAACGTCTCCAATTGACAAAATGTAAACTTGGATAATCATTTATTTCAATTGTTCTACGAACCCAACCAGTGCCCATGATGCTATTTTCGTTAGCCCATTTACAAGCATCTCTAAGAGTAGCAAATCGACCAATTTCGATTTCTGAACCATCTTCTTGCTTTTTATAACAAACTACTTTCATAGGATAACCAACTGGCATACTAATCAACTCCTTTTGCTTATGGCTATTTTAACATAATGTAATAAATTTCTCATTTTATATTATGGTTCAAGAGCTCGCTCTTGACCATGCGGCAAGCTATGCTTGCACGCATTTAAGATCTCAAAGACAATACTTGGACCTTATACATATGACACGGTCTGGTTTATGTCTTGTATCATCTACAGCTCTATAATGTTCGTGGACTCAAATAAGACCTTATACATATGACAAGGTCCAATTATTGTCTTTAAGGACACTGTTTAAAACTATTTTTCATTCTCATTTACGTTTTTGTCCAACACGATATAAATATAAAGTAATTTATATTATTCGATTGGAGAGAACTAAATGAATGAAAAACAATATTTATCATATTTCTTGAACGAACAAGCTCTAGAAGATAATACTCTTGTTATTTCACCAACTGGCTCAGGAAAGACTCATTTTATTTTTAATGATCTTATTAAAGATGGTCGTTACTTATACCTTTGTGATAATGAAAATCTTAAGACTGTCATTGAAGAGAATGAACGAACTTTTAGCAATAGAAAAGTGATTACTGGATTCGATGATTACTCAGTTAAAGTCATGTGTTATAAAGAATTCGGAAATCAAGTACGATATCATAATAATTTCGTTAAAGAGTTCGATATGATCATTTGTGATGAAATTCATAATCTAGTTGACTATCAAACGTTCAATGACGACACCGATTTATCTCATGCAATCAAAGAACTATTTAAGAAATACAATGATACAAAAATCGTATACTTTACAGCAACTCCACACTATTTAGAAGATCATCTAAAGAAAGAACATTCTGAACTGGCTCAAATACTAAATATCATCGACTTTTCTAAGAACAAAGAGATTAGACGATATATAAACAGACGAGAATCGTATATTAATCATCTATCTCAAGTCCAATTTCAGCTTGACGAATATAAGCAATCATTCGAATATGCGAACATGAAATGTTTAATCTTTACTAGAGAAATTCAATCAATGAAAAGACTTGAGGAAATGTGTAGAAGTAGAGGATTGAATCCTGTCTGTATCTGGAGCAGAAATAATCAAGTAATGGAAATGGATTTGGAACAGTTGAAAGTAAGAGATTACTTACTTAAAAATGGAACTCTTCCTGATCCTTATAACGTTTTGATTATTAATCGAGCTCTTGAGACTGGAATAAACATTACTGATAAAAACATGAATCTAGCAATTGTAAATACTACTAATCTTACTCAGCAGATTCAAGTTCGTGGTCGTATAAGACATGATATTGATTTACTAGTTGTTCGAACCAAAGATCAAAAACTTCCAGAAATTAAAATTGAACTGAACGAAAAATATCTGAATGTCGAACTGACTAAAGAGCAAGTAGAAAAGATTATCATTGGGCTCAATCTTAAGAATAAGAAAAATCAATACGCTACGGTCAATAAATTCCGTGAGATTCTTTCGAATAATGACTATGCTGTCAAAACGAAACGTAAAACTGAAAATTACGTAAAAACGACATACTATATCATTTCATAGTAAGGCAGCGAAAGCTGTCTTATTTTTTATCTTTTTTAAAAAAAGTTTACAAATCTCGTTTACGTCTTAAAACAGTTTGATATAAATGTACTATAAGGAGGAGCTAATCTTGAAACGATGGAAGATAATCGAACACTATGGAAGAAAAATAAAAGTTAGTGATTATGGTGACGTGATCAATATGAACTATCAAAATACTGGAAAACCAAAAGTTGCTACGACTTCAATAAATAACTGTGGTTATGTTCAGACTTTAAATGGTTTAGTTCATAGATTTGTTGCACAAGCTTTCTTAGGTACAATTCCAAAAGGTTACACAGTCAATCACAAAGATGGGAACAAGCTAAATAATCATGTTTCCAACTTAGAAATAGTAACATATTCAAGAAATAACTTGCATGCTTTTGCTAACGGACTGAAAGATGGAAAGAAAATTTCTAGAGCTAATAAAGGTATATCAAGAAATAAAGGAATACCAAAATCTGAAAAACATAAGAAGAAAATGAAAGAGTCTCAAAAATTGAGATGGAAAATCAAGTTCAGAAAAGAACTATTCCCTGACTGGGACGAAAACGAATGGAGGAAAAATCATGGCACACATTAAACCAACTTTACAAGAACAAATAAAGATACAACAAGACGTAGTATGGAGTTTAGCTGAAAAATGTTCGAGTGATCATATGAAATTGAAAGATCGTGTTTTCGAACAAGGATTAGTAGTTGAAGAAACTAAGTATCTGAAAGCTATGTTTGATGATGAATCAGATGAAATTAAGAAAGAATACCTTTTGGTTCTTACTGAAATGAAAAAGTTCTATAGTAGAATAGTAAAATCTCAACAAGGATTAGTAAGTTAAAGATTTGCTTAATAAGCAATTTTTTGAGAACAAAACCGACTATTTTCTGCGAGTTGTATATAATTATTATAGAGAGGTGGTGCGGAAACACTTCCCTCTCGCTTCGTCTTTGATTTGGTCTACATTGATCAATTTCCCTTTTAGCTTTTCTTTTTATTAAAGCAAGAGAACTGGTATCTACTGTTTCTTAGTTATTCTACGATTCAGTTAATAACTAGTTCTCGACCCTCTTATCAAAAATACTTAAATTAAAATATATTTGTTGTTGGTCTTTCCAACCAACAACCTCCTCTAAATAGTTGATAAAACACGAAGTTCCAATCATTTTTTATGATACAGCCTGTTCAACTGTATCGCTCCACTGATAGACGGCCAATCTTGGTCGTCTTTTCTATTTTAAATTTGTTCGGAAGTCTATGTCCATTCTTCCGAATTTCATGGTTAAGAAGCTCATTCTTTTTTGAATGAGACAAGGTCGTATCTTTTGATACGGCCTATTTTTTATTTTGCAATTTTTTAGTTTTGCTTTGAAAGCAACTTTGAAAGGACGAGATACATGAAAGTCAGATGGGTTCAAAATGAAAGAATTTACAATTTGATAGATTCCAATGGCGAGGTTCTATTAACAATTGAAGATCGGACTTGTAATGGAAATTATGTGACAAAAGAAATTCTTGAGAAATGCTCCAATGAGTATTTCAAAGAAAATTAGGAAGGAAGTTGATAGCCAATGGAAATGGAATTACGAGTCAATTCAGCTCAGTTAACTGGTAACCAAGATGGTTCTTTAAAAGTGTCTGGTTATGTAAATAAAACTGAGCAATTAAGTGAAATTCTAGGTGTTACAAAAAGATTCAAAGAAAAGATTGCTAGAGGTGCTTTTTCTCGTGCAATTAAAAAAGCTGGTCGAGACATTGATTTCTTGTCAGAGCACAAAGCAGATAAGATTCTTGCTTCAACTCGAAATAATTCACTTCAGCTCACTGAAGACGAGCAAGGTCTTTTTATGGAAGCAACGATTACACCTACAACTTGGGGTAAGGATGCCTATGAATTAATCAACTCTGGAATCTTCAGAAATATGAGTTTTGGATTCCGAACTATTAAAGATACTTGGAAAAAGATTGAATCCAATTTATATGAACGGACAATCGAAGAGCTTGAACTATTCGAAGTTTCAGTTGTAAAAGATCCTGCTTATTCACAATCAACAATCGCAGCTCGTTCTATTGAGCTGATTGATGAACCTGAAATCAAGGTTGAAGAAGACTTTAAAGAACAAGCTAAAGAACGTGAACTTCCTTTAAATGTTCGTGAAGCGAGTATAAAACTTGATATTCAAAAGACAGAAGGTTCAATTAGAAGTCTTGAAAACATGTCTAAACTTTCACCTGAAAGCATAGGATTTTCATTTGTATTAGAACGAGAAAAACAAAAATTAAAGGGGCTTCAGTTAGAGCTCGAAGATATAAAAAAACAGGCGGAGGAATACAGAATGACAAAACAAAATGAAGAACGTGAACTACAAACAAAGGCTTATAATGAAAGCATCCAAGGTCAAACCATCGGTGGTCCAATCATCGAAAAACTAGAAAATGTATCTAATGCTTTTGCAAAGGCACGAAAGATTCCATTTGAAGGAGATACTTTAAAAGTTCCTTATGAAACAATCTTGCCTAATGCTGGATTCGTTCCTGAAGGGGATTATCTAAGTCCTGCTACTTCTTTAAATCTTGACGAAGTGGCTATTCTTAAACAAAAGAAAGTTTCAGCATCAATATCTATGTCTAAGATGTTAATGCACGATTCTGGCGCAGATTTGTCACAACATGCTAGAAATATACTGACACGTGGAGTTGCTAAAGCAATAGAAACTTCAATTCTTTCTGGTAAACAAGAAGTTGAGTTCAAAGGAATTGCCACAGACCCAAATGTATCTTCAGCTGATATTACTAGAAATGGTTCTGCTAATCAGCTAAGATCAGTATATTCAAAGGTACATTCAGATTTCATTCCAAACAGTACTTGGTATATGAGCCGACCATACTATGAAGAAGTTGCAGTTGCTAGAGATGAGAATGGCCGATATATAATTGAACACGTCGTTATTGATGGAAAAATTGTTCCTACGCTTTTCGGCTGTCCAGTTGAGGTTACCGAAGCATTAGATGCAGGTGACAACTTAGATCAAGTTCCAGTAGTATTTGGAAGTATTGCAGATGGCTATACAATTGGTGTTAAGAAAGGTTTTACAATCAAGGATATTTCTGGTGATACTACTCAAGTGCTTCGTGGTTCAGCAGCAATGGTTGGGGATTTTTATGGCGATGGAGCAGTAACAAATTATAATGCTTTAGCTAAAGGTTTTGTAAACATTCTTTAATATACCACGCTATGTGAAAATATTCACATGCAAATTAAGTGATCAGAAATTTTATCTGGTCACTTTATTAATTCAAATAATAGAAAAAGGATGATATAAATTGGCAGGAAAAATAAGCGGCATGAAAGTCAGATTATTTATTGAAGATGCAACGTCAGGAAAAGTTCTCGCGGGGCAAAAAAATGCTACCCTTAATCGGAGCGCGGAAACCATAGATGCAACTTCAAAGGATTCAGAAGGAAATTGGACAGAGTCAATTCCTGGCATGAAAAATTGGTCGATAGATGCTGATGGAGCATTTGTTACCGATGATGAAGCATATGGGATTTTAGAAACAGCATTCCTTGATGGTGAGAACGTAAACGTTTATATTCAAATGCCAAGTGGGACGAAATTTAAAGGCAACGCCACAATAGTCGACCTCCCGCTCGAAGCACCATTTGATGATATCTTAAGTTATTCAGTCTCATTAACTGGCAATGGAGCCTTAACTAAAGAGTAGTAACAGCTTAATAATAAGGGCTAAGGTTTATGCCTTAGTTCTTCTATATTAATCTTTATTATTTATTAATTAGAAAGGAAGTGTATTCGTATGAATGAGAAGTTAAATCATTTGATAATAGTCAGAGAATATATGAATGAAGATCTGTTTAAATTGGCTGTTGCATCAGTCCTAACTAATCATTATTTAAACAAGATGGAAAAACAAGGTAAGTATTTAATGAGAAGTAAGTTGTTGGAAAGGGTTAACTTAACATTAAGATCACTTGATGTAGAAGAAGTAAGCTATGGATTCTTAAGAAGTTATTGTTAGTAAAATAGTTGATAAAGGTGTCCGCCTCTTGTTTTGAAAAAAACGTTGAGAATACCAAAATAACTGGGGGAGATCACTTTATATCAACAGTACATTTTGGATACTCCTGTGAAATAGTAGAAAGGATGATTACATGAACATTAAGCCAGCATTTATGAAGCAAGATAGTAACCCATTTAGACAAAAACAGAACGAACAGCAGAAAGAAAAAATGAAAGAACAATTTAAGTCAGTTGATTTGTCCGCCCCAAAACATTTTCACCTTCGAAATGAACTTGTCTATTATCTTCTCGTTTCTAACCTTGAAAAACTTTCCCTTAACATTCATTTGAAAGAAATTGATATATTTGCTCTAGTCTCTATTGCAAATACTATTGATCTTCTAAGTGAGATTGAAAGTGAACTGCAAGAACATGGGACTACAACTATTGGTAAGGACAACACAGGTACGAAGAAAGTGATTGCGAGTCCATTAGTGCCAATGAGAAATACGACATTGAACACGCTAAATCAACAGCTTAAGAACTTACAGCTAGACCCAGCATCAAGACAGTTATTGACTAACTCGGTTCTTAACGATGTAAATATGTTCGAAGCTGATTTTGATGCAATTGAAAATGATGATGACATACAGAACCTTATAGCTAGAGCAATAGGGGGTAAATAAATGATAGAAGACTTAATCAGAATACTAGACGATATAACTGAGAACTACCCATTTGACAAGTCTCAAGACTATCTAACCAACTCTAAGAAAATGAGTCCGGAACAAGCTATGAATCTGATGTTGAAAGAGCCGACTGTTTTCTTGTCTCCTGTCGTATTCATCATGTTTACTACTGATGTAAATCTTGATATAACATTAAAAGACTATGCCTATATCATCATGAAGCAAGCTAAGAAAAGGAATAATCAGAAGTTACATGAAGCAGCAAAGGCAGCATATGAAATAGGAAGGAAAGCAGATTTGTAATGAAAAAATATAATTTTATCCACAAGTTGAAAATTATCGAAGTCTATGCAGAGACGTTCGAGCAAGCGCAGGTACTGGCACAAGAAATTATGGACGAACTAGACCAGTTAGAAATGAACGAATAAAAGCACTAATCAAGATTTTTTGTCTTGGTTGGTGCTTACTTATTTTTTTGCCCGTTTTTCTATATTTGCTATTGACAGAAAATTTCCCTTTGTTAAAATCATATTATTAAGGAGGTTTCATCAAATGAAAAAGGTATTAATTTGGACTACTGCAGTTGCAGTTACCGGGTTGCTAATTTTTGTGATTTTTTGGCAAAAAGATTTAAAGGACCCGAATAAGGAAGCTCATGAAGAAATTGAACATAACAAGGAAGCTCAAAAAGATATTGAACATAAAGATGAAACAACTCCGACTGATGAGGTAGATTATGTTATTGATAAACCTGAGCATAGCAATTTAAAACAAACTGTTCACAACATTCACGATAGTCTTCAACCAAACTCTGAATATAAAAATGTATGGGCAGATGAAAAAGAAGCTGATTTGAATTTACTTAGTTCATTGTATGACTATATGAATTATTATAATGAGGAAATTGATCATTATGGATTATCTAAGGACTTTGAAGAGTTAGAAAAAGCTATTAGTAGTGTTTATGTAGATTATGATTCCAACATTGATGATCTCATACAAAAGCTTGGCGAGATTAAACAAAAGCTCTGAATTAAATCAGAGCTTATTTTTCTGTAAATAATTGGAAGAAATTAGCATATGAGTATGTACGAATGTATGTTCGCTTGATATAATTATAATAGAGAGATAAATAAATTATAAAACTACTGAATACAATCAGAGGAATGAATATAATGACAAATTTACAAGAAATGAAGAAAGAACAGTTGATGGAAATTGCTAAAGATATGGAAATCACAGGACGTCACAAAATGAACAAGCAACAACTAATCAATGAAATCCAAGCTAAACAAACAGCTGAAATTCAGCCTGAGCAATCATGTGAAGAAGTTAACAATGTTGAAGAAGCTGAAGAAAAACCTAAAAAGACTCGTGGTGAGAAAAGAAAAATTCATCTTTTAAATTCAGAAGATGAAATAGTTGAGACTTTTGAGAGCAGAGCTGAAGCAATAAGATATTGCGTTACTTCTAACTGTATGTAATTCAGGATGGGCGTCAGTAAGTATTAATGAATCTCGCAGAATGTATCGTACAAAAGATGGAAAACAAACTAGAGCTCAGAAAAACAAGGGCTATGTTGGAACTGATCACATCTTACTTTATGCAGTGAATCAAGATTAGCTAAGAGAGACTTCGGTCTCTTCTTATAGCTTGAAAATAAATGCATAAATATTCAAAATATTTGCATAAAAATATGTACGAACATACATATTTTTGATATAATTAATTATAGTGATAAATAAATTATTAACTCTTTAATCTATGAGTTTTTCTAAGGTCCTACGATAGAGTGTAGTGGCTCCGAAATAATAGATTAATATTGTTTATATTATTGGTCACTAAAATGCAATACAGGTCAATCTGAGAATCGAGGTGAGAAATGATCTTTTGAACAAAAAGAAAAACGATTATCGTAGCACCGATAACCGTTCTCTGAAAACCGTATAATCAGTTGCTGAAACAACTGACACAAACTAACCGTATAAAGGAAGTGTACTATGAACTACGAAAAAATTCAAGTGCCAAAATCAGAATTAATTGGAAATACTTTCGATAATTTGGTGTTCGAAATTAGCTTCTGTCTTGAGTCCATGGCGAACTATGAAACATTTAAGAATTATAATCGTAAAGAATTATCTGCCAAAAATAACGCAGAAAGATTGGATGTAATCAATCGTTACGTTAAATTAGTTTAATCTTTTATGTGAAAATATTCACAATATTAAATTGTTCTTTTAAAACTAAAAACTTACAAAAATCGGAGGAAATTAAAAATGAATTTTTTAGCCAAATTAGGAATCACAACAATTACTGGTGTTGCTATCACTCTTGGAGGAATGACATATTTTTCTGGAACTGACACTCTTGAAAGTGCGAAATCAGTAATTACTGATTATGCCAATAAAATTAACATATTTGAAAGCAATGAAAATATTCTTGTTTCAAAGATTATTGATCTAAAAGCTGAGCGTGATTCAATTCAATCACGACTTGATGAATTGCTTTCTTCAGGAGATGCAGATGCGGAATTAATCTCTCAACTTGAAGCAGAACTCCAATCAGCGAATGAACAAATTGAAAATCTTGAGAATCAAGTATCATCGGCTAATTCCAACAGTGAAATTCTGGCTGAGAGAATTGACGAACTGACAATTGAACTTGAGAAGGCGAATTCAGAAGTTGCTGCTCTTCAAGTTGTTATTGATGAAAATCAAACAGCAGCCGAACCGTTAACTGAAGAAGAAATGAATGAATTAATAGATGAGAAAGAGCCTGAATTGGAAGAAGAAGAGCCAACTCGATTAGAATATAAGATTGGCGATCCATCATATGAAATTTTTCCAAGGATAACATTCGAAACTGCGATTGGTTACCCAGATCAAGTAAAGTTTTCTAATAATGCTGGAACAGCATCGATGGTTTACGTCCCAGGTGGAACGGTACAAAATACAGGAGTTGGATATACAAAAGTTCTTCCGAAAGGAACCGAGTCTGTAACGGTGACTTATAACGGAGTGACTAAAACAGTATACATTGTAAAATAAGTTTAATGCTCATAAGAAGGGTTCTAGAAAAATCTAGGACTCTTTTATTTGCTCGAAAATAAATTTATACGACCATTTTACAAATGAAATACTGCAGATAAAATATCAAAAATAAGATGGTGTGAAATGATGACTAGAAAACGAGAGCTTGATACAAGACCTATTTATTATACTTACGAATGGATAAGACTTGATACGAACGAACCATTCTATGTTGGAAAAGGTGCTGGGGGCAGGTGGAAGAAACCTGAAAGGAATAATTACTTCAACAATATCGTAAATAAAGTTGGGAAAGAAAATATTGCAGTTCATATTCTTCATGAAAATATCGATGAACAAACAGCCTTTGATTACGAAGTTTATTATATTTGGCT
>Ga0079224_100011193_pt1 | contig 12342 bp, 10 predicted proteins | sample Stecom2015_FD_80414 | JGI IMG/M metagenome (GOLD analysis project Ga0079224, IMG submission 80414) | Agricultural soil microbial communities from Utah to study Nitrogen management - Steer compost 2015 | ecosystem: Environmental > Terrestrial > Soil > Agricultural land | place: USA: Utah... | reverse complement strand
TCACATCCGCACCTGGTACACGAGTTTCTTAGTGCCCTGGTAGAGGACAGAGCACCTTATCCCAATGCTACACAATCAGCAAATATTACCTGCGTAGGGATTTTGGCCCATGAATCTGCAATGAAGGGTGGCGAAATTATTCAACTGCCAGATTTTACTTTGTCCAATCCTTAGGTAATAGAAATGAGACGAATTATAAATATAAAATTGGTGTTAATAGCTTTTGCTTTAAGCCTGATTTTTTCGGGTTGTAATACTTCAAATGAAGAACAGATGAGACATATCGTGATTTTTAAATATAAAACGGAGGCTAAAGAGGGGCAAATTGAGAAAGTAACTCGTGCTTTAAGCGATCTTCAAAATAAAATCCCGGGGATTGTATCCTTTGAACACGGGGTAAATGACAGTCCTGAAAATAAAAATAATGGATTTACGCATGTTTATCAGTTCACTTTTAAGGATGCTGATGCCCGAGATACCTATTTGCCTCATCCTGAACATAAAAAATTTGGAGAAATGTTAGGTGAGATGGGAATTGTTGAAGATGTTTTTGTAGTGGATTATGTGCCAAAAGACCATTAGGTGTTTTATCTAAGCGATCACTGAGACCTGATAAGTATTAATAATTACCATATAGAATATTAGATGAATTGGAAATCGATTTTAGTTTTAGCATTTACGTCAGCAATTTTCCTGACAGGTTGTTCTAACAGCAATGATAAGCGTGAAGGAGAACCGCGTGTTCTGGTATTTACCAAAACCGAAGGTTTTCGTCATGCCTCTATTCCTGATGGGGTGAGGGCAATTCAAAAATTAGGAGAAGAAGAAGGCTTTAAGGTCGATACGACCTCTATTTCGTCAAAATTTACCCAGGACACCTTAATGCAGTATTCAGCCGTTATTTTTGTGAGTACTACTGGAGATATATTAAATTCTCGGGAACAGGTTGAATTTCAACGCTACATTCAGGCAGGTGGAGGCTATATGGGAATTCATGGGGCAGTTGATTCGGAATATAACTGGCCCTGGTATGAAAAGTTGATTGGAGCCTATTTCAGAAATCATCCGGCCATTCAGGAAGCGGAATTGAAAGTGCATAGCGATAAGAATTTTGAGTTTACCGAAACCCTACCAAATCCGTGGATAAGAACTGACGAATGGTATAATTTTATATCACTTCCAGAAGATGTTAAGGTTTTGGTGAGTATTGATGGAGATAGTTATGAAGGCGGAGAGAATGGAAAGGATCATCCCATGGTTTGGTATCACGAATATGACGGCGGCAGGGCATTCTATTCTGCCCTGGGACATACCCCTGAATCCTACGAAGACCCTAATGTTTTAAATGTGTTGAAGGCAGGAATTGACTATGTTATTGGAGAAAATAGAAAGTTGGACTATGAGAAAGCATCAGCGTTAAGGGTTCCTGAAGAAAATCGGTTTTCCAAAGAAATTTTAGCTGAAGGCCTGGATGAGCCAACAGAATTAACGGTGTTGCCAAATTCCGATATACTGCTTTCAGAAAGAAAAGGAGCGATAAAATATTATAATGCAAACGACAAGAGCCTTTCGGTTGTTGCCAATATGGACGTGTATTATAAAGCTCTGGAGGTAAAAACTAATGTAGAGTTTGGGGTCTTAGGCATGCAGGCAGATCCAGATTTTGCTAATAATAACTGGATTTACCTATATTATTCGCCATCTGAAAAATCGGTGGATCGCCTCTCACGATTTAAATTTAAAGATGAAAAGTTTGACCTGGAATCTGAACAGGTGATCCTGGAGGTGGAGACAATGCGGGAAATATGCTGCCATACTGGAGGTTCTATTGCTTTTGATTCGGCTGGTAATCTTTTGCTTTCAACAGGTGATAATACCACACCATTCGACGAGAAGGATCCGACGACCGGTAAAACATATCCTATAAATACGCATGGCTACGCGCCTTTGGATGATCGCCCGGGATTTGAAAACTACGATGCCCGTCGTTCCAGTGGAAATTCGAACGACCTCCGGGGAAAGATAATAAGGATTAAGGTCAATGAAGATGGATCCTACACGATACCGGAGGGGAATCTTTTTCCAAAAGGAACGGCAAAGACCCGCCCTGAAATATACATTATGGGAACGCGTAATCCCTATCGTATTTCAGTAGATACAAAAACAGATTATGTTTATTGGGGAGAAGTAGGTCCAGATGCCAATAATGACAGCTTAGCTACTCGTGGTTCCAGAGGATATGATGAAATCAACCAGGCAAGAAAAGCTGGGAATTTTGGCTGGCCTTATTTTGTAGGTAAAAACTATCCATACCGGGAATATGATTATGCCACGGGAGAATCTGGACAGGCATTTAACCCGGAAAGCCCTGAGAATAATTCACGAAATAATACGGGCTTAACAAAGCTTCCCCAGGCACAACCTGCTTTCATCGAATATCCTTACCCCGTTTCCCGGGAATTTCCCATTCTTGGAAATGGTGGCCGTACTTCCATGGCGGGACCTATATATTATGTCGAGGATTTCCCGGAAGAAAAACGTTTTCCAAAATATTATGATGGTAAACTTTTTATATATGATTGGATCCGGGATTGGATAATGGCCGTGACGATGGACAAAAATGGCAACCTACAAACCATTGAACCATTTATGGAAAATACCACTTTTCAAGCCATTAGTGATTTAGAAGTAGGTCCAGACGGACAAATGTATATGATCGAATATGGTAAAGGCTGGTATTCGCAAAATGAAGGCTCCGCACTTTCAGTGCTTTCTTATAATAGTGGAAATCGACCACCCGTAGTGGAATTTTCTGCAGATAAAGATGCAGGGGCTTTACCATTAGAAATCAAGGCATCTGCGGAAGGGACCTTTGATCCAGATGGGGATAAAATGAAATATGTTTGGGATTTTGGAAATGGAGTGAAGAAAGAAACAAACAAGCCAAACATAACTCAAACCTTTAAAGAAAGTGGAATCTATGATATATCCCTTAGCGTGATAGATGAAAAAGGAGCCACTTCCCAAAGCAAGGAGATTAAAATTTATGCAGGAAACAGCCGTCCAGAGGTGGATATAGCTGTTTCGGGAAATTCTACATTCTATTTTCCCGATAGCCCTGTGAAGTATAAGGTGACAGCAAAAGATGCGGAAGATGGAGCACTGGAGCAGGAGGATCTTCAATCCCGCGGATATGTGAAAGTTGATTATCTGGAGAGTCCAGACGAGGCTGCGCTGCATACTGCAACATTAGCGGATAGTGAGACCGGCCATCCCGGTAAAGCCAAGATACAATCCCTAGACTGTGTTGCCTGTCATAAAGTAGATGAGACATCAATAGGGCCTTCTTATATGGACATTGCAAAAAGGTATAAAGACAATCCTGAAGCTATGAACTTCTTGCCTGAAACTATTTTAAAGGGTGGTACCGGGAATTGGGGACAAATGGCGATGGCTGCCCATCCTGACCTTCCGTTATCCGATGCTAAAGAAATTGTAGCTTATATTTTGTCCCTTGCAAATGAGCATAAAAAAGAGGAATCAATGCCTACCAATGGCTCGTTTATCCCCTCTGACAAATTTCAGTTAACAGCTCAAGGTGATATTATGCTTTCGGCATCTTATACAGATAAAGGTCATAGCCAATTGCCATCTCTGACAAAAGTGGAGCGTCTTGTGCTTCGCAATCCATTGTTGAATGTTGAATCAGCCAAAACATCTCCTGGTATTTCCGGGATGACTATGGGAGGTAAGCAGATCAAGGTCATTAACAATGACAATAGCTGGATCAAATTTTCTAAAATCAGTATCTATGATGTGAAGTCTGTGCAGGTGAGGTATGGAATGAGAGAAACTACAGGAAAGGGATGGAAGATTGAAATGCGCCTGGGTAATCCAGAAGGAAAATTGATAGGGGAGAGCGTGCTTGAGGGGGCAGTAAAAAAACGCGAGCCCTCTGAAGCGATTCTTCCTTTAGAGCAGGATTTTAATGATCAGGAACCACAAGATGTCTATTTTCTTTTTTCCAGGATCCAGTCAGAAGACGAAGGCAGTTTAGGTGTTATGGAGTTTAACTTTTTAGATAAATAAGTTCCATGAGGTGCTGTAAGATAGGAAGTGAAATTTTTCCTTTTTAAATTAAAGATTTCTCAAAACCCCGAATAGTATCCTAATAATGCAAAAGAATGAAAACTAAGTCTAAAATAGAAAATGTTTAAGAAAATGAATTCAAAAATTAAATTAGGTATCCTTGGAGGTGGAGGTGATTCCCTTATAGGTATTCTCCATCGGGTTGCATCCTCGATGTTTGATCAATATGAAATTGTAGGCGGAGTTTTTAATCCTGAACTAAAGGAGAGTATATCCTTTGCCGAGGAAATAGGACTAGCTACTGATAGGGTTTATGAAAACCTGGATGATCTAATAGAAAAAGAAAAGGAGCTTCCAGAAAAGGAAAGGATGCAGGTGCTTTCTGTTCTTACCCCGAATTTCCTCCATTTTCCTATGGCAAAACAGCTCTTAGAGAATGGCTTCCACGTTATTTGCGAAAAACCACTTACCACGACCTATGAGGAAGCTAAAATTTTGGAAGAAATCAGTAATAGGTCAAAAACAGTTTTTGCTGTCACCTATACTTATACCGGATATCCTATGGTTCGGCAGATGAAAGAAATGATTGCTGCAGGAGAACTTGGAGAAATTCATAAAGTTGATGTACAATATTACCAGGGATGGATTAATGAAATAATTCATGATAAGGAAAAGCGTGCCACGGTATGGAGGTTGAACCCTGAAAAGGCCGGAATAAGTAGCTGTGTAGGGGATATTGGCACCCATGCCTTCAATATGGTGGAGTTTTTAACCAATCTTGAGGTTAAGGAAATATTAGCAGACCTTAATTATTTATACAAGGACAACAGGATGGATATCGATGGAACCATTTTGCTTAGATTTTCTGATTATGTTAAAGGAGTGATCAGATCAAGTCAGGTGGCCACAGGTGAGGAAAACAATTTGACAGTCAAGATTTACGGAGAAAAAGCGGGGTTTAAATGGGAGCAGGAGAACCCAAATTACCTCTATTTCATGCGGGAAGGTAAACCAATGGAAGTATTGAAACCAGGGCATAGTTACAATAGTGCTATCTCCCTGGAAGGCACAAAACTTCCTCCGGGACATCCTGAAGGCATTTTTGATTCTATGGGAAACATATATAACGGTGTTGCAAAAGCCATCAAAAAGCAAGACTATCATCCGGGGGAATTTCCAGGATTAAAGGATGGTATAAGAGGCGTGAATTTTATTGAAAAAACGGTAGAATCACATAAAAACGGGAATATCTGGGTGAACCTGGAATCCTGAAAAGAAATTATTAAACTCCAATCAATATGAAAACGATCAAGGGACCCGCAGTTTTTTTAGCGCAATTTATGGATAACAAACCTCCTTTTAATTCATTGGACGGTTTGTGTAAGTGGGCAGCAGATTTAGGGTATAAAGGGATACAAATCCCTACCTGGGAAACAGCACTCATAGATATTACAAAGGCAGGTGAAAGTAAAACCTATTGCGATGAGTTGAAAGGGAAAGTTGAATCTTATGGATTGCAAATAACCGAACTTGCTTCACACCTTCAGGGCCAATTAGTAGCCGTTCACCCGGCTTACGATATTATGTTTGACGGTTTTGCCCCCGAGGACTATAGAAATAACCCAAAGAAAAGAACACAATGGGCTATAGAACAACTTAAGAGTTCCGCAAAAGCCAGTCGCAACCTTGGTCTGGATGTACACGGAACCTTTAGTGGCTCGTTGTTGTGGCATACTTCCCATCCCTGGCCACAAAGGCCCCAGGGATTAGTAGAGTTAGGCTTCAAGGAATTGGCAGAACGCTGGCTACCAATTTTAAATGTATTCGATGAAGAGGGAGTGGATGTATGTTACGAAGTTCACCCCGGGGAGGACCTTCACGACGGCGTAACCTTTGAAAGGTTTCTTGAGGCTACTAACAATCATAAAAGGGTGAATCTGTTATATGACCCCAGCCATTTTGTATTACAGCAACTGGATTATCTTGAATATATAGATCATTACCACGAGTTTATTAAAATGTTCCATGTAAAAGATGCGGAATTTAACCCCACAGGAAAAAAGGGAACTTTTGGGGGTTATGAAGATTGGATAAACAGGGCAGGGCGATATAGACATCCCGGTGACGGAGATGTAGATTTTAAAACTATTTTTTCAAAATTAACGCAATATGGCTGTGATGTATGGGCAGTGATGGAGTGGGAATGCTGTATTAAATCCCCAGAGCAGGGAGCAAAGGAAGGAGCTGCTTTTATAGAGAGCAACATCCTGCAGGCCACAGAAAAGAAGTTTGATGATTTTGCGGGTTCAGATATTGATGAGGACAAACTGAAAAGAATTCTGGGAATTTAGAAGCTTTTATGCTCCAACATTTTAAAGAGGCTTAGGCACTTAATAATTTTCATGAGAACCAGGAAATTTTATAAAACTGTAATTTTTTTATAAAATCAAATTATAAATTCTAGACACGATTAACCAGATGTTATTAATTATTTTAAACGTGATTTTTTGTATTGCCTTTGCAGGCTTTGCCTATGTGAATTTAAACGATGAGGATTCCTGGTTATGGGTCACTATCTATATGGTAGCCTCTTTATGCTGCGGTCTTGTAGTTTTTGGATTGTTTTTTCCGTCTGTCTATCTAATAGCTATTGCTTTCTATTTGATTTTTGCGATAAAATTATTCTTTGCTAAAGATGGCGTTCTTCAATGGCTCACTAAATATAAAAAGGAAAGTATTGTAGCAAGTATGCAAGCCACAAAACCATATATTGAAAAGACAAGGGAGTTCTTTGGGCTTGTGATTATAAGCGCAGCTTTAGGTGTAAATTACCTGGCTACCCCAGGAACAGTTTGATAATTTGAGATTAAAATTAGTATAAGAATGAGTATTCAGGCAGATATTTCCAGAGCATCTGGTTTTCTTAAAAAGATCATTGAGGAAAACCTCAATGAAAAAGAATCTGAGTGGATAAGAAGTCAGGAAACTAAACTTCGTAGTGATGGTAAACCACAAATATTTTATCTCGCTTTCAGTTTTTCCTCCCGCTTTATAAGGAAGGAAAAACTGCAATTGGCACCAGAACAATTAGCTGAAGCAGATGAGATTAGGCAGGGGTTCCAATGTGAACACTGGAACTTACTACAGCTTGTTCGCACCTATTTTTTGTTGACGTATCCTTACCAGGATGAGAAAACCTATATGGAGCAACTCACAAAGCTTTATGAAACAGCTGATATTGATGAGCAAATAACACTTTACAGTGCCCTGCCACTACTTCCTTATCCGGAGGAATTGACCAGGCGTGCTGCTGAGGGTATAAGAACCAATATTACAGCTGTTTTTGATGCAATCGCACTGGATAATCCATATCCTCACGATTTTCTTGACCAGAATCCCTGGAATCAAATGGTATTGAAGGCAGTATTTATGCAACGCCCACTATACAAAATCTATGGCGCAGACCAACGGAAAAATCCTGAATTAGGACAAATGCTGGTCGACTTTGCTCGTGAACGTTGGGCTGCACACAGAAAGGTAACCCCTGAGTTATGGCGTTTTGTTGGGCCATTTGTTAATGAGGAAATATTATCGGATATTTCAAAAGTAATTCAAAGCGATGATCTTCTGGAGAGGAAGGCAGGCTTCATGGCATTGGCAGCAAGCGACCTGGTTGAAGCGCAGGCATTACTCGATGAACATCCTGAGATTAAAGAAAATATAAAAAGCGGTAAACTCAATTGGATATTAATAGGCAAGGAAGTGGAAAATACTCCTCAAGAATAATTTCATTTTTGAATCCTTAACCAGGTAGGCCTTTAAATATAGATTGTTTTTAGATGTTAAATTCAATTAGGTACAAGAGGGAATATAACTCCTTTTGTAGCTAATAATCATAAATAAAAGAAATATGATATATATAGATCCCCATATTCACGTGAGTTCACGTACAACAGATGATTACCAGGCCATGCACAAAGCAGGTATCCGTGCCATTATTGAACCGGCTTTTTGGCTGGGACAGCCCAGAACAAAGGTGGGAAGTTTTCAGGATTATTTCAACAGTCTTGTAGGTTGGGAGCGTTTTAGAGCCAGCCAGTTTGGAATTAAACACTACTGTACTATAGGATTGAATTCCAAAGAGGCAAACAATGAGGCGCTTGCAGAGGAAGTTATGGAATTACTGCCATTGTATGTTGGAAAGGAAGGGGTGGTCGCAGTGGGCGAAATTGGATACGATGATCAGACCCAGGCTGAAGACAAGTATTACCGGCTGCAACTGGAACTTGCCAAAGAGGTAAACCTACCTGTTATGATCCATACCCCGCACAGAGATAAAAAAAGAGGTACCATTAAAAGTATGGAGGTAAGCGAGGAGCATGGCCTGGACCCGTCAATGGTTGTGGTAGACCATAATAATGAGGAGACAGTAAAAGAAGTACTGGATCGCGGTTATTGGGCTGCCTTCACAATTTATCCGCATACTAAGATGGGAAGTGAGCGCATGGTAGAGATCATTCGTCAGTATGGAGCAGAAAGGATTATTGTGGATAGTGCTGCCGATTGGGGTATAAGCGATCCTCTGGCTGTACCAAAAACAGCAAATTTAATGAAAGAAAAAGGTATTAAAGAGGAACTTATTCACCTGGCGTGCTATCAAAATGCCTTAACAGCATACGGCCAGAGTGGACAGATGAAGGAAAGCGACTGGTTGAATCCTGAACCCATTGACCAGCGTAAGAAACTTTCAGGCAATACGGTTTTAAGAGGAGGACAATCTCCTAAAATAGAAGAAGACTCGTCCTCAGGAATAGTTGAAAATTAATAATGAATTAGAAGTATTAATATGAGTTCTATTATCGCTCATTTAAGGTTGATGAGACCTGCAAATATTATTACTGCCATTGCCGATATTTTGGCCGGATTTGCTATTTCAGGCGCTGCGGTAGAAGTATTTTCTTGGGAGCTTCAGGGGTTTCCAGAAGTGCTTAATTCGTTATTATGGCTGATCCTGGCAACAGTAGGGCTTTATGGGGGGGGCATCGTGTTCAATGATGTCTTTGATGCAGAACTTGACAAAAAGGAACGACCGGAAAGACCGATTCCCAGTGGAAAAGCTTCCGTATTAAGTGCAAGTGTTCTTGCAAGTATCTTGCTCATAATAGGTATTGCAGGAGCCTGGCAGGTGTCTTCTTTTAGTGGGGTAATTGCAATCCTAGTTGCTGCTTTGGCTATTTTATACAATGCCTGGGGAAAACACCAACTCATTCTGGGACCTATAAACATGGGCTTATGCCGAGGTGGTAATTTGTTATTGGGAGTAAGTACTTTTCCTGAGGCACTTCAGGAGATGTGGTACATTGCCCTGGTTCCAGTAGTATATATAGCAGCAATCACTATGATTAGCAGGGGGGAGGTCCATGGCGGGAATAGAAAGGCCATCATAGGGGGAGGAGCAATGTATGGGATCATTATTTCTGTTGTTATCATACTGGCTTTTCTTTCAGAAATTCCCTGGTGGCAGGTAATGCCTTTTGTACTGCTGTTTGCCTACCTTATTTTTCGGCCCCTATTAAAAGCTTTAAAAGAAATGGAACCTAAATTCATAGGAAAGGCTGTGAAAGCGGGGGTTCTTTCCTTAATTGTTCTCAATGCTGCCCTGGCTTCGGTTTTTGCGGGCTGGATTTACGGATTGATTGTACTCCTTTTATTGCCCGTTTCTATAATAATTGCTAAAAAATTTTCTGTCACATGAAAACTGATAGATCAACTTATAAAATTGCATTAAAATGAAATCAATTCAACAAACCTTTTCTGTTCCATTTGAATATACTGTCCATTTTTCAGAAGATATCTTCGATAAATCTAATCCCCTTTTCACCCGTGTACTTGAGGGTTCACAAGCAGCAAAGGTGTTTTTTGTTATAGATAGGGGAGTAGCGCTTGCACATCCGTCTATTATTAGAAAAATCAAAGATTATTCAGAAGTTCATGCACATAATTTTAAGCTTTGTGCTGAGCCTTTAGTGGTTCCAGGAGGCGAAGAAGTAAAAAATAAAAGCCGGTATGTCGATCAAATATTGGACGCAATTTCTGCTTATGGAATTGACAGACATTCATTTGTTGTGGCTGTAGGAGGTGGTGCGGTCTTAGATATGGCAGGTTTTGCTGCAGCTATTGCCCATAGGGGTGTTCGGCATATTCGTATACCTACCACTGTACTTGGGCAGAACGATTCTGGTATTGGGGTTAAGAATAGTATTAATGCCTACGATAAAAAGAATTTTTTGGGAACTTTTGCTCCTCCATTTGCAGTAATTAATGATAAGTTCTTTTTGCATACCCTGGACAATCGCGATTGGAGGGCAGGTATTTCAGAAGCTGTAAAAGTAGCTTTAATAAAGGATGCTTCTTATTTTAAATGGATTGAAGCAAATGCTACCGGGCTAGCCCAAAGAGAAATGGTTCCAATGGAAGAACTCATATACCGCTGTGCAAAAATGCACATGGATCATATAGCGGGTGGAGATCCTTTCGAATCTGGATCATCCCGCCCTTTAGATTTTGGACACTGGGCAGCGCATAAACTTGAACAGCTCACCGATTATAAGTTGCGTCACGGGGAAGCCGTGGCAATTGGTATTTCTTTGGACGCCACCTATTCCTATCTCAAAGGCTTACTATCTTTGGAAGCACTTCATCGTATTATAGCGCTTTTCAAAACATTAAACTTTCAGATTCATATTCCTGAACTTTCTAAGGAGAATTTAGTAAAAGGACTGGAAGAATTCCGGGAACATTTAGGAGGCAAATTAACCATCATGTTATTAAAGGATATAGGTTACGGGATGGAAGTTCATCAGATGGATGCAAACCTAATTTATAAAGCGACCGAGAAGCTCAAGGAATTTCAAGCTGAAAAACTCACAGTATAGCAATTATTCAGTTTCAATGTTTTATTGCCTTTGAACTTAAATATTTTGAATTAAGATTATTATATGCAGACAAACGGATATCATCTTAGCTATTGTACAAATATTCACCCGGGTGAAAGCTGGTCGGAAACTTTTGATAATTTAAAGCATTACATTCCAAAAATAAAAGCTGAAATTTCAGCAGATGTTCCTTTTGGAATAGGGCTGCGTTTGTCTGATAAAGCAAGTAGATCCCTCCAGGAGGGTGATAATCTTTCTGTTTTTAAGCGTTGGTTAAATAAAAATAACTGTTATGTTTTCACCCTGAATGGTTTCCCCTTTGGAGGCTTTCACCATCAATCAGTAAAGGATCAAGTGCATCAGCCTGATTGGACCATGACGGCTCGTTTAGATTATACGCTCCGGCTTTTTGATATTCTTTCTGCATTGCTTCCCACCGGGGTTGATGGAGGTATTTCAACCTCCCCGCTTTCTTATAAATATTGGGACAGGGTAAGCAATACTAAAAGAGAAGTTTTTCAAAAAGCAACCCTGCAAATGATAAAAATTGCGAGTAGGCTTTATACGATCCGCCAGGACAACGGCCAGATACTGCATCTTGATATTGAACCGGAGCCAGATGGATTACTGGAAAATACCCGAGAAGTGATTGAATGGTATAAGGAATACCTAATTCCGCAGGGAAAAGTTTATTTAAAACAACACTTTAATTTCTCTGATGAAGAGGCGGAAAAATGCTTAAAAATGCATATCCGTATTTGCTACGATATTTGCCATTTTGCAATAGGCTATGAAAAACCAGCGGAAGTTTTTTCGCTACTAAAAGCAGAGGGGATCAAGATAGGAAAAGTACAAATAAGTGCGGCACTGAAGGCGAATATCTCAGAAGATTTAGAAGAAAGAAAATATATTAAGGATGCCTTAGGTGCCTTTGAAGAATCTACTTACCTGCACCAGGTTGTTGAATGTAATTCACAAGGAGAACTTACCCATTATCCAGACTTGCCAGAGGCATTGGGAAGTTTAGAGAATGAGCATGCAAAAGAATGGCGTATTCATTTTCATGTGCCTGTTTTCCTTGCTAATTATGGAAACCTGGAATCAACACAGGAAGATATTCTAACAGTGCTTGAATATCTAAGGAAGGAAAAAATCACCAATCATTTGGAAGTAGAGACCTATACCTGGGAAGTATTGCCGAATGATATTCAGCTGGAAATAGTAGACTCCATTGTAAGGGAATTGCAATGGGTTCAGAAAAAATTATAAAATGAAGCCAGCATGATGCTGAACCCGAATATGACAGCACACAGGGCAT
>Ga0079224_100011192_pt1 | contig 12345 bp, 11 predicted proteins | sample Stecom2015_FD_80414 | JGI IMG/M metagenome (GOLD analysis project Ga0079224, IMG submission 80414) | Agricultural soil microbial communities from Utah to study Nitrogen management - Steer compost 2015 | ecosystem: Environmental > Terrestrial > Soil > Agricultural land | place: USA: Utah... | reverse complement strand
CCGGTCGATCAGGATGCGGTGCGGAAGCGGCGCCGGTAGGCGGCCGGGGTGGTGCCGAGCCGCCTGCGGAAGGAGCGGTGCAGCGTCTCCACCGACCCGGTTCCGGTGGCCGCCGCGATCCGCCCCAGCGGCAGGTCGGTGGTCTCCAGCAGGCGGCGGGCCGCCTCGACCCGGGCCTCCTCCACGTAGGCGGCCGGGCCGGTGCCGGTCTCCTGCTGGAAGACCCGGGCGAAGTGGCGCTCGCTCAGGCGCATCCGCTCGGCCAGTGCGGGGACCGACAGGTCGGCGTCGAGGTGCTCGGTGATGAACACCCGCAGCTCGTCGATGTCCCGGCGGGCCGCCGCGGGCCGGCTCAGCGGCACGCTGAACTGGCTCTGGCCGCCCTGCCGGCGCAGGTACATGACCAGCTGCCGGGCCACGGCCAGGGCCAGGTCCTCGCCGTGGTCCTCGGCCACCAGGGCCAGCGCCAGATCCATGCAGGCGCTGATCCCGGCGCCGGTCCACACCCGGCCGGAGCGGACGAAGATCGGGTCGGGATCCACCCTGACCCCGGGGTGCTCGGCCGCGAGCTGGGCGGCGGTCGACCAGTGCGTGGTCGCCCGCCGGCCCTCCAGCAGCCCGGCGGCCGCGAGCACGTGCGCGCCCACGCACACCGAGGCGATGCGGCGCGCGTGCGGCGCAGTGGCCTTCACCCACTCCACCACGGCGCCGTCGACCCGGGCCACCGGGCCGTCCAGGTGCATGTCCACCGCGCCGGGCACCAGCAGCGTGTCCACCTCGGCCCCCACCTCGGCGAAGGCCAGGTCGGCCAGCACCCGCACCCCGGCCGACGTGGCGACCGGACCGGCTTCGGGCCCCGCCAGGCGGACCTCGTACTCTGCTCCGCCCCCGGCCTCCCGGTTGGCCAGTGCGAAGACCTCGGCCGGGCCGGTGACATCGAGCAGGTCGGCATCGGGGAAGACCGCGATGACGACGCGGTGCGGAATGGGCATGCCTTCATCGTCGCGCCGGCGCCGCGCGGCCGCATTGACGGTTGTCTGTCAGATCCCGCCACCGCCGACCGCGGACGCTGCTCCCTGCTCCGGACGTCCGGGCAGGCCGGACGCCCTGCTCGATCCGGGTACGCGCCGCCCGGCGGCGGCCCGCGGGAAGCGGAGAGCGCCCCGGACCGGCCGGCCGGGACCGCACTCCGGTCCGGAACCGCCCCCCGCACCGGGGCCCGTAGCCTTCTTCGGGTGCGCATCGTATGGACGACGGATCCGGGGGACGACCCCCGCCTGCTCCGGGTGCTTCCGCGGATCCGGGCCGGCGCGGTCGCCGGCGCCGTGCTCGGTGGCGTGCCGGTCTATGTCACGGCGACCGGCCCGCACTACGACGGCGACTGCCCCCGCGCCGGCGAGCACGACTGCGCCGCAGCGGCGGTGCAGGCGTGGGACGCCGCGACCGGCGAGCCGGTGCGCTCCGTGTCCGGGGCCGGCGGGCGGCTGCTCACCGTCGCGTCCGTCCGCGGCCGCCCGGTGGCCGCCGTCTGCGACGAGGACGGCGCCCCGCAGCTGGTCGATCTGGAGGCGGGGGCGGTGCTGGGCCGGCTCCCCGGCCACCGGGGCGCCGTCCGGGCGATGGCCGCCGCGGAGCTGGAGGCGGGCCCGGCCGTGCTGACCGCGGACCGGGACGGGACCGTGCGGACCGTGCACCTGGACACCGGCGAGGTGCGCGCGTTCGGCACCGGGCGGCGGCCGCGCGCGCTGGCGGTGGTCGCCGTCGGGGGCCGCCCCGCCGTGGTGTCGGCCGGCGACGCCGTCGAGCTGTGGTCCCCGGAGGCCGGGGTGCGGATCGGCGCACTGCCCGCCTCCGGAGAGGTGTGGAAGGCCGCCTCCTGGCCGGACGGGGGCGCCGCGGTCGCCCTGCTCCTCTCGGACGGCGGGGTGGAGGTGTGGGACGCCGCCTCCGGAGACCGGCTGGGCCGGCGGCCGGCCGGCGCCCTGCGGGCGGAGGAGATCGCCGGGGTGTCCGCCGCGGACGGCCGGCGGCTGGTGGCGGTCGGCGACGCGGAGGCGGTGCACCTGTGGGACGTCGGCGCCGACCGGCCGGCGGGCCCTCCGCTGGTCGGCCCGACCGCATGGCCCGCACCGGCCTGCACCGGCCCGGGCACCCTCGCCACCGCCTCGGAGGAGGACGAGGCCATCGGGGTCTGGCGGGCCGATCTCGACGCGCACCCCGGCGGTGCGGGCCCGGGCAGCACCGTCCGGTGCATCGCGGCGGCCCCCGACGGGCGCGTCGTCACCGGCGGCACGGACGGCACCGTCGCCTCCTGGCGGCTGGAGGACGGGGCGCGCGGGCCGGTGCTCGGCGTGCTCCCCGCGCCGGTCCGCGCGGTCGCCGCGGTACCGCTCGGCGCGGGCACCGCCGTCCTGGCCGGCGGCGGCGACCTGCACGGAGGCACCGACGACCGGCTGCACCGCTGGTTCGACGGCGGCCCGGACCGGCCCGTCACCGCCGGCCACCGCGGCGAGGTGCGCACCATCGCCGCCGCCGTCGTCGACGGCCGCCCGGTCGCGCTCACCACCGGCTGCGACGAGACGCTGCACATCACCGACCTCGCCTCCGGGGAGCGGATCGGCGGCCTCCCCGGCCGGGGGTGGCCCGACGGCATCGCGGTCGGCCGCCTCGACGGGCGCCCGGTCGCCGCGGTCAGCCGCGCCTTCGGCCGCTTCCGGCTGTGGGACCTGGCCGCGCGCACCCCGCTCGCCACCCCGGTCGCCGAGGCGGTGGAGCCCCTGGAGCGGGTGCACGCCCTCACCCGCTCGGACGCCGGCCCGGCGGTCCTCACGGTGCGCGGCGGCACCGTGCGCCTCCGGGACCTCGGCACCGGCGCCGCGCGGCTCCTCGGCCCGGCGGGCGGCGGAGAGGCGACCGCCCTCGCCGTGCACGGCACCGGCGCCCCGCGGGCCGCGGTGGCGCGCGCGGACGGCTCCGTCTCCCTGTTCGACCTCGCGACCGGCGAGGTCACCGAGGCGTTCCCGCTGCCCTACCCGGCCACCGCCCTGGCCTGGGCCCCCGGCGGCGGCCTCGTGGCCGCCTACCGCAGGACCCTGCTCCGCGTCGGCGGGTAGAGCGGCGCGGCCGGAGGCGGCGCGGGCGCCTGCGGACCGCGCTCCTCCCCGTTCCATCGGCCGAGGTGCGCACCCCGCACCCGGTGCGCCGAGTCATCGACCGGATGCGAGGCGGCAGGCGCCGCCTCCCCCATCGGCCGGTCCCGGGCCGCGGGCCCGGACCGGCCGATGGACCGGCGGCAGGCGGGCGGGGCGGCCGACCGGAAGGCGCGGCCCGCGGAGGGGCACGGGACAAGGCGGTGCCGGGCCGTCCGCCCGCCGGACCGCCCGCGGCGAAGCGGTGAGCGGCGCCTTCGGCGTAGCGGCCCCTGCGGTCCCGGAGCACTGCGGGACGCGTGGCAGACTCGTCGTGTTCGGTTCGCGGCCGGACGCCGAAACCCGGACCCGCGGGGAGGAGAACGGATGGACGGCGATCCGCACATTCACGTCCAGGCGAAGGTGATGCAGGACGACGCCGCCGTCCGCAACATGCTGGCCTCCACCTTCGGCCTGGCCGGCGGCCTGCCGAGCCACGTCGCCACCGGCTGCGGGCTGCAGGCGCCCGCCGCGATGACCTCCGCGGAGCCGGAGAGCGTCACCTGCCTGGCCTGCCGCGAGCACGCGCAGGCAGAGCACCTGCGCCTGGCCGAGCAGGTCGAGCGGCTGAGCCGGATGCCCGGGTCGATCATCGGTCCCGCGCAGGCGGAGCTCGCCGCCGAGCGCCACCGCTCCCTGGCGAAGAGGTTCTCCGGCGCGGAGTACTGAGCCGTATCGCGGCCGGCGGCTCAGGACGCCCCGGCGCCGGCGAGGATGCCGGCGATCTCGGTGTAGCCGCGGTCCCGGGCGTGCTGGAGCGGGGTGGTGCCCCAGACGCCGTCGGCGATGTCGGTGTCCACGCCGGCGTCCACCAGCAGCCGGACGATCTCCTGGTGGTCGGAGCTCCCGTCGCCGAAGACGACCGCCTCGATCAGGGCCGTCCAGCCGTGCGAGTTCATGTGGTCGACGTCGACGTCGGTCCGCTCCAGGATCGCCCGCACGTACTCGGCGTGCCCGCGCTCGCAGGCCGGGATGAGCGCGGTGCCGCCCACCCGGTTGACCTCGGTGATGTCGGGGTCCGCCTCCAGCAGCACGTCGAGCATCCGGGTGCTGCCGGTGACACCGGTCATCAGGGACGGCGAGTCGTGCTCCTCGTTGAGCGCGTCGGGGTCGGCGCCGGCGTCCACCAGCGCCTCGGCGACGTCGGCGTGGTCCTGCACGACGGCGTGGAACAGCGCGGTCTCGCCCTGGTCACCGGGGTCGTCGACGTCCACCCCTGCGTCCAGTTCCTCCTGCAGGGCGTCGAGGTCGCCGTCCTCGGCGGCGGCGCGCAACCTGCCCTCGTCACCGGTCATCGGCCGCTCGGAAGGGGTCGGCGACGGCGGGGCGGACGGGCTCGCCGGCTGCGGGGCGGGGCTCGCCGCCCGCTCCTCCGCCTGCCCGGAGGGGGCCGCACAGGCCGCCCCGAGCAGGAGCACGCCCGCCAGCAGCGGAACCGCCGTACCCCGTCTCATCCGCGTCTCCTCTCCTCGCCGCCCCGGGGGCGGGTCAGGCCCGCTTCTCCACGCCCAGATCGGCCAGGAGCGCCTCGACCCGGCGGGCGATCTCGTCGCGGATCGGGCGCACCTGCTCCAGCGTTCTTCCGGCCGGGTCGTCCAGCTCCCAGTCGAGGTAACGCTTGCCGGGGAAGACCGGGCAGGCGTCGCCGCAGCCCATGGTGATCACCACGTCGCCGGCCCGAACCGCGTCGCGGGTGAGGGCCTTGGGCCGTTCGGCGGTGATGTCGATGCTGACCTCGGCCATCGCCTGCACGGCCACGGGGTTGACCTTCTCTGCCGGGGCCGAGCCGGCCGAGCGCACCTCGACGGCGCCCCCGGCGAGGTGGCGCAGGAAGCCCGCGGCCATCTGCGAGCGGCCGGCGTTGTGCACGCACACCAGCAGCACGCTGGGTCTTTCGGTCACGGTGTTCTCCTCGGTCGTTGCGGGAGGGCGGCGGGTGCCGGCCCTCATCGCCGGTCGGCGGGGAAGCTGCGGCGCCAGGCCAGCGAGACGTAGACCAGGCCGACGAGGACCGGTACCTCGATCAGCGGGCCGACGACCCCGGCCAGCGCCTGCCCGGAAGCCGCGCCGAAGGTCGCGATGGCCACGGCGATGGCCAGCTCGAAGTTGTTGCCGGCAGCGGTGAAGGCCAGTGTGGCGGTCCGGTCGTAGCCCAGCCCGATCGCCTTGCCCAGGGCGAAGGCACCGAACCACATGAGGGCGAAGTAGGCCAGCAGCGGGACGGCGATCCGGGCCACCGACAGCGGGTCGGAGGTGACCGCCTCGCCCTGCAGCGCGAAGAGCAGGACGATGGTGAACAGCAGTCCGTACAGCGCCCACGGGCCGATCCGGGGCAGCAGGTGCGACTCGTAGCGCTCCCGGCCCATCCTCTTCTCCCCCAGGCGGCGGGTGAGGAACCCGGCGAGCAGCGGGACACCGAGGAAGACCGCGGTGTTGGCGGCGATCTGCCAGGCCGACGCCTCCAGGCCCCCGGTGTCCAGCCCCAGCCATCCGGGTAGCAGGTCGAGGTAGAACCAGCCGAGCAGGCCGAAGAGGGCGACCTGGAAGACGGAGTTCAGCGCGACCAGCACCGCGGCGGCCTCCCGGTCCCCGCAGGCCAGGTCGTTCCAGATGACGACCATGGCGATGCAGCGGGCCAGCCCGACGATGATCAGCCCGGTGCGGTACTCCGGCAGGTCGGCCAGGAAGAGCCAGGCCAGGGCGAACATGACCGCCGGGCCCAGCAGCCAGTTGAGCGCGATGGAGGAGGCCAGCAGCCTCCTGTCCCGGGTGACGGTGCCCAGCCGGTCGTAGCGGACCTTGGCCAGCACCGGGTACATCATCACCAGCAGGCCGAGTGCGATCGGCGGCGATATCCCGCCGACCTCCAGCGCGGCCAGCCCTTCGCCCAGGCCGGGCAGGAGGCGGCCCAGGCCGAGCCCGGCGGCCATCGCCAGCAGGATCCACACCGCCAGGTAGCGGTCGAGGAAGGACAGCCCGCCTGCGGCCGGTGCCCCCGCCGGAGGGGCGTCGGTGCGGGCCATCAGCAGGCCCTTCTGGGCCGGCCGCCGGCGCGCGCGGCCCCGGCCAGGCCTGCGAGTCCGGCGGAGAGCCCGTCCAGCGCCTCCGGCCGCAGCCGGTAGTAGGTGAACCGCCCGCACGGCTCGGTCTCGACCAGCCCGGCCTCGCGCAGCACCCGCAGGTGGTTGGAGAGGTTCGTCTGCCGGGCGCCGGTCTCGGCGATGAGGTGGGTGGTGCACAGCGTCTCCGCGGAGAGCAGCTGCACGATCCGCATCCGGAGCGGGTCGGCCAGCGCCCGCACTACATCAGTATCTACTGATATCAGCATGGAATGATGTTATCCGCGCGCCTTCCCCGCGCCTGCCCGGGGCCCGCAGGCGTGCGACCGGACGCCGGGGCCGGGGGCGGGACGCGAGCGGGAGACGGGACCGGAGGGCAGCCCGCCCGCGGTGCGGCCCCACCCGCGGCGGCGCTCACCTCGTTGAGCCCAACGCTGGTAGGCGCGGGGCCAGGGGCTCGGTTCGGGCGGGCGCGAGGCCGGGGCCGGGGTAGCCCTCCCGCCCCGAGGCCTCAGATCTCCGGCGGGGGTCGGCGGGCCAGGCGGGGAGGCCGGCGCCTGCCGCCCGTCCTGCCCCGGGCGGCAGGCCCGGGGCGCCGACCCCATGGCGGGGAGCGGCGCCCGCGGCGGGACGGAAAAGGCGGACGCCCTCTCCACCGCCCGCCCCGGCGGCACCCGGAACCCCGGATCGCCGGCAGGAGGCGGCGCTCCCCGGGGCGGGCCCCGCCGCCCGCCCGGCCCTCGCCGAACGCGGCGGGAGGCGGACGCCCCTCCGGCGTCCGCCTCCCGCTGCCCGGCCGTGTCCCGGCGCGGGTGGACCGGGGTTCGAGCGGCCGCTACTCCGGCAGGTGGTAGGGGCGGTTCTGGACCGCGACCGGAGGCATCTCGTGCACCCAGGCCCCGGCAGGCTGCACGCCCTTGACGACGTCGATGTAGTCCTTGACCCTGTCGTAGGCGGCGCCGGTGCCCGGGGTCAGCACCACCCGGCCGGTCCGGCCGCTCAGGTCGTACCACCGGTAGGGGCGGAAGACGTTGAGCGGCGCGGCGAGCGCGCGGTACCCGGAGTCGCCGTTCCTCCTGCTGCCGAACTCGGTGAACGGTGCGGCGCTCACCGCCTTCGCGGGGAGCTTCCGCAGGTCGGCGGTGAAGGCGAAGTGGACGTCCTTCGGGTCGAAGCCGTGCTGCCCCTTCTTGCCCTCCGCGCCGCAGACCACCTTCCAGGTGTCGTACCAGACGACCTCCCACTTCCCGTTCTTCTTCACCGGGGTCCCGTTGGGCACCGGCAGGGTGACGTCGAAGTCGGCCTTGAACTTCGGCTCGTTGAACAGGGCCACCCCGGCGTCGATCGCGGGCTGGGCGTCGCAGGGCACGTGCACCCGGCAGAACCCGAGGTTGCGGGTCTGGTCCTCGCCCGCGGCGTACTCCTTGTAGGTCAGCCTGGGGACCCGGTCCCTCAGCGCGGTGGGGTAGGAGACCACGTTGAGCTCGATCTCCTGGGTGACGCCGGTGCCGTGTGCGAACTGGGCGAAGTACACCTGGTAGTTGAAGGACAGGCAGGCCTTGCCGTCGAACTCCGCGGCGGTCAGCCTCCCCTTCGCGGGGAAGGAGCCGAGCAGCGCCGCGGCCTTCGCCTTGTCGACCAGGTAGTCGACGCCGATGTTGATGAAGGTGCCGTAGTAGAAGGGGAGGTCGAACCCGCCGGGGATGCCCGGCAGTACTCCGCCTTCGGCCGCGGCCCTGTCCAGGGTGCCGGTCATGCGAACTGCTCCCCCGTCTGCGCGGTGACGGCCGACAGGTCGATGGGCGCGCCGGGTTCCCGGTCGACGGCCTCGATGTTCTGCTCGACCTGGTCCCGGGCGGCTTCGAAGTGCTGCTGCTCGAGTTCGAAGGTGGCGCTGGCGAACACGCCGTCCTTCGCCAGCTCCGGGTCGGGGTGCGGGTTGCGGTAGAGCCGCTCGGCGCGGTCGCGCAGCTCCAGCATGGTGGGCACGGCCAGGCACATCAGCCGCGGCCACCCGTTGAAGGCGCCGTCCAGGTAGCTGAGCAGCGTCGCGTAGCACAGGTTGAACGCTGCGGCCTCCGCATAGACCCGGCTCTGCTCCTCGAACCTCTTGTAGTCGGCGACCTTGGAGTCGCCGTGGATCTTGTAGGCGTCCTCCCAGGTGACGTCGAGGAGGGGGCCGCTGGGCGGGGTCCGCGGGGTGTCGTGGCGGCCGTAGGAGCGCCCCGTGCGGATCTCGTTGAACCGGAAGTAGTGCGCGAGCTGGCGCTCCTCGCCGAAGAACCGGTCGTCGCTGTCCCAGATCGAGTCGCCGGCGCCCTCGCCCTGCTCGCTGATCACCTCGATCGCGGTGAGCGCGCTCTTCAGGTCGGTGACGCGGAACGCCTCGCCGCCGGAGTTGTAGAAGTCCTCCGGCCCCACCTGGCGGCCGGGGTCTCCGGTGAACACCCCGCCCTCCCCCTGCTCGGCGACGAGGGCGCGCAGCCCTTTGCCGATGGCGTCGTAGAACTGCCCGATGGAGGTCCAGCCCTGCCCCTCCTCGGGCGGGACCAGAGAGCGGGGCCGCTCGATGGTCAGGAAGGTGTCCAGCGCCTCCGGGGAGAAGTGCCGCAGCCCGATGGGCGGCAGCTCGTCGCTGCTGAACGGCAGCTTGGCCGGGTACTTCGCGACGAACGCCGGGTGGGCCGTGTTCGGCTCGCCGCCGACCGCGTTGAGCAGGTTGGCGGCCAGCGTCAGGTGCAGCATCTCCTCCAGGACGACGCTGCGGATGGCGTAGTAGGCCAACCGGTTGGTGTCCGGGCGGATGGTGTACATGCCCGTCATGTAGACGGGGATGGTCAGGTGCTCCACCTCGATGGCGGCCTGGAGGTGTTTCCTCAGTTCTTCGATGGTCCGGGGCGGTTTGAACCCCTGGGCGTGCAGTTCGGCCGCGTTGTTCACGCCGACACCTCCGTGTTCTGCTTGCGGGGCCGGGGCAGTACCGCCCCGTGCAGTTCGGCGAGGTCCTGGTGGATGCGCTCGGCGCTGCGCAGGGCCAGGGCGGCCATGGTGACGGTGGGGTTGCTGGTGCCGATCGAGGGCATGCTGCCGCAGCCCACCGCGTAGAGGTTGGGGTGGCCGTGGGTGCGCTGGTAGGAGTCGACCACCGAGGTCGCCGGGTCGGCGCCCATGATGTGCGTGCCGGCGCCGTGCCCTGCGCCGTGGTAGGCGAGGTGCACCTCACCGCCCCGCGGACCGCCGGGCGAGTGCACGAAGTGGCCGAGCGGCGGGAGTCCGTCGACCGGGCGGAAGTCGGTGCGGTTCTTCCCGCCGAGCCCCTGGAAGATCTCGTCCGCGACCAGGTATGCGGCGTAGATCCCCCTGCGGGTGTGCTCGTCCAGGTCGTAGTGGATGACCGGCCGGGGGTTGCCCATCGCGTCCCGGTGCTTCCGCGGGTCGATCGTCACCCTGTTCTCGGGGGCGGCGGCCTGCTCGACCGCGCACTGGAGCTGGAGCTGCCGGCCGATCGTGGAGCCGAGGAACCGGCGCAGCTCCGGGCCGAAGACCCCCTTGCCCCGCACCTCCCCGGCGCCGTCGCCGCCGACGCCGAGCGCGGTGGCGACGTTGCTCATCGGGGCGCCGTTCGCCCAGACCCACCCCCAGTTGCCGATCTCGATCCGGAACGGGGCGCGCCTTCTGCGCGCGCTCCCGAAGCGGAACTCCTCCCAGCCGGAGGTGTGTCCCGGGCCGCGGAACGGCCCGATGTTCCCATCGCTCTCAGCGGTGAGACCCCAGGCGACCATGGTGGGGTGGTCCATCAGGTTCCGGCCCACCTGGCCGCTGCGGTCGGCCAGTTCGGAGAAGAGCAGCAGCCGGGCGTTCTCGATGGCGTGCGCGGCCAGCACGACCACGTCGGCCTCGGCGGTGTAGCTCCGGCTGACCGGGGTGGCCGGGTCGCCGTAGCCGCGGAACTCCACGCCCCGCACGTAGTCGCCGCGGCCGCGCAGCACCCGGGTGACGACGCTCCTGGTGGCGACGGTGACCGAGCCGGAGAAGCCGGCCTGGATCCGCACCGGGGTGGACCTGGCCTGCACCGGGCAGATCGGGACGCAGCTGGCGTTGCCCACGCACCGCTCGCCGTAGTCGGGCAGGCCGACGGCGCCCTTGGGCCGGTAGCCGGCCCCGCCGTCGTAGTCCGGGTTCGGGGTGCCGTTGCGGGCCTGGGGCAGGCCGGTCACGTTGATCGTGTAGCTCTGGCCGCCGACCTCGTCGCGGATCTCGTGCCCGCCGAGCCGGCTCTGGCAGTGCCTGTCGATGTGGCTCTGCGGGATGCCGTGCATCGGGTAGGTGTAGTCCGGGTCGGTGACCACGCCCAGCCGGCGCTGCTCGTCGGCGTCGCCCGCGACGCCGATCTCCCGCTCGGCCTCGGCGTAGTAGGGCTGGAGCTCGCGGGCGCCGATCGGCCAGTCCCGCCCGTACTCGTACGCCGTCCGGGTGCTGAAGTCCTCCTTGTGCATCCGCGGCGTCGCGCCCAGCCAGTGCATCCCGGAGCCGCCCAGGGAGCGCAGGTAGTCGGTGCCGTAGGGAAGCGGGCCCCGCTGCACGAGGTAGCCGCCGGCGGTGAACTCCGGCCCGCCCGGCTCCGGGGCGCGCACCGGCGCCAGGTCGAGGACGTCGGGCGAAGGGGCGGCGGTGTTGCGCCGGTGCGGGGAGTTGGGCACCTTCGCGACCGCCGAGTGGAAGGTGCGGACCGAGTCGAGGTGGCCCTCCCAGGTCTCGTCGCCGCCGTTGCCGGCCTCCAGGACCAGGACCTGCCAGCCCTTCGCGCCGAGCCGCTCGGCGACGAGGCTGCCGGCCCAGCCCGCCCCGACGATGATCGCGTCGTACCGGCGCCGGTCGGCGTCCCATGCCGCTGCCGTGGTGTTCATCCGCGGACCTCCTCCTGCTCCTCCGTCGTTTCGTCCGCCTCCGGTGCCCGGGCGGTGGGGACCTCCGAGGGGGCGACGTCCCGCGAGGCCCGGAAGGCGGGCAGCAGGTCGTGCGGGACGTCGTCGAGCCCGGCCGGCTCCTCCATGCCGACCCGGTACGCGCCGTCCGGGCCGGCGGCGGTCTCCTCCTGCAGCTCCTCCAGCGGGGGGATGCCGGGCGGCGGGAGCGCCCAGGTGCCGAATCCCGGCGCCTTGGCCCCGGCGGGGTGGCCGTGGAAGGTCCGCCAGACCAGCCCTTCGGTGTAGGCGGCGGGCGCGGCCACGAACTCGGTGTTGGCCTTCTCCCTGCGCAGCTCGGCGTGGGCGGCGGGGGCCAGCTTCGGCCAGGCGCCGGTGTACCAGAGGTAGGTCAGCGCCCTGGCGACCTCCAGGTGGGTCGGCGATAGGGCCTTGAGCCCCTGCGGGCCGTCCAGGGCCTTCTTCAGCGCGGCCCAGAACGCGTCGAACCGCTCCTCCCCCACCTGGTCGCGGGCGGTGCTGAGGTAGAGCCCGGCCATCCCGGTGCCGTAGAGGTCGTATTCGGCGAAGCCGGTGAGCCGGACGCAGGTCAGGACGAAGTCCCGTTCGGTGATGCCGCTCATCGCCTCGCCCCTTCCAGCAGGTGGTCGGCGAGGCGGTGGCCCAGCGCGACGGCGGTCAGGGTGGGGTTCCAGGAGCCGGAGGTCGGGAAGGTCGCGGCCCCGCCGACGTAGAGGTTGTCCACACCGTGCAGCCGGCAGTCGAGGTCGGTGACCGATTCCGTCGGGTTCTCGCCCATCCAGAGCGTCCCGGACTCGTGCACCAGGGCGTCTTTGAGCCGGCCGGGCGGAAGGGTCTTCCGCCACGTGCCGTGCGGGGTTCCGGGGTGCCAGTACTCGATCTCGCCGGCGGGCACGTTCGCCGCCAGGACCCCGGTGACCAGCCGCTGCGCCGCCGAGTCCATCTGGGTGCGGAGTCCGGTGTCCTCGCTCGCGGGCTTGATCCTGAGGATGGTCTCGCCGTCCTGCACCCGCACCCTGCTGCCGTCGAGGTCCTTCTGCCTGCTGCGCCACTCGCCCAGGCAGTGCACCAGGAAGCCGATGTGGTCGGGGTCGCTCAGCTGGGCCAGGAACTCCTGGTCGAAGGAGTCCGGGATGAGCCGGTAGAGGTCGG